>JGI2924J29684_1078625_pt1 | contig 83474 bp, 76 predicted proteins | sample BenlonsequencITS_FD_29684 | JGI IMG/M metagenome (IMG submission 29684)
CCTTCTTCTTCAACCTTACCCGCCAGTTTACCTTGATATTCTCCGTCATTGAAAAAGAGAACTTGCGGAACACCTTTCAATGAAAACCGTTGAAATAAGTTTTTATCCTCTTCAACATCTACATAATAGAAGCCGAATTTCCCTTCATATTGAGGTTTCATTTCTTCCAACATTGGAGCAACTTGTTTGCATACATGACAATCTTTTCTTGAAAACATCACCAAGCAGGCCTCAGCATTGTCATAAATAATTTCTTCGAACTGATTTGAGTTTAATTGTTGCAAAGACATATTTCTCCACTCCTTATAACATCATTATAGTTAACCGCGTTAAATTGCATGTCAGGTTCAAGCTCTTTGGGCTCTAATTCTAATATTTAATATATCCCATTTTTCAGGGTTATCTTCATGCATGTCCGTAGATCTATTTAAAAGGCAGCTATCAGAAAGGCAGCTATCAGCTGCTCTCTGATAGCTGCACAGGTTCTATAGATTATTAAACTTCTTCGGAGAAGATTTGATAGATCGGTGCTCCCTCGCATTGTGCGGGGAAACGAAGACCAAGTAATACTGAAACTGAAGGAGCCACATCAACTTGTCGGATCGTACGCTCTGTTGTAAATCCAGACTTAATACCAGAACCAGCAGCTACGAAAATTGGGGAAACTGATGTTTCGAAATATCCTTCTGAAGTTGAGATGCTATCTCCGTGCAGCCTATTGTATCCTTCTTCAACTGAGAAGAATATATCACCGCATTCCGGTCCATTAGCACCAATAAGCACAGCGTCTTTATTTCTCAAGCAAATACCGATAACCCGTTTGCCGGTTTTGTCATCTCTGTAATTATACAGATCAGAAATAATTTGTTCTTCTAGATCATATTTGTCTTTAGGATCGACAATGCCATACTTATCACGGCCTTTAAGGTTGATATAAATATAGTTACTGCGGATTTGAACGGCTCTTGTCTTTTCCCAATCAACTTCTCTGATGGAATTGCCATTTTCATCTTTTTTCATGACTGTATAGCCAAGTTCTTCCATAACTTTTGTATTAAGACCACCGTATTCTCCGATAATCGGAGGTACGTTTTCCCCTACAATCAGACCGTGGTCACTGAGAAGGAATACAGTCCAACCTTCATCTAACAAATGCATGAATTCGCCAAGATAATCATCTGTTTGCACATAGAATTTCTCAATGAACCCTTGATAGGTTTTTTCATCTGTGTGATCCCAAGGAGCAAGTGTCTTACCCAGGTGCCATAATTGATGACCGGCACAGTCAATGTTGTGGAGATGAGAGAATACTACTTCATAGCCCTTCTCTTTGATGCAATAATTCATGCAGTCAGCTTGCCATTTATTGTATTTTACCCATGAAGGTTCAAAAATTTCGCCAACCAATTCAGCATCTTCACCACCGATTAAGCTAACAGGTGGAACTACGCCAACATTTTCAATGACTTCATTAAAGAGAGTTTTAGGATGCCATAATTGGTCATTGGCAATATCAAGTGCGTTGCTAATCCAAAGTCTAACTTTGTTACCAGCTGGATCAAGTTCTAAGATTTTCATAGAACGGCAAGCAGGCTTAGTGACTTCTTTCTTGGTAACGTCATCAATAATTCCTGTTTCCATTACATCCCGAACTAAAGTAACAATCGGCTCTTCAGCTTTCTTATTCTTATAAATGGCGACTCGATCATATTCGCCAGCTTCATTCTTCAGAATTAAGGCAGGTCGTCTCATAACTCCACCGGAAGTTAGGATAGTGAACTCTTTAGCACCTTCTGGAGCATTTGCCCAGCCTGTAGCATCTTTAAGAGGAGAGTTAACGATATCATAAGCAACTTTACTACCGATAACAACTTCTGTATCTTCATCGTCCATGACATAGGTGCGAATTTCGCCACCTTGGCGAGCTGTATCCCCCCACCAAAGTTCCATCATTTCATCGTCCACATCAGCATCTAAAGAATCTTCCAAATCGGTAATGATACAGCCAACTCCAGCCGGCTTATCTACTCTAGGTGCATAGCGTACCTCTGTGATGTCAGGTGTAGCAACGATAACTTTTTCCCAGTCTAGTTGAGCGACACCCATATTAACAGAACCTGGTTGAGTTCCATCTACAACACTTAAGTTTTCACTGTGAGAGGTCGGAGGCCAAGAACTCCCTGGCCAGTGCCAGACGAGGGTCTTCATTCCAGCTTCAGATGTAATATTCCAGATTTGTTCAGCAGTGCAATTACGGGAATCCATATTGTATACAACTGCGTCAAGGCTTTCTGGCGATTGTCTCCAATAGCAAGTGATGCCATGAGTTCCCGGGTAAGCGCCTGTGGCAAGAGTTGTCCAACATGGAGGTGTGATTGTCGGAATTGCTCCGAGAAGTCTAAGATCTTCACGAGCTGATCCACGTTCAATGAATTTCTTCAAATTAGGCATTTTTCCTTCTGCCAAGAATTTCTGAGTAATTCTAGGATCCATACCGTCAACACCTAGAACCAATAATTTGGGGGTAAGTGCAGTTCTTTTCATAATAATTGTCACTCCTTATGAATTAATGCTAACTTATTTGCAATTCTCCAACAAAGTGGGGAAAAGTTTGCTACCTAACGGCCAAACACGCAGTTGCTAATACTTGTAACTTCATTCACTTTCAACACGAATTATATTCAATTCGCGTTTATGTGTAAAATACCGACTAATTATGCCCCGTATAGTTAAGTTAACTAGGGCTTATTAGGATTTTTAATAGTTAATGTTTAGTGTTAATGTAAAAGCGAAACAGGTGACAACGATATGCCATCACTTGTTGTTACTAATGTTCGTTTTACAGAAAGATCCTAAAAACCCAACCTCATTGAGACATTTGACGGCAAAAGGCGGCTTCTGGCTGAAGCCGCCTTTTGCTATTTTCCGGGCTGGGCTTACCGCGACAGCCCTGTTATAATTAGTCTTCTTCCGGATAATCGACAACTTGCACTTTATCTTCTTGTCCAAAATCCTCCTTGAGCCACTTGAGCAGGGAGAGCGATAAGATGATGATAATTCCTATAATGGGTATACTGGTGGCAACGGATGAAAGCTGAACAACGGATAATCCGCCCACCATCATAATAGCCACCCCGATCACTGCCAGGAGTACACACCAGAAAAGTCTCGTCCAGCGAGGAGATTCCTGATCATTTCTAACCTCCTTGCAAGAAATCATGGAAATAATAAAGGCATTGGAGTCAATGGTAGTAGCTTGGAAAATAAGCATAACAAATAGGAAATAGGGAATTACAATTTTGGTTAAGGGTAAGGTATGCAAGACTGCGGAAATCATTCCCGCGGGACCAGCGTCCTTCATAATCTGATCAAGGGCCATCCCTTGATTAAGCTGAAGATCCACTGTATAGCCGCCGAACACTAAGAAGAACAGTGAACAGCCGATGGAGGTTACAACCATCATATTAATAACAACGTTTTTGATCGTTCTCCCCTTGGAGATCCTAGCAACAAATAAGCCGAAATACATAGCCCATGCTGCCCACCAGGCCCAGTAAAATACTGTCCAGTCTTGAGGAAAACCGGATTTGGTAATGGGATCTGTGTATAAACTCATCCGTAAAAAGTGAGTAGCCAAAACCCCTAGGTTGTCAACATAAAGTGATAACATAAATAAGGTTGGGCCAACAAGCATGACAAAAGCTAATAATCCCATACATAACCAACTATTTAATTCCGATAACTTTTTGATTCCGCTGTTTAAACCGGAGAAAGCACTATAGGTAAATACGGCTGCCACCACCAGGGTGACCACAACTTTTACCGTCATAGTATCTTCAATACCCAGATAACCAGCGCTTACAGCCGACATCATAGGTATAACCGTTCCTAAGGTTGTTCCTAATCCTCCGACCAGACCGAGTACAACAAAGATATCGATAGCTCTGCCAACCCATCCGTCTACCAAGTCTCCCAATAATCCCCGGCAAGCATAGCTTGGGTAGAAGTAGGGTTTTTTTCTAACGTAAATCATGTAGGCAAAGGCGATGGCTCCTGGGACAAAGATAGCCCAAGCCGAAAGACCCCAGTGAAATATTCCATAAGCAAGAGCGAATTGCCCAGCTTGTGCTGAAAATGGTTCAGCCCAGTAAGGAGGAAACTTAAGATAATAAAGAGGCTCAGCCATGGTCCAGTAAACTAAACCAGCTCCAACACCGCCAGTGAACATCATCGATATCCAGCTGAAGTCTGAGAATTCAGGTTTATCATCTTTTCCGCCTAATTTTACATTGCCATATTTGCCAAAAGCTAACCAAAGTGAAAACAGTACACAACCCAAAGCAAATAATAACCATAACCAGTCCATATTATAGGTTATAGCTTTTAATATGACTGCTACATGAGGTTGCAGCTCTGCACCATAAATAAGCATTGGGGCATATAACAGAACACATAAAATAGCACTGCCCCAGAAAACAACAGGATTAATTCGAGCATATAGACCTTTTGACTTCTCTTGTGACAAGTTATTCACCCTTTCTTGTGATTTAATCTGAGAACCGGGTTTTAGACTAGACGATAATCAACTTAATTAGTCCCTCCGAGGGCCTGGGGGCATATTATAGCACCCCACTTATAAAAATTCATAAATCGAAATGAGACCGTTAACTTTCCCCCTTCATAATTGTGTTTTTATTGTGTTTTAATTGTGATTTCCATCACTTATGTTGCAGATTATACGGTAAAATGCATTTCCATGTAAAATACTTAGTGATTATACCCCCTATAGTTAATATTGTGGCGAGCTATTAGGAATTTTAATAAGAAAAATACTTATATACTTAGTTTCTACCAATAAAAGGTTATTTATTGCACCTTTCTTTCTTTTGTTATATTGAACCACTCATAGTATAATGATATATAATGCTAAGTTTATAGATTCAAATTTTTCAATATAGCAAATACACTTTCAAGGATGGTTAGATAATATGCGCTTAGAACAATTATCCTATTTAATTGCTGTCCATGAATCCAAATCGATTTCTCTTGCTGCCGAACGTTCCCACATTTCACAACCTGCGCTTAGCTCTGCCATCAGTAAACTGGAGGACGAACTGGGTGTTGTTCTGCTAAAAAGGACTAATGCAGGAGCCCAACTTACTGAAATGGGTGAACAGATTATTGTCATAGCTAAGGACGTTCTCAATAAAGTGGATGAAATCAAATCCATTGCTCATGGGGATTCGATTGAGTTACATGGTAATATTTCAATGGCTGTTGACCCAAGCATAAACATAACTGTAATGCCTGAAATATTGACAACCTTTAAACATGACCATCCTAAAGTTGATACCATTTTGAAAGTCGGAGAATCAAACAATATACTACGGGATGTTCAATCTGGTAAAGCTGATTTTGGGATGATCTTAAAAACCGATGCTTTTTCCAAAGCAAAAGATATCAATTACAAAGAATTGTTTTCAGATGAGTTAGTCATCATTTCCGGAAATAACTGCGAGATGACTAAGGACTCCTCGACTATGACCCTCAAGAATGCTCTCTCTTTGCCTATTCTTTTATACAACACTGAATACATTACTGATTGTGGTGTATCGAGTGTATTGCAAAAATACGGCGATATTAATGTGTCTTACAGGGTTGATAACTTAGAGATGATGGAAAAGATTCTATCTCAAGGTAAAACAATTGCCTTCGTCCCTCAGTTCATGGCTGACGAATACGTCAAATCCAGTAAGATAAAAAAAATCGCCCTCAGTGATGCCCATTTAGAGGTTACAATCCTTTTGATATGGCTGAATCGCCATCATCTCTCCTTAGTCGAAAAAGAATTTATTAAAGTCATTAAAAACGTCTGCTCCAAAAGGTATAAGTAAAACTTGCGAGCTGCAGCCTCAGACCGTACTCTCTGACATTTATGTCCAGATAACTAAACAGCACATTTTAAGTCGAGATAAATTTTCGTTATCTCGACTTTTCTAGTTATTGTCATAAATGATATATATCGTCAGCTTTAATTGATTATAGGGGGCATATTCAGTATGTATTTTACTTTCGGTCAAATCTAATCTTATAATACGATCATTCAGTAATTTATACTTTAGTTCTATGTCAAGGCTTGTTAAATATTTCTCATAGTCGGTTACCCTTAGAAGAAAATATTATTTTAAGGAGTTATATAAACACTATGGATGCACAAACACAATCATTATTACTAGAAAAAGACCTCGCCTTTGCAAAAAAAGGTATCAGAAGCGGCTTATTGGCTGGCGCTTGTTGGGGTTTAAACGGTGTTTTAATGGGCATGGTACTCGCTTTAGGGCCATTCACAAACAATATGAGTATCTTTGCTGCACCTTTAGTGGGAGCCTGTATCCACGATGGATTCGCCGCACTATGGCTATTTATTCATAATGTGATTAAGGGGAAATGGCGTGAGTACGCACGAACTCTAAAAACCCGCCCGGCCAAGATGATCATGCTGGCCTCTATTCTAGGAGGGCCCATTGGGATGTCCGGCAATTTGCTGGGGATTTATTTTGCAGGTGCTTCCTACACGGCCGCCATCACCGCTGCTTACCCAGCCATAGGCGCAATTCTGGGGGCAATCTTTCTCAAAGAAAAACTTTCACCTCGTGTTTGGGGTGGGATAAGCTTAGCAATTGTTGGCTCATTCGTAGTTGGAATGGTTCCACCTGAAGGATCAAACTATCCTTACTTTTATCTGGGCATAGGACTAGCTGCGGTTGCTGCCATCGGCTGGGCAGTTGAAGGTGTTATCTCAACTTATGGAATGGATTTAGTCGATCCAGAAATAGCAATAGGTATACGGGAAGCCACATCATTCTTTGTCTATATCTTCGCCATCCTTCCTTTGATAGGAGGAGTTTCCTACCAAATTTTTTTCCATAGTTTCACCACATCCGCTGGATGGTATATTGCTGTTATAGCTATGATTGGAGCTACCTCCTTTTTGTCTTGGTATCGAGCAATGAATATGACAGGAGTAGGGCGCGCTATGGGCCTGAACGTTACCTTTGCTTTATGGTCAGTCTTCTTCGGATGGCTGTTAAATGATTTGCAATTAACCCCTAACCTGATTATCGGAGTCATAATAATTTGCCTTGGCACTATCCTTACCATTGGCAATCCTAAGGATCTCGTCAATCTAAGAAATCGATAAGGAGGCTTACCATGGGACAGCTACCTGTGAAATTTAGAGTAGTAGATATGATCTTCCATAACGAAGGTCTCTCAAATCGGGAAATTACCAAAATGTTAAAAAAAGAGTACCCCCTTGATAGAAATGTTAATGATAAAAGTATCGACGATTATCTGCTTTCCCTAAAAGCCGTTGGCCTTATCGCCCTGACAAACGTCACCTCAGATGGCGACGGCCAGCTAAATCAATGGTATAAAATTACTGATTACGGTTCAAGCCGCATGAAATATATCAGCAAATAACTGGTTCAGCAAAGCTTAACATCGAGACTTCGGCGACGAAAGCCTCCGGTGGATGGTTTCGCCGAGCCGCCTATAACCCTAAAGGACTACTTTGCAGCGAAGGAGGACTCTCCTCTCAACCGAAGCAGATAAGGAACACCCACTTCTATAGTGGGTGTTTGCAATTGATAAACGGGCCTTTCCAGGAAACGATTCTTATAGTACAAAAAGCGTACTAAAGGGATCGTTTTTATCTATTTACTTAAACCAAAGGCAACAGTACCCCAACCCGCGCTCCCCGTTCATTATGATTTGAAATAGTCACTTTTCCTCCATGTTGATCCATAATACGGTGTACAACAGATAACCCTAATCCCGTCCCTTTATCCTTTGTTGTAAAAAAGGGGTCATAGAGATAGGGCATGACCTCCTGGGTAATACCCGGTCCTTGATCAGTAACCGCAAAACCTACATATCCTTCTTCCTCCACGACCTGCAAATGAATCATCCCGCCTATTCCCTGGGCTTCAATAGCATTCAGTAAGATGTTTAAAATCACTTGCTTAATCTGATCCGGATCCACCTCAACCTCCTTCTGATCCAGCTCACTGCGTACCCGTTCCAACTCAATGTGGTTTTGCTGCAGCGCAGGTTGGATCAAGCATACCCCTTCATCTAAAAGTTCCCCTAAAGCAATCTTCTCTCTTAGCAGTTCTTTAGGGCGGGCAAAGGACAAGAACTCGCTTAATAAGCGATTTAACCTTTCACATTCTTCTAAGAGTATTCGACAATACTCCGAAACCACTCCATCGCCAAACTTTTCTTGGGCCAGCATTTGGATACTCACTTTCATTATCCCTAAAGGATTACGAATTTCATGAGCTAAGCCGGCACTCATATGTCCCAGTGCTGTTACTCGTTCAGTCTGCCGGATCTCACCTTCTAATCGTTCCCGTTCCTGTCCTTCTCGCTTTAACTTTTCCACCAATTCTTTTTGAACCATTAGGGCGAGCTGATATTTACGCTTGGCTATTCGTTCTTCTTCTGTTAGAAAGCCTGTTAACCAACCAATGACGTTAATTAAGCCGACTTCTACCCATTGGGTATATTTTGCCGCCGGTGTTAGACTACTCTGCATATGAGTCATCAGCGGTATGAAAAGCAAGGTTATAATGAAGCTGGAAATAATTCCTCCAGCCGGCCCAAAGCGCATAGCCGCGTAAATAACCGGAAGATAATAGGCAAATTGCAAGAGTATATGATAATCCACTTCATAATGATAGTTAGTATAATGAATAGTGGTTAAGATCACTATAACAAGCCCAATTATAATGAGATCAAAGAGAGCTCGAGAACGATTATGTTCTGGAGCTTCATGGTTTTGCATAAAATCCCCCCTAAATCCCCCAATGAGGATCTATTCCGTATTTTTCTAAGCGGTATAGAAAAGCGTGCCTAGAAAGGCCCAACCGCTTGGCAGCCTGACTTTGGTTCCCCCCCGTTTGTTCCATCGCCTGCTGGAGAAAAGACTTTTCTAATTCTTCTAGCGAAACCCCCTGGGGAGGCAAAACAAAGAGATCAGGTTCCTTTACTTTCCGAGCACTGTTAACAATGGGCAACCCTTCATCTCCGATTACCGACCCTTGGGAAATAATCACCATCCGCTCTACCACATTTTCTAATTCCCGCACATTTCCCGGCCAGTCGTACTCCATAAGCTGCTTTAGAGCTCCGGGGCTAAAGGCTTTTGCTTGCCCGTAAGTCCTTAGTTTCTTTAAAAAATGGTTCACTAACAAAGGAATGTCTTCCCGGCGTTCCTTTAAGGGCGGAATAAAAATCGGAAAGACACTGAGTCGATAGTAGAGGTCTTCCCGAAAACGTCCTTCTTGAGACTCTTTCAGTAAATCACGATTTGTGGCAGCAATAATCCGCACGTCAACCTTGATTGTCTTCTCTCCACCCACCCGCTCGAAGGTACGTTCTTGCAGAACCCTTAAGAGCTTTGCTTGAACATTAAAGGACAGTTCCCCGATCTCATCGAGAAAAAGTGTCCCTCCATCGGCTAATTCAAATCGTCCAGTCTTACGAGCATGGGCTCCTGTAAAAGCTCCTTTTTCATGTCCAAACAGCTCACTTTCCAGCAGAGTTTCAGTCAAAGCAGCGCAGTTCACTCGGATGAAAGGTCCATTAACACGAGGACTTAAGGTATGTATCGCATGGGCAACCAATTCCTTACCGGTTCCTGACTCTCCCTGAATAAGTACCGTAGCGGGTGTAAGGGCCACTCGCTCTACTAAATGTTTGACCCCATTCATTGTTTCACTATTCCCCACAAGCTGCCATCCCCCGCTGCGAACTTCTCCTTTTAAATAATCCATCTGTTCACGTAAACTTTCCACTTCAAAAGCTTTCGCAACGGTTATGAGCAGCTCATCAATATCAAAGGGTTTCATTAAATAGTCATGAGCCCCGGCCTTCATAGCTCCAACTGCTGTTGCAGTACTTCCATGGGCAGTCATCATGATAATCATTAAATCCGGATAATACTCTTTCAAGGTCTTTAGAACCGTTAACCCATCCATTTTTGGCATTTTTAAATCTAACAGAACTAGATTTGGCCGCTCTGCTATGGCCCTATCTACAGCCAGTTGCCCGTCCTCAACAACTTCCACCTCATAGCCTTCCCTACTTAAAGCCCTTTCCAACACCCAGCGCATATTCGCTTCATCATCTGCGATTAGAATCCTTCGCATAGTAATTCTCCTCAATTGTGGGATTTCCAACATCACAGTGTGGGAAATCCCACAGTTTTTTTATTAAACCTGTCTTCCACTGCCAACTCTTGTTTAACTTCAGAACTGTAGCCATTAAAGAATCTATCTTATATTCAATATTTGGCCACAAGCCACAAGTATTTATTCTCAAAAAACAAGCCCTTTTTACTCATTTGCCTTCGCTAAACGAGCTTTACGATTATACTTTGAACTTCATTTTAAAAATAAAATATCAAACCTGCCAACTTGGCACACTTTTTGCATATATCCTAAATCAAAATCTACTTTATAGGAGTGTGCTTCATGTCTAAGAACTTTAAATCATCACTTATATTATTGACTTTAGCTTCAAACTTACTATTTGCACTTCCAGTGATGGCCGATACCAAACCTGCTCCATCTAGCACCATGTCCGATCAAAATATGTCAGGCCATTCTTCTTCTGAAGCTGCCCACAATGAATCCCAAGCAACAGAAATCACAGTCGCTAAGGATGAAGAGTTCGAAGTGAGTGTACAGACTTCCCCTGAGAAACCTGTCCCGAACAAACCTGTCACTATTATGATTTCCATAAAAAATCAATCTACCCAAGAGCCTGTTCTGGATGCCTCCGTGAATGTTGGTATGATGCTCATGGACAGTAGTTCACACAGCAACATGACTGGAATGAGTATGGACTCAGACACTACTATCAAAGGACAAGCAACCCTTGACAACATGGAACCCGGAATGTATGCGGTTACTCTCACACCAACAAAACAAGGGGAATGGAGCCAGGACATTCAGATCAGCTCTCCTACTCAGGGGGAAACCACCCTCACGGTGCCACTTACTGTTTCCAAAACCGGTCCTAACTGGCTCCTCATCGGAAGTGTTGGAGGTATAGTAGTACTAGCAGGTATTATGGCCCAATTCCTCAAACAAAAGCAGTCCAGTGTCAAGGAGGTTCAGTAATAAATGAGTCAAAAAAACCAACCTAACTCCTCTCAAACTAAAAACTTTCTTAAGTTTAAACCTCTGAAAAGATTTATGCAAAGTTCACTGTATCCCGCTATTTTTCAATGGCCGGCTGTGATTATTTTCGCAGTCATTATGGTAGAAACCCTAGCAGGGCCTACAAATGCCCATGATAACTTCGGCACTGCCGCAACTTGGGTTCTCTGGTGGCCGCTCCTCCCTCTTTTCTTCTTTCTATTCGGCCGATTCTGGTGTGCCGTCTGTCCCTTTGCCTGGGTGAGTGATTTGACACAGCGGTTTTTTGGCGCTAATCGTAAAGCTCCAAACTTTTTAAGAAAATATGGTCTCTGGATTATTGATATCACCTTTATATTCATCACTTGGTCTGACCACATTTGGGGAGTTGTTGAATCTCCTCGAGGTTCAGGGACTCTCCTGCTGCTCATCCTTGGCGGTGTTATGGTCACAGCTATGCTCTTCGAACGACGTACCTGGTGCCGATATCTATGCTTTCTAGGCAGCTTATCAGGAAACTACTCTCGTACCGGCATGCTGGAATTACGAGCTGACAAAGAAGTCTGCAAAACTTGCACGACTAGAGATTGTTACAAAGGTAACTCTAAAGCATCCGGCTGTCCTATGTTCGAATTTCCCATGGCTATGGAAAACAACGCTAATTGTAATCTTTGCGGCAACTGTATTAAAAGCTGCCCTCATGATTCAATTCGCTTAACTCCCCGCAAGCCAACCAGCGAGTTTTGGGGGATGACCCGAGCACGTTTCGAAGAATCCTTCTTAGCAATTGTCATCGTCGGCATTGTCTTTGTCCAAAATATCACCATGCTGGAGTTTTACCCGACCTACTTGAAGTGGGCAGAACTTTCCCTAGGAATTGCCGACAGGGATATCGCCTTTACCATTCTCTTTGTCATTGCAATGACGACTCCGGTACTATTACTATTCGTAGCAACTGCAATATCTAAACGATTCACTGGCGAAACACTGCGGACTGCCTTCGCTCGTTTTGGTTACGCAGTTATTCCTCTTGATCTAGCCGCCCATATGGCCCACAACTTGTTTCATCTTCTGGCAGAAGGGAAATCCATTTACTACACCTTCATGGGCCTATTCGGTAAACACATTGAGGGACCAACTTCCTTCGTCTCTGACCCAACCATCCAAATTATGCAATACGCCCTAGTCATTTCCGGAACATTAGGATCACTTTATACAGCTTATAGAATCTCGAAGAAGAACTATGGAACTAAGAAAGCTCTATCTGTAGCGATGCCTTATTTAGTTGTCATCTTGATCTTCGGTGTACTGAACTTTCTAACCTTCGTGGTCAGAATGGATATGAGAATGTAATGCCCGTGTATAGTGTTTAGATTGCAGACTGATATCCATAAACCAAGATTTTCATCTTTATAAACTTTAAGGAGAACCTTATAATAGTTTAACGCGCTTCATTCAGCTAAATCAAAATGGTTACTCAGGTGGAGCCAACGCTCCACCTGACAGATTATTTTACATTCACAAAACTTTAAAATACTAAGGAGGACCAGAGATGAATAACAACCTTACGGAAAAAAAACAAAAATTCACCCAGCCTCAGAAGAACAATACCTTGCTTTACACTATTGCAGGTATCTTAACTGTTGTTATTATGATAGGAACCTATTTCTTTGTATCGAACAGCAACAAACCTAATCCTTCGGTTACTGCAGCTGCAGATATTGGACAAACAATGAGTTACAGCCCTAGCGAAAAACTTGAGCAGACGAAAGCAGAAAGCAAAATCGAAAACGGAAAGGCCATTGTTACCACCCTCAGTACAGTGAAGGAAAAGAAATTTATTTGGACAGAGTATAAAGAAAACGGAAAAAGGATTCCCTTAACAGCTTTTGTCCAACCCGACGGAAAAGTGATGGTAGCAGTCAGCTTTTGCGAACCCTGTAAAGGCGAAACTTTCCACATTACTGGAAATCAAATAGTTTGCAATGTCTGTGGGACTACCTGGGATCTTCAGACACTTAAGGGGTTAAGCGGTGGTTGTCAAGACTATCCCCCGGAAGCACTCACTTACTCTTTAAATGGCGACAATCTTGAAATCCCTCAAGCAGTACTTGATGCTTGGGAACCCAGGGTTTAAAAAGTCTTTCTTAACGCACTCGTTTTACGGGTGCGTTAACTCTAACCGGGGCGCTATATAACTTTACTTGCTGCAACTTAGGAGGAAACGCTAAATGTCTTTAATTAAAGTGTGTGAGGTTAGCAAATCCTATGGCGATGGAGACAAACTCGTCGAAGCCTTAAGCAATATCAATCTAGAGATTAACCAAGGGGAATTTTTAGCTTTGATGGGCCCTTCAGGTTCCGGCAAAAGCACGCTATTAAGTATTATAGGAGGATTGACCCCCCCGACCTCCGGCACACTCCTGATCGATGATATTGATGTCTATGCCTTAGACTCGGAACGATTAGCAGATTTCCGTCATGAATACGTGGGATTCGTTTTTCAGCAATATCAATTAATTCCTTACCTGACTGCCTTAGAGAATGTAATGCTCCCGCTGGCCATAACCTCCCGCCCCGGAAAAGAACAACGTGAGATGGCCTTAGAAGTTTTAGACAAAGTTGGTCTTCGCTCCAAATCCCTTCGTCTCCCCAGTCAATTATCCGGCGGGGAGCAAAACCGAGTGGCCATTGCTCGAGCCATTGTCAATCGTCCGGCAATTATTTTTGCAGATGAACCCACTGGAAGTTTGGACTCAAAAACAGCAAAAGAACTTTTAGAATTGTTCCAAGCCCTGAACAAGGATGGTCTAACTATTATTATGGTAACTCATAATGAAGAAAACCTAGCCTGGGTCTCCCGCGCTATTTATATCCGTGACGGATTTTTGGCTCAAATCCCATAAAGCATTCTGGAGGACTTGAAATGCGTCTTACAAACATAGCGTTGCAAAATATTCGCCGCCGCAAAACACGCTCAGTACTATTAATGCTTAGCGTCATTATTGGAGTGGCTTCAATAATTTTTCTCTATACAACGACCCAAGCCATGAAAGAAGATATCGCCAACAAGCTTGATCAATTTGGTTCCAATATCCTCATTCTCCCTGAAACAGGTCAATCCTTAACCTTTGGCGGCATTACTGTGGAAGCTCCCTCTCAAATCAAAGAGTTGGATATGTCCTATATTCCGCTTATGCAAACCATCAAGAATAAAGAGACCCTGGCTACCATTGCCCCAAAACTTTTGGTAACTACTAACCTTAATGATCGAGATATTTTGTTGTTAGGTGTAGATTTCCCTCAGGAATTGCGGCTGAAGAAATGGTGGAAAGTAGATGGCCTGGAGAAAAAGCAAATTCCAAACTCCGGTGAGGTGTTATTAGGGAGGGATCTGGCCCTTTCTCTCGGGCTTGCCTCCAATCAAACTATAACCATCCTAGGGCAGCCCTTTAAAATAGCCGGTGTTATCCAGCCCACAGGTTCTATCGAGAATGATCAAGCAGTATTTATGGATTTATCAGTACTACAAAAATTAGCTGACCGCCCTAATATGATAAGTCTCATTGAAGCAGCCGCCTTATGTTATACCTGTCCTATTGAAGAGGTTACTCAACAATTAAGGGATAAACTGCCCGGCACTAAGGTCACTGCTTTAATGTCCAGCTTAGAATCTCGAGAAGATACCTTTAACAAGTTTAACCTCTTTGCCCAGAGTGTCGCTGTGATTATTGTGGTTACCAGCAGTTTAGTAATTACAATGACCATGAAAGCTTCTGTCGAAGAACGAACCAGAGAAATCGGCATCTTTAGAGCAATTGGCTTTAGAAAACGTCATATCATAAAAATCATCCTCGCTGAGGCAGGCTCTTTGAGCTTTCTGGGCGGATTAATAGGTTATAGTCTTGGCATGAGCATGGCCGTAAATTTTGCTGCAAAGCTCATGAAATCTCAAGTCCCTATTTCCTGGCAATCAGATTTACTGCTCTATACCCTTTGTTCCTCACTGCTAATTGGCCTGCTCGCCGGCCTGCCCCCCGCTTGGAGAGCCGCCAAGCTTGACCCAACCGAATCATTGCGCTATCTGTAAGCGTGTAAACGTGTAAAGGGGACGGTCCTTTTAACACACTTCAGCATATTTCTCATGCAAACTTCAGTCTTAATGGAATAAACTTTCAATTTCGGAGGAAACCATGACTTTAACAGATATTGCGATCCAAAATTTACGCCGTCGGAAGGGAAAAACTCTTTTCTTACTGCTTACGTTTATTTTAGTAGTGGCCATTTCTGTTACATTGAATTCATTAGCTAAGAACATGCAAGTGGATCTACGAAAAAGCTTAACTCAATATGGAGCCAACGTCGTTATAACTCCCAAGTCCGAACAATTTACCCTTAGCTACGGAGGGCTCTCAGTTCCCGGAGTTAATTACGAAGTTAAGCATTTAAGCGCCGAAACCTTAACCCAATTAAAAAGTTATCCTGATCTGATGTTAAACAGCATTGCCCCCAAAATTATTGGCTCAGCCTCCAGCACTAACAATCGCTATCTAATTATTGGCGTTGATTTTCCCAGTGAAGTAAAAATGAAACCCTGGTGGCATATTGAGGGCCGATTTCCCCTTGAGCAAGAGGTTCTTATCGGCTCAGATCTGGCTAAGCAAGAAAACTTAGCAATTGGGGATACTCTGGAACTCAACCGTCAGATCTATTCCATTGTGGGGATCATGCAGTCAACAGGCGGCTCAGAAGACAATGGAGTATTTACTGATTTCAGTACCGCTCGATGGATTACCGGAATCGATTCTTGGTCTATGATCGAACTCAATACTGCTCAACCGGCTAATACTGCAGCTCTCCTAAGTAAAGTTCTACCGGACGCTAAGGTTGCAGAAATCTCTCAGTTAGTCCAGGGAACCCAAGAAAATATTGATCGGTTTACAAGCTTTTCCCTGCTTAGTTCTCTCATATTAGGGCTTATCGCTATTTTGATTATATTCGTTACTACTACAGGTAATATCAACGATCGTATTACCGAAATTGGTATCTTTCGAGCTATCGGTTTTCGGCGTCAACATATCTTGGCCATTTTTATGCGTGAAATACTTTTGGTAAGTCTTGCCGGAGGAATTATTGGATATTTTCTCGGAATCTTGACCTCGGCTTTGATTGCCCCCATGGTTTTACAAAAATCCATGAGTTTTGCCTTTCATCCTGTCATTGCTTTGACCGCAATCAGCGCTTCTGTCATAATAGGAATAGTCTCAATTCTTTTCCCAGCTTGGCTGGCCATTAATATAGACCCTGTAGAAGCGTTATCTTCGATTTAAAACAGCTTATTAAGATATATCTTTCTAACCCAATTTCGCATAAAGGAGTCAGTCAGCAATGAGGATTTTACTAGTTGATGATGAGAAAAAAATAACAACAGTGCTCAAAGCCTACCTCCAACAAGAAGGTTACCAAGTCAGCACTGCTATTAATGGCCTTGCCGCACTGACCATGTTTAAAGAAAATCCTTTTGACTTGCTCATTCTGGATTTAATGCTGCCTGGCATGTCGGGAACCGAAATTTGCCGGGAAATCCGAAAAATATCTTCCGTACCAATCATTATGCTCACAGCAAAAGTTGAAGAAGAAGACCGTATCCAAGGGCTAAGTATGGGGGCAGATGATTATATTACGAAGCCTTTTAGCCCTCGGGAAGTGGTGGCCCGTGTGCGAGCTGTATTACGCCGTTCCAGTAATGAAACTGCTCCTCTGGCAGACATAATTTCTTATGACAATGGTCTAACCATTAATAACCTACAGTATGAGGTCAGGTTGGATGATCAAGAAATCTCTTTAACTCCTACTGAATTTAAAATTCTGGGTGCCTTAGCCAAGCATCCCGGCCGGGTATTATCTCGAGGGCAGCTAGTCGAAATTGTTCAAGGGCATGACTTTGGGGGGGATGACCGGGTCATCGATGCCCATATTAAGAAAATTCGTCAAAAGATTGAAACCACTCCGAGTAACCCGCAAATAGTTCTCACAGTATATGGCATCGGCTATAAATTCAATCCGAATGCGAGGGAATAAAATGCGTACCAAATTGTTTCTTTCCACTCTCATCGTTGCGCTTATTACCTTAGCATTCAGCATTATTTCAGTAAATTATGTCTTTAAACAACAGTTTAGCGATTACTTAACACAGTTAAATGAAGCCACCTTAGAACAATTACCCACTCGCCTAAGCGAACTGTATCAAGCTAAAGGCTTATGGGACTCAACGGCTCTGGCGGAATTAAGTCATTCTCTCCCGACTGGTGCCGTTGTTACTCTGACTGATCCCAATGGCAAATTAATTGCCACCTTAAACAACCCCATGGGAACTATGATGCACAGCCAAAAGGGAATGGGCATGGGAATGAATATGTCCACCTCTTCCACTACGCAGTGGAAAACAAAGACCCTAACAGTGTCTGGACCTTTGGGGACATTAGCCACTGCAGAGGTACGCTACCCAGCAACAGCCCAAATTCTCAATCCTCAAGATGTCCAATTCCAATCCGCAGTCTTTCGTTCATTGCTTTTCGCTGGAGGATTAGCTCTGCTCTTTGGCATACTTCTTAGTTACTTTACAAGTCGTCAACTCGTCGCTCCCCTCAAACGATTAATTAAAGCCGCAGACCGCATTGGTCATGGTTACCTAAGTGAACGAGTTTCAGTCAGCTCCCGGGACGAGGTAGGACAACTGGCTAAAGCATTTAACTCCATGGCCGACAATTTAGACCGTCAAGAGACCCTGCGCAAGCAATTTACTGCAGATATTGCTCATGAATTGCGAACTCCCTTAACCTCAATTAAAAGTTATATTGAAGCCTTTCAAGATGGAGTCCTGCTCGCTGATCAGGAAAACTTATCTTCTATTCATGAGGAAATTAACCGGCTTGTTGACTTGTCAAGTGATCTTAAAGATTTAAATGTTGCTGAGATAGGTGGAATACAGCTCAATCTGAAATCTGTAGATCTAAATCACCTTATTCAGAAAATAATTCATGGCCTTTATCCCCTTTTCCGGGAAAAGAATTTAGCTCTGAATTGGCAGCCTCCAAATGAAAGCCTGGGGATATTAGGTGATGAGCGCCTTCTTACCAGGCTCTTCTACAATATAATTCACAATGCCTACAGATATTCAGACCCGGGTGGACAAATAGACCTTACTCTTACTCAGACTTTAGACTCTGTAGAAATCAAAATAAGCAATACAGGTATGGGCATCTCGGAAGAGGATCTTCCCTTAATCTTCGAACGCTTTTATCGTGGGGATAAATCCAGAACCCGGGAAACAGGAGGGACGGGTATCGGGCTAGCGTTGGTTCGGCAGATCACTCAACTTCATCAAGGAACCATCGCCGTTCAGAGTAAAATCGGCTGTTCAACGGAATTCATCATTAAACTTCCTAAAAAACTAACAGTGGCTGAGGAATAATTCCCAGCCACTGTTAGTCTTTGGACTCATTTCCTTGTCAAATTCATTTAGCCTCTAAATCACGTTTTCTACTTTGAAACTCTTCAGAATCAATCTCCCCACGGGCATATCGTTCACGCAGGATGTCTATTGCAGTAGGCTTCCCGATTGCAAGGTTATACCCCTGTAAGGCATTGCGACGACGAAACAGATAGATTCCTAGGATAATTATCCCAACCCAAAAGATAAAGTGCAATCCCATACCGGCCATTCCCATCATTCCGTAGCCCCCGCTTCCGTAACCACCATGTCCCCAGCCACCCATCATATTACCCCAACCGCCCATCATATTAATTCCTCCTTTAGACAATTTTAAAAACTAGTTTTAAATATTCCCTTTGAGCATAATTACAAACATTATTTATCCTTTTTAAGGGATATGGGCTGCTTTTGGATATAGAGCTCTTGTTTCCTTTCAAGGTAATCCTCTCGTTGGATTTCACCCCGGGCATATCGTTCATTTAAGATTTCCAGCGAAGTATTCGCACCAAATCGATAGTTAATGCAGCTTGAACCTCCGGAATTCGCTGAACTGTTCCAACAATACAAAACAACAACTAAGAGAATGAAACCGAGCATCATCATTTAAGTTCGCCCCCTTTAATTATTTGCTCTCCCATTCATCATCGAACCATAAGAGCCTCCCATTGCCCTTTGGCTATTCATCATGTTTGCTCCATAATTGTTCATAATCTCATTCATTCTATCTAGATTCTCCCCCATATGAGCTCTAACTGTTGGATCTGAATTCATAAGTTCTTGCATTTTCTCAATATCTCCAGTTTGCATTGCACTCTGCATGCCCTCTGAATTATGAAGATTTTGCATTTCCGGGGAATTCATAAGCGTTTGGTGTTGTTCAGGTGAAAAAGTTCTTTGCATATATCCATGCATTTTTCCAAACCATGAGTTTTCCGGTTGGTTAGCTGTTTCAGCTAAGGCAGGCAAGGTCAAGAGCCCTAGGGCTAAGGTTGTTGTTCCTAGGATTGCTGTAATTCTTGTACTGATTCTTTTCATGAAAATTCCTCCTCAATCAATTCTAATTTGTGTTTGCTCCCGATTGTTTTGCTGTTCTTCTATGTCCTTAGTCTAACTCTCTGATACGATTTACTCATGAAAAAGTTGTGAATTTCTGATGAATAAGGACAAGAAATAACTGTTATGTTGAATCGCAATTTTCATCAATAGCACCGTGCAGCGGGGTGGGGGTTTAAGTTACCAAAAAAACAAATCCTTGGAGATGCCGATTTTTTGGCCTCCAAGGATTCTTAAGTCATGCTAGCTATTTGTCATATTTGATGTCGTTCCGTTATGGGTTATTTATTGTGGGTTTTTACCAAAAATTTATCTACTTTTCCATTAATATCGATGCATGTCCACTCAATTTCCTTTTCCCTAACCTTAGGAATAAGCCTAGCCGGATAGTACCCTAATTGATAGGGGATCCGCGTTTCAAGTGCTTCGAATCGGCAGGCTTTTACACAGGCCATGCAATCCCAGCAATCCCTTTTTGCCCGACAAAAGGCCTTCTTTTTCTCATTTAGTTCCATTAAATCCCCCGGACAGATCTCTTCACATTTTCCGCACCCTTGACATTTATCTTGATAAACTACTGGCGGCATCTCTTCACCCTCCTATCTTAAGCTTTTAAACGATCACCCGAGATGATTTGTTCATAGGGGCGAGTAAACATTTCCACTTCTTTGGTTTCAGGATTATAACGAGAGTTCACAAAGCAATCATATTTTTGATCATTCTTTTCCGGAAAATCTGCACGGGACTGCCAACCTGGCCATCTGGTCTCTTCACGGAACATTAGGTGGTGTACCAAAACCTGGGCTACGTCTAATCTGTCAATAACTTCATGAGCATCCATCAGCTCATGAAGATCGGAAGCGATCAGATATTTGACCTGATCCTTCAAAATCTTGAGATTGCGCAGAGCATATTCCAAACCTTCCTTATTCATTCTAAAAAACTGATGCACGCCTCCAGCATATTCATCCATCAGGCGCTGTAGTCTCTCTTCCATTTCTCGAGGCTTAACTCCATCCCCCACGGAAATATGCCGGAAACCGGGAGCAAAAATCCTCTCCTTCTCTATGAGAATTTGTTCCTCGTTGATGATCCCCTGTTGGATATCGGCCACATATTCAACGGCAGCTCGGGCGGATAAAATTCCCTCAGCAGCACAACCACCCACAAATTTGTTGGGTGTTCCACCGGCCACATCACCACAGGCATACAATCCGGGCAAAGTTGTTGCTCTTTTTACATCGACCCAGTATCCGCTGGCTGTGTGTCCACCCACAATATAGGGGTCAGACCCATAAATTTCGATGGGTTCTTTATTTAAATCTTGAGCTCGGCTGGCCAGGAATAAGACATAACTGGGACGCTCGTTTAGGTAGTCGTATTTCATATCATGAATTTGGTCGGGAGTCATGTGGGTGGTATCTACATAGCAGGGACCGCGACCTTCACGCCACTCGTCCATAGGCAGGTTGGCCCGAATATAACGGGGAGCTGCATCTCCGCCCAGATGAGCGTACCGGGTTTTCAATATTTGCTCGCCCTTGCAATTAATCATAGGGGTTTTATATCCTACTGAGATAGTATCGATAGGGCCATTAAAATCTTTAGTACGGGTGGCACACCAACGCATTTCAAAGGTGGTCATTTCGGCACCCTGACGGATACCGATGGCAAAACCAGTACCTACGTTAAAGGGAGCATACCAGAGCTGATGGTGACTGTCGTTGCCGTCGTTTTGGTAAGGCTTATACAAACCCGCTGCCCCGCCTGTTGCTATAATGGTTGCCTTGGCTCGTATCACATATACTTTACCGTCCCTTACCCCAAAACCAATAGCACCGATTACTTTATTACCCTCCATTAGGTAATTGGTTGCTACCACTCTGTTAATAATTTCGCAACCCGTCTCACGGGTTTTTTCGGCTAGAATAACTTTCATCTCAGAACCACTGATGGTGATATCCCATTTACCTCGAGTTTTGTATTCATCCCCGTCTGCTTCATACTTAATGGGCATACCCCACTCTTCCCATTCTTCGATGGGCTTGTTTAAAACCTCTGCCATGGAAATTGTCAAATCTTCCCGGAGCAGACCCCCCGCCTGAGAACGGCTCCAGCGCACAAAATCTTCGATGGTACGATCCTTCTTAATGTAGGTATTAATCGCATCCATACCACCAGCTAGGCAACCACTGCGATCAATGTGGGCTTTCTCCATTAAAGTAACTTGCAAATCTGGGTTGAGACGCTTGGCCTCGATAGCAGCAAAACAACCGGCATTTCCAGCTCCGATAATCAGAATATCGGTATCAATGCGAACCTCTTCAATTTTCTCTAGGGAACTGGGCATTTTTGCTCTTGACATCATATTTTCCTCCTTTAAAAGTTATGGAGTGGGTACCCAGATAGGGTAGCCAGTGAAGGCATACCAGGGCACCATGATAAAGACCATATAGAGAATAACCATCAATGTTAATGGGGCACCAACTTTAACGAATTCACCAAAGGTAAACTCCTCAGTTCCATAGGCGATTAGACAGGCGGTTACCGAGATAGGCAATACAAACGCGTAACTATCTACATTCAATACCATCATGGTAAAGGCTACCGTGTTCAACTTAAGCATAGGCGCCATTGCTGCAACAATGGGCGCCAGCAGAGTTACAGCTGCAACATTGCTTACAATACCCAAGCGGCTGATTTGTACTACTACACAGATAAAGATGCTAACCCCAATCCAACCCCAGGCTGGTGCTAAACCAACCAGGTGAGAAGCAATCCATTTGTCCACACCTGTTTTTTCAAAGGCAGATACCAAGGACAGGGAACCGCAGAGCAACAACCATGTACCAAAGATCGTGTTAGATTGCACTTTTTTCCAGGAAAAGTCAGTAAGCCCCGGAATGAATAGTACCATCACGGCTATCAGAGCAACCAAGGCCATTTGGTATCCGTGTATTTGTTCAGTTGCCCATAAAGAGATTGCAATTCCAAAGGTAACCAAAACTATCCACTCTGTACTAGTCATTTTACCCATGGCTTCTTTTTGACGGCTGATTTCTGTGATACCCCCGGGGACTTCAATATTTTTAGTTTTCATAATCCAGTTGACCCAGTAATACATGATTACCAAAATTCCAAGTAATGGCCAATTCATCCAACCCCAGGTTCCCCAATTGATCACGTCTTTTTCAATTGCCTGATTAATAGTTTGAGCTACAATAACATTGGACATATGGCTATGCATCAGGATAGTACCGCTTGCCAATGAAGCAAAACCGATGCCCACCATCGTGAATACCTTTCTTGCTCTGGCGCCTTCGCCAGTTTTTTCAAACAAGCTGTTTAAACCTTGAATAATCGGCAGGAAAAGTGCTCCCCTGGCATTCGTGGCCGGAACCAGTACTGCCGTAACCAAATGAGCCCCAATTATACCTTTTAGAACACTCCCAACCGTGGGTTTGACCCTTGAGACAATACTCAGGGCAATTCTCTTGTCTAAGCCAGTGGTCTGCATAACAGCCGCTAAAATAAAACAACCAAGAATCAGGAACGTAACATTACTGGTAAAGCCACTAAAGGCATCCGGGAGTTTCTTAGCTGCGCCAGTCAGCGATAATAAGACCGGAATCATTAGCCCTGAAACTGCTAAAGGCAAGCCATCACTCAACCAGATGATTGTGGCCCAGCCCATCACAGCCAAGGCTGCCCGTCCGCCTACTGTAAGACTCTCAGAAGTAGGAATGAATAGTAGAATTGCGGCAAAAACTAACCAAGAAATAATGAAACCCAGTAAGGCATTCTTACTTTTGCCCGTTTTATTGGAAATCACCTTAGTACCTGAATTCTGTGTTTTGGGCTGTAAAACATGATCCGACATTGGTACCCCCCATTTCGTCATATAGTTAAATAAACAATCTCTCTTTGAACAGTTAAGTACAACCCTCCGTCCTATTCTTTTGTATGTGAAGATTTTAACAACACAAATTGATTGTTAAAACCAGACTGAAGACATTTTTATGTCATTTTAACGACAAAGAAATCCAGCCGACAAAATAAAGGTCGGGCAAACGACCTTTATTTTGTCGGCTGGATTACATTCTTTCTGATGAGCTATTTTACTATTCTTGAATCCAGGTTTTTAGCTTGTTGGGATTTACACCAACAATCTCTCTACCTTCATATTGGATGCTTCCATCTTCCTTAAACAAGTTGAGCAGCGACGAAATTGTTTGCCTTGCTGAACCTATCACACAGGCCAGTTCTTCCTGAGTAACCCGCAAGCGCACATGAATAATACCGTCTGCCCCTTTGTCCCCGGAACGTTCAGCCATAGCTAACAAAAAAATCGCCAGCCTCCCTTGGATGGGGTTCATGATAAAATCATAGATAGTATTTTGAGCTTCCCTCAACCTATCACTCATCAATCTGACTATTTTCTCAGAAAACATTGGCAGCTCGGCCATCATCTTTTTAAAACCATCTTTCCATATAATCAGAATAGAGACATTATCCATAGCTTCTGCACTATATTCTCTCTCATTGATATTGCTAAGCACTTCAGCCAGACCAATGAAGTCCCCGGGATAACGAAGTGCCACAGACACCTGACGACCGTCCGAGGTGGTGCGATATATTTTCACTAAACCAGATTTAATATAATAAACTTCGTTGGCTTTTTGGCTGGTGGAAAAAATTATCTGCCCTTTGGGATATTTAATTTCTGAAGCTATTTGATTTAAGTAGTTCAGTTCTTCTTCGGCTATCTCTAACATCATCTTCCCCCTCTTACAAGACAATTAATATTGAAAAAGCCGGTATATTACCGACTTTAAATCTCTTACCCATTATATCATTTTTAACCGCCAGCTAATAAAGTTCTATCATTTGTGGTTATTACTCTTTTGTCTTGTCGGAACCATTATTAGGGTTGATAGAGGGACTATCTCTATGTCCGAATTCTTCCACTGGGAGCTCAGACATTAAATTTGCCTTCTTAAGCAAAGTAAATGTCATTCTTTTTAGTTCATCTGTCCTAAGTTCGTACAGCTGTTCCCTGCATCTTACATAGATATTGAAAGCATTAAGAGCAAGCCTGTCAATTTCTGATTCAAACTTCATGAGCTCACCATATATTTGATGCTTTTTTATATCCTGTTCTAGTTCTTTACGAACCACTCCTTTAAGAGAAAAAACAAAGCTCAAGGCTTTGGCCGGGGTGAGATCTTGGATAGCCCTAACTCTTATTATATCATCAATGAAGGGCAGCTCCTCCTCAAGTCCCTCTCCGGCAATTAATGCTTCCAGAATTTTGTCCATTCCCTCAGTAAACGTATGACCAACCGGATTTCTAAACCTATCTTTCTGATCCTTCAAAAAGCCCGAGGTATCTGTGGGATATGTCGCCATGATTGCATCAAACCACTGCTGCAAGATAGCTGGTTTCTTTTCTTCAATGAGGTCTTTTATCATCATATCCATTTATTTACGCTCCTTATTTATAAACGCATGCCCTTAAACCTTTTTAATACCCGTTCTAATTATGGCCTTAACCTATTATTTGTGGATCCAATTTAATTATGTAATCATATTTGCAACACGGAGATTTGCCAAAATATAAGAACCCTTTGGAGTATAAAAAAATACTAGCAATAAGTACTCTCTTACTGGTAATAAAAAGGCGACCCCATTAATAGGGTCGCGACTAGTTACAAATTAATAGCTTTGATGAATCATTTTTAATTGTTGCCGACGAGCTAAAATTGAAAGTGAATAATTCAAAACGAAGTACGTTGAAGCAATCATTCCAAATACTGTAAAGACTTGACCGGTTGTTCCGTATTGGCCCAAAATAATCATGCCCTTGCCAGTAAGATCTTCAACCCCTACAACCCATACGAAAGATGTATCCTTAATAACTGTTATAAACTGAGATACTAAAGGCGGTATCATCTTGTGCATGGCTTGCGGTAGGATAATATGCATCAAGGTTTGGCGATAAGAAAAGCCCTGGGACTTGGCAGCTTCCCACTGCCCTTTGTCAATGGAGGTTAACCCCCCTCGAACTATCTCAGCAATGATCGCTGATGTGAAGACTGCAATTGCCACAATTCCCGAATTAATCGGCTTCATCGTAGTCATAAAGCGAAAAACCAAAATAAAAAGCAACATGGGAATGTTTCGAACACATTCAATATACAAGGCAGCAATTCTGCCCAGAATAGGCTGTTTAGAGTAACGAGCTATTCCCAGCAGGGTTCCAAAGACAAAACTGATCAGTATTGCCATGACAGCAATATACAAGGTCGTCATAAGTCCTTGACCAAGAAAGCGAATTAGTTCAGGTTTAAATACTTCTTGAATCATGCAGATACCCCCGTTTTACCTTCGAAGCGGCGTGTCAGCGTTGCTAAAGGTAAACAAAGCAGGAGATAGAGCAGCCCTACTGCAACATAGGCAGGCCCATAATATAGATTATCGCTTGACCAGGAGTCCGCACGATACATCAGATCTCCACCGGCTACCATAGCCATTACCGATGTGTTTTTGATCAAGTTAACTGCTTGATTAGTAAGGGGTGGCAAAACTACTCGAGAAGCTTGCGGCAAGATAACATGCCGCATTGCTCCCCAAAAACTAAATCCCTGCGATAAAGCTGCTTCCATCTGTCCTTTGTGAATCGAGTTGATTCCGGCCCTGACCACTTCGGCGATATAGGCCCCATGATAAACCCCGACACCTAGAACCCCCACGGTAAACACAGGCAGCATAACGCCCATATGCGGCAGCCCATGATAAAGAAAGAAAACCTGAATAACCAGAGGCGTGTTTTGAATAAATTCCACATAGACGCGACTTACTAGCTTTGCTAGTGTCCACTGAGAAGTGCCTAACACCCCAAACACTATCCCCAGGATCAAGGCTAATGCAAGTGAAAGGATGGCTACCATGATTGTAGTTTTAAACCCCTCAGCAAGTACCGTCCAATCACGGAAAAGCGCTTCCCATTTAAACCAAGCAAAAGGACCAACCACTATTTAAGCCCCCACTTTTGAATCATTTTATCGAGTTCACCGGATGCTTTCAGCTCGGCAATGGTATCATTAACGGTTTTTGCTAAGCCGTCATTTCCTTTCTTGGAAGCAACGCCATAGTCTTGAGGACTGAAACTATCGTCCAAGATAACCGTTGAGTCATCTAAATATCCAAATAGGATAGAACCATCTACGGAGAAACAGTCAACCCGGCCGGAATCCAAGGCAGTCTTAATTTCCGGATAGGTGCTGAACTCTAAGAAAGTGATTTTCGATCCAATTTTATCTGCAGCCTCTTGAATGGCTTTCTTACTGGTTGCACTTTGAGCAACACCAATCTTTTTGCCATTTAAATCTTTGAGACCCTTAATACCGGAATCCTTTTTAACCATCAATTTTACACCATCTGTAAAATACGAATCAGAGAAGTTATAGCTCTTTTTGCGCTCTTCGGTAACTGTGAAAGTTGCTATGACCAAGTCTACGTCCCCGCTATCCACTAATGGGCCACGTGTCTTTGCTGTTACTGCAGTGGTTTCGATTTTCTCAGTTCCCAATATTTTTTTAGAGATAGCTTTAGCTAAGTCAATCTCATAACCATCAACTACGTCAGACTTAGGATCCTTATAGCCAAATTTAGGAACATCAACTTTTACCCCTACTTTAAGAACTCCCCTGTCTTTAATAGCCTGAACATCTGCCGGCAGTCCGCCGCCGCTTTTCTCAGGAGCCGCTGGAGTTGATCCACATCCTGTTACCAGACCGGCAACTAACAATAGACTTGTCAAAACCATACCGAATTTTTTCATGTTTTATCCCCCTCTTTAAACTTTCTTCGGCTCAAGATACCTGTATCTTGGCACTAACTTCAGTACACCTATAGCACCGAATTTCAAACTAGCGCAAAATTCGGCTTAGGAACGATTTAGTTCGTTCGTGGGTAGGGTTTTCAAAAAAGCATTTAGGAGTATTTTCTTCTACAATCTGTCCGTCATCCATGAAAATAACGCGATCTGCGACGGTTTTAGCAAAACCCATTTCATGGGTAACTACGACCATCGTAATTCCCTCGTGGGCTAAATCAACCATAACGTCGAGAACTTCCTGAATCATCTCAGGATCTAAGGCTGATGTTGGCTCATCAAAGAGCATGATTTTTGGACGCATTGCCAAAGCTCTGGCAATCGCCACACGTTGCTGCTGTCCCCCAGAAAGTTGAGAGGGATAGACATTAGCCTTTTCTTTCAGCCCTACGCGTTCAAGATAGGCTAAACCAGCCTCGGCGGCCTCAGCCGGGGACACTTTTTTGATAAGTATTGGGGCAAGAGTTAAATTTTCTAATACCGTTTTGTGCGGATAGAGATTAAATTGTTGAAAGACCATCGCAACTGATTGACGAACCTTAGCCACTAATGCCTTGTGAGCAGTAATTTCAACACCATCCACTGTAACCTTACCAGAACTCGGCTTCTCTAAAAGGTTCATACATCGAATTAGTGTACTCTTGCCTGATCCGCTGGGGCCAATGACCACCAATTTTTCTCCCGTTTTAACTGTTAAATCGATATTTTTCAAGACGTGCAAATGACCAAAATGTTTGTTTACCCCTTCTAATTGAATCAAGCGGTTTCTCCTTCCAATTATTCTATTTTTTACCATATTTAGCACCCAAAATTTATTATTCCAGATTCATTATTCGTCGAAAAACACAAAAATTCCTCTTTTATGTAATAAAGAATAATGTATACACATTGCTAGGTTGACAAAAAGTTACCCTTGCTCTAAACTTAAGGCGAGCTGACATTGAGTTCGCGCTAATGAGCGCGACTAAATCGGAATACCATCTGCTATGGAACTTCACGTTACAAAGATACCTATCTTTGCTGGCATGTTGTGCAGGTGAGCCCGTACAGAGAAGGGACAACAATAGTTGTCTCTTTTTTGTTGCAAGTAATTTACAGGTACATACTTTTAAAGCATAAAAGTAATAAGACAACAAACAAAACAGCGTCGGTATTTTTCATCTCCCGATACGCTGCCTCTTCGTAAATTATATCAAATATCCGCTAGCCCCAGACTAATTTCAATGGCCTGATCTACCCTTAACATAACCTCTTCATCCAACACAGCCACTTTTTCCTTTAGTCGACTTTTATCAATGGTTCGAATTTGTTCTGTAAGAATGACTGAATCCCGCTCTAATCCACTTCGTTTAGCTCTTACTTCCACATGAGTAGGTAATTTGGCCTTGGCAATTTGGGAAGTGATCGCTGCAATAATTGTTGTAGGGCTAAATTGATTTCCTATGTCGTTTTGGATCACGAGGACGGGACGAGTTCCTCCCTGTTCTGAGCCAACAACGGGGTTAAGCTCAGCGTAATAGATTTCCCCGCGTTTTATCATCATCTCTGATATGCCACCATCGTTTCTTCATAATACTCTAAAACCTCTTGCTCTGTGGAAAACAATTCCCTAGCTATGGATAAATTCAGTTGCGCCATCTCTTGGTAGCCCTTACGCATTTGCTCATGGATACCCTTTTTCCGGCGCTCGTGAAGGATGCTATTCAATGCTTCTCGAATAAATTCGCTGCGATTACGCTTTTCAACTGTGACGATCCCATCAACCTCCGCAAGCAAACTTTCCGGCAAACTTATCATAATTCGCTTACTTTCTGCCACATTAGCACCCCCAAGTCATTTAGCTAAAGCTATACTCTATTATAGACAGTAACCTAAAAATGTGTCAACGAATTCGAATGGCAAATAAACCAAAACCCTGGTAAAACAAGGTCTTTTCGCCATGTAAATTATGGTAAGAGACCAGCATCTTAAAAGAACTAAATAGCGGAATTGTTTAATAATGATAGTATATCAGTATATCACTCATGATATACTGATTTTTGTTCATAAACAAACAGAGCTTTGAAACTAGGCTTGCTTCAACAATCTTTTGACCATAACCTTATGGGCCAGTTCTTCCAAGCGATCATCCAGATTCAGCAAAAGAGTATCTATTCCTCGTCTTTTAAGAGCTAATTCCAACAATAAATCAGCCAGATGAGGGTTCTTGGGCAGAAGCGGCCCATGCAGATAAGTACCAAAGACATTCAAGTACCGAACCCCTTCCTCACTGTCCTCTCCATTGTTTCCATTCCCAAATACGACTTTCCCTAAAGGGCTGACTCCTTCACCTAAATGAGTTTTGCCTGAGTGATTCTCAAACCCCACTAATGTTTTGAGCCTTTGTGAATCTCCCTCCAAAATTGTTTGATTAAGTTCTACAACCACATTCCCAATCAAACGCTTTGTGCCGGCAATTGTCCAAACATCAAGAATTCCCAGCCCATCAATTCTTTCTCCGTTAGCCATTTGATAGTATTTTCCCAGCATTTGATAACCGCCACAAATGGCAAGCACTACCAGACCATTCTCGATTGCTTTTCTGAGTTCATCTTCCCGCCGCATCAGATCCTGAACCAATAAACCTTGTTCCCGGTCGGAACCGCCGCCAATGAATAGAATATCCATACTCATGAAATCTAAGTCTTCGCCTAAGGAGGCTTGTTGAATATCCGGCTCAATTCCCCGCCAACGGCAGCGGGCAGCCAGAGTCAAAATGTTCCCCCGATCACCGTAAAGATCCAGCAAATCCGGATAAAGATGGCAAATTTTCAAGTTCATGCTCTGGCCTCCTTTCCACCCTTAGCTTCCGAGTTAGTTAATCCGGCGCTATTTTGGAGATTTTCTAAGATGCCTCGGAAGGGAAAGAGTAGTGTATAGGTCGGTAAGACAAACCAAGCCTCGTCCTCGGCCCGAGTTTTTTTCAGGTGATCCAAGGCTCCCTCTAAACTGTGTTCCAAAATGAGCTTCTCAACAGATACACCGGCATATTTAAGCCGTAAGGCAATGTCTTCTGCTCGCAGACCTGTACAAACAACATTCTTTATTCTTCTGTCCTGCTCACCTAATCGTTCAAAGTTTACATCCCAAAGCCAGGAAATATCTCTGCCATCTGCTGCCAGGTCATTAATTCCAATCAATATCCCCAGAGGTTTATTAACCCCGATCATTGTCTGAATGACTTGATCAAAACCGGTCGGATTTTTAACGAGAGTTAAGGTGACTTCCCCTTCAGACAAATAAAACCGTTCCATACGTCCCGCTTGAGGGATGAAGACTCGCAATCCTCTGGCAATTGTTTCATCTTCGAAGCCTAACTCACGAGCTGCTGTAAAAGCCGCTAGGGCATTGTATAGATTATAGTATCCTTGCAAGGCGATTCGATAAGTAACTTCAGCAACCTGAAATAGCAAAGCTCCTTCATTTTGATGAATATCTTGGGCAAGTATCTTCGGCTCTGGACGCTGAAACCCGCAGCCCGAACATTTAAAAACCCCTAATTGCCCATAGTGAAACAGGGAATATTCCAAGGCTGTTCCACATCTAGGGCAAAATCTGGCTTCCCGGGTCTCTTGACTCTCTTCACGACTATCCGGAGTACGTTCCACCCCATAATAGATAGCTTTAGTAAGATTCGTGCCAAACTGAGCGACTAAGGGATCGTCTGCATTTAAGATCAGAATGGTTTCCTTTGGCAACGATTCTTTAACCATGCGAACTGTTGTATCTAATTCTCCATAGCGATCAAGTTGATCGCGAAAAAAGTTTGTTACAATCGCTAAATTAGGAGTCACCTGCTTACAAAACTTTGGCACAGTTGCTTCATCAACTTCCAATAATGCCATCCTGGCTCTCGATGAGCCTCTCCAACTCGTATTTTGGATTAATGCCCCTGTAATACCGGTAACTAGGTTGGCTCCTGCTTGATTAAAGGCGAAGTCTTTTCCGGCCTCTCGCAAAATACTTGCCAAAAGATTGGCAGTTGTTGTCTTTCCATTGGTTCCGGTAACCATTATAATCCCATCTGTATAAGACTCACTTAAATGTTTCATGATCTGGGGATCAAACCAATTTGAAATCTTTCCAGGGAGGGTTGTCCCCTTTTTCCCCGTTGCTAACAAACCCGTTGTAATTATTTTACCTGCCCATAGGGCCAGCCAAAAACGCCATGTTCGCTTCATGTCTACTCCTTCAAAACTTATCTAATCTATTTTAGCACTCATATGTATTATCAACCAAAATCGGCTCAAAACAAACCTATCTTTATACCTCTTCTAAAGAGTTAGATTCTCGGGACTTTATTATTTTTCATACACTTATCTTACCACGAGTAACTAAGATTTTTATACTGTCAATCTCGTAGTTATTGGTTCTTAATTAACAGATATCCTCAAAATTTATTTAATCCGTTTACAAAATGAAAAATAGTAGTATCTCATAAGTGTTAACCCAGACGAAACATATTACTCTATGGTTTTCTTCTTACCGTCCTAATTGAAGCTTTCCAGTAAAATTTGACAACCCCCTCCAGGAAAGCTGAAGGGGGCCTTGAATTCTTGGCACTATCGTATAACATCAAACTACCATTGTTGTATCAAGCGGTGAACATAATCCATTAGAAAGAAAAAATATCGGTCTTAGGAGTACTACTATAAAAGATCTTATCTTAAAAAGCTTTAAATCCGTTGATACTTTTATTGACAACTAAGTCAAGAATGGGCCCTACCGCAAAGCTTAAGAAAAGACGGAACCCTTCTGCTAAGACTAAAGCTACACCTATTCTAAGGAGAAGACTACCCCAACGGGATGTAGAACGACGCAATATGCCCTCATAATCCAAGGCCCCGGCAGCGCCCCAACCGAGCACCAGGCAAATTACAAAAAAGGCATAACTCAATCCCGTCGTTAAATCTAATATGGCCATAGCACTCCCCCCTTGCCACAATTTATGAGACGGCAAAGGGTTTTATTCTTTAAGCAGCATATTCTTTTGCAGAAACAAGGTTCATAACTGTAAAGAGTAGTCAACAAACCGCTTTAAATTACAGAAGATTGGAGAATACACCATCCCTAGGCCTCTTTATAAAGGCGCGGAACTCTTTTGGAAACTCCACAAACCACTTCATAGCTAATAGTACTCATCCAATCTGCCATTTCTGTCGCTGTTAAATGTTCATTACCATCTTTACCGAGAATAGTCACCACATCTCCCACCTGAACATTTGAGATTTTTGTCACATCTAACATAGTTTGATCCATACAGATCCGCCCTATTATCGTCGACCGTCTTCCCCGAATCAGCATTTCACCTTGATTAGACAGGGCTCTACGCAGCCCATCGGCATAACCCACCGGAACAGTAGCGACACGAGTAGGATAAGCCGCTTGAAAAGTGCGCCCATAGCTTACAGTTTCGCCAGTCTCAATGGTTTTTACATGGGATACTTTTGCTTTCCAGGACAAAACCGGCTGCAGACCGATGTTTTCACTGATCTGAGCAGATGGCTGAAGCCCATATAAACTAATCCCCAGACGGACTATCTCAAAATGGGAATCCGGAAATTGGATAATCCCAGCACTATTTGCGGTATGGCGAATTGGAATAGTAAGTCCGGCAACCTTAAGTTGATCATAAACTGTTTGAAAAGACTTTAGCTGTTTTTTAGCAAATGACAAATCCTTCTGATCTGCAGTGGCAAAATGGGTAAAAATTCCTTCTATAATAAGATTGGGCAATTCAGCGATCTTTAGGATCTCTGCAATCTCTGTCGCGCGAAATCCGATTCGTCCCATTCCTGTATCAACTTTTATGTGCAATCTAACACTCCGCTTGAGCCGTACAGCTGCCTCAGAGAGTGCTTGCGCCTGATTTAATTGAAAAATCGTAGGAATGATATCTTCTCTAACCAGAGTTTCCGAATCATTTTCCTCAGTTGCCCCAATGACCATAACCGTCACCTGAGGAAATACGGTTTTGATTTCCAGAGCCTCTTCTAAGAGGGCAACACCAAAGCGCTTAGCACCACAGGCAATAAGAGTCTTCACCACGGGAAGCGCGCCATGGCCGTAAGCATCTGCTTTTACAATCGGCATTATTTCACTCTTTGTATATGACTGAAGCTTAAAGAAATTGTCTTTAAGCGCTTGCAAGTCTACCTCAGCCCAAACCTGTCTCCCTCCCATAATCTCATCCTCTCTTTCCCTCTAAACCCTTAAGTTCTAAAGCACGTCGAACTTTGGGGAGTTGATTTGCTACTTCCGAAGCCGTAAATCCTGACCAGCCAAATTCCCCCGCTAAGGCATCCGCCGCCTTTCCGTGTAAATACACTCCCAGACAAGCTGCCTCAAGGGGCGGAACCCCTTGAGCTAACCAGCCAAGAATACTCCCGGTAAGGACATCCCCTGTCCCGCCGGTACCAAGTCCGGGATTCCCGGTTGGGTTAAAAAATGCACGCCCATCAGGGGAGGCTATAATGGTTACTGATCCCTTTAAAACCACTACAGCTTCCCACTCGACTGCTTTAGCGACAGCAATTTCCAGCCGGTTTCGCTCAATATCTTCGATGCTGCACTGACAAAGTCGGGCCATTTCACCCGGATGTGGGGTAAGTATTAAGTCTCCTCGACCACTTCGCAAAGCTAACAAGCTTGAATCCAATCCTATAAGATTGAGAGCATCGGCATCCAAGATAACAGGGCAGCTAATATTCTTTAGTATTTCTTCCAAAACAGAAACAAAGTCAATATTCTGAGACAGCCCCGGGCCTACAGCCAGGGCTTTAGCCTTCTCAGCTTGTTTTAAGATCACAGGCCAAGCTTCTTCATTAAGAGAATCTGCGCCGGGTGCTGACCAGACTGTTGCCTCAGTGATACCAGCATCTACTTCTCCGGCTATTCCTAGAGGAGTCACGATTTGCAACAGCCCTATGCCGCTCCGCAAGGCACCTTGTCCCGCCAGCACCGCCGCCCCGCTCATCCCTTTAGAACCTGCCACAAGAATACCCTTGCCATGGGTTCCCTTATGCCCTTTAAGCTGCCGAATAGGAATTATATCACGTACGTCTGCATCCATCAGCACAAATGTTGAAATCCCTTCCTCCATTAAGTAGGATTCCGGGATGGAAATAGGATCTACAACAACTCGACCACAATATTCAGGGCCTTCGCCGAGAAAAAGTCCCCATTTGGGGAGTCCAAAGGTAACTGTCGTCTGAGCTCGGACTGCAGTTCGATAAACTTTGCCGGTATTAGCCTCAACACCACTAGGAATATCAATGGATACCACCCATCCGGGAGCAACGTTTACTTCATCCACATATTCCTCAATCAAACTTGGCAAAGCTCCCCGCATTCCAATTCCAAACAAGGCATCAATAACAACATCGGCCTGGGCTAAAGCTAAGCGTATCAAACGCCGTTGCTTCTCCCCTTCAACGACAAATAGTTTCCCGGTGGTACCTTGAAAAAGACGCAAATTTAACGCTGCATCTCCTCTAAATTCCTTTTGAGCAGCAAATAATAAGACGGTAACATCCATCCCTTGAAAGACTAAGTGCCGGGCAACCGCTAAGCCATCCCCACCGTTATTTCCTTTTCCAACCAGGATAACCGCTTTTCGGCGGTTTAGACCTTCTTTGCCATTGGGGATATTGCGCCGAATTTCTTCGACCACTGCCCAGGCCGCATTTTCCATAAGGAGCAAACTTGGAATACCATAATGATAAATGGCTTTCTCTTCAATCTGCCGCATCTGTTCTGCATTGACCACACGCATTTTTTCCCACCCCAATTTCTCTAACTCAGCTCAAGATTGCGAAGGCCATGGCCTGAGTTCGGTTATGTGCTAGACTTACTCGCACTTGAGATCCTCCTCTAGTACTTACGTGATTCATGGCTCCCGGACTAAGATATACTATTGGCTCTCCTTCTGGATTACTTATAATTTCTACATCATGCCAGGACAATCCCTGCAAGCCCGTGCCTAAAGTCTTTAAAACTGCCTCTTTTCCTGCAAAACGGGCTGCATAGCTTTGAATCCCTTTGCCCTGCAAAGACTCTCTTTCCCGATTTGTGAAAAGACGCTCAAATAACCTTGGTTGACGTTTCAAAGCTTGGGCTACTCGTTCAATTTCAATAATATCAATTCCAGGATACATATACATTACTCCATCCAAATTATAGAATTGCCCTCAATTTCAGTTGTCCTTCAGCCGAGCCTGCAGCCAATAAGACATCCTCTCCTCGCAGGACAAAACTAGCGTCCGGAGAAAATTGTTCCACCCCGTCGCGAACCACCGCAACAATCGTGGCCCCTGTCCGCTCTCGAATTTTCAATTCCTGCAGAGTCTTGCCGATAGCAGGAGATTCCTTCCCGATTTCGATTTCTCCAACATCTAACCACCGTGACATTAGGCGATCGGTATAACCCAGGAATTTATTTAAATGGCTTTCAATCTTAATATCAATTTCACGCCTTTGATCCATAAGCTTCTTAAGATCTTCAACAAAGACTTGAATTTCTCCTTTTTGATCAAAGGACTTAACAAACTTTTCAGCCATAGCCTTTGAAGTAACAGTTATTCCCACACCCTGACTGACCACAACCACCCCAACATTTTGTAAAACTGCTATGGCCCGGCGTATGGTTTCTGGCGAAACATTATACCGCCCTGCTAATGTTGAACGGCCGTGAATTTTTACTCCCTCATGATATTCTCCCATCATGATTGCGTGAGCTATATCAATGGCAATTTCCTGATACCGAGCCTTTTCCAATCTATTCAACCCCTTACCCATTGGGCTATTAACCCTATAAATATCTTCCTATTATAACATAGCCAAATCTTGGTGACATCATGCTCTTGACAGGTAACAACCCTTGTGATAAGATAAGGTTGTCAGTAAAATAAATAATTAATCCATTTGCTGAATTTCCAAAAGGAAAACGGGGGAACCAATTCTTGGGGTGAATCGCCTAATGGCGTAGAGCAGTTTTTCAGCTCGAACCCGACAGCTAACCTCGTAAGCGTTGAAAGACACGATATTCGTGATATTTGCGTTTATTTCTTTTGGGAGCCGACAAAATTTGATTGGTTCTCTTTTTGTTTTCATCACACTTCTTAAAGACTCTCGCACTAATGAAAGCACAGATGGATACGCAGCATAATTTTGGAAAACAAATAGAGGAGGGATATCTCATGGCTGTCGAACTCCAAGAACGTTCCGGTACATTTCGACAATATGCACTTAAGCGTGCGGATGAGCTTAAACAAATGATACTTCCATTCATAAATAATTCCCCAAAAGTACCTACGGGATTTTTACTTTCAGACGCCTACGAATCCCGCCGTGGAAATATTTTAAGCTATTTCAACGCCACACTGGAAGACTGGGAAAATTGGCACTGGCAAATGGCTCACAGAATCACTGAGGCTCATGTCCTGAACGCTCTTCTTCCGGGATTAACTATGGATCAATGTGAGGAAATTGAGCGGGTGGGAAAAACTTACCGTTGGGCAGTATCTCCTTATTATCTTAGTTTAATGAGTGATACTGATCCCCTAGATCCAATCAGGCTGCAAGGATTGCCCACTCTGCCTGAACTTGCCGAAGACTTTGGAGAAGATGATCCTATGGGCGAAGGAATTACCTCCCCCGCTCCCTGTATCACCAGACGTTATCCGGATCGTTTAATTATAAACGTCACTAATATGTGTGCTATGTACTGCAGACACTGCCAGCGCAGACGTAATATTGGCGAAAACGATACACATTCTCCTCGAACCCAACTTAAAGCTGCCCTGGATTATATCCGTGCTAATCCCGAGATTCGAGATGTCCTAGTAACCGGCGGAGACGCCTTACTGCTTAACGACCTCACCCTGGACTGGCTGCTGGGAGAACTCCATGCTATTCCTCACGTAGAGATTAAGCGTCTAGGCACAAGAGCACCTGTGACTTTGCCAATGCGCATAACGGATGAACTATGTTCAATACTCGCTAAATACCCACCCCTTTATATTAACACTCAGTTTAATCACCCCAAGGAAGTTACGAAAGACGCTAAAAAAGCGGCTGATAAACTAATTTCAGCCGGGGTTGTCTTAGGTAACCAGGCAGTTTTACTCAAAGGGATTAATCACGAACCAGAGGTTATGAAAAAACTCAACCACGAATTACTCAAAATTAGGGTTCGCCCTTACTATATTTTCCACGCCAAAAATGTCAAGGGGACTCGTCACTTCGTTCCTCGAATTCAAGACGGGCTCAAGGTTATGGACCAGCTGCGAGGATACACCTCAGGACTTGCAGTCCCAACTTATATTATAAATGCCCCTAAGGGCGGTGGCAAGACACCCATATTACCACAATACCTGGTATCCCTTGATGAACAGCACGCCGTTTTACGAACTTGGGAAGGAAAACTCGTCCATTACGAGACACCATAATTAAAGTGAAAGGGGTGAGTGCAATATGGAACGTCTCAATAACGACCAAATAGCACAAAAGATTCTCGATGCAAATTCAGATATCAAACGCTACTTGAATTTAGCGCCTGGTGTTAAACTAACGCCGCCCCACCCGAAACCGGTAAACTCTTGCTATAATAACCCTATGTCTCAGGCCATGTTTCCACGGCCCAAACTTAATCCTTAATATTGTTTAATCTTTCTCCTTCTCCATTAGCGACCTTTATGGGTCGCTATTTTCTTTACCTCCCGCTCAGCTTTCTTCCCTTGCCAGGTATCCCGCCGCACTAACTCAGCATCAATGGCATTGAGAACTTCCCATTTTTTACGACTCCAGAGTGGTCCAATGAGATCCTCTGGAGGGCCATCTCCGGTCAAACGGTGAATTACCATCTCGGAAGGCAAGATTTCCAGAATATCAACAACCAAGGTAACGTAGTCCTCTTTAGTCATCAGTTCAAACGGCTCTCTTTGATAAATATCAGCCAAAGGAGTTCCTTTTAAAACATGTAAAAGATGAATTTTTATCCCTTGAATAGGCAAGCTGGCAACTGCTCGGGCAGTTTCCAGCATTTCAGTCCTTGATTCGCCAGGCAACCCTAAAATTATATGTGCGCAAACCTGTATCCTTCGTTGGCGTAATTCCTTAACTCCCAGTAGGAATTGCTCATAATTGTGTCCCCGACGGATCCATTCCATCGTGCGGTCATGACTACTTTGCAAGCCTAGTTCTATCCATAAATAAGTACGCTGATTTAATTCTGCCAGGTAATCCAGCACATCCTCCGGTAAACAATCCGGCCTGGTTGAAATTGAAAGCCCCAGAACATTCTCTTCTGCCAAGGCTTCCTCATAGACCTCCCGTAATCGTGCAAGAGAGGCATAGGTATTAGTATAGGCTTGAAAATAGGCTATGTATTTTGCATTAGGCCATTTCTTCCTCATCCGTTCTCGCACTTCAATAAATTGTTCATGCAACGTCAACCTCTGATCTCCGGCAAAATCTCCGGAGCCGCGCTCGCTGCAATAGACGCACCCATTCCGCCCTAGGGTTCCATCCCGGTTTGGGCAGGTAAATCCGGCGTCTAAGGAAACCTTAAAGATCTTCTCTTGGAAACGATTACGTAAGTGCTCATTAAAAGTGTGGTACCTTTTTCTCTGCATTGTCATCCAGCCTTCAAGACCTCTACTTCTATATAAAGGGTCAATTTTGTAAGTTTCTGTTGATATAACCTGTTTAAGTTACATTTCTCTGTTGAAAAATGCCTTTGCATCATAAATCAATTCTGTCGAATATAGGTTTTAGATTGATGAATAGATCAGGGAAAATCGATACTTTAACTTTATCGTCCTCTGTATATACATCTGGTCTTCGCCTCCCACTTTACCAGTCTTCTAGACTTCCACCCAATGTAAAGGTATTACTGCTACTTTGCTTCAGGTAGATGTTCATCAATTCCTCGTATCTCTAGGATAATATTACCACATGAATTGTTCTTTGCAAGATTGATTCCCTCTATAATAAGCAACTTAAAAGGGATTCCCTAACTTTTATAGAAGGATATAGCAATGATAGCCCTAGGAGGTGCCCTATGAATAAATTGCAATTAGCAAAATTGCCTCTTCCAGCTCGAATCTCTTTAATGAATTCTCCTACCCCCCTTCAAAAAAGTCGCCTTGCCTGGGGCAAGGATTCCTTACATTGGAAGCGGGATGACCTGACACCCTTTGGCCTTGGAGGAAACAAACTGCGCAAATTAGAATTTTTATTGGCCGATGCTTTAAATCACAAGGCAGATCTCATTATCACATCCGGAGCACCCCAGTCCAATCACGCCCGACTCACTGCTGTAATTTCAGCAATGCTAAACCTCTCGTCCATCATAGTTATCCCAGGAGAGATGCCCTCCGAATGGGGCGGCAACCTCCTCTTAGATCGCTTAGCCGGCGCCGAAATCATTGCCTGCGGTGAAGAACCTCTTGCTGAAGCAGTGGAACGTATTTCTTCTGAAAGGAGCTTCCAAGGCCGCCATCCTTATATAATTCCCCTCGGTGGCTCAAATGCCCTTGGGTCCATGGGGTATTTCCTTGCTTTTTTCGAGCTTATGGAGCAAGCAAAAGAACAAGGCTGGACTCCTAAGACTCTTGTCTGCTCCGTTGGCAGCGCAGGGACTCTGGCTGGGTTAGTTGCCGCCAATACCCTTTTGCCTCAACCTCTTCGTCTCATAGGAGTCAACGTCATATCGATTTCGGATCAATTATATTCTCGGGTACAACAGCTAGCCTCTGAAATCTTGGACTTGCTCCAAACCTCTTGTCCTCTACCCACTTTTGAGATTACCTCCGACTTTATTGGAGCAGGATATGGCTTACCCACGCCCCCCTCTTCTGAGGTCATAATTGAGTGTTTTCGAACTGACGGTATCCTCTTTGATCCCGTCTATACTGCCAAAGGAGTCGCAGCAGTCAAAAACCTCATGCAGCAGAAAAGCAGAGAACTTCCGGAGGAGATTGTTTTTTGGCATACTGGAGGCGGGCCAGCCATCTTTGATCAACATTATTACACTGATCTTCTTAACTATACCTGATACAGTTCTAATCTCTCTCCACTCGGCCCCCTGAAGAAGAAGTTATATCGCCCTTCCCCTATTGGCATGGGCTCAAAACTATCCATTTCTACCTGCTGATCTTTTAAGTGTTCAATTGCCTTGAATATGTCGGATACTTGAATAGCTAAGTGATTGACAACTCCATCTTCAAACCGATAGCTCTCAATGACCTCCACAAGCTCTATTACTGTGCCCCCTAATTCTAAGAAAACCAATTGAACCTGGCCCGGTTTAATCCGTCTTAAGTATTTAAAGCCAAGCACCTCTTGGTAAAAGCTAACGGCCTTCTCCAGGTCTAAGGCCTTAATTCCTATGTGTTCTATTCCGGTAAAAAGAGATTCTTTTTCCATACTGCTCACCCACCTTTTTAGATTAGGTTATCCAAATCTTCTGCTCTTCGGAAAATAATTGTTTAGAACTGACGGTATTCTTTGTCTATCCTCAGAGATTCGGACGATAATTTATTCGACCAAAATAGTTGTTCTGTTTAACTTAGAAGTGGGGGATGCTTAAAGCTAAGCGTCTGCCGCTTTTTCTTTAAGGCCTGGATCTGTTGGCACCTTCCAGTTCCAAAAGCTTTGCTTTGACATTTAAGCCCCCTGCATATCCAGTCAAACTTCCGTTCTTACCAATCACTCGATGACAGGGAACCACAATTCCAAGGGGATTTTGATTATTGGCCATGCCCACTGCTCTCGAACCTTTTGGGTTACCCACCTTTGCAGCTATATCCCCATAGCTGCGTGTCTCTCCATAGGGTATCCGCAGCAGCTCTTCCCATACCTGAAGTTGAAAAGGGGTCCCTATCTGATGAAGGGGGATTGTAAACTCCTGTCGCTTGCCGGCGAGATACTCTGTTAACTGACGAAAAACTACCACATTAGGTTCTCGTTTTTTGATGAGAAACCATTTTGGGAACCGGCGTGATGCCCAGGCCCGTAAAGACTCTTCCTCTGTAGCTATTGGTTCGATTCCTAACCAACATAGTCCTTTAGCACTGGAAGCAGCTGTTATTTCAACCTCCAGGTCATTGATTGTCACCTGTTCTGACCAATAGGCAAGGGTTGGAACCTGCCAAAGTTCCTGAACGGAATAACTGACAAATTTTCCGCCTTGATAGATTTCCAGCTTAGCTTGATCGTTTTTTAGACGTTGATCCAGCTCAGCAGAAACCCGCCATTTCGGGCCCTGCTCGCGATAAAGGGCAAAGTCATCATGAGGATTCCTCAGTAATGAATAAATCAGCGCAGCCAACCCCCTAACGAAGGGTTCCTCGTCCTCTAATAAGGGGCTTATGCGTTCCTCCAGAGGATCAACCAAGTGCGGCGCAGTTTGGGCTAATTGAGCCAATCCCCATAAAGCCCCATCCTTTAAACTCTCATCAACCAGCAAACCGGAAAGCATCCAATTAAAATGCCCGCAAGTCTTGGGATTATAGGCTAAGAGGCTCCCGATGGCCTCCGATGCATTCCAAGCTGTCCCTCCGGATTCATCATTAAGCATCCAAAAATATCTCCTAACAAGCTCCACAGCAAAGGCGGGTTTAAGCTTTTCGATTTCACGAACTAAAAATCCCAGCCCTTCTACAGCTCTCCAAAAGATAAGCCCATCTTTAACATAGATCCGGGTCATCAACTGACGATAGACATTTCTATGTTCGCTAGCCCAATGCTTGAGTGTATCCCAATCCCGGTTCTCTAAAACCTGTTCTACTTCTTTCTTCGTAGGCATTAGATACCCCTTCTCTCTTTATAGTATTTCCTCTTTTATATTCATTATTTTTAACAATTCTTTATTAATAATATTATCACAATTTCAGGAAAGTGTATATTAAAAAAAGCATTATTAAACTACTTATGAGGTAATAGTTATTTTCTAAAAAGAGTCTAGAAATCATATAAGCGGCCCCAAAAGGCCGCCTGCATAAAATAAACTATGATTAGTCTCTAATTTCTTTGTACTTATCCCAATAAGCGGTTTCGGTTAGCACTTCCCCACCAATACCCATATTACTGTATTCGTGTTCATCCAGAGTTACAGTAAAAGCTGCCATTGGAATTCCTAAAGCTTGAGAAGCAGCCTGACTCATTCCATGAATAAGACTTCGTTTCTGATCAATAGTAAGAACGGGTCCATCAAAATTAATCATTGGCATTTAACAAAGCACCTCCACAAATTCATTTTTGCTCTTGTTTAAAATTCCCGATTAAGCTTAAAAAAATGTAAACCAGGGTTTATTAGTAAAAGATTTATATTACCTTATTTGTTAGAAATATCCTTTTATTTTATAATAGCATCTGGGGAATTAGGCTCTCATCTATGGGCTTAATATTATCATTGGATGAGGGGTCTCAATCAAAGGAAAAAGGGACAGTCCTTTTAAAGCACATATAATGTGTTAAAAGGACCGTCCCCACAACACTTCCACAACACTTTCCACAACACTTTATTTCTTTGATCCGCAAACGGGACAGTTTTGCAGGGCCAAGGGTACCTCAAGTCCACAGGCATCCATCAATTCGGCATTCACCAGAACTTCAGAAGTAACTCCATCAGCGGCAATCGCCCCATTTTTGATGACAATGGTTCGGTCACACATCTCATAAATCATGTCCAGATCATGGCTGGTGACAATTTTTGTGTGCTTGAAGCTTCTCAGCAGCTCCATCACCCTTCGTCTGGATTTAGGATCCAGGGCCGCTGACGGTTCATCCATCACTAAAATATCAGGCTGCATGGAAAGTACTGAAGCTATAGCGGCAGCTCGCTTTTCTCCGCCGGATAATTTAAAAGGCGCTCGATCCTTCAAGTGAAGTATCCCAACTACCTCTAAAGCATTAAGGACACGCTTCTCAACTTCCTTTTCATTAAGCTTATAGTTCCGAGGCCCAAAAGCAACGTCATCGTAGACGGTGTTCATAAACAGCTGGTCATCCGGATCCTGAAAGACCATTCCCAGCCTTTGCCGAATCATTGGCAAGGTCTTTTTGGTAACCTGAACATCTCCCACACAAACCTCGCCCTGACTTGGAAAGAGAACCCCCATAAGCAACATTAAAAGTGTCGATTTTCCTGCCCCATTGGCTCCTATGATTCCCACAGACTCTCCGTGATGAATGCTGAAAGACATTCCCTTAACGGCATTATGTCCATCAGGATAATTGAAATGGAGATTTTTGACCTCAAGTTTATGATGACTCATCTAATCACTCCTGTTAGCAATGAACCTATTAACAGGGGGATATTATAAATTCTCGCCAGTACAAAGAACCCAACCCATCCCCCTAAATAAGCCCAATCCCAGCCACAAATTTTATTAATTTCCCCACTATGGTACTCCCCGGCAAACCCTCTTAAACACATGGCTTCGTAAATACGCTGTGCTCTGTCAAAGGTGCGCAAAAGCAGCTGACCGGCCAGGGAACCCCAAGCACTTCTATGTACACCTTTTTGTTTCGGTGCCCGCAGTGAGTAGGCTCTTAAGGTGCGAGCCACCTCCTCCATCAGCACGGAGATATAGCGATAGGTTAAAAGAAGTTGGAGTACAAATATACGAGGTACTTTCAGAATTCTTAAGGCCCCGGCAAGTCGATCCATTCCCGTAGTGGCAATGAGCAGCAAAGCAGCTGTTACGGTTAGACCACTTTTTAACAAAATAGAAAGAAAAGTAACCCATCCCCTGGAAAACTCTCTTCCAGCCAACTCAAAGGTCTGCTGGTCAAAGACGGGGTTAAGTATTCCTATACCTATAATAAAGGGAGAGACCAGCAAGATCCTTAACAAAATAGGCCTAACCGGTAGTTCAGCTAAAGCCAAAACCATCACCGGATAAAAGAACAAGGGCAGCAAGCCGGCAACCTCATATCGGCCAAAGGAGACAACCACAGTTAAATAACTAACTGTGGTTAATAATTTTATTAAAGGATGCAGCTTGTGGATCACGGTTTCCTGCCGAGCCAGATCATCAAGCAAGCGCATGTTGTAGATTGAATCTGCGATGTTTGCCATATCAACTATCCTATCCTAATCTTCAATTCCAAGACAACTACTTCTCTACGTAGGTGTGCCTTAACTTGCTTAAGTGTTGAGGAGACTTTTATGAGTTTATTCTATACCTTCTACGTTTCATTAAACTAATGCCTCCACCAATAAGAGCAGCTAAAATCAAGGTCAGACTTCCGCCTACTAAGCCGGAAGTGCTGGTTCCTCCGCTAACAGCAGGCCAAGCTTCTTCCCCTTCTCCCCCACTTGGTTCAGGCTCATCTTCACTAGCCTTAAAAGAATAATCCGGCAGAAATGCTGTTTTAGACTGTAAGTCCGACAATTGCTGATGAAGACCATCGGTTGCTTCCAGCTCGGCTGTTCCCGCTGTCTTAATCATAGCCCATTCTAGACCATCCGGGTTAGAAGAAGCGAACCAGGATAATCCTGCTCCTGTAACCACAGCAGCCGCTACCAAACCAGCAACAACCTTTTTAATAGAGATATTCCCGATAGCTTCTCCTGAGGAAGCCTTTTCAATAATTTCCGGCCGGGCGTTCCAAATATAGGTTACGATAGCCGCCGTGACAAGACCCTCTACCACACCAATTGCCAAATGAATTGGCTGCATTAATAAAACAAAGGTTCCAAAAGGCAGCTCAGTTTTTCCCGAAAAGAGGGTTTCTAAAACAACTCCGAAGGCCCCCAACTGCAGACCGATAACTGCCGTTAGAACCGAGGCCAAAAATATGCGCGTTGTGGAATACTCCTTTTTCATTAAGACTTTATAAATTAGAGGGTAAGCTATAAAACATGAGAAAAAGCCCATATTGAACACATTACACCCATAGGCCAGCAAGCCTCCATCGGCAAAAAACAAGGCTTGTATGGCCAGCACCGAGGCTATAGTCAGAAAACCGGCATAAGGTCCTAATAAGATTGCTAGAATAAGTCCTCCTCCAATATGACCGCTGGAGCCGGTTGCCGGGATGGTGAAATTAATCATCTGAGAAGCAAAAATAAAAGCTCCCATGACCCCCATTAAAGGAATCTTTTTTTCGTCCATCTCGGTTTGTACTTTCTTAATGGAATAGGCGGCAACTCCTGCAGTTGCTGCCCACATGGCTCCACCCACAACCGGTGAAATCAAAGCATCTGCCATATGCATAATATCCCCTCCAATTATTCTAAATCATATCATATTCTTTGTCCGTCGAGTAAATATTTTTAAATAGTTTAATATTTTGAGATAATTTTCGCTCTCACCCTCCCTCAAATAAACAAAAAAACCACAAAGTTGACCCTAATGAGTCAAACCTCCATGGTTTCTGCAAACACCTTCATGGTCTTGCTTAGCAATATAAGTTTTACTGACTATTCTACAATCCTGCTTAATTCTCCTGCCAAGATACTCGAGATTTTAGAAATTAAATTCTACGCTGATTTTCTGAACCAGAATAGGCCGACCTATTGGCCTAGGCTAAAGAATATCTCTCTTCGATTATTATTTATAGAAGTAAACTTCATTATAATACCGGAATCCTGCTTGTTGCTGACGTTTTTATGAGACTCAATAAACTGCTTAATCAATTTTTTCCAACTATCACCCCTCTGTCAGAATCCCAGTTAGGCTTTCTGTTAAACAAAAAAACCACAGAGTCGACTTTCTCAAGTCAAACCTCCATGGTTTCCAGACCTTCATGGATTTGGCAGGATCTTTATGATCCGTCATATTATCTATATTTTGGATGGTTTTGTTTATAATGTATAATTGTCAATATAATTTTTTTCTTTACAATTTGCTGCTTATTATAAAATTCAAAAATTTCTTTTCTTTCTAGAAGGAATAATCCTATTTATGTAGAATATAATGACTATAGTTATAAATCCTAAATGTAATGACCATGGAGGTCTTGACTAGACGCTAAGTCTGGTTATATCTTCCAGGGTTTTTTTCATTTACAAGGAGGTGTCTAATAGATACTAACTAATTTAAGATGACCTTAAGTCTACCTTCCATAATTTTTCTGCCTGCATCTTACGTGCATATATATCCACCTGCAAAGCTTAAAAAGTTCCTCTTCATCGGGAATATCGCTATTCAGACTTAAGAATATTTTGATCTGACCGTCACAATGTTACTGGGTCTGACGGAACTGAAACCCTCCTTTTTAATATAAAAGTTGACTCCTTATTTTTGAGGAGTCAACCTTTTTATCTTTGCAGCTCGAAATTTTTCTTTATAACTTCAGAAGACGATCTGATATGTACCTTAAGTTGGAATCACGACCATCTGATTCTGTACCCGCTCCACACTTACCGGAACTCCATAAGCCTGAGAGATATTTGCTGCCGTCATCACTTCCGGGCCTCCGGCGGCAAAGACCTGGGTGTTCTGCAATAACAGAAACTTATCTGAGAAGCGTAAAGCCAGATTTAAATCGTGCATTACAGCAACTACCGCAATATTTTTTTCCTTAGCGGCAGTTTGAATGGTTCTCAACACTTCGATTTGATTCCTTAAATCCAAGTTGCTGGTAGGCTCATCTAATAACAGTACCTCAGGTTCTTGAGCCAAGGCCCTGGCAATAATCACCTTCTGCAGTTCCCCTCCGCTCAGTTCATCTAAGTAGCGAAGAGCATACTCTTCCAGTCCGGTTTTGGCCAATACCCCTTGGACCAAAGCCAAATCTGAGGCTGCGGCCTCCCACTTTATATGAGGCTTGCGGCCTAATAAGACTGCATCAAAGACAGTTTGCCGATTGCTCTCGTAGTGCTGGGAGACGTAGGCCATCTTTAGCGCTATAGCCAAGCGACTCAGCTTAGACACCTCTTGGTTGTCCAATAAGATACTGCCTTTTTGGGGCAGTAAAATTCTGTTCAAAGTCTTGAGCAGGGTGGATTTGCCTGCACCATTGTTCCCTAAAATGGAGAGAAACTCCCCTTTTTGCACAGAAAAGCCCACCTTATCCAGGATTATGCGGGAGCTGTAGCTAAATTCTACCCCGTTAACAGCTAAGATCATCGCAGTTTAGCCCCCCTCACCAGCAGATAAAGGAAAAGGGGTGCGCCGAGAAAAGAAGTTACTGCCCCTACAGGCAAAACCACAGGGGCGATGATCCTTCTGGCCAAAGTATCTGCTGCCAGCAGCAACAAGGCCCCCATAATTCCAGAGGCCGGTATCAGAAAGCGATTATCTCCGCCAATCAAGCGCTTCACCAGGTGGGGAGCCACGAGACCTATGAAGGCGATAATTCCTAAAAAGGACACGACGGTAGCTGTAATCAAAGAGGCAAAGAACATCCCCCACTGTCTCGTTTTCTCTACGTTGACGCCTAGACCCTTGGCAGTCTCTGCCCCACTGTCCAAGGCATTGTAATTCCAGCGGTTAAAGAGGAAAAAGATTAAGGATCCGCAGACCACACAGGTCATAATCCCTAACTCTCCCCAGGCGGCCCGCCCGATATCCCCGAAGGTCCAAAAAACCACCGCGGCCACATTGACATCATTAGTAAAATACTGCAGGAGCATGGTGGCCGCCGAAAAAAGAGATCCCAGGGCAACTCCGGCCAAGACCATTGATTCTGGTGACACTCCCTTATATTGAGCCAAAAACAGAATAATCAATGTCGTGAGCATTGCTGCTATAAAGGCAGAAATCGTGACAATATAGGGGTTATTTATGAGCAGGGCTCCACCGCCGGTACTTGGAGTACTGCCTGCTCCCAGACCTATGATGGCCAGAGCCGCCCCAAAGGCTGCGCCTTGTGCAATGCCCAGAGTACTGGGAGATGCTAAGGGATTTCTGAGGATTGTTTGCATCACAGAACCAGCAGTTGCCAAACCTATGCCGGCGACCATGGCTGACAGCACACGAGGCAGGCGGATTGACCAGATAATAATTTGAGACTGCCCCTCTGTTTGACCGAGTAAGGTTAATAAGACTTGCCAGGGGGAGAGCTCTGCTGAGCCGGCGCTGATGGCATAGAGAGCGAGGACTCCTGTCATAGCCGCCAGACTCAAGAAGATTAATTTTTTCTTCCAAGTATAGTTCAAATAATGGTTTGTAGTCCCGCTATCCAGTACACTTTCATTATGAACCAACTCTAATCACCTCTAAGTTACTCTAATCACTTTCCCAGTTCCAGCTTTTTAAATCCGCCTAAATCTTTGGCCATTTCTGCATACAGGGGCTTGCCCAGCAGGAACTGATAAATTTCATCACTTTTCTTAATCGGATCGATGTCTTTAAACTGTTCCGGAAAGATTACTTTTCCTGCGTAATAGGCGTCGGCAAATGCCGTGTCGATATTAGGGTTATAGTTGTTAAAGGGAATCAAATTATATACCCGGTCATTTTTCATGGCCTGCAAGGACTGGTAGAAAGCAGGGTTTTTCTGATAGTCTTCTGTAACCAGGGCATACCCCCCGGCATCAAGAAACAGAAAATCCGGATTCCAGCTGATGAGTTTTTCCTTATCGATCATAACGGTTCCGTTTTTGCCTGTTTCATCAGCAACATTTTTTGCCCCAATGTACTTAAATGGCGGGTATTGTGCTTGAGTGCTTTCAATCCCACGTGCTCCTTTCATGCTCACAGCACCTACATAAACTTTTGCTCTGTCCCCTTCGGCAAGACCTTTCGTCCGTTCTCCCAAATCATTTTCATTTTGTTTAAGATAAGCAACCACCTCTTGGGCCCGCTTCTCCCGGCCTATGATCGAACCGATTAAATTAAGAGAACGATATAGATTATCACCAAAGGTCGCTAAGTCCCCATAGCTTAAAGCGACTACGGGAATACCTGTTTTGGCTTGCAATTGATCAGCCTTTTCTTTATCGACAAGAGTACAGACAAAAATCACGTCCGGCTTGACACTAACCAAACTTTCCTCGTTGGGTGCAGTATCCGGTCCTCCCTGACCAATACTGGGCAGCTTCTTTAAGTCAGGATAAGCCATCATGTAGGATCTTCCCGGGTTTGATTTCTTCTCAACCTCTTCGATCCCAACCATCATGGCTGCTCCTTCGATATAAGTCACTAACCGTAATGCCCCCGGCCCGATGGCCACGACCCTTTGCGCCGGAACCGAAAACTCAACTTCCCTGCCGACTAGATCCGTAATCTTTTGTTTTTGAACCTGGGCTGTTGTGGGAACTGTGCCCCCTTCCTGCTTACTTTCAGTTCCTCCACATCCCGTTAAAAGTAATAAGGACATCATTAGAAGCAAGAATTGTACCGTCAGTTTTCTCATTAAATGCATCCTCTCCTTTAGTTTCATAAAAAATAAGACCACGAAGCTGACTTCCTAGGGAAGCCAGACCTCCATGGTCTTATTTTAAAAATATTTTGTTTATTGTTTCTACATTAAGCCAAAAATTCCTTTTCATTTTTTGACAAATAAATAATTTTCTTATGAAAATGTCTAAGAACATCTCAGGTAAGTGCTTTGCTTTGTCTGGATAATTCTTCGAGCTCGTCATCAATATCTATAAGCTTAATAAGCCACTGAGAGCGCTGTTCCCTTTCTGATATAAGTTTCCCTAAGATTTCCTCTCGGGCATTCTGTAGTACTTTCCGCCGCTTTTCTATCTCCAGAAGCTTATCTAAGTGACTCATTTATCGCCCTCCTAATGTAATAAAATACTCTTACTGCAAAAAAATAAGACCATAAAGGTGACTTCCTTTGAAGTCAGACCTCCATGGTCATATATTCACAATATTATTAGTTCTATAGAAATCAAGAAATTCCTGCCTTCTCAACAAAGTTGCAAGGATTCCTTAACCTGTTTAGAGAATATTGAAATCTATAACCTATGAAGCACAAGTGGAGATTATTTTCTATACGGGGTCTGGTGACTTGAGTAGTTGAGAGTTACTTTTTTAAAGGGGGGCACTTAGATGACAACTTCCTATCCTCTGGGTATTTTTTCCTGGTTCGGTTACGTACTTCCTTTTCCGGAACGACTTAGATTAATTAAGGAAGCCGGATTTGAGGCTACCTCTATCTGGTGGGAGGATGAGGACATCCCCTGGCCGATGAAGAAGGAGAGCATGCCTGAGTTGGTCAAAGATATGGGGCTTATCTTAGAAAACCTGCATGTACCTTATAATGAATCCAGCGAAATGTGGTCAGAGAACAAATCCCTGCGCTCGGGATTTATCCAAAGACATATCCGCTGGCTGGAGGATTGCGCAGACTACGAAATTCCCATGCTGGTAATGCATTTGACGGAGGGCCAGATCACGCCAAAGCCCAACGATTTTGGTGCCGAAAGCATGTTTGAACTCGTAAGGGTTGCTGAGAACCTGGGGGTGACCATCGCTATCGAAAACACCCGCCGCAATGATAATGTCCCCTATTTGCTTTCTAAAATTCCATCCGGCTCTTTGGGCTTTTGTTTTGATAGCTCTCATTACTTTCTAACGGATAAACCGGACTTCCATCTTCTTAAGAATTTTGGCCGACGACTTGTCACAACTCATCTGTCGGATAATGACGGTCTGGAGGATCGGCATTGGCTGCCTGAAGAGGGTATTATTGATTGGGCCCAAGTAGCCCGGCACTTTCCAACCGCTTATCGGGGATGCTTAACTTTGGAGGCCTATCCGACGGCGGAGGAGCGGGAAAGCCCACCCCAGTTATTTCTTAAAAAAGCTCTGCAAAGATTAAAAACTCTCCACAGTTTATTAGAGCGGGAAAGCTTGCCTAAATAGAGTTGCAGCTACTGATGATTTGATCAGGAAGTAATTGCTTGGCTCCTAAGGTCGCAGCTTTTTCCGGAAATGAACTTTTTCGTGCTTTTGTCTGAGTTGTCTGACCCAATTCCCTTTGTCTTCGTACATTTCTCCCCCCAAAGTCTTAATCATGCGTGTCCCATTCACCGTCTGGGCTTCCGGCACCCCGTAGAAAGAATTGGTTAACTGAGTAAGTATCGTAACCACTCGATTCTTCCTCACGATAAGCACGACTTGGTAACCTTCTCTGGTAGGGTCTGGCGCCAGATAATATTTGATGGATCTTTTCATTTTATTTAATATACAAGCTACCTCATTAGCTTCCTCAAAGGAGACCTCTCGCGCAGTTTGTAGCCACTCCTCCATAAAGCGATTCACCATGAGGGGGTCTAATCCCAGTCTAGAGACAGCTCCTTCTAAGCTATGCACTGTGGCCGTAATCATAGATAATCCTCCTCCCATCGGTATGAATGTCCCCTACTAGAGGTCAAGAAATTTGCGCTTAGAGTAACTTGAAAACCATAAAAAAGCAAAATCCCTCTACAGCTACCTGTAAAGGGATATGGTTACTCCACTAGCCGGATAATGTCACTGATTTTCCGGCGTAAACGGCACCTCCCCTATCTTCCGTAGGTTCCTGTGTAATCTGTAACGAGCAGGTCTCCTGGCTTAAGTTCATTGCAGCCCTATGTCTTCCCGGTTGCCCAGTGACATTGTATAAGGCCGCTCACTACTACAGTGGCGGGACCGCGTCAGCTTAACTGACTTCCCTGTCAATACTTTCTTTATAAAAGTACACTCGTTACATATTTAGTTTTTCGAGAGTATTTGACGAATAGACAAATTTAAGTTTCTAATCCAGAAGTCATCATCGTGTTCTGGGAATGTTTTGGAAATACTGTCCGAATCACGGATTAAATTTTTTCAATATTCCTACATTTCTACGTAGATTCTAAAATTCCTGCTCCCGAAAAAAATCTTGCAAATTTTTTTGTCAGTGGATTGAGTAAGTTCGTTGTTGATTCTTGATTATTCATTGTTCATTATTCATCAAGCCAAACTTGATCTTAATTCGTTCCAGCTTTTTGATCCAAGGCTTCGCCAAGATCACCAGAAAGATCAGGGTCGAAAGAGCGTGGGTAAAGTCAAACCAAAAGCTGGAGATATAGGCTGCTATGATAGCCTGATAGGTAATGGGCTTGATAAAACCGACGATATACCATATATTCATGACCCAGCCAAAGCCAAAGCCAGTGGCAAAACCAAAGACTGCTAAACTCAACCTGCTTTTCAGCCAGCCGGCATTTCTCAGCATACCGGCCACTAAGCCGATCATACCCCAGCAAAACATCTGCCAGGGCGTCCAGGGCCCTTGCCCGAAAAACAAATTGGAGGTAATAGCTGCTACGGCACCGGTTAAAAACCCGGCTTCCGGACCAAAGGTCAGGGCGGTAATGATCACAACAGCTGAGGTAGGTTTAAAATGAGGAATGGGAGCGAAAGCTACCCGGCCCAAAGCCGCAATCCCTGCCATCACAGCAATAACCACCAACTCCCTGGCTTCCGGTCTGCGTCTCTCAAAGCTTAGAAAAAAGGGAGCCATAGCCAAGATGATCAGGATCACGCTTAATAAGCCATAGTTCTTATCCCCCTGCAACGTCGAAAGAATTAAGGCGCAGGGTACTGTAAACATTATGGCCCAGCGGAGTATGTGGATGATTCGACTGCCCTTGTTCTTAGGCTCGACCTGGTTTAACATTGTTTCACATCCTGTCTTTTGCCAGCACCAGACTCTTCCTTCTCCAAGGGAGAGTCTGGTTCCGTTGCTCCGTTTTACTCTCCCAGCCAAGTTTGGCCTAAGTCTTTGCCTAAATCACAGGTATAGTTCCACTCAATTATATCCCCCGGTTTGAGCTTATATTCTCCGCAGCCATAATTAGGATATACTTTGTTGACACAATACATCCAGCCGCTCAGGGGCCCTCCGTCAAACTCATACAAATTATTGATTCCTTGGATATAGGGGGTTCCTTTCGACCCTTCATACTCCATGTGAATCTTATGTTGGCGTACTACCTGCTTCAAAACATCAAATACTACTTCCCCTTCTTTGAACTCCACCACAGTGGGGGCCAGAATAATCCCATCAGCAGGCACAACCTCCTGATATTTTTTATCCTGATGAAGTCCCTTATCAACGGCAGTTTGGCAATTAATTGAGAAGGTTACTATGTTTTTGGGGTTGGGATTGAGGTTAGGATCGGGACTAGGAGGGATAGGATTCACGTTTAAATCAGGGGCCGCCGGAGCAGGAGCCGGAACAGCAGCTAATCCATTTGTACCTGAACTTGAGCCGTTGGGGCTGGTTGAGCTGATAGCTATTGTTGGCTTACTTTCCTGATTAGTTGTGTCGGGCTGCGGTGGCTGACTCTGGGAAGGGCTGGCCCCCTGTGAATTCTGAGCATTCTCAGGAACTTGGCTGCTAGGTTCTTGTTGATCTGCGTTTTCCTCGCTAGGTTTAAGTTCACCTGTCTCTCGGCCTGAATCTGCAACCCCTGCAGTGTTCGCCCCTGCCGGCAGATCCCCAGTGGGTGTCTTAGCTCCACATCCGGTTAATAAAAGAGACATGAGTATAACCAGGATAAGTACAACTGACTTAGGTTTTCTCACATTTACTCCCTCCTTTTGTACGATAAAGCTAATTCCTGCGAAGGACATTGTCTTCGGGCTCGCTTACCAAATTTGCTAAAGCTATCATGGTGTGCCGCTTGGCAGTATCTGTTTCAAAGTCTGCAGGGTATTATCTGATACAACGGCTGCACCGCCTAAAACATAGGTCTCCTTGATGAGATTGTCAGCACTTCGAAGAAGCTGTTCCTGCCCATCTGTCAGACCATCCTCGCCGGAGGATGCACCTGCAGTCAGCAGAATCCAGGCATTAGACTGACCGGCTACAGCTGCCCCGGCCAAGGCATCGGCAAAACCCCCTCCGGTAGCCACAAAGAGTTTTGTGGGGTTAGGCTGAAGCTGACTGAGCACGGCTGCATTTGTATCGTAAAGAGTCTGACCGCTGTAGCGCTTGGGAGCAGGCAGGATCTGCTCTAATTCCTGAGGGAGTACAGCCCTGCCGCCAATCAGCAGGGTTTGCTTAATTCCCAATTCTGCAATAGCTTGCTCAGTGGGTTTGGGGAGTTGGGCTGAGTTATCGGCATAAAGAATGGGTACGCCGTTATAAGCAGCCCAGGCGGAGATGGAGAGGGCATCGGGGAAGCTGTGGACATAATCCCCGCTGACAATCACAGCCTGACCTGAACTTCCCAGGAGTTTGGCAATTTCATAGGCAGTAGCGTAGTGATCTTGGCCGGACACTCTCTGAACTTCGATTCCTGCTTGACTTAAAGCCCCGGACACTTGTTGACTGATGGCCCCCTCTCCCCCCATGATCAGGACTTTCTTGGCTCCCAAGGCTTGGATTTGATTAAAGACTAGCTTAGGCAGTTGATCCGAAGGAGTTAACATGAGGGGGGCCTGGTACTTCTTAGCTAAAGGCACTGCGGGCAGAGCATCCGCCGAGACGTCCCCCCGGGCCAGGATAACGGTTTCTGCTCCTTGGGGAAAGTTCTGTTTAGCAATTTCCACAGCTGTAGCGTAGCAGTCTGCTCCGGCAATGCGCAGGATTCCTGAAACTGAGGGCGAAGAGTCCGACTCTTCGGCAGGCAGGGTCAAGGAAGGGGTTTGCTTTTCAGGATGATAGTTATAGAGGCTGGATTTATTGTCTTGAAATCTTACATAGGCTGCTAAAGCAATCAAGGCTTGTTCGGAAGCCATATTGTTGGTGCTGCCCTCGAGAATATGCTTAAAGCCTCCATCCTCTGCCCGAAATTTCAGCAAATCCTTTAACAGGGTGTTGGAATTCTTAATAAAGCGAGAGTCTGTATTGATGTCGATCCCCATGGCACAAAGAGCGATAATCGTCTGGCAGACACTTTCACTGTTCTTAGCGCCCCAGGATTTAAAGCCTCCGTCTGCTTCCTGAACTTGAGCCAAATAAGCGACGGCCCTGTCCACCACAGCTTTCACTTCAGGCTGCCCTGCCCGATAATAGGGGGCCAGGGCCTGGATGACCATGGCGGTTATATCTACATCCCCCTTGCCCGTTCCATCCAAAGAATATCCGCCATCGGCCAATTGCTTGCTCAAAATAATGCTTAAGAGTTTTTCCCTCGTCCACTTGGCGTTCTCAGGCAGATCATACCCACCGCTGTCCAGGGCGATTAAGGCAAAGATCGGCCCGTTGATACCCTGAGCTTCAATATCAGTAAAGTTGTAGATTTCAGCGATCAAGTCCTGACCGCCATAGTCCCGCGGATTCCCCTGAGCTGCCCCGACGGCCAAGCTGATTCTGGCCAAATCTGTCACCTTGCGCAGAGTAGAACTCCAGTTTTGCTGCAGGTATTTTTCGTTTTCGGCCAGATAAAGATCAAGACCATCTAACCGTTCCAGTCTGGCCAAACCGATTGTCGGCCAATTATAGACAGTGGGTTCGACAATTTCCTGCTCAGCTGCTTTTTCAAAAGTAGCTTTCAGAAAACTTCTTTCCCATTTTTCCAAATCCTTAATTACCGAATCTACGTGGGAACGATTCGCTATTCCTTGATTGCCCGAAGTCTGAGCTTGGGCTTCTGCGATGAGGCCGTTAAGCAACACACTCCAGAGGAGCAGGCAAACCAAAAAAGCTCCCAGTCCTTGTTTTATTGTCTTGTTCATTTTTATATCTCCTTTACCTAGTTATGGACCCGGAGCCAGCCCTGCTAAAAAGACTGACTCCAAGGCTTGATTGAACTATTTTAGGGCGAGGGAGTGAGAGCAGAGCGCAGGCTGCTCTCCTGATCCCCTCTGATAATTCCTTCTCCGCCAAAAATAATTATTTCCGGCTGCTCAGCTTGATGCTTCAGCAGGAAGTCCGAGGTGACGCCGGGTATTCCCGTGTCTACTAAGAGAATAGGAGAAAGGGTTCGGGCAGCCAGATTGCCTGCTGCCAGGGCATCCGCAAAGTTTAACCCGGTAGCTACATAGACTTTGCTGGAATTAAGCTCTAATCCTTCAGCAATCTTAGTGGCTGTCTCATAGATATCCCTTCCGCCATAGCGCACAGCCTCTGGCAATTGCTGAACAATTTCTTCCGGTACAACAAAGCTGCCTCCCACAACCAGAGTCCTGGTTACTTTCTGTTCCGTCAGTGCCTGCTGAGTAGCAGCCGGCAGAGCGGTTCGTTCGGTAAAGAGAATGGGGATACCATGATAACCGGCATAACTGGAAACCGCCAGGGCATCGGCATAGCTGGCGGGCCCGCCGTTAGCGATCACAGCCTGGCCTGTGGTTCCCAGAGCTTGGGCAATCAGAGCGGCTGTCTCGTAGAGATCCTTCCCGCCATAGCGAGCTACGTTTTCTGCTCCATAAAGCTGATTAAGCCGGTCTTGGATTCCTTGAGAAATTACGCTGGTGCCTCCAATTAAGATCACTTTTTTCGGCTTTAGCTTCTGGAGCTGTTCAAAGGTGGCAGGAGTTAGCTCCGTAGCCTCGGTGAGTAAAATCGGGGCCTGGTTTTTATAGGCTAAAGGTACCGCTGCCAGGACATCCGAATAGGCGAAAGCATTGGCCAGCAGCACCTGATCCGCTCCGGCTTTCCAACCGTAAGCAGCTGCCAGATTGGCGGTATCAAAGCGCTCTTGTCCGGCAATCCGCCGCGGAGCAGGAGCCGTGTCCGCCATGACTGCATAGGTGGAAAAATGATAGATGGTCAAGGAAAGGGTCTTAGCAAGGGGATCGTATACACCGCCCTGTTTGGCCCAATCCCCCTTAGCTGAATTCCACCAGTAAATGGCCAGCTGACGGGTGGATACTCCTTCAGGCAAATCTTCAGAGCTGATGGGGAAGGTTAAGGTCACCGGTGCAGCAAACTCAACGCCTTCCTGACCCTGACCCACCAGACCAAATTGACGCTGGTATTTGATAGGATCAAGCACCAGCGCTCCCAGCTCAGCCCGGGGAGGAACTGTCACCTGTCCTACCTCCACGGAAAACTGAACGGGACTACTTTGCTGCCGGAGAGCACCCGGGGGTATGGTCAGCTGCACCCCATCCTTAGCTTTTAAAATTGTCGGCTCAGTATTCTCCGGATTGACTGCCGGTGTGTCTTCAGGCAGCCTGGCCCCTGCCAGTTGTTCGGGAGTAACCTTTTCCAGAGCAGCCAGAGCCTTTTGGTTATAGTCCGTATAGTCTGTAACCGGGATAACTTCTTCAATAGGAACCGCAACCTCCGGCCCCTTCACCGTCACCGAGGCTTTTTCTGTGCGGGCCACAAGGGGAAAGTTATACCCCTTATAAGAAGAACCGGGATCGACTTTGTCGGCATAAACTGTGAAGCTGCCTGCTTTATTCATCGTAATCTCTGCCTTGCCGTTGCCATCCGTAGTATAGGTCTGAGATCCCACGTGAACCGTTGCTCCGCTTACGGCCTTCCGGGTGCTGGAATTCCCCCCGTCAACGCCCTCGTTGCTTTTGGCGGTAACTTCCACCTCCAGGGTGTCTCCGGTGTTTAAGGAGGTCGAGCTTAGATCGAGATAGCCGAAGGAACTCTTAGTATCCCCATAGAACCATTCCACCGTATCCCCATCGTCAATCTCCCAGACTCCGACCCCTTGATTAATCAAACGATCATTGACCCGAACCAGCCAGCCGCAGGTAGGGTGCTGGCCTCGAAAATCGAATTCCTCTTCTCCTGCCATGCGGGCTACATAATTGTCGTTGGAAGTAACCTTATTGTCTCGGATATTTTTCTTATTCCAAGCTACTATGGTAGCCATTAAGACCGTGGGATAGCTAAACGAGTATTTTTTTCCATCGGGATCAGTGATTTCGTACTTCCCGCTTGTCTTATTCTTGTAATCTTCGGGCTTAAAGCTGATACTACTGTCAAACACGGTTCCCCGGTAGCCTTCAATCCGCATCCTAACCTGACAGGTGTCCACATCTTCTACCGGCGGCGTCACTGGCCCATCTTTGGAAACCACGACCACCAGCGGAACCGGGCGAATCAGATTGCCGTCCGTCTGCGCCGTAATTTCATAGGTGCCTTCTTTATCGGCCCGGAAGCTGACCTGCCCATTCCCATCCGTATATTGAGAGCCTTGGGTGCTGCCGGCAAAGCTGATCTTCTGATCCTCAGCGGTCAGATACCGACCGTTTGTGTATTTCTCCAAAGTCACACTGATCTCTGTGCCTACTTTTACCGAATCCTCTCCCTCCAGGCTGAGCCGGGTAAGGGTTGGGTCCCAAAGCTGGCCGCTGACCATGACAATTTGATCATTTTGCTTCAGGGGAGTGGTGGGAAGAGCCATCCCGCCTGTTCCGTTAACCAGCCACTGCCAGTCTTTCTCCTGATCCTTGCCGATCCAATTGATCATACCGTTAACCACTTCATAAGGAACGGAATTGTCATCCAGGGCCTTTCTGACTGCTGTCAGAAGGGTTGTTTCCCTATCGTAAATTTCCACGTTTTTGGGGGCTAAAAGAGTCTCCTTCAAGCCTTCCACCCGGACGCTTACCGCAGCCTGACGGGCATCATTGACCTTCAGACTTTCTTGGCGGTAAATGCCGTTGCTGGTGACGTTGACTTGATAATCACCGGAGTCCATGTCCACAAGAAACTGGTACAGTCCGTTGGCATCGGAGAGGGTTTGATCTAAATAACACCTATCTCCGTCCAAGCTGCGGGTAATCACCAGACTTACCTGAGTCTCAGGGGTGGTTTTACCGTTGACCGTAACCTGCCTGCCCTCGGCATAGACCGACAAGGTTAAGTTCTCCTGATAGGCGACCAGCCGGTTAAACCCTTCCGGCACGGAACCGCCGCTCTGAGCTAAAGCCCCTGCCGGGCAAAGCATGACAAAGGTCATCAGCAGAACCAGAATTCTAAGAAATCCCTTTGATAATCGCACTGCTTTTCCTCCTTGCACTACTTGCTGCCCGGATTTACCGGGAAATAATGATAGGTTCACAGAGAGGTTTCCCCTCCCAGCCGCTCCAAATCATTACTTTGCCCTCATACTCCTTGTCATCCCCGGGCCAGACAAATCCGCCGCTGAGACTGTAAACTTCACCGGGAGCGAGAGTTTTCTCCAGATAGGACTGCCGGACTATGCTCTTGACCTGGGAACCGGCGGCAGCGTCCTCAGCCTGGTCCTTCTGATAGAGAACAATATGCACTAAAACACTGAGGGTCTTTCCGGAAAGATTGCTGACCTGAGTGGCCAGTTCCTTGCCGCTGACTCCGATGAGCGGCTCCTCGGGAGCCGTGGGCGAAGTATACTCAATACGCCGGCCGACAACATTAACCTGAGCCTGAGCCTTGATATTGGGATTGCTCTTCAGCTGTCCCAGGATATCCACGGTTCCGGGCTGCAAACCTGTGAGCAGACCTTCCTCCGTAATCCCAACCAAGCCTGAGTCGCCTAAAACACTCCAGGTTACCAGGGATGCTCCCGCCTCGTCCTGACCCACTGTCTGTCCGGCCTGGTTCGTGGCCTTTAACTGGATGGTTCTGCCCACGGGGATCTCCGCCCCGGCGGGAGTGATTTCCAAAGAGGTGATTTCCTCGGGAGCCGGAGGGACTGCCGTGATTTTGTAATAAATATCCGAACGGCCGTTATCCATAAAGTCGGCAATGGCGGCCAAGGCTTCCACCGCCTGAGGGGTAGCCATATAAGCGTCAATAGTATCCACATGCTTAAAGACCCCGGAGGCCATCTGATAACTTAATAAGGCGGTTACCGCGTTGCCCTTGCTCTTGGTAAAAGCCGGGCCCTGAGGGTCAATTCCCCAGGCCGTGATTCCCATAATAGCCTGAGCCGCGGATTCACAGTTAACGGAACCCCAGGAGCCGAATTTGCCGTCGCTGAGCTGGTTCTCACTCAGCCAGCCGATAGCCTCTTCCCCCGCCGCCTTCACCGCCGGCATATCCCGGTAAGGGGCCAAAGCGTAAAGAGCCATGCCCGTCATATCCACCTCGGGCAGCCCGCCGCTGTAAGACCAGCCTTCCTGTACCCGGTGATCGAGAATATGCTGAATTAAAGCTTCCCGGTTGTTTTTGGCCTGGGAGGGCACAATCGCTCCCGCCCCGTCCAGGGCAATCAGGGCCCAGATGCCCGCATTAATCCCCTGGCTGAGGCTGGGATAGTCCATGATTTTCTGAAGAAGGTTTTCCCCCACAAAATCATAGGGATCGCCGCCGGCTGAGAGGACCCCCAGGGAAACCCGGGCGTAATCCGTCAGCTGGCTGCCGACGCCGCTTTCATTGACCTTTACTGTCAGCTGAGACAAATATCCATCCCGGTCAGCGGCGGACAGCCACTCCGGCCCGCAGGCGTTAAGCCCGAAGACATCCCAGTCCGACAAGGCTTCTCCTCTCCGGGAATTGGCATTGACATAGCCGGCGGTCAGGGCGATCGCCCTTTCAATTCCGCTTCTGTCCACAGGGGTTACCTGGTAAGCCTTGACCTCTAGATTGAGCGTCGCCTGCAATTGGGGATGGGCTGCCACCCGGGCATTGATTAAGACCGTCCCTTCCTGCTGACCGGCGGTAACCAAGCCCTGGCTGTCAATCGCCGCCAAGGGGGAACTGCTTTTCCACTCGATGCTTTCCCCCTGCACTACTTCACCCTCAGAGCTCAGGATCTGAGCCTGGAGAGGCAGACTCTGGCCGGTTAAGACAACGGGCTGGGCAGGGGTCAGACTAAGGCTGAAGCCCGACTCCGCCGGCACCACCCGGACCTGGATTTCCGCCTGCAGGCGGTTATTCTCCGGGTCATTGTCCTGATGCCGGACAGTGACGGTGGCCTCCCCCGCTCCTTTTGCCTTTAACAGCCCTTCCTCCGCCCCGACGACGGCAGGATCACTGCTGGTCCAGCTGAGACTGCTTAAGGACAGCCGCCGGTCATAGGTGTCCAGGAGATAGACGGGGATCTGATAGCTGCCCCCGGGAAACAAGAGGCACTGGGGGGCTTCTGTTTCCAGCCGCCAGGGGACGGGGGTAAACTCAGGGTCCGTGAAGCGGGCCAGAAAGCTCCCGCCCCCTACCAGAGCATAGAGCTCCCCCTGAGGTCCGGGGCCGGCCACTGCGCTGAGGTAGATATCCCCTTGGGCAGGCTGGGATTTCCACTTCAGCCGGGCACTCCCGCCCTCATCCGCAAAAGCGTAGATCTTGTCGTAAACCGGCACATAGAGGGTGCCGTCCGGCCCAATGGCCGGAGCGGACCTGAAGTCTACATGAGTGGCAACCGGCATGGTTTCCGGGGCCTGATAGCTCCATTTGAGATCGCCCCTTGCCGACCCGAGGGCATAGACCTCGTTGCGGGCGGTCCGGTAATACACCGTCCCCTGGTAATAAGCCGGGGAACTGACCACCGTGTCGATATCCCGGTACCACTTAACAGCGCCCTCCGAACTAAAGGCCCAGAGTCTGTTCTGAGTCAGAACCTTTCCCAAAGCGCTTTTAGTGTTATTTAAGGATATAAAGTAGACGCTTCCCTCTTCATCCACGGCCATCCGCTTTTCAGGAGAGTTCCGCTCGTTGGTTTTTCCCACATAGATGGGGTAATCCCCCCGGCCTTCGATATCCGGCAGGTCATTGAGAACCTTCACCCACAGCCGGGTGCCGTCGGGTTTTACGGCATTGAGAGCCGAGGTGCCGGCTACATAGATCACCCCATCTTTAGGGGAAACCACCGGCGTATTCAGTCCCCGGGAGATGGAAGCCATCCAGGCCCGGCTGCCGTCGGCCGTGTTCAGGGCATAGAGACTCCTGTCAGAGACCACATAGAGGGTGTCGCCGGCGGCGGATAAGGCGGGAGACGTTCCCGGGGCCACTGTCTCCTGTCCCTCCATGGCCGCAGTCCAGAGGACCTGGCCTGCCGAGTTAATGGCATAGACCCGGCCGTCCCCCGAAGCCATATAGCAGATCCCCTGCCCGTCAATGACCGGACCGACCCCGCCCAGGGCATAATAGGCCCCGGCCTGTCCCAGGTCCGCCTTCCACTTCAGGGTTCGCTCCGGGGTGATGCAATAGATGTAACCCTGGGAATCCACGGTATAGACCTGACCCTGACGGTCCACTGTGGGCAGATCATCATTTCTGTAAGTATCCGCCACATTCTTATAGTAGGAGCGGAGCCAGTCGGGGCTTATATCCCCCTCTGCCGCCAGGGCAGAGGCGGGCAGGACGCTCCACAGGAGGGTAAGAACCATAAACCAGGCCAGAACCGCCCGAATTTTTTTCATTTGTATCACCATGCTTCTCCTCCTCACTGAGCCTGAACCGGCAGCAGGATCGTTTGCCGGGCTTCCGGCTGATCCGGCACCGCTGCCTGAATTTTAATCCGGAAGCTCCCGCTCCCCGGAATCCTCACGCTGCCCGGGTATTCCTTAACCGCCCCTGAGTCCAGGCTATCCGTAAGGGAGGAATAGCTGAGCACCTGCTCCCCTTCCGCCCCTTCCAGGAGGGTAACGGTCAGGCGCAGGGAGCAGGCCTCCCCTTCGTGATTAATCAGTTTAATCTTCAGCTCCTGCAGCCTGCCCGGTTTCAGGGCCTCATGGCTGACCTTCAGCTCCAGGCCCTCGCCGCCGGCAAGGTCCGTACCCCGGAGGGCCAGCAAACCCATTTCGCCCATGGAAAGATAGACCACGCCCTCGCCGCTGACAGCCATGGAACGGGGAATACACTCAGAAAACTCATCCTTGATCTCCGCCTTCCAGAGAGGAGTCAGGATATCCCCTTTTTCACAGCTCAGATCCTGGTTAAAGACATAGAGGCCGACCAGGGGAATGTACAGCCGGCCATCGCCGCCGGCAACAGGGGTGTAGAGCCCCTGATCCCCGTCCCCCCAGTCCTCAGCCTGAAACACCCCGTCGGCCTGAGGGGTCCCGTCGGACCGGAGGAAGTAGAGGTGCTTCTCTTCCCTGTCGGCAGGAGCGGACACGGCGTAGATCATCCCATCTTCAGCGATGGTGACCGTCACCGCTTCAGCCAGGGGATAAGTCCATTCCAGAGGGTCTTCCTGAGCGGGGTCCAGAGAAAGCAGACTGACCTGGCTGCCTTTCTGCTCCTGCAGGATTAAAGCTCCCTGAGGTGAGCTGCCTTCCAGCTTCAGAACCGACCCGCTCTGACTGTAGAGCGTACGCCCTTCCCCATTGTCACCGATCTCGTAAACCTCCGCTCCCAGGCTGTAGAAGACCTTATCTCCGACAGCAGCCAGGCCGCTGACCTCCCCGCCGGCGGCAAAGGGCTGACTCCGGAGCAGGCTGCCTTTCCCTTTGTCCAGCTCATAGATCCGTCCGCTTTGGGCGAGGGCCAGAACCCTGTCTTCGGTCAAAACCAGCCGGGTCACCGGGTCGCTGCCCGGGGCCGTGAAGCCCCACAGAGTCTGGCCGCTCGTTCCCTCCACAGCCACAACCGCCGTGGTATTGGAGGCATAAAGAAAGACGTTGCCCTCTTCGTCCACTTGAGGAGCACTGAGGGTGATTCCATAATAACTGCCGGGATCGGCCGTCCATAAAAGCGCTCCGTCACTCTGACGCACGGCCTGGAGCTGGTTCTGGCTGACGGAAAAGATCTCCCCGTTACGACCCGCCGCCAACTGAGCCACTTTTTTGCCGTAGGAGCCGCCGATGGGAATCTGCCAGAGAATCTCATAGGGGGCGGGCAGAACCTCCAGCTTCACCCTACAGTAAATCTCCGGATTGCTGATCAGACTGGCTTTCAGGGTAAGGGTGCCCAGGGCCGTGCCCGTCAGGTTGGCGTTGTAGCGGATATTCATATCGCCGCTGCCACCCTGGTAATTGAGCATGGCCACGTTTCCCGTTTCATCCCCGTCCTTGATCAGCTCCCAATTAATTAATTCCTTGGGCACAAAGAAGCCGCTTTGGTCCGCCACAAAGACCCGGATGGGCCGGAAGGCCTCCCCCTGGACTTCGGACAAGGTTTCCCCCACCGGCTCATAATCGCTCACTGTCCGGCCGGTGTAGACATTTTCGTCAAAGACAAAAACCATACTTGCGGGAACAGCTTGGGGGAGCACCGTGACCTCAATGGTCTGGCTGAGGGCAGGGTCCGTGCTGTCCTTGACCTTAACCGTTATAGCGGTAGTGACTGGCTCCTGATCCGCTCCCCGCTGGGCGGCGGTGATCAACCCGTCGCTGCTCACCGAGGCTACCTGGGAATCGGCACTGGACCACTCCAGAGTCACACCGGGGAGACTGACCCCTTCCCCGTCCAGGACCTGGGTCTGTATCCGCCCGGTCTCCCCGGAATAGAGGGTCAGCTGGGACTGACCGCTCACCAGCCGAACAGGAACGGCTCCCGTTACATCGTAAAGCCGTGCCCTCTCCAGAGCATAGTAAGTCGACGCGTCCGCGACGGCTCTGTACAAGGTACCGTCTTCCGACAACTTAAACATACTGTAACCATAGGTAGGAAAGGCCGGGTTAGCCTCGGCATAATAGGCTACCACTGTTCCGTCGGAATCATAGATTCCTTTAGTAGTGTAGATCAGCCCATCCGCTCCCAGCTGAGGATCAGGTCCAGTCTGGGGATAAAGAACATAGAGGGAATAATCAATGGCGTAGCTTTTGGCTTTAAGCTCTCCCGTGTCCAGCTCCAGCTCCGCCAGTCTGCCGTCACTGGAGACCAGCAGGCCATCGGGGAGGATCAGGGGAGGGAAGACCATTACATCATGGCAGGAGCTGTTCCGCCAGACTAAACCGACAGGCCAGTCCCCGTCCGGGGGACTGAGGCAGTAGATCTGATCGGCACTGTCCGTCAGGTAGACCCGACCCCCTTCGTCTACGGAAACCTGAGTCTTGAAAGAAGCGGCCGCAGGGGCTTTGTATTCCCAAAGGAGCTCGCCGCTCAAGCCCTTTAGCACGGAAAGGGTATCGCCATGGACCAGATAAACCTGATTGTCCAAATCTATCGTAGGAGCGGAATAAGAATAGAGCATGCCATTGGTCGTATTGACAATGGGCTCTACCACGGGAAAGCTCCAGGTCCACTGGCCGCCGGACAAATCCAGGCTGTAGAGGGCATTGTTCCGGCAGCTTAGATAGACCTGCCCCTGGGGCCCCAGGCCCGGCATACCCATAATCGGGGAGGGCAGGTCCACCTGGCGGACTACGGAGCCGGTGTCCGGGTCGAGAGCCAGGAGGCTTTTCTCCCGGACAGCCAGCACATACTCCTGCCCCTCCTGTTCGGCTATCACAGCCGGGAACATTTGGGTGAGAGTAGGGGAGGTGAAGCCCTCTTTAGGCTTTCCCTCGGGGTCAAGGGCCAGAAGGTATTGAGTGGTCTTACCATCACCATCCTGACTAACGTCATAGATGTTAGTTAAAACAGTATAGCTGGAACCGTCCGCTGTCACTGCCGGCTTGCCATAACCCTGATAAGGCGTTGGCACAGAATAGGTCCAAAGAGGGGCCAGCTTTTGATCATACTTGGCCTGGACTTCCACATACCAGTCCTTGGAGACAGCAGGCATTCCCCGGAGGGCGGCCGTCAGCTTTACCTTGCCCAGGTCCTGACCCGTCAGCTCTTTGGTGACGGTTATTTTGCTGACCAGACCTTGGGCGTTGGTTGACGGAGTATACTGCTCAGTCCCGTCCGCAGGAACAGCCTGAGGATTCTCCGACTGCCAGTCCAGGCGGAATTCCGTTTCCGGGGGCACAGGGTTGGGAATGCTGATGGTTGCCGTCAGCGTGAGTTTCTGACCGACTTTCAGAGAAGCCGGCCTGGCATTGGACCCGCTGGGTGAAAGAGCAAGGCTGATGGGGTTGCCTGTTTTAAAAAACCAGGCGTTGGGATTAGAAGAAACCGTTCCCGTAATAGCCGGGGACTGCTTGCCGCTTCCGGCGATAGGAACCGCTCCCGCCCCAGCCTCAAACCGGTAGGTTTTGTTGAAGGCCAGGGTGACAGAGCCGGGCTCGGCCTCACTCCAAAGAGTTTTACTTAAATTGACGGACAGTTTGTTGGGATTATCCCGGTCCCAGGCGACAGGGAGGGAGCTGCTAATCAGGGAACCGGTGCTCAGATAAAGGGCAAAGGCTCCGACCGTTTCCTCGCCGTCAATGGGCCGATTATAGGTAAGGCTTACTTCCCGGGGATTGTAGCCCGGGTAAACGTTGTTCTGGTTGTTGGCGGGCATCCGGGCGACAATCACCGGCTCAGGGTCGAGGCTGTCTCCCACTGTAACCGCCAGACTGCCTCTGACTTCCGGATTCTCTTGCAAAGCGGCGGTGATATAGACAATGCCGGCCAGCTTGCCGGTGACTGCCCCGCTGCTGCCCACGGCAGCAATCTCCGGCACCTGACTGGTCCAGACCAGAGCCGAGGAGGTGGTTACTTCATGGCCTGCCTGATCGTGAACTATCAAGGGCAAGGTGCCGCCCAACTGCACCTGATTGTGCTCGTCCGGCGAAGAGAGGATAAGCTCTTGTCCGCCAAGACTCTCCAAAGTCACTTGAGCCTGGGGAGTCTCTTGCGTTAAGGGCTCCCGAAAGGCGGGGTTTTCTTCATTTCCTTGGTTCTCGGTATTCTCCTGAATAAGTTCGGGGGCCTCCGACTTTAACCCAGGGATTTCTTCCTCCGGCAACACTCGCAGAACAGCCTGCTGGGTCTCCCCTTCCCAGAGGGCGGAAACGGTGATCTCCAGTTCACTCTCTCCGGGATTTTCCGGGACGACAAAACTGAGCTGGGCACTGTCCTCCTCTAAGGACTGCTCCTCTCCGGATTCTAAAGCATAGTACCATTGAATCCCCCCGTTGGCCGGGTTTTCCGCTGTACCAAAATAGGCCTTCAGGACAAGGGTTTCCCCGCTTTGATAAGCTTCCCGGCTGGGCTCTACTGTTAAGACTCGGCCGGCATTCTGACTTGTCAGAGAAGCCTCCGCCTCCCCTGCTTCCGAACCGGAAGGGGCCGCGGCTGCCGGCAGGCAGACGGAGCCGATTATTAAAAGAAGGACTAAGAACAAATTCAGCCCTTTGTGGGCAAACTTCATGTTATCTCCCCCAGTTAATTGGTAATTTTAACCAAAATTACTTTTTATAGATAATTTTTTAAACGCCTAAATCAGGAAGGGGTATTCCCTTCCTGACTTGAGCGGCAGAATTATATTAAAATTTCAGAGGGCAAAAGAGCTTAACTTACCAGCCTTTGTATTCCCAAACTACGGTATCACCGGATGTCAGCTCATAAACAGAGGCGGCATAGGCGGGAACGTCCGTTGTGCTGTTGGAGTGTACCACATGGTACTGCCAGCCGTCCGTGCCGGAGGCAAAGTCGCTGCCGATGCCGTAGACATAGCTGCCGCCGCTGAAGACGGTGAGGTTATTTTCCGCCCAGTCAGGGTCGGAATAGTTAGTGTTTCCAGCCATGGCTAAAGCGTGGAGAGCAGAGGAATTCTTCTGCAGGGTTTTGCTGTCATCCGTGAGCCAGCTCAGGTCGGCAAGGTACACGGTTTGATTGGTAGCCGTAAAGTCATTTGCCGTACCCGGGGCATCTACGACAACAGAAATGCCGGATATGCTGGGCGTCGCAGAACCGTCTGTTTCCACTACCACGTAGGCGCTGATTTCCATGCTGTCATAGTGAGCCGTGACATAGGCCCGGCCTTCGTCCAGCAGTTTGATTTTAACGGTATCCGTGTCGTCAATAGTGGCGACCTCCGTTGTCCCGTCGAGGAACTTAACCACGGAAGAGTCTGAGGTGGTCCACTCGATGTTTTCCGGATCGGCGATTTCTTCCGTCATCCAGGTGGTGCCGTCTAAACCGACAACCTGGATATTGGATACTTCGTCGTCCACTTCGCCTAAAATGGTAAAGTGATCGGAATTGGCCAAGGTCAGCATATCCGTAGCCGCCGCAGCCGGCGCCGGAGCGACAAAGAAGGTCAGCCCCAGGGCCATACTCATTACTAAACCGAGAATTTTTTGTTTGGTTTTAAACACACTTTTTCCCCCTTTAAATTAATTTGTTTTCTGCCCTCTGAAATTTCCGCCTCAGTGAATTAATGCAGCCATTTATACTCCCAGACTACGGTATCGCCGGATTGCAGCTCATAACGGGAGGCCGGATAATCGGGAACATCCATTGAACTGTTGGAGTGTACCACATAGTACTGCCAGCCTTCCACACCGGAATCGAAGTCGGAGCCGATGCCGTAGACATAGCCGCCGCCGTTAAAAAGGGTGAGGTTATTTTCCGCCCAGTCGGGGTCGGAATAATGAGTGTTTCCAGCCATGGCTAAAGCGTGCAGGGCCGAGCAATTTTTCTGCAGGGTATTGTATTGATCGGCCAGCCAAGCCAGGTCCGTAAGGTACACGGTTTGGTTGGTGACAGAAAGGTCATTTGCCGTGCCGGGGGCATCCACTTGAACGGAAATACCGGATATGCTGGGCGTCGCGGCACTGTCCGACTCCACTACCACGTAGGCGCTGATTTCCATGGCGTCGTAGTGAACCGTGATATAGGCCCGGCCTTCGTCCAGCAATTTGATTTTGACGGTATCTGTGTCGTCGATGGTGGCGACTTCCGTTGTCCCGTCCAGGAACTTAACCACGGAAGAGTCTGAGGTGGTCCACTGAATGTTTTCCGGATCGGCGATTTCTTCCGTCATCCCGGTAGTGCCGTCTAAGCCGACGACCTGGATGTTCGTGACTTCGTCATCGATCTCACCTAAGATGTTAAAATGCTCGGAATCGGCAAAGGTTAGAGTATCCATAGCTGCCTCAGCCGGTGCCGGAGCGACAAAGAAGGTCAGGCCCAAGGTTAAAGTCATTGCTAAACCAAGAAACTTTTGTTTGATTTTTAACATGGCTATCCCCCTTCGAATTAATTTGTTTTCTTCCCTCTGAAATTTCCGCCTCAATAAAAAAGAACCGATGTTTTCGGTTCTGGGATAATGTGACCACACTGTAAAGATGACGATAAAAATAGGTAGCCTAAAGCCTGCTCCTAGTTCTTGTCATCCACAGCTAAGTTGATCCACTTGCTTCCCCCCGAAAGACTTATGATCCTGATCAGGGCAGGTCTCCTGACTCGAAGTCATCCTCCTCCCTTGCCTTCCCGGGCTTACCCAGTGGATTCTTATAAGGGATTCGTCCTTCATACAGTAGCGGGGCTGTTCCGGCTTCGCACCGGATTCCTTATTAATGCTTTTCAGCAACCCTAATCAGCTATTCAGTTTTTAGAGCTTGTCCCTTGCTTAATTTGTTATTCGCCTCACCTCAATCTTATAGCGCCAGAAGACACTGCAAACCGTACTTTCTGAGCACAAAAAAAGAGCCGATTCTTTCGGCCCTTCGCAAACATGACACGCTAAAGTAAGATGTCCGCATCTATTACTCTAATTTACCACACTTACCTTCCCCCGAAAGAGTTGTGACTTTTGAACATGGCAGGTCTCCTGACTCGAAATCATCCTCCTCCCTTGCCTTCCCGGGCTTACCCAGTGGATTCTTATAAGGGATTCGTCATTCATACAGTAGCGGGGCTGTCCTGGATTTTCACCAGTGTTCCCATTTTGATGCTTTAAGCAACCATATTCAACATATTAAGTTGAGTTAAATTTTCGACTCTTGATTATCACCTACATTATACCAATTAACAGCTTGAGTCAACAGAATATTTTGACTAAATAGAGAGAATCCCGTCGTTATAAAACTGTCGATTCCTGACGCAGCTGCACCCGCTTCTGCCCGCGGCAAACAAACTTGCCCAGGAATCCGAAGCCATTGATAGTAAAACCGAAATAAAAAAGCTTTTTACCACATTGAAGCGTAAAAAGCTTAACCATTTTTAGGTACTACAGTAATCCCAAAAACAAAGGTCAAAACACCTCCTATCATCCCTAGGTTATCGGATCGTTGGCTTAAGTAGGTCTCCTAGCTCAAGATCATCATCTGCTTACGTCTTCCAGAAAATAAAACCAGTGCCATAAGTGACGCTGGTTTGGATTGCAAGCGGCAGGTCAGCTAGAAACAGCTTCATTATTATATAGAAGGAAACTATGTAATTATACGATTAGTACCTCTGACCGTTTTAAAAAAGCCGCCACACCCAGTGACGGCTTTTTAGATTACATAGTACGAAGCTTCAGCCCTTGTTGCTGCAACTGATGTCTGTATACTCTACCCCTCTTACTTCCAAACTTCCTCGGCAATTTCCTTAACCAAGATAAGTTTCGCCCATTGCTCCTCTTCGCTCAGAATATTACCTTCCTCAGTGGAGGCAAAGCCGCACTGGGGACTTAAGCACAGACGGTCGGCGGGAATATACCGGGCCGCTTCCTGAATGCGGGCAATGATCTGCTCCTTATCCTCCAGTTGTCCGGTTTTTGAGGAGACCAGCCCCAGAACCACCTGCTTATCACCGGAAACTTCTTTTAGCGGGGCAAAATCGCCGGCCCGCTCCGTATCATATTCCAGATAATAAGCGGAGACCTGTTCCAGGCCAAGCAGGGTTGGAGCTACGGGATCATAGCCGCCGGAAGTCGCCCAGGTGGAATGGTAGTTGCCGCGGCAGACATGGGTGGTTACTGTCAGATCCGCCGGCAGATCCCTAAGGGCCTCATTATTCAGCCGGAGGTAAAGATTTTGAAGTTCCTGAACATCATACCCTTCCCCCACCATGGTTGACCAGAAGGTTTTATCACAGAGCATGCCCCAGGTGCAGTCATCCAGTTGGATATTCCGGCAGCCCAGTTCATAAAAGGCCAGAATGGCCTGGCGATAGGCGGTGGAAATATCCTTATAGAGTTCATTCCGGTCCGGATAACATTTCCCTATTTCCTGTTCATTTTCTCCCCGCACAAGTTCCGCAAAAAACTGGGCGGGAGCGGGGATGGTTTGGCGGGCAATGACTTCATCCCCGGCGAGCTGCTTTAAAAAGCTGTAATGAGCCAAAAAAGGATGGTTGGAAAAACGAATCTTCCCGGATATCCGTGCCGAATCTGCTCGGGTTTCTTCTCCGTGAAAGAAATAACCATGCTGCATCATCACATGCTCCACACCGTCAAAGCCCCAAAAGAAATCCAGATGCCAATAGCTGCGGCGGAATTCTCCGTCTGTCACAGCCTTTAAGCCTATTTCTTTTTGCTTAGCCACAAGCTTGCGGATTTCCTCATCTTCCACTCGGGTGAGCTCCTCAGCGGTAATGGCTCCAGCTGCTAATTGTTCTCTCGCCTCTTTGATGGCCTGGGGGCGCAGAAAACTTCCCACCATATCAAAACGGAAAGGCGCCCTTGTCTTCTTAGTGGTGTTTGCAAAGGTACTACTCATGTTTCATTCTCCTTACTATTCTAAAAGTTGTTTTCAGTTTAGCATGGAGAAAGACCTATAGGGTAACACTTAAAACTTATAGTGATCTATAGTTTGAATCTATAGTTATTCCTGCAACTGAAGCCCGTATTCCTCAAGCACAGACCTTAACTCCTGCAAATAGGCACTGGCCTGATTGCTGAGCCGGATCTGATGGTTAGCAATCCAGCCCACTTGAATAGATTCATCAACCTGGAGCGGCACCGCTGTAATATTGTCGCCATTTAAATCTGCGCTGACAATTCCGGTAGATATGGTATAGCCATTCAGGCCAATTAAAAGATTGAACAAGGTTGCCCGGTCGCTGACATGAATACTTTTTTTATGAAAGACTGTACTTAAAATCTCTTCCGAATAATAAAAGGAGTTAAATTCCCCTTGTTCAAAAGACAAGCAGGGGTAGTCTTCCAGATCAGCCAAGGTTACGGCTTTTCTCCCGGCAAGGGGATTTTGGGTGCTGATAAAAATATGGGGTTGGGCTGTGAAAAGGGGATGAAAATCCAGGCGGTTTTCCCGCAGCAGCTTGTCAAGAACCTTGCGGTTAAAGGAGTTTCGATATAAGATTCCAATTTCGCTGCGCAGATTTTTGACATCCTCAATTATTTCATGGGTTCGGGTTTCCCGCAGAGTAAATTCATATTCATCCGCACCGCTGTTCTTGATGAGATTGACAAAGGCATTGACGGCAAAGGCATAATGCTGGGTAGAGATGGAGCAAAGCTGACGGGAAGGTTTTTTATTCAAGTAACGCTGTTCCAGCAGTCCCGCCTGCTCCACCACCTGCCGGGCATAGCCAAGAAACTCGGCACCATCCACGGATAAAGTAATTCCTTTGGAAGTACGGATAAAAAGCTCAACACCGATTTCTGCTTCCAGTTCTTTGACGGCACTGGACAAACTCGGCTGGGTAATATACAGCCTTTTTGCCGCCTCGTTAATAGAGCCGCAGTTAACAACTTCAATCATATACTTTAATTGCTGGAGAGTCATTTTTGTATCCTGCCTTTGTTATGAAAAATTTCTGCATTTCTCCTTCACGTAGCAGGTCAAATTCGCCGACGTCGGCGAATTTGACCTAGTTCCTTCAAGGGCCTGCCGATTTCCATGGCAGAGGTATGCATGAATTCAGAAAGTCTCTTATTTAACTTTATTAGTCTCAGCCAAGATGTCAAGGGGGGTAGGTTCCATGCTGAAGTCGTAGATTTTGATTCCCACCTTTTTAATTCCTTTACTTACAGCATACGCCAGCGGGTTTCGGATGGTGAAGGCTTGGCTGGCAACCAATCCTTTGCCAACACGAATCTGTGCCTCGAAGCAACTAATTTATTTTTTCTTGATGGGGATATAAATATCGGCTACAGCCTGATTGGAATCCATGCCCCCGTTTCTATTTGTATAGAACTCAAAGGCATACTTTGTTTGATCAAAACTATAGTCACTTTTTTCAAACCACTCTTCGAAAACATATCTCAATGTCCTTTGGATTACCTCGGCAAAAGCTTGCTTATCGTTGGCCAAATCAGCAGGATCAGTGGTAAATACGGCATACTCCGCACTCGGAACTTCCACAGTCACCATACCCTGGGGGACAAAATCAAAATTATCCACCACCGGCCCGAAGAAGTAGGAAAGATCACCGTCTTTCTCTTCAGGATGAAACCACATGCCGATCTGATCGGCTCCACCTCCAGCCAGTTTGTCGTAATCCTCATAACTTACTGAGGAAAAATCGGAACCTAACCAATAAGCTCCCAATTTAATGAGCTCTGCCTTATTCCCTTCTCTCGGTGCTATGGAATAGCCTACTGCCTTAAACCCGTCTTTTTGGGCTATGGTTACCTGCATGTCTTTTTCCCCTTTCTTGTTACCTTTTATCCTCTGGCCCTTGGACCTGCGGTATGTGCTTGCGCTCATGCCAAATTCCCGGCGAAAGGCTTTGGAAAATCCGGAGGGCGTCTCAAAGCCTAAGGCCAAAGCAATATTGGTGATCTGTTCCCCATTGTCAAGCGCTTCCAGCGCTTTTTGCAAACGCCTTTTGCGTAAGTATTCACCTACAGGCATATCATTGCAAACTCGGAAAACGTGGCAAAAGTGGTAAAATGAATACCCCAGCAACTCAGCCAGCCGGCGTGGCGAGATGTCCTCACAGATATGAGCCTCGATGTAGTTGAGGCATCGTTCCATATCCGTTTTGTAGTTCATGCTTTTACCACCTCACAGCTACATTATAGCAAAGCAACCTTTGATTGACTTTTCCATCCTTGCGGAGTTTTGCTGATATACAAAACTTGGCTTGCGCCCAAAGACACTGTCTTTGCACGAATTAACCTCCTTGCAGTCCTCGGACACAGGCGGAAGCCTTAGTTGCAGTTATGCTGCTGAAAGTATGCAACGCAAGTTATACTTTCTGATCAGTATTTAAAAAGACCCACAGTAAAAACCATGGGTCTTTTCTTTTCCAGGAACTATTTCTTTGGATTTGCAGGCTGCAAGGATTATTGCGAAGAGGGTTTATTTTTCTCCACCGACTAAAAACAGAGGGGTAGACCTATACACAACCTTGTCGTCCTCATTCCAAACCTTGTCGGAAATGTTTGTGTTAATAAAAATTTCTTTGAATCCCACTTCAAGCAAAGCACCTACATCCCAGTGAGGACGCAGGCGGGAACTTAGGAAGAGATCTTTGGCTATCCGCTCCCCTTCTTGCGGGTCAACATGTCCTGGGCGATGAATCCCTCTCCGTTCAGCCTCAGCCATGTCTTCCAGGTAGCTAGCCTGTCGTTCGGGGTCGTGCAAGCGCAAGCTCCAATTGGCATCGAAAACCAGCAACCTCCCTCTACGCTTGAGAACCCTATACCATTCTCTGTAGGCAGTCTGAGGATCATAAAGAGTCCACGTCAGATTTCGGCAAAGAATCAGATCAAAGGTATTATCGGCAAACGGAAGCGTATGAGAATCCATGACCAGGAATTCTGCATGCAAACCCAACTGTTCCAGATTCTTCTGCGCTTCCAGCAGCATGTTTTGGGAACAGTCTACAGCCGTTACATTAAACCCCATTTCCGCCGTCAGGAGAGTAAAAAAACCTGGTCCGGTGCCGATATCCAGCACTCTTAGGGGATTACCCGCCGGTCTATAGTGCTCAAGCAAATCTGACCAGGCTAGTTTCTTAAAGCTGTTCACCTCTTGCCATATTCCTTCACTGTAGCGGGAGGCTTCCCCCTCCCAATATTTTTCAATCCTATTTTGCATGTCCATTGCTTTCACTCCGTTTCTTCAAATCATAGGTCTGCTTGAGATCCTCCCCGCCTCAGAGGAGAGTCATCAATTAAATTAAAAATGACAAGTCGCGAAGTTTAGTTTGAAGAACAATAAAAAAAGCTCTCTACCTCCCTGAAAGGGTAAAAAGCTTAACCTGCATCAGGTACTTACAGTAACCCGAAAACAAAGTCCACCCCCCTAACACCCCGTAAGGTAGTTTTAACCCTGGCTTAAGCAGGTCTCCTGGCTCAAGATCATCGTCTGCTCACGTCTTCCCGGAAACATTTCCGGTGACACAGGTGAGAAAACTCCCTCATACAGTGGCGGGCACCGCGTCAGCTTCTACTGACTTCCCTTTTCAATTCCTTCCTTCAGGAAAGAATCACTTATTCCAGTATTATTTTGTCTATATTACCACAAAACAGAAGATTCTGTATAGACTGAAGCCTCTATACTCCTTTACTATTTGGTACTCATTCGTTCCTCCACCTCGTTCACCAAAGCTTCTATCTGGTGAGGGAGAGGGCTGCGGGGTATGCCCACCAGCTGAATGCTTCCGCGTTGGATGGGCAGCAGTAACTTTTCTGCTTGGCTGGCAGAAAGAGCCGCAGCTATGCCGGAGGTTATTTCTCCCAACATTCCGTAGACCAACATGATTCCTATAGATCCAACAATAATGTCTACCCGATCTGCATTGTAGCAAATGGCCGACTCCCCGGAAGCCCCTTCTGTAGCTCCTGCCCGCACCATTGCACCCGTAGCAAGAGCATTTGTTCCCAGGGCCAGAATATTAAGTTCAGGGAATCGCTTGCGCAGCTGCTCCACAATATGTTTGCCAATACCTCCGCCCTGTCCGTCAATAACTGCTATCCGCATCATACTCTCCTCATTTTTTGCTCCAAATTTTTGGGGAGGTGTACGCCTTCAGGCATCTGCCCTTAGGGTTTTGCTGCCCTTTAACACAATAAAAGACCACCAAGCAGACTCTACTGAGCCAAACCTCCATGGTCTTGCATCCCCTTCATGAGTTTGCATTACGGTATTAATCCTTTCCGCGTCAGCTTCCAGTAATTTCATCTTACCATGAAATAGCAAAAAATGTATAGCCCAAAATATCTTCTCAGAAAAACATTTTTATGTAATACTGCCTTTCCTCTATTGATCGTTTTAATTATTTTGAAAATTTCCGGCAGGAATTCAAAGGATCTTGTAGAATACTAATTTTTATCATAAGTACACCCATTCATGAAGGTGTTGGTGAAGACCATGGAGGTCTGACTTGGATAGGTCAGTTTTCCCTTGGTCTTTTTTATTATGAAATTTAATATGAAAAAGGGGGATTAAATTTATGTGCAGAGTCCAAACACAGTGGGAAAGAGCAGTAGAATTTCACGGGCATGAGTGCCCAGGGCTGGCAATCGGCTACAAAGCTTGCGAAGCCGCCATTAAGAAGCTGGGGATTCGGTTTTCTGCGGATGAAGAAATTGTCTGCGTCACTGAAAACGATGCTTGCGGAGTTGATGCTGTACAGGTGATCACCGGCTGTACTTTTGGTAAAGGGAATCTTTTGTACAAAGGCACAGGCAAAATGGCCTTCAGCTTTTTTAACCGCTCCAATGGCGAAAGCCTGAGAATGATAGTAAAGCCTTTAAATGAAGAAATGGATCGCCAGCAACGTCAAGAATATCTTCTAAACTCACCTGCTGAAGAACTTTTTAACTTCTCCAAGCCGTCCTTTGAGTTACCCGAAAAGGCCAGACTCTTTACTACCGTAATTTGTGAGAATTGCGGAGAAGGGGTTCCCGAGCACAAGCTGCGCATGAATGACAGCAAAAAAGTGTGCCTGGACTGCTTCAAGGACTATTCTAGAGGGTGGTAGAGAGATGGATATACAGCATTACACCGATCTGTGGAGCGAAGGAAAGGTTGCCAGGGCCTCTGCTACGGCCTTTTGGGACAATCGGGCGGATGAGTTCAATAAATTAGTTTCTCCAAAAACTCCCGATCAACGAATTGGAAAAATCATTAAATTCATGTCTGATCATAATCTTCTTGCTAAAGACCGCAGTGTTCTGGATATCGGTTGCGGTCCGGGAGGATTTGCTGTTGAATTTGCCAAGACATCCCGTGTCGTTACCGGCCTGGACATATCCTCTAAGATGCTGGATCATGCCCATAAAAACGCTGCAGCCGCCAACCTGACCAATATCTCTTTTAAAAACTTAAATTGGGATGAGGTAAACCTTGAGGAATACGGTTGGAAAAAGCGATTTGACATGGTTACAGCCATCAACAGCCCAGGAATTCATGATCAAGTCACTCTGGAGAAGATGATCGCCGCCAGCAAAGGATACTGCTTTTTGTCTAATTTTGTAAGTCGTTCCGACTCTGTTCAGGACGTTATTCGCACGGAAATCCTGCAACTTAAAGATCCAAAGTTTTATGTTAACACAGTCTACTGTATTTTTAATATTCTTTGGCTAATGGGCTATTATCCCCACATTACCTATGTGGATACTGATCGAGAGCATGTCCGCTCAATCGAAGAAGCTAGTAGGTATTATGGCACACTTTTTGAACTTAGAAATGACCCCGCTGATGATCAAAACAAGCTAATTAAGAATTATCTCGAACATATGTCTTCTGATGGGTTTGTGCGAGAGAGGGTTCAGACAAAAACTGCTTGGATCTATTGGAAGGTCTGATTTATGACTGCCTCCTCCAAACTCAGAGGGACGGTAGAACAGTACCCAAATAGATTTATTTAAACACTACTAAATCTCCAACCTTAATCCTTTTCTCTTTTTGCTGTCCATCTTCTGCTAACATCCAGCAGCACTAAATCATATTCCTGCACAAGGCATTTCTGCCGGCCTTCTTCCCCGCTCCGGGCCGAATCCAGCCTGAAGGTCCCGCTGCTTTTCTCTGTAAAATAATCGGTGATGATTTCCCGTATCTCTTGATCATCTTCAACTAACAGCAACTTAATCGTCATGTTCTCACCTCTAAGAATAGGTTACCATACCCATCTATCTTTCTTGTATCCCTGTTAAACTTTTTTTGAGTGAGGACAATCATTCCAATTAGAAAACCCAGCTGGCACCCACACACGAATACATTGTATTCGCACGTATCAACCCTTCTTTCAGACACTGTCTTCGCACGTATTAGCCCTTCCTGCAGACACTGTTTCGCAGGGATTACTCTTCATGCAGACATGGTCTTCCTACTGATTTAGTACAAAAAAGTTCCCCCGAAAATTAGTCGGGGGAAGAAAAAATAAAAGAATCGGCAGTGTTCTATTAATCCTTTCTGTCCGAGATTTTCTCACTTCTCTAAAATGATTCAAGTCTTATTTGTGGAATTAGCTGTCAATATCTTATTTAGCTTTTTCCTATTGGGTATTAATGGTATAATATGATTAGGTATAGGAAGGAAGTGATCTTTTTTGGCAAAAACGATAAGCAAAACTGGTATAGTTTTTAGATACAAGCACTACCTAACTTGGCCAGAAGATCAGCGGTGGGAGATTATTGATGGTGTAGCCTTCAGTATGACTCCTGCTCCTTCACGCATCCACCAAAAGATTCTAGTAGAACTACTAACTATCTTTCACAATCACCTACGGGGCAAGACCTGTGAAGTATATGCTGCTCCTTTTGATGTGAGGTTACCTCTTGCCAATGAAAGAGATGAAGAAACTTCGAATGTAGTCCAACCAGATATCATTGTTGTTTGCGACCCTTCCAAACTTGATGAAAAGGGATGCAATGGAAGCCCAGACCTCGTGATAGAAATCATCTCCCCTTCTACTTTGAGAAGAGACCTTAAGGAGAAATTCTACTTATATGAAAAAGCAGGTGTCTTAGAATACTGGATCGTCTATCCAGAAAACGAAACTATTGTGATACACAAACTGGTTGACCACAAGTATGGACGCCCAGAAGTCTATTCCACAGAGGATCGAATAACGTCTAGCATCTTTGACGCTCTAACAATTAATTTAAGTGAGATATTTGTGCGCCACCTCCCCTTTCAAGAATAACAGTAACTTAACCGAAACTTCCCGATTGAGTGTTCACTGCTTCAAATCAGGCAGCAAAGCCGCGGATCTTAATCCCGCGGCTTTGCTACTTATTCAATGACTTCTCTATTCTTCTTGAATCAGCGTCTTATGAGTTCCTACCTGCATAACCCAGAAGTCATGGGCAACAGCAGCTTTTGCCCCACGTAAACTAGGCCACAATTCCGTCTCTCTGAGAGCCGAGAAGCCTATAATAAGTTCCTCCTTTTTTGGCAAGTTCATCGTGTCTTCCTACTTCGGCCACCTCACCCTTATCCAGAACAATAATCCGGTCTGCTGATAAAATTGTCGACAAACGGTGGGATATTATCAGGGTTGTTTTATCCTTACGCAATTTCAAGAGTATTTCCTGTAATTCCCGTTCATTTTGAGTATCCAGATTGGAAACCGCTTCATCCATCAATAAGATGGGAGCATTTTTCAAGAGCGCCCTGGCAATGGCAATTCTCTGTCTCTGTCCTCCCGATAGTTGGGAACCTCTCTCCCCGAGATTAGTATCGTAGCCCTCAGGAAGTTTTTCAATAAATTCATGGGCCAAGGCTTCTTTAGCCGCTCTTTTTATTTCCTCCTCTGAAGCATCCGGTTTACCGAGTTTGATGTTTTCAGCCACCGACATGTTAAATAAATAAACATCCTGGGGAACATAGGAGATCATCTCTCTGAGGGTTTGCTGCGTAAAATCCCGAATATTATAGCCGCCAATTTCCACCACCCCCCCTGAAGCATCCCAGAATCTCAACAACAGGTTGGCACAGGTGGACTTCCCGACACCTGAATGGCCGACTAATGCAACGGTTTCTCCTTTATTAATCCTAAAGGAGACCTTTTTCGATACTTGGGGAAGATTTTCTCCATACTGAAAATCCACATTCTTAAAATTAATCCAGGCTTCAAGCTTATCAGGCACAAAATCACTATGGTCTACTACCATGTGGGCTTCATTTCCAGGAAACTGAATACTCTGGCGCTGGCTGCTTTAATCAAGCCAAAGTTGCGGGCCATTTTTGCAATTCCCGTCACCGGAGCAAAGACATAAATCGACATAATAACAACCACTGGAAACCACCCGGGTTCCAGTTTTTCCGAACCGATCAGGCTGGCGGAAGTCACCAGCATGCAGAGCATTCCCAGGGAGACAAAGGCATCCACTATGTCTCCTTCAGTCCCCAGTCTCTTGCCATAATCAAGCTGACTTTTGCTTAAGACTTTAGTACTCTGATCCAGCTTCTTTAAATAATCCCCTTCAAAACCAAAAGAAAGAATTTCCCGCAGGCCCTGAATTCCATCTACAATTTCAGCATTTACTCCAGCCAAATAAGTACGGACTAAGCTTCCCTGTTGGTCGGCTTTTTTTCTTAGCCAAAAAGGTGCCGTGCAGACCAGCAGAATCCAGGGTATAAGGATCAGGGGCAGGACCCAATGGACAAATCCCATGGCCAAAAGAACAATGAGGGGTACAATCACTGCCACCAGGAAAGCCCCAAAGGTATGGGCATAAAACCATTCCAGAATTTCCACATCAGCCATCAAAGCTGAAGCCACTTCTCCGGAGCGCCTGTTGATCAGGTGTCCCGGGGCGATTCTTTCCAAGGCTCTATAAAGCAGAACCCGGAAATCCGCCAGTACGCCATAGGCCACATAATGGGCAAACCACATCTCTAAAATAATACATCACTGCTCTGGCAAGGATTAGGGAGGCCAATACCGCCAGCAAGACTAGTATTTTGTCCTGACCCCGACCTAAGACAGCCATACCTGTCAAATATGCTCCTAAGGCAGAAGCAGCTATGGCTGCAATTTGGTTGAGAATCCCGCTCCCCACAGCGAGGCCCATCCGCCCCCAATACTTTTTAATGAAAGAAAATAATTTCCACAGGCCGAAAATGCATTTCTTCTTTATAATCCTGATATCAACAGTTATCATCTTTCTTTTCGCTAAAAATTCAAAACGCCGACAGAATTCCCTGCGGCGTAACTAAATCTATTTAACTTTGAGTCCAACGGGAGCCTCAAACAACTCGGGTTGTTCACTATATCTTTCATGGCAGATGCTTGTAATTAATCTATAAATGCAGTCCGGCACAACATTAAAGATATTCCACTTAAAATAGAGAATGTTCTTCATCAAGTCTGTACTATCTTTGGGGAAAGTCTCCGGCAAATTTGCCTCTGTAGTATAGGCATCCAGCAATTCATCAAATAAATCGGACAAATTGGTATCTGTGCCGATTTGATATGTAGGGGCATTCCTTTGTCCGCAAAAGCTGCAATTGCCGCTAACATTGTAACCCTGAATAATCCCTTTGATTTCAGGGTCCCTAAAGCAGTTGGTACAGCAATACATATTAACCAACCTCGCTCAAGTATTTTCCCATTAACTCTAAGTGATGCATCAAGGACAGCTTTTTCACGCTTCCAGGTCCTGGATATGTTTGATTATCATAGTGATCCAACAATGTTTTTAGCCCCAATGTCAATTCAACCGGCTTAGGTTTTGTCTTATACCATGTCGCCAATTTGGAAACCGCTTCATAGAATTTTTTGGCGGGGTTGGCTATATCCTCATTTGAATCAGAAACAAAGTGCCTTACTCTCTGTTCTCCATTTTTTGCAAAGTACACGATATGGATAGCAACTGCATACGGGGCAAAGCCGCCTTCAAGATATTCGTCTCCAATGACCGAATAGTCCGCAAACCCTGGATTACCATCATCTTTAAAATACAAATGACTATCAGAAAAGAATTCATCAGGTTCTTTGAGATAATCGACATTCCGGCTTTGTTTCTCAAATTTATCATTGAAGAGAATCCTATTCCGTTTTACTCTGCGCTACTACAAGAATAGTCGAACTATCGTTGAGCACAATCGGGTCATAACGCCACAAGACACGGCACGTTCTTTACCGATTTGTTGGAAAAACTCCATAAAGGTATCCTCAATAGTTAGTTAGCTTATCACGCAGGTTTTGCTCTATAGTGCGGTCATAAGGTGACAGCGTAAATTGAAAATAGTATTCGTTTCACCTCGTAAAAAAATCGTCGTAAGTTATCTCTAATACTGCCTTTATCCCTTGTAACTCATTAGAAGAAATATGCCTGATACCAGCCTCAATTTTCGCCAGTGTTCCCCGCGAAATATCGCAGCCATGTATCTGCAATTTGGCCGAAAGCTCCGCTTGGGTCAGGCCCCTGGTGCCTCTCCATTTACGAATGTTATCGCCGATACTTTTATTCGCTTTGATATTTTGTCCCATAACATTATTTCCTTTCTTAGTTCTGATATCGGAGCACATTTACCTTGATTATAGGGGGCAATCATGCTATAATTGCTCCGATAACGGAGCAAGAGGTGGTAACTATGGCTGATTATAAAAAAATGTATTACGCACTTTTTAACGCAGTCACAACTGCGATCAATGACCTGCAGGATGCGCAACGTGACGGAGAATGTGAGTATATTGAGATGCAGGATGTTTCTTTAACTATTTTACCCACTTCTACTGATGAAAAGCCGAAAACCACCGGATAAACGGTGGCTTCTTGTCAAGAGATATGTTATTGCGAACCCGTATTCTCTTTTTAGCTCTTATGCGAAAAACAAAACATAATCAACCGATCTCAAGACAACTCAAGACAACCAGGATTGATGACATACTGGCAAAGAAAATCATTAAGCGACGGGGTTTAATATAAACCTCGTCGCCAACCAAAAAAGAGTGAATAAAATGATTATGGCATGCCCTATTGTTCTCACCCCTACACAGACAAGTTATGTCGTATCTGTCCCTGATTTAAATATTAACACTCAAGGAACAGATATCGCAGAGGCTATCTATATTGGGCTTTGGAACCCTCTAGGATTGAGCCGGAGCGAATCCAACGAATTGGTGACATGGGTAAGATATCGATTTCGATAAATACCGCAAGGCAAATGATATGACAACCATGCGCATCAACGTTTTCGTGCCGAAATACCTCAAGGTCTAGGCGATGACTCTCAGGAATTGCAGAAACGTTTAAAAGAAATGCTTATTCACTTTGGAATCCTGTCCTAAAAGAATTATAGCCTTGAACCAAAGTATTACAAAGCTTTCTTCGATGAGAAAATAGGTGAGCCAGGTTTGATCTCTGAAAGTCCAATGAGATCAACTTCTTTTAATAAGATCGTTATTTTCATAATTCTGCTCCTTACCTATTTATTCAGGGTTTTTACAGTTC
>JGI2924J29684_1078624_pt1 | contig 83396 bp, 71 predicted proteins | sample BenlonsequencITS_FD_29684 | JGI IMG/M metagenome (IMG submission 29684)
CGACAACATCGCTCTGGAGATCACGCTGCACACGCCCGTCGCCATGGAAAAGGGCCTCCGCTTCGCCATCCGCGAAGGCGGACGTACCGTCGGCGCTGGCACCATCTCCGAGATCATCAAGTAGTTCGAACGTCAGTTCGAACTACTCAGGTCCAGGCTTCAGCCCGGACAGGGCGATGAACTCGAAGAAGCATCAAGAAGGGCCGTAGCGAAAGCTGCGGCCCTTTCTGCTGCTCGTCCTAGGAAAACGTTTGCTAGGATTCTCTCCGGGCCAATTCTGGAGGTTCTTCCGTGCGTTGGATTCTTTCAAGCTTGCTGTTGGGCGCGCTACCCTTCTCTGCGGTTCAGGCCGACGGTCCGACCGCTCCGAACGGCAGACACTATCTGTCGCAGCCGCTGATCTCCGAGATCTACACGGCCGATCCATCGGCACACGTCTTCGGTGGCAAGCTCTACATCTACCCTTCGCACGACGTCCCGACCGAGACCCCGGACGACGACCTGGGCAATCAGTACGCCATGCACGACTACCGCGTCCTGCGGTTGGATCGTGTCGGCGGCCCGGTCACCGTCGGACCCGTAGCGCTCGAAGTAAAGAATGTCCCCTGGGCATCGAAGCAGATGTGGGCTCCTGATGTGGCCTACCGCAACGGCACCTACTTCCTCTACTTCCCCGCCCGCGACAAGGAAGGCCACTTCCGCATCGGCGTCGCAACCTCGACCAATCCCATGGGGCCATTCAAGGCCGATCCCGAACCGATCAAAGGCAGTTACAGCATCGATCCCGCAGTCTTCACGGACGCGGATGGCCAGAGCTACATCTACTTCGGCGGCATCTGGGGCGGACAGCTTGAGAACTGGCCGACCGGACAGTTTGTCGCCGGATCGACGACCGACCTGAAGCAGGACGACAAGCCTGCACTGATGGCGAAGTGGGCCAGACTCTCGCCGGACATGAAACACTTCGCCGCACCCGCGAAGGATGTCGTCATCCTGGGCGACGACAACAAGCCGCTGCTGGGCGGCGACCACGATCGCCGCTTCTTCGAAGCCTCATGGATGTTCAAGCGCGACGGCCAGTATTACTTCACCTACTCCACCGGCGACACGCACTTCTTGGCCTATGCCACGGCCAGATCGCCCGTCGGTCCCTTCCACTACCGTGGACACTTCCTGCTGCCGGTGCAGGGCTGGACGACGCATCACTCCATCGCGGAGTGGAACGGCAAGTGGTGGCTCTTCTACGCGGACACGCAACTCTCCAACAAGAATCACCTGCGCAACGTGAAGATGACGGAACTGCACTTCAACGCAGACGGATCCATCCAGGTGGTCGATCCGTTCACGCGTTGACGGTAGATAGGTCGATCGACTTCCTCAGGATGTACCCGTTCAAGAGCATCAATCCAAGAGAAGGCAGCGACTCCAGAATGCTGTCCCGCACTTTAACGCGGACACAGAACGCAATGAGCATAAGCAGCGCCAGCCCTCCCGAAGAAACCCGCAGGGCGCGCGGCCACTTGTAGCCCACGAGCAGGCCCGCGCCTCCAAGCAGCTCAAGCACACCCGTCAGTATGCGCAGTTCTGGCACGCCGAATCTTCGAAAGTCACTCACCATAAAGTCTGAGTGAAAGCAGAGAAAACCATAGACAAGGAAGATGGCGCTCGAAAGACCAATCAGGAGCGCCTGCACGCTCACAGTGCGACTCCCCACGCATAGTGGGCCACCACGAAAAGGCAAAGCAGAAGCAGCACAAAGGCCGGCATCGACCGATGCCAGGCGTGATGCACGCGCAGGTGAGCAAGGATCGCGCAGACCATCAGTAAGGCCATCAACGCCGCAGGGATGAGTGCCAGCCGCGGGTACCAGATCCCGGCTACCAGCAAGGTCGAAAGCGAGATCTTCGTTGCACCAACGAAAGTTCGTACCCTCTCCGGCAATTCGTATTCCTCAAACTCTTTGACCACATTCCGATAGTTCACAGTCCAGACGTAAATGACTGAGGCAGCGATCACTACCTGGGCTACTTCGGGGAGATACTTCATTTTCTGTGGCTCTTTCTGAGACAAGTGCGTAGAGCCGTTACATCGTGAAAGTTTACTGGCCGTTGATCTTCAACTCGGCAGTTGGTACGCGGTAGCTTGCGGCCAGGGCAACGCCCTGTTTCAGGAAGGCCGCAGCCCGTTCCTTGTCAGCATGCGCCTCACATTGCGGCGTGATGTAACTCTCCCACGCAGGGACACTCCGCATGGCGTCCTTGACCACAGCACTCCCTTCCTGCCTCGAGAGGAAAGGAGCCGCAAGGAGCACTGGGAACTTGCCTGGCCCGGCATTCACAAAGCAGGCAATGTACATAGGCTCGCCCTTAACTGCAGCTTCCGTATCCGCCAGTTGCAGTCGGTCACGCAGCTCCAGGCCATCCGCGTCAATGATCACCTCTCGCACCGGGAGCTGACGCAGAGCCTCCGCGTGAGCATTACCACCAGACGCAATAAAGGAGGCGCGATCGGCCGTGGCGTCTTCCAGCGACATACTGACAGAGCACCCCGACTCGCTTACCTCCAGTGCAGACTGCGACCGGACGAGGCGCTCGAAAAAGTCGGTACGCGTCTCCGGCGCGCCGAAGCGAACAATCTGTGAGACCAGGATGGCCGCCTTCCGCTCATGCTCGTAGCTGAAGCAGTAGACATACTGCGGCGACTCCGCAAAAGCACACCGCGCCGCACCCGGCAGAGCCAGGGCAAGAACGCACAAAGCCGTAGAAAGTCGCATAGGGAGCTCCTCGTTACTGCCGGGGAGCAGACGCCGCGATTGTGCCACGCACAATCCATTCCACGCAACATAAATCCAGACGCCTTGCAGTGGTGAAAGGAGGCGTTCCCCTACGGCCCCCAATCGGAGCCGTGAGACCGCGCGTGCGCCAGCACTTTCCCGATCCCAAACGGTGCGAATCGTTTGTGGATGCGTCGTGGCTTCCCCCGATGGTCGAAATCGGCTATCATAAGTTGTTCGCCCGGCCTGCGGTTTCGTGGTGCATGAGGCTTTTCCTGGGTGCGAGCCCCGGAAGTACAGGGGCGTAAGCTCAACGGTTAAACTGTCGGTCTCCAAAACCGAACTTCTCGGTTCGAATCCGAGCGCCCCTGCCAGTTCCAAGTAACACAACGAAGCGATATGCCGAAGGCATGTCGCGGCGTGTTCGGCAGTAACAATGCACTACCGCAGCACACAGCAGCGAAGAAGAGTCGAGGCAGGGTATGGCGAAGGCAATCGCAGTAGCAGAGAACACCGGTGTAGAGCGCGCGCGGGGCCAGTGGGAAAAGCTGACCGGCTTCCTGGGCGATGTACGCAGCGAAATGCGCAAGGTGTCCACGCCGTCCACGGCAGAGACGCGCACGACGACCGCCGTGGTCATCATCACGGTCTTCGCCTTCGCGGCCTACTTCTGGGCTGTGGATTTCGGCATCAACCACACGCTGAACGCGCTGATCACCAAGCTCACCCAGCGCTAACGCGAAAGTTTTTAGCCGCACCGCGGCATAGCAGGACGAATTCGTCAGGCAAAGAAGGTAAAGATGTCCGAAGAAGTGATGTTGCCGGAAGGCGCAAAGGCCGTGGAAGAAGAGCAGATCGCAGCCGAGCACGGTGCCGAAGCCGAAGTGGCAGAAGCTGCCGGCGAGCCCGCGCCCGAGAGCAACCTGAAGTGGTACATCATCCATGCCTACAGCGGCTTTGAGCGCAAGGTTAAGGAATCGCTCGAGAGCCGCATCCGCGCCTTCGGACTCGAGCACAAGATCGGTCGCATCGAGATCCCGGTTGAGCCGGTGACCGAAGTCCGTAACGGCAAGAAGTACACCATCGACCGTGTCTTCCTGCCCGGCTACGTCTTCGTCGAAATGGACCTCGACAACGACCTGTGGCACCTGGTGAAGAACACGCCGCGCGTCACGGGCTTTTTGCAGACGGGTGACACCCCCAACGCTCTGAGCGAAGCCGAAGTGAACAGCATGCTGAACCGTGCGGATGTCACGAAGGACAAGCCGAAGCTCAAGGTCAAGTTTGAGAAGGGCGAGCAGGTCCGCATCACCGAGGGACCGTTCGCAAACTTCAACGGTGCAGTGGACGACGTAAATGAAGACAAGCAGACCCTGAAGGTAATGGTCAGCATCTTCGGACGTCCGACGCCGACCGAAGTCGAATTTTCACAGGTGGAGAAGCACGTCGAGTAGCGGAAACTACCCGGCCGGTCTTTCGAAAGAAAGCGTGGCTTCAACAATACAAAGCAATACCGTCGTGAACAGGTGGCTTCTACCCTTGCCGCGACCAAAACACTACGAGGGATAGATACATGGCACCGAAGAAAATTACTGGATACGTCAAGCTGCAGGTGATGGCCGCCAAGGCAACACCCGCACCGCCCATCGGCCCCGCGCTCGGTCAGGCGCAGGTCAACATCATGGAATTCTGCAAGCAGTTCAACGACCGCACGAAGGATCCGGCAATGGCCGGTCTGACGATCCCGGTTGTGATCACTGTATTCGCAGACCGTACCTTTACCTTCGTCACCAAGACGCCTCCCGCTCCCGTGCTCCTGCTGAAGGCTGCCGGCGTGGCCAAGGGTTCGGGCACACCGAACAAGACCAAGGTTGGTTCCGTGACCGAAGCGCAGATCCGCGAGATCGCAACGCAGAAGATGCCCGACCTCAACGCAGCTTCCGTCGAAGCCGCTATGAAGAGCATTCGCGGCACCGCCCGCTCCATGGGCCTCGACGTCACCGCGTAAGAACCTGCTCAACCAAACACGAAGGGCGCGGAGATCTTCTCCGCGCCCTTCTACTTTCTGTCGGACGTTACTGCAGCAGGGACACTGCCACTGCCGTCATCGCCACCACACCCGTCTCAATGGCCGGCTTGTAGTCCGGCGCAAACAGCGGCGAGTGGATATCCGGCAGAGTCTTCCCTGCCTTGGCCGCGCTGGCCAACGACACCGGCTCGCCCGCACCCAGGCGGAAGAAGGTCATGGGAATCTTGTACCCATCCGTCAGGTAGCCCACATCTTCGCTGCCCATGACAGCAGCCTGGGTTAGCACCTTGTCCGCACCCAGCGCAGCCGCCGCGGCCTTCCGCACGCGCTCCGTTAAAGCCGCATCATTCACCGTCGGCTCAGTCGCCTCCGGATGCGTGATGGTCGGCATCTTGTCCGCGGGCAGACCGTAAGCCACCGCCACGCCATTCGCCGCATTCCGAATCCCATCCAGCAGCTTCTGCCGCGTGGCCTCGTCATAACTGCGAATCGTCAGGCCCAGCGTGGCCTCCGGCGGAATGATGTTGTTCTTCGTGCCCGCATGAAACGTGCCCACCGTGATCACACCGGGAGACTGCGGTGAGATCTGGCGGCTCACAACCCCCTGCACAAGGTTGATGAACTCAGCGCCCATGTAGATCGGGTCCTTGGAGTTCTGCGGCTGGGAACCATGCGCACCCGCTCCATGAAAGACAATCGTCACGGAGTCCGCGCTCGCCATCATCGGCCCTGAACTAATGCCAACCGAGCCCGCAGGAATGTTACCGAAATCGTGCATGCCCACGACGTAATTCGGCCGTGGAAAGCGTGTGTACAGGCCGTCGTCCATCATCGCCTTCGCGCCCTGGATCACTTCTTCCGCAGGCTGCCCCACCATCATCACCGTGCCATGCCAGTCCTTCTTATGCTGCGCTAGTTCCGCGGCCACTCCGAGAAAAGCGGACATATGCACGTCGTGCCCGCAGGCATGCATCACGCCCACATCATCACCCTGCGGCGTCTTGCCTCGAACCTTACTGGCATAGACCAACCCCGTCTCTTCGGTCACCGGGAGCGCATCCATATCGGTACGAATTAGGACGGTCGGGCCCGCCCCATTCTTCAACAGGCCCACGACGCCGAAGGCACTGGCCCCGTCCGCATACTTGCCAACATGATCAGTAACGTCATAGCCCAGGCGCTTCAACTCGCCCGCTACAAACGCCGACGTCTTCTCTTCCTGCCGCGACAACTCGGGAGCAGCATGTAGCGCAAGATACGTCTTCTCGAGCGCAGGCATCTGCGCATCCACTTCGCGGCGCAAGGTATCAGGGGGAATCTGTGCCATCGCGGGCAGCGCCAGCGTAGCCAGCAGGACAAGCGAAGGGAGTCTCATGGCGCGAGTATATGCGACAAGGACTCGACCTTCGCAGCCCGTCTCGAAGACTTAGACCGAGGTAGGCAGGGCCTTCTGCGCCGGCATCAGTGCCAGCTTGAGTTCATCCGCTAGCGTACCCAGCGGGTTGTTGATCGTCTTCTTCACGATGGTCATCAGCGACTCACCACGCTTCTGCATCAGGTAAGCCGCCGTTACGCCCGCAACAAGCGTGGCAATAAATACAAAGCGCTGAATCTTCATCCGTGTAACCTCCAGTACGTCTCCAGTGTGGACGCTGCGTGGAAGGCGTGGGTTGGATGCACCGCCCCGCATTCACCGCCGAAACGCGCTACCGCCCACGTAGCTTGTTGATATCGCGTCGGTCACGCTTGGATGGCCGACCCGCTGTGTCGACGTCCCCCCATGGGCTGCTCTTGCGCAGTTCGTCTTCCTTTTTACGCGCGGCAATGCTGGCGTCGGTCTCTCGGTACAGCGTCTGCGCAACAGCCGCCGGACCGCGGACATCGCTCAGCGCCAGGACGTCGACGACATACGTACCGCTGTCGTTCGTGAGGGTGACCGTATCGCCCACCTTCACATCGCGCGAGGGCTTCGCAGGCAGATCCCGCAGCTTCACCCGCCCCAGCTCACACGCCTTCACAGCCAGCGCGCGTGTCTTGAAGAAGCGCGAGGCCCACAGCCATTTATCAATCCGCACAGCATCCATCGTGCTCGATCATACTGCGCAGCTTTCCTCCCCTGCTACCATCGCTTCATCCCTGCATGAGCACTTACCCCGTAGCCTTTGCCGTCTTCTGCGCTGCCTTCGCGCTCGTCACCGTCGCTGGATTTCTCGCGGCACGCTGGCGCCGCCCCTCCGGCGGCATGCAGTCGCTGGACGAATGGGGCTTGGGAGGCCGCAGCTTCGGCACCGTCATCACGTGGTTCCTGCTGGGTGGCGACGTCTACACGGCATACACCGTCATCGCGGTGCCTGCGGCGCTCTACGGCGCGGGCGCCATGGGCTTCTTCGCCGTGCCGTACACCATCCTGATCTACCCGTACATGATGGTCGTGCTGCCGCGTCTCTGGAAGATCTGCCACAAGCACGGGTACGTCACCTTCGCCGACCTGGCGCGCGGTCGCTTCGGCTTCCGGCCGCTCACCGTCGCCATCGCGCTCACCGGCATCCTCGCGCTGATGCCGTACATTGCGCTGCAGCTTGTCGGCATGAAAGTCGCGCTGGCCGCGATGGGCCTGCAGGGCGAGTGGCCGCTGATCATCGCCTTCGTCATCCTCGCGGTCTACACCTACTCCGCCGGCTTGCGCGCACCCGCTATCATCGCCGTCATTAAGGACCTGATGCTCTACATCATGGTCTTTGCCGCCATCATCATCCTGCCCGCAAAGCTCGGCGGCTTCGCACACGTCTTCGCTGTCGCGAAGGCAGCGCTGCCGACGCACAATCCGGCAGGCTCGGTACTGTTGAAGGCCGGTCAATCGCTACCGTATGCGACGCTCGCCATCGGTTCTGCGCTCGCGCTCATCCTCTACCCGCACACAGCCACGGCGACGCTCTCATCCTCTGGCCCGCAGACGTTGCGGCGCAACGCCGCCCTGCTGCCTGCGTACACGCTGATGCTGGGCCTGCTGGCGCTGCTGGGCTACGTCGCTATTGCCGCGAACGTCGTCTCGGCGGACAAGTCCGAAGTCATCCCGCTGCTCTTCCTCAAGATGTTTCCGCAGTGGTTCGCGGGCTTCTGTCTGGCAGCGGTTGCAGTCGGCGCTCTGGTGCCAGCGGCCATCATGAGCATCGCTGCGGCCAACCTCTTCACACGCAACCTGTGGGGCGAGTTCGCTCGCACACCGCTCACTCCCGCGAAGGAAGCCGAGCAGGCGAAGATCGTCTCGCTCGTTGTCAAGTTCGGCGCACTCGCCTTCGTGCTTGAGACGCCGGGCTCCTACGCTATCGAGATGCAACTGCTGGGCGGCATCTGGATCACGCAGCTCTTCCCTGCCGTCGTCTGCGGAGCGTTCCTGCGGCGCAGGCTGCATCCGTGGGCGGTCTTCACCGGATGGGCCGTAGGCATGCTCTGCGGTTCGGCCATGGCCATCGCGCTTGAGTTCAAGGGCTCAGGCGTCTACCCGATCCGCGTCTTCGGTCAGACATGGGCCATGTACGCCGCCATCCCGGCACTGCTCCTGAATCTGCTGTGCAGCTTCGGCCTGTCGCCGGTCTTCGAGTCGATCCGAGCCTTCCCGGAACACAAGGACTCCATCGCGACAGCCTAAGGCGTAGGCACGGCCGGAGCCTGCGGACGCACCATGCGGTAGAGATGCCGGAAGGCATACGCTTCCGTTGAACCGGCGGGCCGAACCTCTTCCAGGATCTCAAGCAGATTGCGCCGGACCGTCATCACCATGTGGATCTCGGATGGCTTGCCGCTGTCCGTCCCGGAGCCCACCATCTGCAGCGTTCCGCGGCCTGCCTTCAGTGAGTCGAATCCGCTCATGCGATATACATGCGCTGCCTTGCCATTCGAAGCTTCGCTAAAGGCTTGCTTTGCCGGATCGAAGACGACGCTATCGTCTTCCTGCACAGTCTTGGTCGGACCGTCGTCGTAGATGTAATGCCAGTTCTGCGCCGCGTCACCGGAGATCGTGAGCCACGTTGGCAGATCCACGCGCTTAGTCGACCCGGCTGGCTCGCTGTAGTCGCGATACTCCAACACGCCAACCCAGTTCCCATGCAAAGCCGCAGCCAACTCAGGGAGTGGCTGCGGCGATGAAATAGGTGGAGACTGAAATGGTAGGACCGCGAGAGCAGCAGACAGCAGCAGGGCGCGCATACGCGATCCTACCCCGGGCCTAGAAAATCTTGAAGTGGATTGTCAGGTACTTCTTCGGGTCGCTGCGGATCGTATTCACCAGCGACTGCGAGTCGACGGCCAGCTTATCCAGGTTGTGATACAGCGCAGGGTCCTTGACCAGCAGACCAGCCGTGCCCTCACCCTTGTCGATGCCGGACATAATGCTGTCCAGACGCGTCACGGTGCTGTTGAGCTTGTCAGCAAATACCTGGTCCTTGGTCAGCAAACCTAGCGCACCCTTACCCTGATCGGCCTGCGCCATGATGTTGTTGGCGTGGACGAGCGTGGCATTCAGATTGTTGTAGAGCGAGTCGTCCTTCAGCAGCTTGCCTGCACTACCCTTACCCGCGTCCAGATCGCTGGCGATCTTGTCCAGCTTTGCCGTCGTGGAGTTCAGGTGGTTGTACATCGACTCGTCCTTCAGCAGCTTGCCCACGGAACCCTTGCCATTGTTCAGGTTTACCTCAAGCTTATGCAGTTCGTCGACGGTATCGCTCGCGCGGCGGTACAACGTGTCGTCATAGATCAGGCCGCCAACGGATCCCTTACCCTGCGAAATGGTATCGACGATACGGTCCATCTTCGCCAGGATGACGTTCAGACTCTCGATCGTTCCTTGGCTCGCTTTCACCACGTCCTGCAGATTGGGGCTTTCCAGCGTCTTGATCTCATCGCCGTCCTGAAGCTCCGGTCCGGTGGCGACCTGGCTGTTCAGATCGACAACCGTATCACCGAGAACGCCCACGGTCGACAGCGCAGACTTCGTGTCCTTGCGCAGATCTTTCTGGTACTTACCGTCGATGCGCATAACCACCTGGATCGGCGTCAGCTTACGCGACGGGTCGTCGACCACATTCACGGCCTTCACCGTACCGATGGTGACGCCCTGCAGGTTGACGGCAGCACCGTCCTTGATACCTGCGGCATTCTCAAAGTAACTGGTGACCGTCAGCTTGTGCGAGAACAGGCCTAGACCCGAAGAGCTGGTGATCAGGAACAGTAACGTTACCAGCATCGCGGCGGAGACGATCACAATGATGCCCACCTTCAACTGCGACCATTTCACTTCACTCTGGCTGGGCATGCGCTATCTATAACTCCCCGGAACGCAGACGGCCTTCCAGCCGCTCCTGCAAACCTCTTGGTTTTCTTGAACCTTACGGTAAATGGATGCAAAACGCAGCCCATTCGTTTCAAAAGCCTTGTTGACCCGCTTTAATGGGATTCCAAAATGACCGTCGCGATCGCCATCGCCCGGCTGTGCGACAGACTCAGGTGGGATGACGTGACCCCCATGGCCGCAGCCCGCTCGGCCGCGCGGCCATGGAAACGCACCGCAGGACGTCCGCCCGGCAGGTGTGTCACCTCAATCTCCTGCCAGCTCACACCCTTTGCAATGCCCGTCCCCAGCGCCTTCGCGCCGGCCTCTTTCGCGGCGAAGCGAGCAGCCAGGCTTTCTGCACTGTTCTTCTTCTTCAGGCAATAGTGGATCTCTCCGGCAGTGTAGATGCGCTGAAGAAAACGCTCGCCAAACCGTTCGATGGAGTTGGCAATCCGGTCGATCTCCGTCAGGTCTGTCCCTGTCCCTACGATCACGCGTCATCCCTCGTACCAACAACAATGCCCTACGGCATCACCGTACCATTCTGCGACACACAAACTTGCATCGTCCTGTAATCGGCTATTCGTCCGCGCCGATATCTGTTACGTGGCTGATAAATTTCAACACGAGCCCGCTCAACCTCAAATCCGGCTGCAGGGCTTCACCCACAGCCAGCACGCCGTGCTGCTCCCGCGACTGACACGAGCCATCGACGTTGCCGGCGGATGGGTTCTCAGGCGCCGTGTCCTCTCCGCAACCGCCGTCGAACTTTCGATTGAGCTCCAGTTCCCCGCACTGCCCGAGATCTACGGTGCCTTGCTGGGCTGCGGCCTGCAACTGACGCGCGACAGCCATCACGCCCTCTCCGAGCGGTGCAACTGCAGCCTGCACATGCGGCCGCGTCGCGGCACGTCGTCCTACCTGCTGATCCGGCTCGAAGTCCACTTCCGCCCGGAGCCAATCCAACCGCTCGATCCCACCCGTCCTTGACGCTAGCCGCCGCGCTCCCCCTCTTCCGGCGCCACGCGGTAGACTGGAAGGGCCCATGCCGCCCATCATCGTTGCACGCCAACTCGGCAAGACCTACCGCTCCGGCAAGATCGAAACGCACGCTCTCCGCGACGCGACATTCTCCGTAGATCCGGGCGAGTTCATCGCCATCGTAGGGCCCTCGGGCTCCGGTAAATCGACACTTTTCTACCTGCTCGGCGGCCTCACGCGCGCCACAGGCGGTTCGGTTCTCATTGATGGCGTGGACTTCAGCGCGCTCTCCGATGCGGAACGCACGCGCCGCCGCGGCGAAAAGATCGGCTTCGTCTTCCAGCGCTTCAACCTGCTGCCCACGCTCTCAGCCCGCGGCAACATCGAGCTGGCCCACCAGATCGCAGAGACTGGCAAGCCGCTGGATCAGGCCCTGCTGCAGCGCCTGGCAGAACTGCTGCGCATCGAAGGCCGCCTCGACAACCGTCCCAGCGAACTCTCCGGCGGCGAGCAGCAGCGCGTCGCCATCGCGCGCGCCCTCATCACGCACCCCGCCATCATCCTGGCCGACGAGCCAACCGGCAACCTCGACACGGAGAACTCCGACACCGTCCTGGAGATGCTGCGCCACGCCTCGAAAGAGCTGGGCCAGACCGTTCTGATGATCACGCATAATCCTGAGGCCGCTGCCGTCGCCGACCGCATCCTCTATGTGCGCGACGGCCGTCTGCACGAGACACCGCCACCGCCCCGCGAAGACAAAAAGCCGCTCATCAGTAGCCTCCTCGCCGGCTAGTCCAATACGACAATCTTCCGTGTGCCCCATTCTTTCCAAAGGAAAGGGTGGGGCATTCGTGCAGCGCGAATCCCAGTCACAAAATCGACGCCTTGACCGCATCTCCCGCGGCCCACTAACGTGGCTCCGGGCAAGTACCCGCGGGTGCTGCCGCCGCCAAATCTGCGCACCGGGGTCCATCGTGTCACACAGGCTTCTCGTCTCCACCCTCGCCCTCTGCACCACTCTGACCCTGGCTGCCCAGACCGTGCCGCAGACGGCCACCGCCCCGGCAACACCGCAGCCCATCTCGAAGACACCCCCCAACCACCCCGACGACGTCGCCGGCATTCCCGTCAACTACGACGAGACCAAGGTCGGTGCCTACACACTGCCCGACGCGCTCGTCCTGTCCGACGGCACCCCGGTGACCACCACAAAACAGTGGGAGACCAAACGCCGGCCCGAGATCGTCCGCCTCTTCGAGACGCAGCAGTTCGGCATCGCACCCGGCCGCCCAACAGGACTTACCTTCGACGTCTTCGACGCGGGAACACCCGCGCTGAACGGCAAGGCCATCCGCAAACAGGTGATGATCTGGTTCAACGGTAAACCGAAAGACGGGGAAAAGCCCGGCCCGCACATCCAGCTGCTCGAATACGTCCCCGCCGCAAAGTTCGCCGCACACAAGCCCGCGCCCATGCTGCTCAGCATCAACTTCGGCGTCGCCCAGAACGCGGCCGACGACCCCGGTATCAAGCCCGAGCAGGTCTGGGATCCCAAGACCAACACGCGCGTCGACGCGGCCGCGGGACGCAACTTCGGCAAGCTGAACACAGACGCCCTGCTCGATGCCGGCATCGGCATCGCCACCTTCTACTACGGGGACGTTGATCCGGACTACGTCGGCGGCTTCTCCAACGGCATTCGCGCAACCAACCTCAAGTCGCAGACAGACCGCCCCGGAGACGCCTGGGGCACCATCGCCGCATGGTCCTGGGGTATGAGCCGCGTGCAGGATTACTTCGAAACGGACAAAGCCGTCGACGCCAAACGAGTCGCCATCCACGGCATCTCGCGCCTGGGCAAGACAGCTCTCTGGGCCGGCGCGCACGACCAGCGCTTCGCCGCCGTCATCGCAAGCTGCAGCGGCGAAGGCGGCGCCGCCATCAGCCGCCGCAACTACGGCGAAACCATCGCCCACATGACCGCGCCAAGCCGTTACCCATACCAGTTCGCCGCCAACTGGGCCCGGTACAGCGGCTTCCCCGACACCGCGCCCATGGACGCGAACCTGCTCGTCGCCCTCGTCGCACCACGCCCGCTGCTCCTGCAAACCGGCGACACCGACTTCTGGTCCGACCCCAAAGGCGAGTTCCTGTCAGCCGTAGCCGCAGGCCCCGTCTGGAAGCTCTACGGCAAGCAGGACCTCGGTACCACAACCATGCCGCAGGCAAAGGAAGCCATCCTGCACGACCTCTCCTACGAAATGCACGACGGTGGCCACGGCATGGTTCCCAGCGACTGGAACGTCTACGTCGACTTCCTGAAGATGCACCTGCACCCGGAACGCTGACGCACCTCTCGATCACAAGAAAGCCCGCCATTTCGGCGGGCTTTTCTTATGTCAGCGTTCTCGACCAGATGATTAGAAGACCTGGAAGTTCACACTCACAAGAGTGTTGGTTGCCACCAGCACTCCGTTCCGCACCGCAGGCCGAAACGTCCACTGCTTCACCGCATCCATCGCCGCTTTGGAGAGAAGAGGGTCCGGTGATGTCACCGCCTGAACGGCATCCACCCGCCCTGTCTTTCCAATCGAAAGACGCAGCGTCACCGCCCCGCTCGTACCGTTCTTGCGCGCCTCGGCCGGAAACTCCGGGTCCACCTGAGTTAGCAGCACAGGCCGATCCTGTTCAGACATCGCGCCGCCGGGTCGAATAAGCTCGGCACCTTCAAACGAAAAGGTCACAGTAATGTTCGTCTCAACCGACGTGGGGTTTCCGTTCAGCAGGTAGGGCCGGTAGACCCACTGACGAACAGCGTCCATCGCGGACTCTGTCAGTGCCCTGTCCGGCGAACTGACAAGCTGAAGCTGCTGGATCTTGCCAGTCTCGTCGATCAAAGCACGAAGCACCACCGCACCGGAAATATGCGCGTCCTTCGCACTCTGCGGATACTTCGGCTGCACCTTGGTGAGGACCTGCCCGGCCATGATGCCGCCCTCAATCTTCGCAGGCTTGTTCGCACCCTGACCCGGTACAGGCGGAGGAGCGGGAGCCGTAGGTTCGGCCGGCATCGACGGCGGCTCAATCCGCGCCATCAGACGCTTCGCCTCCGCCTGCTGCCGAAGAGCTTCGCGCATCTGCTGCGTCGCCTCTGCCCGCTGCTTCTTGCCCTGCTCGATCTGCTGCCGTGCTGTCTCCAGCGCCTCACGCACCTGTGCATCCATCTTTGCGTGATCGAAGTTGCGTGCTGCTGCAATCTGCGCCTGGAACTCCGGCGAGTTTATCCGCGCCCGCATCTGCTCGGCCTCCGTAATCTGCTTCTTTATCTGCGCCTTCCACTCCGGCGATTCGTAGTAGGCCTTCATCTTTGCCGCGTCGGCAATCACCTTCGGATCCACACGAAAATCCCTACGCTTATCCAGTTCCGCCTGCATCTTCGGATCGATCATGAATGAGTTAGTGTCACGCTGCCGATTGCGGCCACTCACCGCCGCTAACTGCTGCTCCGCCGTTTCAATCACAACCTGAGCCGTCGCCAGCCGACTGCGCTCCGCATCAGTTGTCGCGGACATCGCCGCCTCCGCCAGTTGATGGTGGGCGTTCTGCAACTGCTGCTGCGCATGATCGCCACCGATCAACTGGGATGCAGCGTCATCCGTTGCATTCAAAGCCTGTGTCGCTCCCGCATCCTTCGGATGTGCAAGCGCGGGCTGCACCTGCACCATCGCCGCAGCCATCACCGCGACGGCCGCTAGTCCTGCCGCTGCCACACCGCGCGCCACACGCTTCGCTCCGGTCTCCTGCGGCTTCGTACTCATCATCGTCTGCATTCGTTCCTCCATGGCTCCCGCCACGCCGAACAGTGGGAGGCCCGCCGTCGCAGACCTCCTGCCGTGTTGCAGACGACCGCCGCGAACGGCCGCCCGGTATCCGCCATGAGGGCGAATGTCGCTGTCGAACAAACCCAATCCAAAGAAGCCAAGACCAAACAGACCCAGCCCCACGCCCGCTCCGCGCAGACCACCGGAACGCTCCGCCACCTGCAGCAGCGCATGCGCATAGCCACTCGCCGACCCCAACCGCTCGGCCGCCTCTGCATCGCAGGCCATCTCCCGCGTCTGCCGAACACGCCTCGCTGTCCACAACGCCGCAGGGTGAAAGCCGACCGGCAACAGCAGCAGCGAACACACCGCATGCAACGCAGGATCGCCCCGCCGCAGGTGCGCCAGTTCGTGCGCCAGGATCGCCTCGATCTCGGCAGCGGACATCTCCTCCACGCACGCAGCGGGCATCAGCAACGTAGGCCGCAGAACACCCGCCAACGCCGGTCCCGCAAGCCCCTCGGTCAAAGCGGCAGAAGGCGTCTCGCAACCGATCGCATCGCACTGCCGGCGCAACGCCAGCACAATCTCCGGCGGCATCGGCAACGTGTTCGAAGTGCGCAGCAGCGAGCGCGTACGCCGCCATCCCACCAACAACCGGAAAGCAAGACCCATCGCGATCAGCGCGTAGACCAGCGTGATGCCCCGCGCCACACGCGGCGAAAGTTGAAACGCAAACGGCGTCGGCGACAGCACATGACGCTCAAACGCCAGCTTCCACGCAGGCTCGCGCATTGGCTGGAAGTCACCGAAGGCAACAGTCACACCGCCACTCTCCGCGTCGATCAGAGCAGCACGAGCCGCTGCAACAGCAGCACGATGCGCAAGCACCGTAGAAACCAACGGCACCGCGACACACATCGCCAGCGTCGCAACCCACAACACATGCGCGATGCGAACATGCGGCCGTCCAATCCGCACAGCCAGCGCCGCCGCGCACGCCAATAAAGGCACCTGCCACATCGCATGCAGCGCGAAAGCCGCTACCTCCTGCTCCACGGCAAAGCCCGTGCCCATCACAAATGCGTGCATCGCGCCTGCTACCAGGCCGCTCATCCCCGCGCCTCTTTCGCAGCAGCCTCGGCACTCTTCTCCGCCGCCTGCAAAGCCTTGCGTGCGCGTTGCAGATCTTCCGCGCCCACCTGCCCCGCATCCACCATGGCAAGCAACATCGCCTCGGCCGACCCGCCAAACATGCGCTTCACCAGGTCGCTGATAGCCGAACCCGCAGCGCGCTCCCGCGTTACCGTCGCACGATAGCGATAGGCCCGGCCCTCCGCCACACGCTTGACGCGCCCCTTGCGCAGCAGCACCTGCAGCATCGTCTGCACGGTGTTGTAGGCCAGATTGCCGGCCAGTTGCGGCACCACCTCAGAGGCAGTGCTGGGCCCGGCAGACCACAGAACCTGCATGATCTCGAGCTCCAGCGGCGTCAGAGCTTGCTTGTCGATGGACTTACTTGCAGTGGGTGCGGGCATGGACGGCGCTAACTCCTAAGACTTTAGGAGTACTCTGCGCCCGGAGACGCTCCGCTGTCAACTAAAAGTTTAGGAGGATTCACAAGGTCGGTTCCAGCACGCAACCAACGCGGGGTCGCAACAAAACAAAAGGGGCGCGGCCGAAGCCACGCCCCTCCGTGAATACGCCACAAACCTACCAGAGCACGCCCTTCACCGGCTGCAGAGGCTCGGGCAAAGACCGCTCGCCCAGCGCCTGCCGCAGGTTGATCTCGATGGTCCGGCACATCGAACTCAGCGGGATGTCATAGATGGAGTTCTCAAACGGATCTTCCAGGTCGCGCCCGATCTTGTCCAGGGCAAGGAAGATAAAGCCCACCAGCGTCGATCCCAGCGGCGTAAACCATCCCATGCTCTGCACCAGGCTCAGCGGCAGCAACAGGCAGTAGATCTTCACGAACAGTTGCGGATAGTAGTCATACTGCTTGGGCATCGGTGTGTTCTTGATGCGCTCCGATCCGCCCTGCAGGTCGCCCAGGTCTTCCAACGACCGATCGAGCGCAGACCATTGCAGACTGTCGATCCAGTCCTTCTCCAGCGCCTGGCGGACCATATCACTCTGCCACATGCTGATCGTCAACGGTATGTTCTTCTGGTCCTTCAACAGAACCAGGTCGTCTTCTTCCAGCATGCCGTGCAGCTCATCCAGCGGAGGCAGGCCGCGCAGCTGTTGCTTGAGCGCATTCACCCACGCAATCTGCAGATGCACCATGCGGCACTGCATCGCCCGAACGGTCTCCCGGTCGGACTCCTTCTGCGGTGCAATGGCGGTCAGCACCTGGCGCGTCCACGCACGGGAGTTGTTCACGATCCCGCCCCACAACGTTCGCGCCTCCCACCAGCGGCCGTAGCTGCTGTTATTGCGGAAGGCAACGATCAAACCGATGGCCGAACCAAACAACGCCAGCGGAATATGCGGCAGGGCAACCCAGTCCCAGTGCAGCACTTTGTAGAGCAAAACGATGGCAAGGTCATACAGGAACAGTGTCAGCAGTGGAAGCCCGACATAACCGATTAAATGGCGGATCTGTGGTCCGCGTGGAACGATCATGCGCGCTTCTCCTGCGACTCGTCTGCGGCAGCCGTCTCGCGTACAGAGACAAACTTGTTCTGTGCCTCATCGAAAATCCGCACATCACCGCTCGCAATGTCGTAGACCCAGCCCGACACGCTCAACGCTCCACGTGCGATCGCGCCCGCAACCGAAGGATGCGTCCGCAGATGCTGCATCTGCAGCAGCACGTTCTGTTCCGTCATCGTCTTCAACGACGTCGTTCCGTCGTCCACGGTGGACGCGACGCGCTTCGCCGCATCGGCATTGCGCAGCCAGCTCTTCACCGTCGGCATCGCATCCAACTGACCTTCACCGGCCAGGATGCCCTTCATCGCACCGCAATCGGTGTGCCCGCAAATAACTGCGTGCTGCACCTTCAGCGCATCCACTGCGTACTCGATCACGGCACTCACGCCGCCCATCATCTCGCCGTACGCCGGCACCATGTTGCCTACGTTGCGCGCCACAAAAATCTCACCCGGGACGCTGGCGGTCAGCGCCTCTGGGTCGATCCGTGAGTCTGCGCAGGTAATCAGCAGCGTGTGCGGCTTCTGCGGATGCGTCGCCGCGTACTCATATTCGGCCTGACGCGCGGGATACGTCTCGCGCTGAAACTTCAGGATTCCCTCTTTTAATGTGTTCAGTGTCGGATCTTGTTTTTCGGGCATGTGGGGACCAACTCCTTGGGGAAACTCTCCAATGACTCTATACGGCAGACGAAGGCCATTGGGAATGCAAAAGTTTTCCAGACTTCCGCAATACTCCGTAAGACGAGCGAAAAGTTTTCCGGACAGTATCCCCCTCACCATTTCGTGAGTCTGTCATCGATTCACCGGAACCTTTGCCAACTGCTGCAACATTCCGTGAGGTTTCGACTTCTAAGTCCCAAACGGTCCTGCCCGGCGAGTCCCTGCCGCCGCCATCGCGCGGCGCCTGTATCCTGCCCGCAGCACACCCGAGGAGATCTGAACCATGGCCGCACCCGACCAGACCACACCGACCGCTAAGCCCCTTCCGACTCCCGCCGGTGGCTACAACCGCCGCCGCTTCCTGACGGCAGCGGGTGTTGCAGGAGCCGTGGCAGCAGCGGCCACCGTCGTCGGTTGCAGCGACAGCACCACCCCCTACGTCGATGCGGCCACACAGCCCGAGATCGACGTCCTCAACTTCGCGCTCAACCTCGAATACCTCGAGGCGACCTTCTACAGCTACATCGTGACCGGTAAAGACCTGCCCAGCAACCTGACCGGCGGCGGTCCCGCCCCTACCGGCGCACCGGCACAGATCACTTTTCCCAACGCACAGATCAACGATCTCTTTGCCGAAATCTACTTCGATGAGGCCTCGCACGTCTCTGCACTGCGCACCGCACTGGGTCAGTCCATCGCCGTCGCACGGCCGCAGATCAACCTCAGCGCCCTCGCCGCCATCACCACGGCAAATTACCTGCAGATCGCCCGCCTCTTCGAAGACGTGGGTGTGACAGCCTATGCAGGCTCCGCAGCAAAGCTCACAGGCAACAACCTCACTGCGGCCGCACAGATCCTTGCCGTCGAAGGCTTCCACGCGGGCGCACTGCGTCTCCTCGCCATCCAGCAGGGCGCCACCTACCCCAGCACCCTCGCTGGCTATGTTCCCGCCGATGGCTTTGACGTGAAGCCGGCAGACCCTGGCACGGTCGCCCTATCCCTCGCCGGTCCTACCACTGCAAACGGCGGATTCTTCGCCACCGCTGCCAATGGAACCCCAGGCCAGACCAACACCTACACCGGCTTCGCCTTCCAGCGGAGCACCTCCCAGGTGCTGGCGATCCTCTACGGCAACGCCACAGCCGGCACCGCCAAGGGTGCATTCTTCCCCAATGGAGTCAACGGCAATATCACCACGGTGTAATCGGAGGAATATTTCTATCTATTCCTTCGAAACCCTGCGACTGCATTGATATCCTTGTGATTGTGCGTATCTCAGTTCTCCCCCTTTTCCTCGCCCTCCCGCTTGCTCTAATCGGCTGTAATTCAAAGCCCGTAAACGCAGCGGCCGACGCGCGCCACATGGACGAGGAGATCAACGCAGCTCGCCAGGATCTCAGCAAGATCCCGCCGCCTTCAAAGAATCTCTACATGTCCATCTCCAGCATGAATGAGTGGCAGAACCCGTCACTCACCGTGCAGGAGAAGATGATTTCGATCCACGTACTCATGCGCGACGCCAACCCGTCCGACCTCGGCAAAGGCACCATGCTGCGCCCGGAAGCAGCACGCAAGCAGATCCTGAACATCGATCCAGCCAACCTCGCCGAGGCGCTCAACGCCATCCCAAAGGACGCCTGGCCCTACGGCCGCGTCGTCGCCATCGAAGAAGCGCACGACGCACCGCCCAAGGCCCGCGCCCAGCTTCGCCGCAACATCGAGAAGGCCATCGACACCCTCGGCAACATCGGCGTCGTAGCCGACGAGTGGAACGGCGATCGGCCCGTGGGCGTCCGCTAAATAGCCACCAGAAATCAAAAGGCCGCTCCTCAGGAGCGGCCTTTCTTATTGCCTTGAAACCACCTATCGGGTTGCGATCTGAACCTCATCTGCCGTCGACCGCAGATACTTGTGCGGATTCACCGCAACATTGCGCAGACGCACCTCGTAGTGCACATGCGTGCCCGTCGTCCGGCCCGTCATGCCCACATAGCCGATCACCTGTCCGCGCACCACCTGGTCGCCCGTCGAAACATGGAAACCGGACATGTGCGCGTAAGCCGTCTTTACGCCGCCGCCGTGGTCGATCACAACTTCCTTGCCATAACCGTTGCCGATACCAGCCATCTCGACCACACCATCCGCCGTCGCGTGGATCGGCGTCCCGTAGGCCGCAGAGATATCGACACCCTTGTGGAACTCACCCTCACCCGCACTCAGCGGATCGCCGCGTCCGCCAAACGGCGACGAGACGGAACCCATCACCGGCCAAAGCGTCGGCAGATTTCCGCCCAGGCCCAGCCCAGCCGACAACGCCAGACCACCCAGCGACGCCCCGCCAAATGCATTGCCCGTCAGCATCCGCGTCGCCGTCCCGTCCATCGCCGTATTGCGCAGCGCATAGAAGTTCTGCAACGACTTGTAATAGCTCGCATTCGTGAAATTCGTCTCGGCAGTCGTCTCCGTGATCACGCCGGTCACAGGCTGTGCGCCCGCCGAACGGTGCAGACTCTTGCCCAGCAGCGCCACGCCACCCTGCGTTCCGCTAACGATCCCCTTTGCGGTGATGCCATACAGCGCAGAGACCTCGCTCGCCAGTGCACCCAGCGACGCCGCCTGCACTTCCTTTTCCTTCTCGCGCTTCTCCAGCTTGGCGTAGTCGCCCAGCAGAGCGTTATGCTCGCTCCGAAGCTGATTGAAACGCTCTGTCTTCAACAACATGCGCGAATACGATCCAGCCAGACCCGCCACCGTGAACAGACCGATCACAGCGGCGCTCACAAAGGCCCACGCGAATTTGAGAGGCACCGGGACCCGGCGGAGAGAGCCATCCTCATCACGCGAGACCAGTACGACATAAAAACTTTTCTTCTTCAAACTGGTATTTCTTTCCAGCGGTCCGACACGGCGCAAATGCGATTCGCCGATGTCGATTCCGATATGCGAGTTGCCAGCGTGCGACCAACCCAGTGTACCGGTCTGGCCCTGCTCCGTAAACCCGCCTGCGCAAACTGACTCAGTACTACTTTGTTCGGACGTGCTCGGAGAAATCCACCATTCCAACCGGCATCACCAAGCCCCTCTCGTGCACCGTATGCTCAAAGCGTGGCAAATACAGGAGAACTCGCCCTGATCCAGCAAATCCGGCAGCGCGCCGCTCATCGCTCCGGCACCGTCCGTCTCGGCATCGGGGACGACTGCGCCGTTCTGCGCCCTCCCACCGGCCATGACATTCTAGTCACCACCGACTTCTCCCTCGAAGGCCGCCACTTCCGTCGCGACTGGCACCCGGCCGTCTCGGTAGGCCATCGTTGCCTCGCGCGCGGCCTCAGTGACCTCGCCGCCATGGGCGCGAAACCCATGGCAGCCTTCCTCTCGCTCGCCCTCCCAGAAGGCCTCTCCAAAACAGCGACCGGCAGGCGCTGGATCCAGGGCTTCCTCGCCGGCCTCATGGCATTGGCCGACGCCACCGGCACGCCGCTCGCTGGTGGCGACACCGCCGCAGCCCCGGGCGAAGCCATCCTCGCCGACATCGTCCTCCTGGGCTCGGCTCCCCGCGGCAGCGAGCTACGCCGCAGCACCGCCCGGCCCGGCGACTCGCTCTACGTCACAGGCGCACTCGGCGGCGCCTCCGCAGAGTTCCAGGCCCTCGCCGCCCGCCCTCAACGCTTCCGCCGGGCCATCGCAGACGCCGCCCACCCGCACCTCTTCCCAATTCCAAGACTCGCCGCCGGCCAGCGCCTTCGCCGCCTCGCAACAGCCGCCATCGACCTCAGCGACGGCCTCTCCACCGACCTTCGCCATCTCTGCGAAGAGTCTGCCGTCGGCGCCGCCGTGGATGCAGCCGCGCTGCCCATCCACCCGCTCGCACAAGCATCTGCATCCCCGCTCGACCACGCCCTGAACGGCGGCGAGGATTACGAACTCCTCTTCACCGCCTCGCCCACCGCCCGCGTCCCAAAGCAGATCGGCGGCATCCCCATCACACGCATCGGCCAGATCACTCGCAGCCGCGGCATCTTCCTCAGCGGCAACGGCGAAGACGAACCACTGCGCGCAGCAGGTTGGGAGCACCGCATATGAGCCTTGAAGTCACACACACCGACGGTTTCGCCGAAGACTGGCAGGCACGCATCCTCAACGGGCCGCCCCTGATCGCACCCGCCCGCCAGTACGTCTTCCCGCTAGCCGTTCCCGGCGAAGAAGACGCACTCGCCCGTGGCGCCATGTGGATGGAAATCAAGCCCGCAACCGGCGGCGTCTTCCTCGCCCAATGCGCCCTGGGCTTCGCCGGAAAAGGCGTCACCACCGGCGTCTGGAGCACGCCCAGACCATCGCTTCTTCTGGCCGTCGCAGGCGGCTACGGCTACCTCGTCGACACAAACGACCCCGACCAGACCGAACTGCTGCCCATGCGTCCCGTAGTCTCGGTTCATCCCGCACCGCAGGTCGACGCGCTCGTCCTCATCGGCTTCCACAGCGCCTACATTCTGACAGCAGGCGAAGCCTGGCAGAGCCCGAAACTGAGCTGGGAGGGCGTAGCCGTCACCGGCATCGAAGGCGACACGCTGCACGGCACCGGCTGGCACATGCCCTCAGACAAGGAACTCCCCTTCACTCTGAACCTGCGAACCCAGGAACTAATCGGCGGCGGCTGCCAGCCATAGCAAAACTGCGGAGTACCTCGGCTCTAGACAATATCCGGCAAAGGCTCCGGCTCAAACGCGGGCACCGAATAAAACGACAAGGCAGCATCCCCCTGCAGCAACGTCCGCGTCCGCCGCAACACCCCATACTCATCCAGCAGCGGATGCTTCCGTGTATGCTCCGCAATCACCACAGCATCCGCGGTCAGCAACTCATTGGCCGGGGTTCCCAGGGCCGTCAGCGTGCGGCGATACTCCTCGGCCTCGTCGTACGGCGGGTCCAGGTAGACGATGTCCAGCGGCTTGCCGCTCAACCACTTCAGCAACCCGGACCTCCCGCTACCCTCCACCTGGTATCCACCCGGAACCTTCAGCGTCCGCAGGTTCGCACGAATCGCCGCAAGCGCAGCCGGACTCTTCTCCGCAAAGAAGACTTCAGCCGCCCCGCGTGAGATCGCCTCAACGCCCACTGCGCCCGAACCCGCATACAGGTCCGCAAAGCGAGCACCCACCACGCTGGGCCCCAGCACGTTGAACAAAGTCTCACGCAAACGGTCACTCGTCGGCCGAGTGTCCATGCCGCGCGGTGCCACAAGCGGCCGTGATCGATAGGTACCAGCAATTACGCGCATCCCTGCATTCTATCGAGCGCCGGCGCCTTCGCTGGCAACCACTACAATCAGACCCATGCGTGGCTGGTCACTTTCCCTTGGCAGATACTTCGGCGTAGAGCTGCGGCTTCACTCCCTCTTCGTTCTTCTGCTGCCGGTCATGGTCATGCTCTCCTCCGTCTTCAGCGACGCGCCCTTCCGCGGCATCGGTCTCTGGCTCCTGCTCCTGCTGGCCGTTCTGGTGCGCGAAGTCGGCCGCGGCCTCGCCAACGCCGCCATGGGCATCCCCGTCACGCGCCTGGTCCTGCTGCCGACCGGCGCTGTTCCCGCGACCGAAGAGACACCCTCCACCACCCTCACCCCCACGCGCGAACGCCTGCTGGCCATGGCCGGACCGCTCGCAAACTTCACCGTCGGCATCACCATGGCGCTGCTTATGTACACCGCGACGTCGCACGTCAATCTCTTCGAGCGCCCATGGTTCGGCCCGCTGCACATGCTGCGCTCGGCTATCTGGTCACAGGTTCTGCTCGGCGGCCTCAACCTGCTGCCCGCCTTCCCGCTTGACGCCGGCATCGTCCTGCGCGGCCAGCTCCGCCGCTTCCGCGGACAGGAAGTAGGCTCCAAAGCGGCCGCAGGCATCAGCCAGGGCCTCGCAACAGTTCTCGTCCTGCTCGGCGCAGCCACGCTGAACGCATGGCCCATCCTCATGGGCGTCTGCATGCTCCTCTCAAGCCGCTCCGAAACCGTCTCCACCATGGCAACCTCCGCAGCCGAGACCGTCACCGTAGCCGAGGTCATGCTGACCGAATTCACCACACTCGCCGCTTCAGAAACCCTTGAGGAAGCCCTCCACCGCAGCGTCCAGTCTCTGCAGAATGTCTTCCCCGTCGTGCGTGGCCCGGTCGTCGTCGGCGTCATCAGCCGCGAGACGCTCAGCCAGGCTCTGCGCACGGGCGGCAACGGCTATGTGCAAAGCGCCATGACCCGCACGGTCGAAACTGTGGAATCCGATGAACTCCTGCTGCCCGCCCTGCGCCGCGTCCAGCACACGCCCGGCACACAGCTCCTTCCAGTGCTCCGCCACGGCCACGTCATCGGCATCGTGACGCCCGGCAATCTGTCGCAGTCCATGGCGCTGCTCGGCCGCGCGCGCCGGGCACGCAACATCAGCACTGCACGGGCGGACCGCAATGCCTGACGAACAGCCCCTCGCCCCCGGCCTCTACCTCGTCGCAACCCCCATCGGCAACCTCGAAGACATCAGTCTCCGTGCACTCCGCATCCTGCGCAGCGCCGACCGGATCGCCTGCGAAGACACCCGCCAGACCATCAAGCTGCTCAATCACTTCGACATCAAGACGCCCACCGTCAGCTACCACATCCACAACGAGCGGGAACGCGCGGAGGAACTGGTCTCGGCTCTCAAAGGCGGCGCTCGCATCGCCGTCGTCAGTGACGCCGGCATGCCCGGTATCGCAGACCCCGGCGAAGAGATCGTCCGAGTCGCCGCCGCCGCCGGCATCCCCGTCTTTCCCGTTCCCGGAGCCAACGCTGTCCTGTCCGCCCTCACCGCCAGCGGCATGCCGTCCGAACGCTTCGCCTTCCACGGTTTCCTGCCCTCCAAACCCGGCGAACGCCGCACCGCGCTCGAAACCCTGCTCGCAGAGATGCGCTCCACCGCCGCACCCGCCACGCAGATCTTCTACGAGACGCCGCACCGCATCGTCGAAGCCCTCGCAGACGTCACCGCCGTCTTCGGCCCGGCCCACGCCGTCACCGTCGCACGCGAACTCACCAAACTCCACGAGGAGTTCCTGCGCGGCCCCGTCTCCCAGGTCCACGCAACCCTCGCCACACGTGAAAACGTCCGCGGCGAGATGGTCCTGCTCCTCTCCGGCGTACTAGCCGCAGAAGACCTGGCGAAAGTAAGCGTGACCGAAGCCGTCCGCCTCCTGATCAAGTCCGGCCTGGAAGAAAAAGACGCCCTCAAACAAGTAGCCCGCGAGCGCAGCATCGGCAAAAGCGACGCCTACCGCGAATGGCAACGCGGCAAAAACAAGCGCTAGGCCAACCCACCGGTACTTGCTCTTCGCGCAGAGGGAAAGGCCGGGTGCCCCATTCTTCGCGAAGCGAAGGGTGGGTTATCGCGCAAAGCGCGACCTGAGCCCCCAACTGGGCGCAAACGCGAATGCCCCACCCTCTCGCAATGGGACTGCGAAACAATGGGGCACCCAAACGAAAAACGCTACGGTCTAGTGGCCGTGGACTTCCCGACCGGCGACACGGTCGTACAGGTACTCATCGCTCGTCGTGCCCAGGCTCTCGTTGTAGAGCATCGTCGCTCCAGCCGCCTCATCCAGCTCTTCCTGGAACTTGTGGATAGCCCGCAGATGATCGGCGGTCGCCACAATCTCCAGCTTTCCGGCCTTCAAAAACTTCTGATATCCCTTATCCACCAGGCTCGCGATCTGCCCGTTCAGCAGAAAACCAGCACGCGCAACAATCTCCGCTGGTGCCGGCACTGGGAAGATCTTCTCGCCCAGCGCAGGATTCGCCTTGATCTCAGCCGCACAGCCATATTTGGACACGCGGTACGTGCCTGAACCCGCCGTGCCGGATGCAACATCAAACTTCTGCGCGCCAAGGGCCGTCAGAACATCGTTGAAGCTGCGCTTCTCGGTCTTCTTCTTAAAAAACATAGGTTCGGCCTGGCCCCTGGGTAAAGATGCGCAACCGGGCGGGAAAGCCCGGCCGGGTTACGATTTACTTTCGCACACTCTCGCAGGCGAGAGCTACTCCGCAGCGGCGGAACAACAGGAGCGGCATGGCAACGGCAGCGGTGGCGGCAAAAACAAAGCTCGGCAATGAGGTAGTGGACCGCATCGGCAACACGCCGATGATCCGGCTGGATCGCCTCGTGGCGCACCTTCCCGGCATCACCCTGCTCGGCAAGGCAGAGTTCGCCAACCCCGGCGGCTCCGTGAAAGACCGCCCGGCACTCTCCATCGTCCAGGCCGCCATGGCCGCCGGCGAACTCGGCGACGCCATGCCTGAACGCTCGCTCCTCGACGCCACCAGCGGCAACACCGGCATCGCCTATGCCATGCTCGGCGCGGCACTCCAGTTCCCCGTAACCCTCTGCGTACCCGCCTCCGCCAGCCCCGAGCGTAAGAAGATCCTGCAGGCCTACGGTGCCGAAGTCATCTTCACCGACGCCGGCGACGGCTCCGACGGCGCCATCCGCAAGGTCCGCGAACTCTACAGCGAGCACCCCGAGCGCTACTACTACGCCGACCAGTACGGCAACGACAACAACTGGAAGGCCCACTACCGGACAACAGCCAATGAGATCTGGGCCCAGACCGAGGGCACCATCACGCACTTCATCGCGGCCATGGGCACCAGTGGCACCTTCATGGGCAACACACGCCGCCTGCGCGAGCTGAACCCCGGCATCCAATGCATCAGCATGCAGCCGGACTCGCCCTTCACCGGCCTCGAAGGCCTCAAGCACATGCCCACGGCCATCGTGCCGCCCATCTACGACCCCAATCTCGCCGATCGCAACATCTGGGCCGAGACGGAACCCGCCTACGCCATGTGCAAGCGCCTCGCACGCGAACTCGGCATCCTCGTCGGCGTCTCCGCCGGCGCCAACGTCGACACCGCCATTCGCATCGCCCAGGAAGAGTACGACGCAGGCCGCGAAGCCGTCATCGTCACCGTCCTATGCGACGGAGCCGAAAAATACATGAGCGAACGCTTCTGGACGGAAGACTAACAATCAGAAGGGCCGTCATCGCGATGACGGCGTTTGAATCTCTCGACCCTGCATTACGATCAAATAGACGATGCTGAAGCTCACCCAATCCGACTACGAAGCCCTGCGCACCCACGGTGAGGAAACTTACCCGCACGAGTGTTGCGGCATCATGCTCGGTCATGCCGGCGAAACCAACCAGGTCGTCGAGCTGATGCGCGCGGGCAACACCCGCACCGACTCCGCACACAACCGTTACAACATCGCGCCGCAGGAGCTGATCAAAGCCCAGCGCGAAGGCCGCAAGAAGGGCCTCGACATCGTAGGCTTCTACCACTCGCACCCGGACCATCCGGCGCAGTGGTCGACCACCGACTTCGCCGAAGCCCACTGGTTTGGTTGTAGCTACGTCATCACGGCCGTCGCGCAGGGCAAGGCCGAGGTGACGAATGCATTCCTTCTGCGCGGCACCAGCGAAGACGACAAAACTTTCGAAAACGAAGAGATCATAGTCGGCTAGCAACACTCTTACCTCCCGACCAACGGGAGGGCCAAGCGAAGCAGTAAAAAGGCGTGAAACGCCCGCCCCACGCGCAGTGGGCTCGTCCGGTAGGACAGTCGCATCCAAACGCACGTAGCCGTAGTCAAAAGGACGTCATGACGATTCTCATCCCAACCCCGCTGCGAGCCTTCACCGGCCAGAAGTCGACCGTTGAAGTCGACGCAGCCAATGTCAAAGAAGCCCTCGCGAAGCTCACCGAGGCGCACCCCGCGCTGCAGCAGCACCTCTTCGGCGCCGAAGGCAAGCTCCGCTCGTTCGTCAACGTCTACGTCAATGACGACGACATCCGCGACCTGCCCGAGAAGGAACTGACCGCACTCAAGGCATCCGACGAGCTCTCGATCATTCCGTCCATCGCCGGCGGCACCCCGTCCCTTACGGAGACACGCCCCGGCATCGCGGAAGCCGCACTCGCCGAGCCCCAGACCGCGGAACTCCCCAAGCTCACCAACGAAGAGATCGCCCGCTACTCGCGCCACCTCATCCTGCCGGAAGTCGGCATGGACGGCCAGCGCAAGCTGAAGGCCGCAAAGGTTCTCTGCGTCGGCACCGGCGGCCTCGGCGCGCCGCTCGCGCTCTACCTCACCGCCGCCGGCGTCGGCACCATCGGCCTTGTCGACTTCGACGTCGTCGATGAGAGCAACCTGCAGCGCCAGGTCATCCACTCCCAGCAGACCGTCGGCATGCTCAAGGTCGACTCCGCCGAGCAGATGCTCAAGGGACTCAACAAGAACGTCAACATCGTCAAACACAACACGATGCTGACCTCCGCAAACGCCCTCGAAATCTTCAAGGAATACGACGTCATCGCGGACGGCACCGACAACTTCCAGACACGCTACCTCGTCAACGACGCCTGCGTGCTCACCGGCAAACCCAACGCCTACGGCTCCATCTTCCGCTTCGAAGGCCAGGCCTCCGTCTTCGCAACAGAAGAAGGTCCCTGCTACCGCTGCCTTTACCCCGAACCGCCGCCGCCGGGCCTCGTCCCCTCCTGCGCAGAGGGTGGCGTACTCGGCATCCTGCCCGGCCTCGTCGGCGTCATCCAGGCCACCGAAGTCATCAAGCTGATCCTCGGCATCGGCGAGCCCCTCATCGGCCGCCTGCTCCTCGTCGACTCGCTCGCCATGAGCTTCCGCACGCTCAAGCTGCGCAAGAACCCGGCCTGCCCCGCCTGCGGCACCCATGAGATTAAGGAGCTGATCGACTACGACCAGTTCTGCGGTATCGAAAAGCCCGCAGCCGTCGGCCCGCTTGAGGTCTCTTCACACGCAGCGGTCGCTGCCGATCTGCAGGAGAAGGACGGCATCCCGCAGATCAGCGTCGAAACCCTCAAGGCCAAGCGCGACGAAGGCAAGGCGTTCATCCTCGACGTGCGCGACCCGCACGAAGCACAGATCGCAACGCTCGGCGCACCCATGATCCCGGTCAACGACCTCGAGTCACGCATCGGCGAACTCAAGGGCCGCGAGAACGAAGAGATCCTCGTCCACTGCCGCAGCGGCGCACGCTCGCAGAAGGCTGCACTCATCCTCAAGGCGCATGGCTTCCAGAACGTCTCAAACGTCACCGGCGGCATCCTCGCCTGGGCCGACAAGATCGACCCGTCCATGCCCAAGTACTAACCACCAATCCATCGCTCACAAAGAAGGCCCGGCGAGAGCCGGGCCTCTCTCATGCAGCGCACAAAAGCACTTGGCCCATACCGACGGTGAGTCCCAACGCAGAGCAGCGGATCCACGCAACTTCGACCACGAACGATCAATCGAACGATCCCCTCGCGCATCCAATCTTCAGCCTTCCTTAATCTTTGGAGAAAAATCCAAGTGCAACTTCCAAGTCGGGCGCAAGCCCGCGTCCTCCCCCTCACCGCTGCTCTGTGTCTGGTCGCATCACTCCCTGCCTTCGGCCAAAACCGCCCGCAGAGTGACCTGCCCGACGCCCCCTCTGCCACGCTCATCGCCAAGGCGGATGCGGCGCCCATTGCCGCCTTCGACGCAGGTCGCATCGACACCATCGCCAGCCTGAGCCACGAGTACTTTGCAGAAGCTCCCGGCGTCTCAAGCTCCCTGCCATCCAGCGAAGATCAGGCAAGCCCTGCCCAGTCTGACCACGGCAGGAATGAGCCGCAACCTATCACCGGCCAGCAGCAACAGCAGCGCATCTTCGGCGTCTTCGCCAACTTCCAATCCGTCTCCGCTGGCTCCAGGCCCGTCAAGGCTGGCTGGCGTACCGACTTCCGCATCGCCAACAAGTCGAACTACGACTACACCGCTCTTGGCTTCGTCGTTCTCACCTCCGGCCTCGCCTACGCGCAGGACTCGCATCCCGCACTCAGCACCGTCAACGGTGGCGACGCCCCCTTCTGGGCCTACCTGTGGCGCGGATTCGTCGACAAGACAGACGGCGCATACCAGGGCCAGTTCTTCTTCCCAGCCCTTCTGCATGAAGACGTGCGCTACTACGCCAAGGGCTCAGGCCCCAAGGCGCTGCGCACCCTGCACGCCGTCTCCTCCATCGTCGTCGCGCACAGCTACTCCGGCCGTGCCATCCCCAACATCGCGGGCCTCGCTGGCAAGGTCGGCACACAGGCTGTCTCAACCACCTACTACCCATCCGGCTCACAGGACTTCGGCGTCCTTGCAACCAAGTTCGCCTACTCCTGCCTTCGCCAGGCTGGCTTCGCAGTCCTGCGCGAGTTCTCTCCGGACCTCAAGCGCCTCAGCGATCGCCGCCATCACTCGGCGACCGCAGTTCAGTAATTCCGCATCACTGTGGCGGTGCCGGTGCCGATGGTGGCGCCGGCTTCACACCGGGTACTACGACCGGCTTCGAAACGGCACCCGATGCTGAAGCCTGGATATCAAAGCCGTACTGATCCAGCGTCTTGCCCGACAACTGCAGCAACGCCGCACGATCTTTCGCATACGCAGCCGTAGCCGATAGCAGGCTGTTTGCGGCAATCGCCAGGTTTCGCCGCTGCTGCATCACATTCGCCGGCGTCGATGTTCCCAGTTCATACTTCCGCTGCTCCGACCGCAGGCTCTGCTGCGCATACTCCTTCGCAGCCTGCGCCGCAGCCACTTGCGCGCGATCATTCGTCAGCGCGTACTGCGCATTCGTGGCCTGTGTCTCCATCTGCGTGTATAGCTGATCCAGCCGCATCTCCGACTGCTGATACTCCATCTCCGACCGTGACTGGTCTGCCTGCGCCGTACGGTTCCGCAGGTTGATCGTGACATTCACACCCACACCCTTATCGGGTGCGCTGTTATTGAAAAGATTGCTGAACGCCGTCCCATACGACACCGACGGAAATGTACCCGGAGGATACGGCGCGCCCGTCCCGAAGTTCTGCGCCGTCGGACTCTGCGCACCCGCAAGTGCGGACGCACCATAGAACGCAAACAGATCGACCACCGGCAGCAACGCGTTCTTCTGCGCCTTGATCGTGATCTGGTTGTTCTTCATATTCAGCACCGCCTGCTCGATCTGCGGATTGTTCTTGATCACCTGCGCGATCAGGTCGTCCGTCGGCATATCCTCCTCCGGTACCGGGTCCAGTTGCACGCGATCCGTGGGCACAATCGGAATCTTCGCCAGCGTACGGTCGCGTAGGTTCCGCACCAGAGCCTGCTTCATCACCAGTTGCTGATATTGCAGGTTCGACTGCGACGCCACCAGCGCCTGCTTGTCGCTCGCCGCAGCAGAATCCGCATTCACAATCTCGATCCCGGCCATCGTGCCGATGTCCACCTGCCGCCGCGTCTCCGCCGCCACCTGCGCCGACTGGGCAAGAGCCTCAGCCTTGTCCTGCGTATCCTCATACGCACTCACCAGCGCCCAGTACAGATTCTCGACCTGGTTCACCGTGTACAGCACCTGCTGACGGAACGACGAATCCGTAATCTGCCGGTTGTTCTCCGCCTGGCGAATCAGCCGGCGATTGATGCCGGGACCAAACCCCTGCAGCAAATGCTGCGTCGCCGTCAGGCGCATCGTCGCATTGATATTCGGGCTGAATGTCGTGAAGGCATTGTTCGTCGTAATGCGGGAGTTGTTATACGTCGCCGTCAGCAGCGTTCCCGTAGAAAATCCCTGCTGATACCCAAAGTTGAAGGTGCCGGTATTCGTGGCAACCGTCGATGCACCACCGCTGAACAGCAGGTTTGACTGTGGCGCCAGCGCCGCCTCATATTGCACCGTCCCCGTCAGGATCGGGTCCATCGGCTCCGGCGTCGGACCGCTGCCGCTCGTACTCAACACCAGTCCGTTGGCGCCGGTTCCGCCACCGCCCGACGCGCTCGATGTCCCACCCGGTCCGCCGCCCCCGGTGATCGTCGTCGTCGTGCCGCCAAGCGTGTTCGTCACCAGCCCCGTCGACACACCACGCAGCGACGCGCCCGTACGCGAACGCAGTATGTCGGTATCCGCGATATCCAGGTTGATCCGCGCGATCGCAATGTCGTAGTTGTTCTCGAGCGCCAGCGTGATCGCGTCGGACAGACTCAGATAGATCTTCCCGTCCCGCTGCAGGTTCGTAAGGTTCAGGCCGCCATCATTCCGCGCCCGTGCATACTGCCGCGGCGAGAACGGGCCAAAAGGATTTGGCAGTAACTCTCGGCTCTTTCCATAATCGACACCCGTCGACCGCAGAAACAACGGCTGCGTCAGCAACGGAGCCGGCTCCTGCGGCAGATCCGTCGCAGGAGCTCCCAACGTCTGCGGTGTGGGCTGGCCCTTCTGTGCGACCAGTGGGTTGGAAAGCAGGCAGGAAATGCTAAGTGAGCAGAGCACGACACGGACTTTATCTTGAGGCATTGCGGGATTCCTTTGGACTGCGTTAAACGTTGTCGTCCCCGCCAGAGGGAGATACAAACTTCCGATCGGTGCAACGTGAGGGCGATCGTGCGGGGTTATCCAAAGCCTAACCGGATGTCTGGTGAAATTTCACTCCTTCAAGAAACTTAGCGCGCTACTTAGCGTCGGATCTGGCGCCTAGCAAATGCGGTCGGCACGAGCCGCAGAGCCAGGCCATTCGAAGGAATGGCCGTCGACGCGCTCGTGCGGCAATCACACACGGGCGTATCCTTCTTCTTGTTACGCATCGCTCCTCATAAGGAACCGCACATGACCCGCCGCAACTGGATGCTCAGCCTCTGCACCTCCCTCCTGATTCCCGCGGGCCTGCTGGCCCAAACAGCTGCTCCGGCCGCTGCGCCGACTATCCCGGCTAACCGCATCCTCATCCACGTCTACTCCGACAAGCCCGCCGACTGGCAGGGCGCAGTGACCAAGGCGAACGACTACATGTCCAGCGCCAAGCCCGGCACCACCCTCGTCGAAATCCTCGCCACCGGCGACGGTCTCAAGCTCGTCGACAAGGACAACCCCATGCAGGCCGAAGTCATGGGCTCGCTCAACAAAGACGTAAGCTTCGTAGCCTGCCACGCCTCCATGAAGACGCACAACATGGGCATCGAACAACTCCACAGCGGCGTAGGCACCGTCCCCTCCGGCGGCAAGGAAATGGCACAGCGCAAAGCCGAAGGCTGGACCATGCTCGAAGACAAGACACCGGCAGCAAAGTAAGTCGACCAGCAGGTCGTAGAGATCAGGCTCGTCGCCAACAAGAAGGCCCGGCAAAAGCCGGGCCTTTCTCTTTCACCACCGAACTCTAGGGATAACCACCACCCGGTGCCCCATTCTTTGCGAAGCAAAGGGTGGGTCATCACGCGAAGCACGACCGCTCTCCCTAAATCCCACCTCACACGTCCAAGGACCGCCACCAACCCGGGTGCCCCACCTTCGCGAAGCTAAGGTGGGGATTCGTGCAAAGCACGAACCGCCTCCGGAGGGGCCAGCGGACTGAAGATCAGCGACGATCTTCCAGCGGACTGAAAATCAGCGACGATCTTTCAGCGGACTGAAGATCAGCGACGATCTTCCAGCAGACTGAAGGTTAGCGACGGTCCGGCGGACTGAAGGTCCGCGACTTCCTAGCCCAGGGCAAAGCCCTGGGTCTCAGGATTAGCAGAGAACTTGCGGGCTGAAAGCACGCGACAAAATCTTTCGGAGAGGCATCGCTTCAGCCATGCCATAAAACCCACTCAACAAAACCGGCTTCAGCCGCTGAGGGATTTTCTTCTCCCCAGCACAAGACCAACGGACCTCCACCACCGGGTGCCCCATTCTTTGCGAAGCAAAGGGTGGGTTATCGTGCGAAGCACGACCGCTCTCCCCAAAGCCACCTCAAACGTCCAAGGACCGCCACCAACTCGGGTGCCCCACCTTCGCGAATCTAAGTTGGGGATTCGTGCAAAGCACGAGCCGCTTCCGGAGGGGCGCGGACTGAAGATCAGCGACGATCCTCCAGCGGACTGAAGGTCAGCGGCAATCTTCCAGCGGACTGAAGGTCCGCGGCCATCTTCCAGCGGACTGAAGGTCCGCGACTTCCTAGCCCAGGGCAAAGCCCTGGGTCTCAGGACTAGCAGAGAACTTGCGGGCTGAAGGCACGCGACAAAATCTTTCGGAGAGGCATGGCTTCACCCATGCCAACCAACTACATCGGCTTCAGCCGCTGAGGGATTTCTTCTCGCCGGCACATACCCTGTCACCCTACCTCTTCAAAGCAGCCTTCAAAGGCCCAAGTTCCCCATCCGTCTTAGACGTCTTCAGATCCAGCAGCTTCGCGACAAAACTATAAACATCCACATTCTCAAAGCTAGGCAGCGTCACACCCTTCCGAATATCCGGCCCCACCGCCAGAAAGAACGCCTTCATCTGCGGCACCTTCGCCACGTCATACCCATGATCCGAAAGGTCGGCCCGCGCAACACTCGTCGCCGACGGATGCACGATGATCGGCACATTCGCCACCACAACTGGATCGCCAATCCGCGGATTGCCAGAGTAGTGCAACCGCTCGGGCACATCCTTCTGCCGGTAGACCTCAAAGCGCGGGTCCGGATGCGCCTTGAAGCTCTCGTAGACCTTCTCTTTTTCCGCCTCGGAGTCGGGATACATCAGCCACTCCGACGTCACGGTGTGCGACAGGTCCGCATGCTCATCCAGATCAACCCAGTGATTGTCATTCAGCACCATGCCGTGGTCAGAAACGATGACCAGATCGACAGGCAGACCCGACCGATCCAGCCTCGCGCGCAACTCACTCATCAGGCCATCGACCACATGCACAGCCTCGTGCTCCTGCTCCGACTCCGGTCCATACCAATGCCCCGCGTGGTCCGCAGCACTCAGGTATAGCGTCATCAGGTGCGGCCGTTCCGCTGCGGGCAGCGCAAGCCACTGCGAGATCTGGTTCAGTCCGACATGACCATCCAGATAATCCTGAAACTTCGCATACATCGTCGGCCGATGCCCGGCGACCTCGGCCTCGGAACCCGGCCACATGAACGTCGCCGCACGCATGCCCTGCTGCTCCGCCAGCGACCACAGCGGCACGCCGCCATACCAGCTCCCATCCGAGTTGCTGGCAGTGTCCGTGTACCGGTAACTCTGCTTACGGACCGGGTCATAGAAGCTGTTGCGAACGATCCCGTGATGCTCCGGATACAGCCCCGTCACCAACGTCCAATGATTCGGAAAGGTCAGCGACGGGTACGACGGGATCATGCCGTCCGGCGCCGTCGCCCCCTGCTTCATCATCGCCTGCAGGTAGGGCGCGCCATGATCCTTCGGATACGAATACCGGAAGCCGTCCAGCGACACCAGCACCACATAGTGCTGCTTCATCGCATGCGCATCGTTCGGCGGTCCACCGGTGTCGACGATCATGTCCGGCCTGGGCCGAACCGATCCGTACGCCGTGTGCTGCGCGAAGGCGATCCTTGGACAAATCGAAAACAGAACAGCAGCAGAGAGCAGAAAGCCGCGAACACGCAAGACGAAGTTCAAAAGAGGAAACCCTCAACACCAGAGTCGCCGCTCGAAAGGGCCGGCACATACAGAATGCAGCCGTCTGCTGAACCTGCGATGAAACCGGCGCGGAAAGGCGCGAAGCCTTAGTCCTCCGCCCGGTCGTCCTCGGTCAGCATCTGCAGGCACAGCGGCTTCTCCAGCATGGTGTCCATCTTCGCGATCAGGCGAACCGCCTTCTCCACCGTCGACGTCAGGCAGGGCTCCGTCGTCACAACGAACGGCAGCGCGTCCTTCGGATATCCCGGCCGCTGCAGGATGCTGTCGATGTTCGCGCCCACCTTCGTCAACGCACCGCTGATCGCGGACACAATACCCGGCTTGTCCCGGACGATAAATCGCAGATAATGCGGCGCCAGGAACTCGCCCGTAACGACCTTCCGGCGCACCGGCAACGAGACCGAATTGCTGCCATGCACCACGGCCAGCAGATCGCTCACAATCGCCACCGCAGTCGGGTTGCCACCGGCGCCATGTCCACTGAAGACCACATCGCCGCCGAAATCGCCGGTCGTCACCACCATGTTCTGCGTACCGTGCGACCAAGCAATCGGCGAAGTCTTGGGCACCAGCATGGGCGCAACACGGGCATGCAGCGTCGTACCGCGATACTCCGCACGCGCAATCTGACGAACAGTGCAGCCAAGCTCCTTCGCGTAGGCGAAATCGATCGCGCCCACATTGCGAATCGTCTGCGCCGGAACCTCGTCCGGATTGATGCCGAACTGCATCGCAGCACGGACCAGGATGCAAAGCTTCGCACGAGCGTCAAAGCCATCCACATCTGCCGAAGGATCCGCCTCGGCATAACCCGCAGCCTGCGCCTGCTTCAGCACATCCGCATACTCCGCGCCCTGCTCCATGTGCGACAGCATGAAATTGCAGGTGCCATTCAGAATGCCGCTAAGCCGCGTGATCCGGTCGCCCTGCAAGCCATGAAGCGTCGCCGGAATCACCGGCACACCACCGGCAACAGCAGCGTTGTAGACCAGCACGCGGTTGTTATCGCGCGCCAGCTTCGCCAGTCCCGCGCCCTTGTAAGCGATTAACTGCTTGTTCGCCGTGACGACATGCTTGCCGCTCCGCAGCGCAGCCTTCAGCCATCCCTCGATCGGATCGATACCGCCGATCGTCTCGATGATCACGTCGACCTTGGCCGACAGAACATCCTTGATGTTCTCCGTCCACACGATGCCCGCGTTCAAGCCCTTCGCCGTCGCGCCAGTGCGCTTGCGCTCGACATCGCGGTTATAGATATGGGTCAGCTCAATGCCGGCAAAGCGCTGCGCACGCAGCAACTGCGCCACGGAAGAACCCACGTTGCCAAAGCCAAGAATCGCTACCCGGGTAATCTTGCCTGCTGCTGCCTTCTGCGCTGTCTTTGCCATGCCTAGTAGTCGACCCTTTCCATACTCTGCTTCCAGACCTCGAAGGACTCAATCGCCTCATCACCCAGAACCCGGGCGAACGGGATGCGACGCTCTTCGACCGGCCGCTTCACTTCGTCATACAAAAAACTGTCGTCGAACCCGGCCGCCGCCGCGTCCGTTTTGGTGTTGCCGAAGAAGACGGCGCGGCATCGCGACCAGTAAAGTGCGGCAAAACACATGGGGCAGGGCTCGCAGGAGGTGTACACCTCGCAATCGTCCAACTGAAACGATTCAATCTTGCGACAAGCCGCACGAATTGCGTTCACTTCCGCATGCGCCGTGGGGTCATTGGAGCTGGTTACGGTGTTCGCCTCGGCCGCAAGGACCTCGCCATTCCGCACCACCACAGCGCCAAATGGACCACCTCTACCGCTGCGAACATTCTCCGTCGCAAGGGCGATCGCCATGCGCATAAACTTCGGGTCGGGCTGCACTGTGCTTGCCATCACCGCAAGTATCGCAGGGCTGCGCGATAATGGCGAGCATGCGGCAGGCCTGGATCTCACAGCGCGTCATCACACCCATGGCAGAGCATCCCGCCGCCGTGCTGGTCGAAGATGGCATCATCCTCGACGTATGCGGCATCAGCGCCGTACCCAGCGACGCACACATCCGCGACGTAGGCGAACTACCGCTGATGCCCGGCCTCGTCGACTCACACGTCCACATCAACGAACCCGGCCGCACCGACTGGGAAGGCTTCGAAACAGCAACGCGAGCAGCAGCAGCCGGCGGCTATACCACGCTCATCGACATGCCGTTGAACTGCCTGCCAGAGACGACAACCGTCGCAGCCCTCGAAGCAAAACGTGCAGCCGCGCAGGGCAAATGCCGCGTCGACTGGATGAGCTGGGGCGGCGCCGTCGACGGCAACGCCGACCATCTGCAACCGCTCGCGAACGCAGGGGTGCCCGGCTACAAATGCTTCCTGGTCTACCCCGGGTGTGAGGGATTCACCAGCATCGACGCGGCCAACCTCGAAGCAGCACTCCCCATCCTTGCGCAGACCGGACTGCCGCTACTGGTGCATGCGGAGCTGCAGGGGCCCATCGACGCAGCCGGTCTCGCACTGCCCAATGCAGAGAATCCGGCCTGGCGGCAGTACGCCACCTATCTCGCATCCAGGCCCGACGAGGCCGAGCTTGCAGCCATCGCGATGCTCATCGACCTCTGCCGCCGCTATCGCTTCCGCCTCCACATCGTGCACCTTGCGACCGCGCAGGCCGTGGAGATGCTCCGCTCCGCCAAAGCAAAAGGCCTGCCAATCACGGTGGAGACCTGCCCACACTATCTCCACCTGTACGCCGAGGCCATCGCGGACGGCGCCACCGAGTTCAAATGCGCTCCGCCCGTCCGCTCGCAGGCAAATCGCGAAGCACTCTGGAAGGCTCTCGCCGCTGGCGTGATTGACCTAGTCGCAACAGATCATTCCCCCTGTCCGCCAGCAATGAAGCGCAAGGAGGACGGTCGCTTCAACACCGCATGGGGCGGCATCGCAAGCCTGTCGACTGCCCTGCCCGTGATGTGGACCGAGGCACAGGCACGCGGCTTTACGCTGCGCGATATCGCGCGATGGATGAGCGGCGCACCCGCGGCGCTTGCAGGTCTTCGGCATCGAGTAGGCGGCATCGAGCCGGGTCGCGATGCGAACTTCATCCTCTTCGATCCCGATGCCGAAACCATCGTCACAGAAGATCTCCTCCACTATCGCCACAAGGTCTCACCCTATATGGGCGAGCAACTGCGCGGACGCGTGCGCGAAACCGTGCTGCGCGGACACACCGTCTACGCCGATGGCAATTTCCCCGGCGACAACCGCGGCCTTGAATACAAACGATGAAGGCTGCGAGGTAGCAGCGATGTATGCTGCTGCGATGAAGCATGGAGACTGCGCATGAGTTATCTCGATGAGTGGAATGCAATGAGTGCGGATGCCGCAGCCCAGGTCGCTCTGCCCTGCTGCGGTTCGCATGCGTGGGCGCATGGACTTGCAGCGCGCCGTCCGCTCAGCACACTACCCGAACTACTGGCCGCAAGCGACGCCGCATGGTGGTCTCTTAACGAAAGCGATTGGAGGGAAGCCTTCAACAGCCATCCGCGCATCGGCGAACAACACGCGCAGGCCGCCGCAACCGATACATCGCTGCGATGGAGCGAAGGCGAACAAAACTCCGCCATGCTGAGTGATGATGCTGCAAAGGCAAAGCTCGCCGCAGCCAATAAAGCGTATGAAGCAAAGTTCGGCCGGATCTTCATCGTGTGCGCCACGGGCAAAACCGCGCAGGAGATGCTCGCGATCCTCGAGCGCCGTATGCACAACATCCCGGAGGACGAACTCCACGAGTCCGCTGAGCAGCAACGCCAGATCACTCACATCCGCCTGAGAAAATGGCTGACGCAAAAGGAAGAGGAACAGCACGCGTGAGTATCTCAACGCACATCCTGAACACATCCACGGGCCGCCCGGCAGTGCATGTGCCGGTCGAACTCGACTTCATGCTTGAGGGCGAATGGGTCACCCTGAACGCCGCGCATACCGACGACGACGGACGCGTCAAGCACCTGCTGCCTCAGGACGAAGCCATGCTGCCCGGCATCTACTGCGCACGTTTCGCAACGGGTATCTACTACGAGCGCGAGAACGTGAAGGGCCTGTATCCATATGTCGAAATCACCTTCATGGTCATGCCGGATCAGAACCACTACCACATACCTCTCCTGCTGACGCCCAACAGTTACACCACCTACCGAGGCAGTTGAAGTACTGAATAACTAGGAGAGCCATGGCAATTCTGCAGGAGAACAAGTACGGCAAGAGCGGTGTCCGCCTTGTTAAAGTGACACGCAATGGCGACGTGCACACGGTGCGCGAATGGACCGTTCGCGTACTGCTGGAAGGCGACTTTCAAACGGCGCATACTGTCGGTGATAACTCGAAGATCCTGCCGACCGACACCATGAAAAACACCGTCTACTCGCGTGCGAAGGAATCAAATGCGACGTCCATGGAAGAGTTCGCCGCGGAGCTCATCGATTTCCTGCTCGGTCGCAATGCGCAGGTGTCTGCCGTCGAGGTACACATCGAACAGGTGATGTGGAAGCGGCTCACCGTCGACGGCGAACTGCATCCGCACAGCTTCATGCGCGGCAGCGATGAGCTTCAGACCACGACAGTCCGTCGCGCAAAGAGCGGCGAGACATCGCTCGTCAGCGGTCTCCACAACATGATCGTCCTCAAGACGACGAAGTCCTCGTTTGAGGGCTATATCAAGGACGATCTGACGACGTTGAAAGAAGCCGCGGACCGATTGTTCGAAACATCGGTAACGGCATCCTGGCTCTACGCGGGTGATGTCGCAAACTACAACGTGACACGCACCAGCATTCGCGAATCGATGCTGAAGACCTTCGCTACCCACGATTCCAAGTCTGTCCAGCAGACACTCTTTGCCATGGCAGAAGACGCCCTGGCGGCCGTTCCCGAGTTACTTGAGATGACGTTGACCATGCCGAACATCCACAACATTCTGGTAGATCTGAAGTCCTTCGCCCAGGAGAACGCAAACGAGATCTTCATGCCCATCAGCGATCCTTCCGGTTACATTCACGCACGGGTGACACGAAATTGAGTGACGCGACAAAGGTCTTAGCGCGATGCCACGAACTCGCACGGATCACCGATGTCGAAGGTGAAACCACGCGCACGTTCCTGTCGCCGGCCATGCGCCGCGCGAACGACCTTGTCACTACGTGGATGCGCGATGCCGGCCTCAATGTCCGCACGGATGCGGCAGGCAATCTACGTGGCGTACGTCTTTCAACCAGCGAGAAAGCGAAGACGCTGATCCTCGCTTCGCACCTGGATACCGTGCCAAACGCCGGTGCTTTCGACGGAGTATTGGGCGTCATGATGGCCTTAGCGGTCGTCGAAAATCTCGGACAAGCGTCGCTTCCCTTCCAGATCGAAGTCGTCGCGTTCTCAGAAGAAGAGGGCGTCCGTTTCGGCGTGCCCTTTATCGGATCGCGCGCGATCGTCGGCACACTGGAGGAACTGCTGCTGGGCCGCAAGGACCTGACCGGCACCAGCGTGCGCGAGGCAATCCACGCTTACGGACTCGACATCGAGCAACTGCCCGACGCCGTTGTGCCTGACGCACTCGGCTATCTTGAGTTCCACATCGAGCAAGGTCCCGCCCTCGAGAGCGAAGGCCTCCCGCTGGGCGTCGTCGAAACCATCGCAGGACAGAGCCGCTATGAACTCGTCTTCACCGGCGAAGCAAACCACGCCGGCACCACGCCCATGCCGCTGCGTCATGATGCGATGAGCGCTGCCGCGCAATGGATCACAGAAGTCGAAACGCACGCCAGGGCGACGCGCGGGCTCGTAGCCACGGTCGGCTCCGTAGCGACGGTTCCGGGTGCCGGCAATGTGATCGCAGGCGAAGTGCGTGCAACGCTCGACGTGCGCTCCGCGAACGATGAAATACGCGACGGCGCGGTCACACATCTCTTGCATCACGCGAACGCTTGCGGTACCGCGCGTGGTGTTACCGTGACGTCAACACTGCGCATGAAGCAGGATGCGGTGCCGCTGGACTACGGTCTTCTGACAATGCTGGAAGATGCCGTCGACAGCACGGGCGCGGTCATTCGCCGGATCGTCAGCGGTGCCGGGCACGATGCGATGATCGTTGCCCCGTACATGCCCGCGGCCATGTTATTTCTGCGCACACCGCGCGGCTTAAGCCATCATCCGGATGAGGCCGTACTGCCCGCCGATGTACAGTTGGGTCTGGATGCCGGTGCCGCCTTTGTGCGGCTGCTGGCCGCACGGGAGAACGCTCGATGAGCATGCACCGACTGGGCGAGACACGAAGCCGCCGTACACCCGATCACCTGCTGCAGACACCCGATACGTTCGTCTGGGCACCACTGCCCGGCATGGTCAATGCCGCGGCATGCGTCCATGCAGCGCCGGCTCTGGGCGCGGCCTTCATGCAGTACACGGCAAGCTTCGAAGCGGGCGGCAAACTCGGCTCGGCAGTTGGATCGCGCTTCGTCTTTGTGACCGAGGGGTCGCTGCAATTCACCTCAGAGGGACACAACGCAACGCTCGGGATCGGCGGCTACTGTTATGTGCCGCCCGGCCTCGCGCACACCATCACCGCAGACGTAGCCGCTCGCGCGCAGGTAATCGAAAAGACTTACGTCGCACTCGAAGGCGTTGCCACACCGAAGCTCCTGATCGCGAGTGAAGGCAGCATTCCCGGAACGCCTTTGAACGGCGATGATGCGTTGCAGGTCCGCGCTCTGCTGCCGCCGGATGTCGCGTTCGACTTCGCAGTCAACACGATGGAGTATCTCCCCGGCGCGTCACTCAGCATGGTGGAAGTGCATGTGATGGAACACGGCCTGATGATGATCGAAGGCGAAGGCATCTACCGGCTTGGCGACAGTTGGTATCCGGTCGCAAAGGGCGACTTCATCTGGATGGGTCCGTACTGCCCGCAGTGGTTTGGTGCGCTCGGCAAGCAGCCCGCGAAGTATCTCATCTACAAAGATTGGAACCGGCACCCGATGGCGGGTGCGCGATGAACTTGCCAGTCGATACTGCAAAGCTGCAAAACGAGATGGACACGCTCGCCGGCTTCACGCAGGTGGAACAGACCGGCCGCAAGGGTGAGCGAGCGGTGACGCGCGTCGTCTTTACGGATGACGACATGCGTGCGCGTGCCTGGTTGAAATCGTTGTACGAGGATGCTGGCCTCGCTGTGCGTGAAGACGCCGTTGGCAACACCTTTGCGCGTTGGATCGGTTCCGAACCGGATCTCCCAGCCGTAGGCACCGGCTCGCACACCGACGCGATTCCGCACGCAGGCATGTACGACGGCACGCTGGGCGTGCTCGGCGGCCTGGAAGCCATCCGCGCAATGCAGAGAGCAGGTGTGAAGCCCAGGCGCTCCATCGAGCTTGTGATGTTCACATCAGAGGAACCGACGCGCTTCGGTATCGGGTGCCTCGGCAGCCGTCTGCTTGCCGGCACGCTCGATCCCGCGCGCGCTGATGCCCTGCTGGACAAGGACGAACTCCCTCTCCGACAGGTGCGCGAAGCCGCGGGCTTCGCAGGCGATCTCACGCAAGTAAAGCTGCCTGCTGACTACTACAGCGCATGGGCAGAACTGCACATTGAGCAGGGTCCGCTGCTGGAGTGCGATGGCCTTCAGATCGGCGTGGTGACACACATCGCTGCGCCAGCCAGCTACCGGTTCACCATCGAAGGCTTTGGCGGCCACGCGGGCGCGCTGCTGATGCCCCATCGCCGGGATGCACTGTGTGCCGCAGCAGAGATCATCCTTGCCGTCGAGCATGCTGCACTTGCGACAGCAGCCATCGATACCGTTGCCACGGTGGGCACGGTCAAGGTGCATCCCGGCGCCGTAAACAGCGTTCCCAGCCGCGTCGATCTGGAGCTCGATGTACGCGACACCGACCCTGACCGCCGAGACACGGTGATGGCGCAGGTACGCAAGGCAATCGCCGACGTGCAGGAGCGTCGCGGCGTCACCGTGCGTGAGGAAGAGGTGAACGCCGATGCACCTGCAACCTCATCCCGGGCGATCGTCGCATCGATCGAAAAGGCCTGTGAGAGCCTGGGGCTTTCACATCGCCGCATGGTTAGCCGGGCTTATCATGACTCGTTGTTCGTAGCGCGCATCGCGCCGGTGGCTATGATCTTTGTGCCATGTCGCGGCGGTGTCAGCCATAGGCCGGACGAGTTTGCTACGGTAGAGGCGATGACTGACGGTGTGCGCGTACTGGCAGAGACGTTGCGCGACCTGGCTGGCTAACGACATTCGCTCTGCAGAACTGCCCTGAGGAAGATGCCAATACAGTCCATCAATCCGGCCACCGGCGAAGTCCTTCGGACCTTCACTCCCATCTCGGACGAAGCTCTACGCGTCCGCATTGGGCAGGCCGCCGAGGCCGCAGCGACGCAACGCGCCCTGCCACTCGAACATCGTGCGCTCTGCCTGCGAAAGCTGGGCTCGCTGCTGGATGAGGAATCACCCGAGCATGCACGCACCATCTCGCAGGAGACCGGCAAGCCCCTGCGCGCAGCCGAGGCGGAGATTGCCCGTTGCGTCGATGCCGCGCGTTTCTATGCCGAGCAGGCATCGCGCCTGCTGGCGCCGGAGCTGCTGCAGAGCGAGAACGGCCAGTCCTACGTACAGTGGTCGCCGATGGGTGTTGTGCTGGCAGTCATGCCGTGGGAATCCCCCTTCTGGCACGTGCTGCGCTTCGCTATCCCTGCGCTCGCCGCCGGCAACACCATCCTGCTGAAGCACGCGGCCAGTGTGCCGCAGTGCGCGCTGCAGATCGAGGCTCTGGTACGACGCGCCGGCTTCTCTCGCGGCACTCTGAGTGCCCTGCTGATCGATAGCACCGCCGTAAACTCAGTCCTGGGAGACGAACGCGTTGCGGCCGTCACCGTCACCGGATCGGAGTCGACAGGACGTGCAGTTGCCGCGCAGGCCGGCTGGCTCTTGAAGAAATCCGCACTCCATTTGCCCGGCAGTGATCCGCTGGTGGTCATGCCCTCTGCCGATCTCGACGCCGCCGTCGCAGCCGCTGTGCGAGCACTGGCGACTGGCAGCCAGGCCACACGGCTCGTCATTCACTCCGGTGTCTACAACGACTTCCTCCACCGACTCGTAACGGCTGTTGAGGCACTCCAGATCGGCGATCCGCTGAAGGACGGCACCGAGGTAGGCCCCCTGGGTACAGCGGATGCATTGAACACGCTGGCAGAGCAGGTAGCGGCCGCGGTGACTTCGGGTGGCCGTATCGTGACGGGTGGAACGCGGCTGGTCGGTCGTGGAAACTTTTTTGAACCAACGATCCTGAGCGATCTGCCCCGCACAGCAGTTGTCGCCAGGGACGCGCTGGCTGGCCCGGTGGCTCTGGTCTTTCGCGCAAAGGATCTTACGGAAGCCATCGCGATCGCGAACGATACGCCCTTCGGCCGTGCGGCTTCAGTCTGGACAAAGGAGCCGGGCGAGCAGCAGCAGTTGATCGCCGGCATCCATGTGGGGACCGTCGCACTGAATGCGCTGCCCACGGACAACGCCCGCGCGCCGATCGGAGGCACCAAGCGATCCGGTTACGGCCGCGAACTCGGTGAGGCCGGCATCCGCGAATTTATGGTCGCGAAGACCGTACTCATCGGCCAGTAAGCCTTCGTTATAGAAAACAGCAGGGCGCACCACCTCGGTGCGCCCTGCTGATTTCCACGCCGTGCCCGGTCAAAAGTTGAAGTTCAACTGCAGCGTCACGGTTCGTACTGCCGACCCACTGTTGCCCTGGCCGCCGATCAACGACTGCGAACGCCCGAAGAGCAGAGGCGAACTCAGCGAGGCATTTGGCGTCGTGTACGGAACGTAGTTGAACAGGTTCTGCACCTGCACACCGGCGTTGAAGTTGTACTTGTGGCCAGAGCTGATGGAGCCGCCTCCACGTCCTCCGCCACCGCCGCGCGGACCACCGCCGCCACCACCGCGCGGGCCGCCACCGCCGCCGCGAGGACCACCGGCACCCGCGCCACCGCCCGCAGCATCTGCTCCACCAGGACGGATACGCTTACCAAAGCCGAAGGCCTTCACAAGACGCAGATTCATCTGCACGTTCGATGGTCCGGTGCAGTAGCCAGGAGGGAGGCGATTCGCTGCGGTCACCACGGTGGTGCTGCCAGGACCGCCGATGAAGTCTGCGGCGTTGCGGCAGTTGCCGGAGACGCCGTTCGCAAAGCCTGCCCGGTCGTTGGTGACCGTGTCCAGGTTGAGATCGCGACCCGCCGTCACGTTGTAATAGTTGCCGGAATTAACGATCAAAAATGGTGAGGCATTGATGCCGAACGGCGCCTGCCAGTTTCCGAACAAGGTGATGCGGTGCTTGTTCACGAACAGGGCACGACCGTAGTCGGTAGCAGGGTTCAGGCTGTCGGTTGGGAAGACACCTGCGCCATTCGCATTCGATTTCGCAAAGTTCAGCGCGTAGAAACCAACCAGCGAGAATCGTGTTCCGATCTGCGTGCGGAAGTTGACGATGAACTGGTTCTGCCGAAAGACACCGCCCGACTGGTACGAGTACAGCTTGTTCGTACCGCTTGCCGGTAACGACCGCGACAGAAACTGGTGCACGCCCAGGTTGTTCAGGTAGTTGAACGAGACAGTGGATCGCTTGCCCAGCTGCTGGTCAACTCCAAACGCCGTCTGCATGTTGTAAGCGCTACGCAGGTTCGGCGCAAGCTGATAGATCGTCTGCGACGTCGTCGCGCCACCACCGCAACCGGCGGTATTTCCCGGTGTGCAAACGCCCGTCGGCAGGCTGTAGATCAATGCAATCTGGTTCACACCATTCTGCTGGCGCGAGTTGATAACGCCTCCGATATCAAAGCGGTCATAGAAGATACCGAAGCCCGCCCGGACGACCGTAGTCGGATTGCCCTTCTTACGCGGAATGCCATACGAAACAGCGACACGTGGCGCAAGATCGGCAGCGCTGTTGATTGCTCCCTGTGCCTCGTACCGCATGCCGTAGCTCAACGTGAGATTGGGCTTCACGCGATAGTCGTCTTCCGCGTAGAAGCTCACATCGGTCAAGTGACCTTCGATCCTAGGGTTCGCGATGCTCGTGATCCGGTACTGAAACGGCCGGTTGGCAATGTAGTCTGCAGCGCTCGAGTAACTGAATGTTCCATTCGCATTCGAGGTGGAGAACTGCGCCTGGCGATAGACACGCAGCCGCATACCGGCTCGAATGAAGTTCTTCTGCAACGCGACGGAGGTGTAGTTCTGAATCTCCAAGCGGTCAGCTGTACTGCTCTGTGTACCACCGCTGGCGCCGCCACCCGTGAAGTAACCAGGCACAGAGACGGTCGGCGCAACCGATTGCGGCAGCGAGGAGCTGACCGCACGCACCAGGGCCAGTCGGGTCTCATTGATGACCTTCTGACTCAGGATCTGTGTGTCGCTGATCTGCAGTTGGTGTTCATGCGTCGAGGTGTTGGTCGCCACCGTGTTGATCTGAGTCGCACCCAGCCCAGCATTCTGCGCGCTGCCATGCTCAAACTGATACCGGATCGTCAGCGTATTTTTCTCACCCAGCGCCAGGTCGATGCGCGGCGTGAAGTCATAGCGCGTCTGCGGATGGAAGGTCGCGCGCGCACCATCCGGATACGGATTCAGCGAGCACGCAGCATTTCCGGGCGCGCACAAAACATTGGAGCCAGGTCCAGTGCTGATGATGGAGCCGGCAAAGATGCTGTTGTCCTGGATGGTGCGATGACTGCCGGCCAGCGAGTACGAACTCGTCTTGGTGAGAGGCCCGGTCAACGATCCAAGGAAGAAGATCCGGTGATAGTCCGGCTGTTGATTCGTCGCTCCAAGAAACGGGCTGGACGTGTTGAACAGCTTGTCGTTGAACTGGATGCTGGCGTTGCCGTGATATGAGTCCGTGCCCGGCTTTGTGAAGACCTCAACACGACCGAAACCCTGCTTGTCGAACTGTGCTGAGAACGGATTCTGGTTCACACGGATTTCGCGGATCGAGGACTTCGGAGGGAGCTGCCCGCCCGTAAATCCATCGACATAGATCTGGCCGCCGCTGGGACCGGCAGACGGACCTGCAAGAGCGGAGAGTTCATCCGACAGCTCGTCCGGATCGTCCGAGAGCGCCTCAAGATCCTTATCCTTGATGACGACAGCGCTGCCGTTGGAATCGGGATCGACCGAGACGGCATTGCTCTGCGTCGTCACATCGATCTCCGTATTCGCCGACTGCACCGCCATCGCCGTGTTGATCGTGAGCGTTGCACCCGTGACGCGAACACCCTGCCTGACAAACGACGCAAAGCCCGACATGCTGACCGTGAGCGAATACGTTCCCATGGGAACGCTACGGAAGCTATACGCACCATCGGCACCGGAGGTCGTCGTCATAGCGCCGCCCTTTGCCGGCGTCAGCGTGACGGTCGCACCGGGAATGGCGGCCTGGTCCGGATCAAGGACATAACCGGTCACCACGCCCGCACCAGCAGTCTGTGCGTAGGCGCGCGTCGCTGCCAGGTTTACGGTTGCAATAGATCCAAGCGACAGAAGTGCGACCGACAGGCTACGTCGAGTCAGCGAAAAGCAAAAGTTCATCAGACCCTCACGGGAAGGTGGCTTCGGTGAATGGCGCGTTCTGTTTTGCTGCAAGAGGACTGAGGCGCTGCTTATTCCGCAGCGCCGCCGCCACCACCTTCGGCGCCACCACCACCGGCGCCCATGCTCCACGGCGAGATGCTCATCTCGCTGCCGGCTGGTCCAGTCAACAGTGGCTCCACACCGCTCAAAACGGTGATCGCCGTATACGGCCCCGCACCGCCGCTGCCCGACGCAACGATCATGAGCGCCTGACCAGGCTTCAGGTCAGCAAGGGTCGTCTTAGGAAGACGCGGAATCATCGTGGCAAGATCGGCTGCACCGCGACCGCCCGGACCACCGGGACGCCCACCGAATCCACCGGGCCCACCTGGCCCGCCGGGACCACCACCGGGAGCCCCGCCGCCATAGCCGCCAGGACGTCCACCGCCAGCTGCTGCGGCATCACCAGCACCCGCAGGCGGTGCGCCAGCAGGCGGTCCGCCCGCTGCAGAAGGAGCACCAGCCGGAGCACCGGCACCCGCCGCGCCACCCGGGCGACCGGCAAATCCGCCTGCGCCACCGGCACCGCCAGGACGTGCGCTGGGCGGTGCAAAGCGCGCCGCCAGCTCAGGTGGCAGATTATGCAGATCCGAGGCGTCGCCGATGGTGACCGTCTCGTTCTTCTTCGTCGCAAGATCCTTGATCACCAGCGAGTTCGCTGCCGCATTCACAGAAACGATCGTGCCCGACAGATTCTTGAAAGAACCGGAGACGATCTCGTCCGCCGTGATGCTCGTACCGTCGGGCGACTTGTCACCGCGGACACGCAACTGGTCGCCTGGCTGCAACTCCGCCATCGTTCCCGGCTTCGCATCCTCAAACTTGATGGAGCCAGGAGCATAGCGCCGATAGATCGTCGATCCGGTCGTGGTCACGGTGACGTCCTTCTTGCCAGAGCTGATCGCGATCGTGTTGTTTGCCGGCGTGACCGACTTCACGATGCCGCCCGATCCGCGACGATTCCAATCCGCCTGCACGGTTGCATTCCGTTGCGCGATCGCCGTGGACTTGATCATGATGATGCGGGTCGCACTCAGAGTCGTCGCGTCGCCTGTTCCAGTCGCCAGAACGCGGTCGCCAACGGCAAGCTGGTCCAGCGTAGCTGCCGAAACGGTCTTCAGATCCGCACTCTGTTGCACGCGTGCGCCATCGGCCACCGTTACGGTGCTCATTGTTCCCGTGCCGTCCGCGGCAACCGTCAGCGTGTTACCGGAGATGGTCTTCACCGTGCCAAGCACCCGCGGCGTCGCCGCGGCCTGCGCAAACGCTGCACCGGTGTATGCAACAGGCGCGAACGCTGCGCCACCCAGCAGGCCGGCCAAGACTACCCGCTGCGAAATCATCCAAACGCCTGCGATTCCATTCATCACGATGCTCCCAAGGTGTGCGCCCAATACCACGCAGAGGATTGCTGCCGCCTGGCGGCAGATCAACCTACACAAGGGTACGAACAAATGCCCGGAAAGTTTCTCCGGGCAGGCAATTTCTCCAGATGTAACCGTTACGACGGCCTCAAACCGCGCGGCGCCAGTTGCAGCGCCGCGCGGCCGATCACGTCTATGCAGGAGGATCCTGATCCAGTGGCTGCGGCGGCCAGTGGTAGATGGCAACGCTGAGCGGCGGCACCATCACGCAATCGCCTTCCCGCGAGGGCGCAACGTCACTGCTCAACAGCAATTCCGAACCCGGTTCCACGGCAAATGGCGTCTCGTTCTCCGAAAGATTGATCATCGTCCGGATGTTGCCGCGATCCGTGTAGATCCAACGGTCCTCTTCACTGTGGTGCACCACCATGCGACTGAAATCGCCAAGGTTCAGCGCCAGCGTCCGGCGACGTAGGTGAATCAGATCCCGGTACCACCGGAACATCTCATCATGCTTGGGATCCTCAAGCTCGCTCCACTTCAGCTTCGAAGCCTCCACTGTCGCGGGATCCTCAGGATTGGGCACGTCCTCGCTCCAACCAAAGTGCTGGAAGTCGCGCTTGCGACCGTCGCGAACGTTCTTGCGCAAGTCCTCATCCTGGAAGTCCGCGAAGTACATCCACGGTGTCGCTGCCGCCCACTCCTCTCCCATAAAGATCATGGGCAGGAACGGCGCCGTCATCACGACCGCCGCAGCCAGCTTCGCCTTCTGCATACCAACCAGGTGCTCCAGTCGTTCACCCTTGGCGCGATTGCCAATCTGATCGTGGTTCTGGATGTACCCCAGAAAGCGGTGATAGCTGATCTTCTGCACCTGCCGCCCATGATTATGCTGGCGGAAACGCGAGTACCGACCGTCATACAGGAACACCTGTTTCAACGTGGTTGCCAGCTGATCAACTGTGCCGAAGTCCTGGTAGTAGCCGCTCTGTTCGTGATGAATCAGCGTGAACAATGCGTGGTGGAAGTCATCACTCCACTGTGCATCCAGGCCAAATCCATTTGCCTCGCGCGGCGTGACAAACTTCGGATCATTCAGATCTGTCTCGCCGATCAGGAAGAGCTCCCGTCCAAGCGCCGCAGACAGGTCTTCAACCTCCAGCGAAAGTTGCTCCAGAAAATGCATGGCGCTGCGATCGATAAGCTCATGCACTGCATCAAGGCGCAGACCGTCGAAGTGGTACTCGCGCAGCCACATCAGCGCGTTGTCGATGAAGTAGCGGCGTACCTGGTCGCTGCCGCCCTCTTCAAAATTAATGGCCGCGCCCCACGGCGTATGGTGCCGCTCCGTGAAGTACGGTCCAAACATTTGCGTGTAATTACCCGCAGGTCCGAAGTGGTTATAAACCACATCCAGAATCACGCCCAGGCCCTTTTCATGGCAGGCGTTCACAAAGCGCTTGACGGCCTCCGGGCCGCCATAAGACTCGTCCGGCGCATAAGGCGAAACACCGTCGTAACCCCATGAGAAACTGCCCTCGTACGATGCAACGGGCAGCAACTCAATATGGGTAATGCCCAGGTCATACAGGTAGTCCAGCTTCTCGATGGCGCTGTCGAATGTGCCACCCTCTGTAAACGTTCCCAGGTGCATCTCGTAGATGATCGCTGAGGGCAGAGGGCTAGGCCGGAACTTCTCATCTGTCCACGCGAACTTACCGTGATCCAGCACGCGTGAATGGGAATGGACGTCCTTCGGCTGCCAGAACGACCGCGGATCCGGGTAGGGCTTTGGGTCGTCATCCAGTAGAAATCCGTAGTCGCTACCATGCACTGCAGCTTCGACATCGGCCTTCCAGAAACCACGTTCGGATGGCCCGGCCATCGGATACTCCGTGCCATCAACCTGTACCGAAACCTTCTTGCGCTGTGGTGCCCACACCGAAAAATGATGCATCCGTTCCCATCCTTTCCATCGCAGCTCTATTGGCCGCTTTCCGATCACTGCCGTTTCGTTTTACGCCCCGCAGATTGGTCGCTGTTAGGCGACTACCTGCTGCGGTTCTGTCCGGCGCGTATCCTGTCCCACTGTCTTATCGCTGTCCTTCACAAGCAGCGCCACTGGAAACTCATCCAGCAGCGTGCTGATGCGAATCGATGCTCCGCCTTCATGCACTTGACCGCTCAGGCGATCCGTCCACCGGCCTGCGGGCAACTGCACTGATGTACCACTCCAGTTGTCGGTCAACAGGTGCGGGAATCGCGGTGCAATCGCAATCACATCGCCCGACCGCTGATAGGCGATCACGTGATCAGCCTTCGGTCCCTGTACTTCGATGGGCGTGTAAGTGCCGCTCGCATCGAAGGAGGTCGGCCGTTCCAAACGCAGCTTCAATGCCTGCGTGATGACCCAAAGCTTCGGCGAGCCCTCCTCGAAGTGCTCAACCGCATACTTCGCAGCGTCTGCCCAGTTACGGCTGCTCAACTCCGCAAGCATGGACCGGCGGTGGTCATAATCCACTGGCCGGCGATTGTCCGGATCCACCAGCGAGTGATCCCACAGCTCGCCGCCCTGGTACAGATCTGGCACGCCAGGCGAAGTGCACTTCAACAGCGTCTGCGTCAACGAGTTGATCCGTCCATCCCGATTGATGCGGTCGACGAAGCTCTGCAGTTCCCCTGTAAATGCGGCATCTTGCAGAATGCGTTCCATGAAACTGTTCAACGCGTCTTCGTATTCCTTGTCATTGTCGAGCCATGACGTGATGCGCTTCGATTCACGCATCGCCTTCTGCATGTAGGCCTGCAACCGCTCCAGATCGATCGGCCATGCGCCAATCAAGGTCTGATACAGGAAGTACTCCGTATTCGCATCCGGGTACTTACCGCTGCGGTACTTCGCATTCATGCGCGACCAACGCTTCAACACAGCAGCCCAGCGAGCAGGCACTTCGCTCAACACCGCAAGGCGAGCGCGCACATCGTCACCGCGCTTCGTGTCATGCGTCGACAGCGTAATCATCGTCGTCGGGAACGTGGCCTGAATGTGAGCGTTATAGCTATGGAAGTCGCTGATGGCGATACCGTTCAGGCTCGGATCACCACCCACTTCGTTCAGCGAAGTCAGACGGTTGAAGCAGTAAAAGGCCGTGTCCTCTACGCCCTTCGCCATCACCGGCGAGGTGAACTGCTGGAAGCGCGCAACGAACTCAGACTCCTTGTCGCCGGTTACCTTCAGCGTCAGCACATCCTGCATAAAGTCGAACAGGCCACCATCGATATCCGGCTTGCGACGCTTCGCTTCTTCAACCGCTTCGTTGATATGGGTGACATCTTCTTCGTTGACCGGCGTCGCTGGAACAACGTAGGTACGGTAGATCCCGAAACAGGCCGCAACATTACGAATGGCACGGCGGATCTGTGCGCGCGTGTAATCGCGGCTGTTGCGATTCGACTCGCAGATCGCCACAAACAGGCTCGCCAGCCGGTTCACATCGCTGGCCAGCGTCTCCTTGCTGATCTTCGTCTTCTTCTCAAACGCGATGTCGTGGAAGCTGTCACTGTCACGCGCAAACTCGCTGTAGATCGCGGTCAACTTACGCATGCCATCCGGATGAACCAGCAGCGCATTGCACTGGTTCATGTAGTCATAGCCGCTGGTGCCTTGAACAGGCCAGTCAGACCGCAGCCACTCACCGGGCTCCAGGATCTTCTCCGCCACGATCCATGCATGCGGCGCGCGTGCGCGCAGACGATCCAGGTACTGCTTAGGATCGCGCAAGCCGTCCGGGTGATCGATACGCACGCCGTCGAGCACGCCCTTATCCAGCCAGTACAGAATCAACTCATGCGTCTCTTCAAAGACGTACTCGCGCTCCATCCTCAGGCCGATCAGGGAATTCACATCGAAGAAGCGGCGATAGCCCAGTTCCTGGTCCGACGTTCGCCAGAACGCAAGCCGGAAGTTCTGCGCATTCAGAAATTCGTCCAACGCGTCGATGTTGCCGTTCAGTTCGTCGAGTGCCGCATCGATCGACCGGCAAACAGCCTCTTCTTCCCCACAAAGACGTGTCAGCAGGCCAAGCAACACCTGCTTGTCACGATGCCGCCCAAGCTGCACACTGCGCTCGGTAGAGTCAGGCGCAGGCAGTCTCGCAAACGACACCGCGAGGAAGTTCAACGTATCCGACGGCGCCATCTCCGCAGCACGCGACAGCAGCGTGGACAAGGAACGAGGAGCGACAGGGAACGCCTGCTCGCCGTACTGCACCAGGAAGCCTGTGCCCTCGCGGACGATCTTGATGTCGCCATTCGAAAGGATGCGACCGTACTGATCGCCGAGCACCGGCATCAGTACCTTGTCCCTCAGCTTCTCTTCCGCAGAATTCCAGTCGATGTCAAAGAAGGTCGCGAAGCGGCTGGACGGCCCATTCTCCAGCACGTCCCACCACATGCGGTTCTGGCGATCGACCGACATGTGGTTCGGCACAATATCCAGCACCTGCCCCATGCGCAACTCGCCCAGTCGCTTGGAGAACTCGGAATGGCCAGCCTCGCCACCCAATTCAGTATTCACGCGGTGGTGATCCACCACGTCATAGCCATGCATGGAACCTTTGCCCGCCTGCAGATAAGGCGAACTGTAGACATGCGACACGCCAAGGTCACGGATGTAATCCGCTATGGCACCGGCCTGCGCGAAGGTGAACCCTGCGTGCAGCTGAAGTCGATATGTGGAAAGCGGAGTCCGTTGCATAATCTCTCTCATGCGCAAACCCGCAACACATGGCGCTGCAACAGCAGCGAAGTGTGTCACGGGAAACTGCGGTATCTCTCGCTTAGGTGCGAGGCCCTACGGGTGGGTTGTTCGCCCGCCGGCATCTGCGCCCTTGCATTCTCTCGTTACGTGCCACTCTGCGCCGCACGTTTAGCTGTTCTGATTTGTGCTCGCGACCTCGCTCCACGGGCCCGTTCCACCGCTTAAAATGACCGCTGCGTGTGCCATCGTCAGGTGGGTAAAAGCCTGCGGGAAATTACCCACCTGACGTTTGCCCACCGTGTCGTACTCCTCTGCGATCAGACCCAGAGGGTTTCGCAGCGCGATCAACCTCTTGTAGAGTGCATGCGCTTCCTCAACGCGACCACTGAGGTACTGAACTCCCACCAGCCAGAACGAACACGCCAGGAATGCGCCCTCGCCCGGCGGAAGACCATCCGATCCGTCAGCGGTATCGTAGCGCAGCAGCAGGCCGTTCTTCATCAAACGTTGTTCAATCGCAGCCACGGTTCCCTGCACGCGAGGATCGCTCGCAGGAAGAAATCCGACAAGAGGAATACGCAGCAGCGCCGCATCCACCGACTTCGAACCATAAGCCTGCACGAAACTGTTAAGTTCCTTATCGAATCCCTTGTCACACACATCCCCATGGATCTGATCGCGCACCTTCCGCCAGGCGTCGAAACGCTGGCGGGTTTCGGCATCTTCATCACCATGGTCCTTGGCCTCATATGCCTTGATGGCGCTTTGAAACGCAACCCACGCCATCATCTTCGAGTGAACAAAGTGCTGCTCCGGTCCACGAGTCTCCCAGATACCGGAGTCTGGCCGCTCCCATATGTCGGCGAGATGATCCAGCATGTTCGTCACCATCGAACGGATCGCCGGCGTCCACATATCGTCGTCGCCCACAGGCACACGCGACAGCGCAGCGATCACCTCGCCATAGACGTCGAGTTGCACCTGATTTGCGGCCTTGTTACCGATGTTCACAGGCTTGGAGTCTTCGTACCCACGTAACCAGTCCGCAGTCCACTCAGTCAGCTGCCGCTCACCGCTGATACCGTACAGCGACTGGATCTGCTGCGCAGATCCTGCGATCGCACGCAACAACCAGCCACGCCACGCGAGAGCCTCTTCTGTAAATCCTTCGTGAAGCAGCACCAGCAGCGTAAACGCCGTATCGCGCAGCCAGCAGAACCGGTAGTCCCAGTTGCGCTCGCCGCCAATCAGCTCGGGCAGCGACGTAGTCGGTGCCGCAACCAGGCCGCCGGTGGGCCGATAAGTCAACGCCTTCAACGTGATCAGCGAACGCTCAACGCACTCGTCATATTCACCGCGGTACTCGCGCTGGTCAGTCCAATCGAGCCAGAACTTCTCCGTCTCCGCGTAGGCATCGTATGCGTCGAAGTTGGCAGGATCATCCTCAGTCGACAACCCATACGAAAGCACAAAGCAGACGCTCTCACCCTCTCGCACGTCAAAGTCGCTGACAGTACTAAGGTCCTCGCCCCGCAGCGGAACCTCCGTGCGCAACACGACCAGTTCCGGCCCCGCAATCGCACGCATGTGATGGTCGACGCGTTGCACCCAGGGAATCGTCCGGCCGTAATCGAAGCGCAACACAAGATCCATGCGCATCTTCACAGTGCCACGGATGCCACGCACAATCCGCACCACGTCGGAGTGATTACCGCGAGGAGGCATGAAGTCTGAGACCAGAACCTCACCATTCTGCGTAACCCACTGCTTTTCAACGATGAGCGTATGCGGCTTGTAGCGCCAGTCCTCGCCGGTAATCGTCTCATCAGCAGCAGGCTTAATCTTGAAATAGCCATTGTCCGCCGTGCCCAGCAGCGCAGCGAAACACGCGCCAGAGGAGAAGTTGGGCCAGCACAGCCAATCTACGGAACCGTCCTTACACACCAGTGCCGCAGTTTCGCAATCGCCGATCAGGGCATAGTCTTCAATACGTGCGCCGTGTAACGGAGGTGTCACAGCAGAGTCAATCGCGGGTGCTTCATCGGGACGCTGATTCACTGAATGCACCGGCCCGACAGGCCCATCGCCCGCTGGGCAAACGCCGCCGGTCTATCGCGCATCTGTAGGACTGCGTTCGTCCGTAGTCGTTTTACAGTCCTGCTATTGTGCGTTGTGTCGCTCAGGTTCATACCGGCTTGGATGCGCGCCAAAGTCACGCGGACGTGATGGACAAGCGCGAAGGAGATTCGTTTGAAGCCGAGCGACGGTCGTAGCCGCGTAGTAATCGAAGATGTGAAACCGGAGATCGATTGCGGTCGCCACGCAGCCAAACGCATCCTTGGAGATCGCGTTCGGGTGACGGCGGCGATGTACTCCGATGGCCATGACCACGTTGCCGGTCGCTTGATGTACAAGCGCGCTGAAGAACGCACGTGGCGCTACGCTCCCTTCCGCGAACTCGGAAACGACATGTGGGAAGCGGAGTTCACCGCCGACGCCCTCGGCGCATGGGTCTACACCGTGCAGGCCTGGGTCGACCACTTCGGAACATGGGTGCATGACCTCCACAAGCGCATCGACGCGCAGGAGGTTCCTGGCATCGTGGACGCCGTGGACGCCTCGCAGCCCGGCGGCCCCGAACAAAACGAAGGCGTCAACGCGGTCGATCAGAACACCGTCGCCGCGCAGCAACTTCCCGGCAAGCAGCCCGGCAGCAACTACGGCACGAACGCCCGCCCACAAGGCGACGTCGCCCTCGCCCTGCGCTCAGGTGCCATCCTGCTTGACCAGGCCTCGGCACGCGCTCGCGACGCGGAAGCACGCACATTAAAGGGCACAGCCAGCACGCTGCGGTACATGGCTGAAAAGAACTCGCCGTACTACGACTTCCCACTCAGCGACGATTGCATTCGTCTGTGCCTCGAGTACCCCGACCTGAGTTTCGCCGCGACCTACGACCGTGAGCTGCCGCTATGGGTCGATCGGGAACGCGCGCGCTTCTCGGCCTGGTACGAATTCTTCCCGCGCTCGGCAGGCCAGCCCGGAGTTCACGGCACACTGCGCGACGTCGCAAACCGCTTGCCGGAAGTCGCAGCGATGGGCTTTGACATCGTCTACCTGCCGCCCATCCATCCCATCGGCACCGCGTACCGAAAGGGCAAGAACAACTCCGTCAAGGCGGAACCGGGCGATGTAGGCAGCCCGTGGGCCATCGGTGGATCCGATGGTGGGCACAAAGCGATCCTCCGGGAACTGGGCACGTTCACTGATTTCGCCGCACTCCTGGAAACCGCAAGCGCCAACGGTCTCGAGATCGCGCTCGACATCGCCTTCCAATGCGCGCCGGAGCATCCCTGGGTTAAGGAACACCCCGACTGGTTCCGCATTCGGCCCGACGGATCGATCCAGTACGCAGAAAATCCGCCAAAGAAGTATCAGGACATCTACCCGATCAACTTCGAGTCGTCCGACTGGCGAGCACTCTGGCAGGAACTGTATTCCGTCTTCGCCTTCTGGATCGACCGCGGCGTCAAGGTCTTTCGCGTCGACAACCCGCACACCAAGGCACTGCCCTTCTGGGAGTGGTGCATTGCGGAGGTCCGCAAGGAACACCCCGAGGTCATCTTCCTCGCCGAAGCCTTTACCCGCCCCCACGTCATGTACGGCCTGGCGAAGATGGGCTACACGCAGAGCTACACCTATTTCAGCTGGCGCACCGAGAAGCGAGAACTCACGGAGTACATGACGGAGATCACCACCGCTCCGGTTAACGAGTTCTTCCGCGGCAACCTGTGGCCCAACACCCCGGACATTCTGCCGGAGTTCCTGCAGACCGGCGGTCGCCCTGGCTTCGCGCAACGCGCTATCCTCGCGGCAACGCTGGGAGCAAGCTGGGGCGTCTACGGCCCAGCCTTCGAACTCTGCGAGCACGAGCCCGCGAAGCCCGGCAGCGAAGAATATCTGAACAGCGAAAAGTACGAGCTCCGCTCTTGGAATCGCGACGATCCGCAGAGCCTGGCGCCGCTGCTGACACAGTTGAACCAGATTCGAAAGACACATCCGGCTCTTCAGCGCGACAACACGCTTCGCTTCCACAACATCTCGAACGACCACCTGATCGCGTACAGTAAGCGCCTGGGCGACGATGTGGTCCTGATGGTCGTCAACCTCGACCCGCACAATCTGCAAACAGGTTGGACGGATCTGGATCTTGTCTCGCTGGATCTGCCGATCGCCGGAGCATACGAGGCGGTCGATCTGCTCTCGGGCGAAGTCTACCAGTGGCACGGGTCAAATAATTACGTCGCGCTCGACCCTGAAAAGGCACCTGCACACATCCTCGTACTGCATCCGAAGCATCTCTCCGAAATGACCGCCGGGGAGAGCACGGAAGATTGAGCGCAGCCATTACACGTCCGAAACGGAAGAAGCCAGGTAGCGCCACAGATCCCTTGTGGTACAAAGACGCGGTTATCTATGAGTTGCACGTCAAGGCATTTGCTGACGGCAATAACGACGGCATCGGTGACTTCCCCGGTCTGTTGGGGAAGCTCGACTACCTGCAGGAGTTAGGCGTCACCTGCATCTGGCTTTTGCCATTCTTCCCGTCGCCGCAGCGTGATGACGGCTATGACATCAGCGACTACCTGAGCGTCAATCCAGCCTACGGCGACATTGACGACTTCAAAGCGTTCCTGGCCGCTGCGCACCAGCGCGGCATGCAGGTGCTGATAGAGCTGGTCATCAATCACACCAGCGACCAGCATCCCTGGTTCCAGGCGGCGCGCAATTCGCCGAAGGGCTCGCCCGAGCGCGAGATGTACGTTTGGAGCGACACCGACAAGCTGTATGACGGGGTCCGCATCATCTTCACCGATACGGAAAAGTCCAATTGGACTTGGGACCCGGTTGCGCAGCAGTACTACTGGCACCGCTTCTTCTCGCACCAGCCGGATCTAAACTTCGACAATCCGCGCGTCATGGAAGAAGTGCTGAACGCCATGCGCTTCTGGATGGATATGGGCGTCGATGGACTCCGCCTGGACGCCATCCCATACCTCATCGAGCGTGACGGCACCAGTTGCGAAAACGTGCCCGAAACGCACGTCAAGATCAAGCAGATCCGCGCCGCCATCGATGCGGAATACGAAAACCGTCTGGTTTTGGCAGAAGCCAACATGTGGCCGGAAGACGTGCTTCCATACTTCGGCGACGGTGACGAGTGCCACATGGCCTTCCACTTCCCGCTCATGCCGCGAATTTACATGGCGTTGCGGCAGGAAGACCGTCTGCCCATCACGGAAATCATGGCGCGCACGCCACCCGTCCCGGAAGGCTGCCAGTGGGGTCTCTTCCTGCGCAATCATGACGAGCTAACCCTCGAAATGGTGAACGACGAAGAGCGCGACTACATGTATCTCGCCTATTCGGCCGATCCGCGTATGCGCATCAACGTGGGCATCCGCCGCAGACTCGCGCCACTCGTTGATAACAACCGTCGTCGTATCGAACTGCTGAACTCTCTGCTGCTCTCTTTCCCGGGCACGCCGATTCTCTACTACGGCGATGAGATCGGCATGGGCGACAACATCTACCTGGGCGATCGCAACGGTGTACGCACGCCCATGCAGTGGAACAGCGATCGCAACGCCGGCTTCAGCCGTGCGGTGCCCGCGATGTTGTACTCGCCGGTCATCATGGATCCCATCTGGGGTTACGAAGCGATCAACGTCGAAGCGCAGGAGAGCGACACCTCGTCGCTGCTGCACTGGACACGCAACATGATCGCTTTGCGTAAGCTCTTCCAGGTCTTCGGCCGCGGCACGCAGGAGTTCCTCAAGCCGGAGAATCGCAAGATCCTCGCGTACGTCCGCGAGTACGAATCCGAGCGTGTCGTCTGCGTCGCCAATTTGTCACGCTTTGCCCAGCCGGTCACTCTGGACCTGAGCCGCTTCGCCGGCATGGTGCCGGTAGAAATGCTGGGCTACGTTCCATTTCCGAAGGTGGATGCAAGCCCCTACGCGCTCACTCTCGCTCCATACGGCTTCCTCTGGCTCGAAATGCAACCAGCCCCTGAGATCGACATGGAGGCTGCACCGCCTGAGATCAAGGACGCGGCTCTCGTCCTGCCTGCGGGCGATCTCATCGGTGCCGTTACAGGTGCAGGCGCAGAACTGCTGCAGGAGACCTTTCTTCCGAAGTACCTCCAGGCGCAGCGCTGGTTCGGTGCGAAGTCGCGCACGGTGAAAAACGTCTGCATCACTGACGTGGTTCCCATCGACGACATGGACGCAGCCATACTACTGCTGCGCATTGACTATACCGAAGGCGAGAGCGACGTTTACTCCGTCCCGGTTGCCGCGATTACGGGCGAGCACGCCGAAGACCTGCTTCTGGAAGCTCCGCATAGCATCATCGCGGGCATGCAGATGGGCGCACAATCTGCGGGTGCACTGGTCGACGCACTGGTCATTCCAGAGATACGCGACGCACTGCTGGAGATGATCGAACGCGGTCACCAGAAGACCACCCGTTGCGATGGCATTCTGCGCGGCGAGGCAAGCTCTGCCTTTGCCGAACTGCGCGGAGAAGGCGAGATCCCTTCGCGCCGCAGCTCTGCAGAACAGAGCAACACCTCTTTGCTCTACGACGGCAAGCTGATCCTCAAGATCTTCCGCCGCCTGCAAACGGGTGAGAACCCCGATGCGGAGATCGGTCGCTTCCTGACCGAGGTCGCCAACTTCGAACACATCGCCCCCTTCGCTGGCCAATTGGTCTACACCGCAAAGGACAGCACGGAGGCGACGACCATCGGCCTCCTCCAGGGCCTGGTGCCGAACGACGGCGATGGATGGGAGTGGACGCTCGCTCAGATTCAATCGACCAAGACGGGCGAACCGACCAACTACGCCGAAGCAGCGAATCTCCTGGGCAAACGCACCGGTGAAATGCACGTCGCCTTGGCGACCGCAACAACCAACCCTGCCTTCGCTTGCGACGGCACGGACGCATCTTCCCTGGACCGCGACGCTGTACGCCTGGAAGCGCAGATTGCGGTTGCCGTGAACGCCATCAAGAACCGGTTCGCAGCACTGCCGGACGATCTGCTGGGACCGGCAGCGACCCTCCTCAGCAAACGTACGGAGATGCTCGCGGTAGCCGATGCGCTGCGGCGCATTGCCGGAGCACAGGCTGGCATCCGCATCCGTATCCACGGCGACTACCACCTGGGTCAGGTCTTGCGCACCAAGGATGATTTCGTTCTGCTGGACTTTGAAGGCGAACCGGCGCGTTCGCTGGAGGAGCGGCGAGCAAAACAATCACCCTGGCGCGACGTCGCCGGCATGATGCGATCGTTCTCGTACGCGGGTGCAGCAGGCTTTGGAACAACAAGCTCCGAAGAACGCACCGCCTGGGAACGCGCAGCGACTGACGCCTTCCTCCAGGGCTACCATCAGGGATCGGAAGGTATACCGTCGGGTGAGCAGACAGTCGCAAAGCAATTGCTACGTGCCTTCCTGTTGGAGAAGGCACTCTATGAGATCGTGTACGAAGTGAACAACCGTCCAGACTGGATTGCGATCCCGCTTACCGGCATCCTGGACCTGCTCCGTACGGTTGGAGACGAAGCATGAGCACAGCCGGCACAGGCGTAACCGCAGAGATGGAGACGCGCAACGAAGAGCGCTCGGCCAATACGGCCGCGGCGATGGATATCGTTGTATGTCTCGGTCCTTGGTACGAGGACGCGCCAGAGAACGTTTTATCTCCTCTGCTGCTAACTCTTCAACAAGCTCTGGGTGACCGGGCATCGCGCACGCTGATCGCGTACCCGGCCTCCGATCCTCAAGCACAATCCTGGCAGCACGATGGCTTGCTGCTACAGCCTTATCTTCCCTCGTCGAAGATGCATCAGCTCGCGGTGCAGACCGCGACCAGCTATCTAAGCCTTTACGAGATCATGCGTGCGCACGAAAGTGCGTGCGGCATTCTGCTCGGAGCGGAAGCACAATCACTGCAGGCACCTGCCATCCGCGGCATGGTGGAGGCCGTCTGTGACCGCGGCGCTGACCTCGGACTTGCCTGCTATGACATCACGCCATACGAGGGCCTGGTCAACGCCTCGATGCTCTACCCCTTGACGCGGGCAATCTTCCAGGTAAAGGCGACCTTCCCGCTTGCGCTCGATCTGGCAATGTCGAGCCGCATGGCGGAACGCATGGCCGCAGCGGCACAGAAGTGCACAGCCGCCGGACAGCCTGAAGCACTGGTCTGGCCGGCAGCCGAAGCCGCGACCGCCGGCTTCACTGTGGCGGAGGTAAGCGCAGGCGTACGTGACCTCCCACATCCCACCGGCGGAGATCTGTCCTCGCTGCTGAACACTGTCGCTTCCTCGGTGTTTTCCGATATCGAAGCGAAGGCATCGTTCTGGCAACGCACGCGTCCGTCGCTACCACTGCTGGAAATCGAAGCGGTGCCGTCTCAGACTCGCACCGCCGATCCCGTCGGACCGGAAGAGATCACAGAACTCGTCGAAGGCTTCCGTATCGCCTATGGCAACCTGCATGAGATCTGGTCGCTCGTACTGCCGCCGCAGACCCTTTTGGGACTGAAGCGGCTCTCACGCGCATCTGCAGAAGAGTTTGCAATGCCCGACGCCCTTTGGGTTCGCATCGTCTATGACTTCGTCCTGGCGCATCGCCTGCGGACAATCAATCGCGGCCACCTGATGGGCTCGCTGACGCCGTTGTACCTGGCGTGGGTCGCGTCACATATCATCGCTGGTGCGAACGGATCGTCTCTCGACACGCTCGCGCGAGCCTTTGAGGCGGATAAACCTTACCTGGTTTCACGCTGGCGTTGGCCAGACCGTTTCAACCCGTAGAGCTTTCGTCCTATTGGGCACGACCGCACCGGACAGGAGACCCGCATCATGTTTTCGCAAGTTCATTACGCTCTTTCAGATTCGTTCAGCCGCGTGCTGACCAAGCTCGCCGTGTTCCTTCCCGGCCTGCTTGCACTCGTCGTCGCGGTCGCTCTGCTCACCCTTCTCGGTGCCGGCCTGTCGTGGGGTATCCGCGCTGTGCTGGTCCGCATGAAGTTCGACGAACGTGTTGCGCGCGACAACTCGGCCGGTGTCACCGACTGGGCACCCGCGCACAGCCCAACGCTGCTCGTCAGCCGTATCGTCTTCTGGGGCTGCGTCCTGCTCGGCCTCGCCATCGGCATCTCTGCCTATGACGCCGCAGGCACCAGCGATCTCGCCCCCTTCCTGCTGCCATACCTCGCACACTCGGTCGGCGCACTCATCATTCTGATCGCTGGCACCATCCTGGCCCGTTACCTCTCGCGCTCGGTGCTCATCAGCGCAGTGAATGCAAAGCTTACCTACGCACGGCCGCTCTCCCTCGGCGTCAAGTGGCTGGTGCTCGTCTTCACGGGCGCCATGATGCTGGACCACCTGCAGATCGGCGGCCTCATCGTCGAACTCGGCTTCGGCATCCTCTTCGGCGGCATCGTGCTCGCACTTGCGCTGGCGATCGGCCTCGGCTCGCGCGACCTGGTAGCCCGCTCCATCGAACGCACAGCCGACCGTGCCGTCCCGATCGATCGTGCCGCAGAGCGTCCCACAGACACCCCGCGCACCCTGCGCCACTTCTAACTCGTTGCAAACATCAAAGCGCGCGTGACTGCATAGTCACGCGCGCTTTGCTATGCTTGGACAACTTTTCACCCAAGGGCAAGCGCCATGTTCCCTGCACCAGAACTCTCCGCCAACTCCACCACCCCCGTCGGCAGGAACGTGGTGCGCAAAGAGGGCATGGGCAAGGTGCTGGGCCGCGCGCAGTACATCGACGACCTCGTGCTGCCCGACATGCTGCACGGCGCCACCGTCCGCAGCACCATCGCACGCGGCCGCATCACGAACATCATCTTCAGCCCCACCATCGACTGGAGTGAGTTCGTCATCGTCACCGCAAGAGACATCCCCGGCAAGAACACCATCGTGCATCTCGCCGAAGATCACCCCTGCCTCGCCGACGGCTTCGTCAACCACCCCGAAGAGCCCATCCTCCTGATCGCGCACGCAAACAAAGCCGTGCTCCATCACGCCATCGCCTCCATCCAGATCGACTACGAGGCGATGCCCGCGGTCTTCACCATTGAAGAGAGCGAAGCGCAGAAGACAATCATCTGGGGCGACGACAACACCTTCAAGAGCTACCTCATGGAGAAGGGCGACGTCGATGCTGCCTTCGCCGCCGCAGACTACATCGTCGAAGCCGAGTACCGCACCGGCGCGCAGGAACAGCTCTACATCGAAAACAACGGCTGCATCGCCGAGTGGAGCGACACCGACGGCATCACCGTCCACGGCAGCATGCAGTGCCCGTACTACCTGCACCACGCCTTGATGCTCGCCTTCGACCTGCCCGCAGACAAGTGCCGCGTCATCCAGACCGAGACCGGCGGTGCCTTCGGCGGTAAGGAAGACTTCCCATCCGTCATCGGGACACACGCCGCTCTACTGGCAAAGAAAGCCGGTCGGCCAGTGAAGATCGTCTACGACCGCGGCGAAGACATGGCCGCAACCACTAAGCGCCATCCATCGCGCACTCGTCACCGCACCGCAGTCAGCAAAGACGGCAGACTCCTCGGCTGCGAGATCGACTTCGCCATCGATGGTGGCGCCTACATGACGCTGTCGCCCGTCGTTCTCTCACGCGGCACCATCCACGCCGCAGGCTGTTACCACTGGCCTGCCGTGCGCGTTCGCGCTAAGGCCATGGCGACCAACGTCCCGCCACACGGCGCCTTCCGCGGCTTCGGCGCACCGCAGTCGCTCTTCGCACTCGAACGCCACATGGACAAGATCGCAAAGGTCGTCGGCATCACCCCGGAAGAGCTGCGCCGCCGTAACTTCCTGCACACCGGCGACCAGACCGCAACCTGCCAGGTAGTGAAGGATCCTATCGATCTCGACGCAATGCTGACGAAGACGCTGACCGCCGCAGACTTCCACGCAAAGCAGGCACGCTTCGCCACCGAGAACAAGACCTCGCCGATCAAGCGCGGCATGGGCTTCGCCAGCTTCTTCCACGGTGCAGGCTTCACCGGCAGTGGCGAACGCCGCTTGAACTCACTGGTAAAACTCGAAGTTGATCACGAGGGCCGCGTCGTCCTGCTCGTCTCTTCCACAGAATTCGGTCAGGGCACCAACACCATCCTCTGCCAGGTCGCGGCGCAATCGCTCAACATCCCGTATGAGCAGGTGCTGATCGCCCAACCGGACACGCATCGCGTTCCCAACAGCGGCCCCACCGTCGCCTCACGCACGGCGATGATCGTCGGCAAGCTCGTCGAGAATGCCTGCGCCAATCTCCTCGCAACCCTCCGTACCGCTCCGAACAACTTGCGTGAGCACTACACACCGCAGGAGTTTTGCGCGGCTGCTCTGCATCACCGCAACGAGCATGGAACGCTCGAAGCAGAAGCGCGTTACCAGTCACCCGGCGACATCTTCTGGGACGACGACAAGTACAAAGGCGAAGCCTACCCAGCATTCGGATGGGCGATCTACGTAGCCGAAGTAGCCGTCGATACCCGCACCTATCAAGCCACCTGCACGAACTTCTGGGCCATGCAGGAGGTCGGCAAGGTGCTGCATCCGGTGCTCGCCGCAGGTCAGATCGAGGGTGGCGTCGCGCAGGGCATCGGCTATGCCATCTACGAAAAATGTGAGTGGCGCGACGGCGCTCTCAAGAACAATCAGATGACGAACTACATCATGCCCACCAGCGCGGACCTGCCGAACATCCACGTGCTCTTTGAAGAAATCCCCAGCATCCACGGGGCCTTCGGGGCCAAAGGCATCGGCGAACTCCCCATGGACGGCCCCGCACCCGCAATCCTCAACGCCATCGAAGACGCACTCGGCATCGCCTTCAATCAATGCCCTCTCCTGCCCGAAGACGTCTTCGAGCGCATGACACGTACGCACGATGGTGGCAGCGAAGATCTTCAGCCCGCAATCGCCGGCCCGTACTTCAGCGAGGCGACCGCATGAGCACCATCACTCTTACGATCAACGGCGAAACCCACCCCCTCGATGTCCCACCCATGCGGCGACTGCTCGATGTTCTACGCGAAGATTTGAAGCTCACTGGCGCGAAAGAAGGCTGCGGCGAAGGCGAATGCGGCTCATGCTCCGTCCTTATGAATGGCGAGCTTGTGAACAGCTGTCTCGTACCCGTGATCCAGACCGACGGTGCAACATTGATCACAGTCGAAGGCATGGCCACAGACGGTCGCCTCAGCCCCATCCAGCAGTGCTTCCTGGAACAGGGCGGCGCACAGTGCGGCATCTGCACACCAGGCATGATGCTCGCCACGCACCACCTGCTTCAGAAACATCCGCACCCAACCGAAGAGCAGATCCGTGAAGGACTCGCAGGCAATCTATGCCGCTGCACAGGCTACATGCGCATCTTCGAAGCCGTGCGCGAAGCCGCCAATTTTGTACCTGCAACGAGCCTGACCACATGAGATCGAACGCCGCTGAGTACGACATCATCGCGCCGGATTCCCTTGAAGAAGTCCTGGCGGTCCTCGCATCGGATCAGCGGGCGCCGATTGCAGGCGGCACAGAACTCATGGTCGCGCTCGGCGCGGGCCGGCTCGCACAGAAGAATTTCGTCAGCCTGCACAAGCTATCCGAACTACGCTTCCTCGACGATGCCGAGGAGACAACGCTACGCATCGGTTCCGGCACGACCTTCACCGACATACGAAGCAGCGACATCATCGCAACAGACTTCCCTCTCCTGTCACAGACCGCAAGCTGGACGGGCTCGATCGCAAACCAGAACCGCGGCACCCTCGGCGGCAATATCGCCAACGCATCGCCCGCCGCTGATACGCCGCCCGCACTACTCGCCTACGATGCAGAACTCGAACTCATCTCCATCCGCGGCACGCGCACCATACCTTACGCTGCATTTCATCTTGGCTATAAGCGCACCGCACTCGCACCCGACGAGTTGATTCTCGCCGTCCGCCTGCCGCGCCGCTTCTCTACGCACAAGCACTGGGTCCGCAAGGTCGGCACACGCAACGCGCAGGCCATCGCGAAGATCGCGCTCGCCGCCGTTGCGAAGATTGAAGACGGAGTCTTCACAGAGATCGCACTCGGCGCTGCAAGCCTGCGGGACCGGCCATCCCGTCTGCCCGCCACAGAGGCTGCCCTGCTCGGCCGCAATCCACACGATCCCGCAGCACTCCGTGCAGCAAGACAGGCACTGGCAGGCGAAGTCGCCCCCATCGATGACATCCGCTCCACCGCACGCTATCGCGCAGCAGTAGCTGGCAATCTTCTGGAAGAGTTTTTAGGATCGCTCAACGCTTAGGCCGCGCGCTCAGCTACCAGCATCGCCGCAACCTTCGCCTTACGAATGCGCTCGCGGAGAGCAGCCGTAACCGTACGGTGGCAACGCACACACAGCGTTCGAATGTTGGCCAGATCGCACTCACCGCCACCTTCCACCACCGGCACGATGTGATCGGCATCCCACAGGCTCTTGCGCATGCGGGTCTTGAAGCCCCAGTGCAGCATCAACTCTTCCCGCTTGGCCCCACGCGAACGCTTCAACGCGCGCAACGCAGCCATGGTGTCGATCCCACAGCCGCAGCATCGGCCCTTGTCTCGCTTGTAGACATGATCCCTCAGATAAGCGGGCTGCGACCGCAGCTTCCACTCGTGAACGCAGAAATCGCTACAGAACGTGAAGCGCCGCTTCGGCACCTCAAGATTGCACCAGCGGCACAGTCCACGCCCATTGGGGCCGCGCGGATGATCCTTGCGATCAACCCATCCCCCAACGATCGTGCGCGCAGTACTCACAGGGCTATTCTGCCTTGCAAGCACTGCGCGCCAGAAGTGACCAGCTAGCTACGCCAGCGCGGGATAATCCGTGTAACCCGCAGCCTCATGGGCATAGAACGTCTCCGGATTGGGCTCATTCAGCGACGCGTTCTCACGCAGGCGCCGAACCAGATCAGGATTCGCAATGAATGCCTTGCCAAACGCCACACCATCCGCGTCACCGCGCTCGATGATGGCATTCGCACTCTGCAGCGTGAAGCCCTCGTTCGCCACGTACACGCCGCCGAACTGCTTCTTCAATGTCGGTCCCAGGCTGTCCGGCGCCTCGTGCTCACGTGCCATCAGGAAGGCGATCTTGCGCTTGCCCAACTCCGTTGCCACATAGCCGAAGGTTTCCGCGCGGTTCTCGTCGCTGATGCCATGCGCATCGCTGCGCGGCGCCAGGTGCATGCCGACTCGACCGGCTCCATACACCGCAATCGCTGCGTCGGCAGCCTGCAACATCAGCCGCGCGCGGTTCTCAACCGATCCACCATACTCGTCGTCACGGCTGTTGCTGCCGCTCTGCAGGAACTGGTCCAGCAGATATCCATTCGCTCCATGCAGTTCCACACCGTCAAAGCCCGCAGCCTTCGCGTTCTCAGCAGCGCGTCCGAACTGCTCCACAACCTCATGGATCTCGCCCACTGACAACGCACGCGGCGTCTCAAACGGCGTCACCGGCCGGATCAGGCTCACATGTCCGCTGCTCGGTGGAATGGCGCTCGGTGCAACCGGTGGCTCGCCATCCAGGTAGGTCGAGTGCGAAACACGGCCCACATGCCAGATCTGCGCAAAAATGCGGCCATCGGCCTTATGTACGGCATCAACAATCGGCTTCCATGCCTCGGTCTGCTGCTCCGACCAGATGCCCGGCACCTGGGGATAGCCGACGCCCTTCGGGTCCACGGGCGTGCCCTCGGTGATGATCAGGCCGGCGGCAGCGCGCTGGGAGTAGTACTCGGCGGCCAGTTCAGGCCGGTGCACATTCTCTGTGGTGCCACGCAGGCGCGTCAGCGGCGCCATAAAAATACGGTTCGGCAGGTCGAGATCGCCAACGCGAATAGGATCGAACAGGTTCGGCATGGTACGGAACTCCCCTTTTACTTATGTCGAGAAGTTGGATGGTTCGATTGCCGTCGAAGATTCCGCAAAGCTAGACACTGGCGGCTTGCAGCGCAGCATCGATCTTCGCCAGGGCTTCATCCACCGTGTCCGCCACCAGCAGAATCCCCCGAGCTTTGGGCTTGAGCACGCCCTCCGCCACACAATGATCCAGGAACGTGAGCATGCCGTCGTAGAAACCGGCTGTGTTCAGCAGGCACATGGGCTTGCTGTGCAGCCGCAGCGTCTCCCACGCCAGCACCTCAAACAGTTCTTCAAAGGTGCCGTAGCCACCCGGCAGGATCAGGAATGCATCCGCCCGCTGGCCCATCAACGCCTTGCGTGTGTGCATCGTGTCCACCACGTGCAGCTCGGTGCAGCCGTTATTTGAGACTTCCTTGTCGACCAGCACATGCGGGATCACACCGATGACCTGGCCTCCGCCGCTCAGCGTCGCGTTTGCCACCGCCCCCATCAGGCCGACGTTGGCGCCGCCGTAGACGAGACCGATACCGCGGGAAGCCAGTTGCGCGCCAAGTTCCAGCGCAGCCTCGCGATACGCAGGACGTGCACCATCAGCCGAGGAACAGAAGACGCAGAGAGTACGAAGTGACATGCAACAAGAATAAGCGGGCGCCGCCTGAACCGAATCACCAAAACAAAAGGACGTGGCACGCGATTGCAGCGCGAGCCACGTCCATCTCGTGTTGAAGGTGATCCCGGGAAGAGTCTAAGAGGCTCTCGGCGGGCGGAAAGTACGAGCGTAAGAGCCGACTAGCGGCCCTCGACCTGCATGCTCTTTAGCGGAACGAAGCGACCGCGCCGTTGTACTCCTTGACGATGGTCAGCTTGACCTCATTGTCCGCGCCATACACCATGGTGCCCGCGGGCGCTTCCAGCTTGTACTCCTCATTCGCCGCAAGCGAAACCGGACGGCCCTGGATAACCAGGTTCTGGGTCAGGTTGCTGCGGTTCTTCAGGGTTACGCGGACCATCGGTCCCTTACCCTGAGAGATGTTTGAGTTGTTGTCCATGGTAGCGGCGTACGATGCGAGCGGTGCGAGGGTGCAGGCGGCAAGGACGAGAGCAGTGAAATTACGGTTCATGATGACTTCTCCGGTAATGCTTGTGTAGCTGGCGAAGTCCCACTGCAATTGAAACTTACGTCGCGCATTGAGTTATACGCTTCCCGAGTAAGAAAAGTTATCTGAATCTCGTCGATTCTTCTAACTTTTTCCGACTTTTATTCCAATAGCTCCGTCAGTTCTCACGAAAGGCCTTTTGCAGGCAATTATGGGAATCCACATGCCAAAAGATGTACCCAGATGGCTTCTGACGATTGACAACAGTTACGAAACTCTGCGCAAACGACCTATGAGTTTCACCCGTTTTTGTTTCTGCAAATCTTGACAACCGTTGTTCGCTTCTGAAGCCAAAGACGCACTTCCCCAGGGAACGACGCGGTCGCTGCGCAGGCACTAGGTACGGTCGAACAAAAAAAAGCGGACATGGGCACCTCTTCCAGGCACCCACGTCCAGCTCACGACCACGGCTCTCTGATGACGAAGGGCAGCGCCGCTGCCGGCCCTCCACTCCTGCTGCTCTCAGTAAGACTTCGCTGGAGCGAGATTGTTTCTAGCGGAAGGAAGCGGTCGAACCGTTCAGGTCACGTGTGACAAGCACCTTCACGACCTTGTCCGTTCCATAGATATGCGTGCCTTCTGGTGCGCTCAGGGCATACTCACCGTTTGCGGCGATGGTCACGGGCTTGTCCTCGATCAAAACATCCATCGGCGCGTTGGTCTGGTTCTTCAGGGTCATCTTCACCATCTTCACCTTCACCTGCGAGGTCTCGCCCTTGCCGAAGAAGGGGAAGGCCTGCGAAGCAACGGGTGCAAAGGTGGCGGCGGCGAGTGCAAGGGCAATAACGGAACGACGGATCATGGTGACTTCTCCTAAAGGTTTAGTAGCTGGCGAAGTTCCCTGCAGGTTGAACATCGTCGCGCACTGACAGATACGCGGCACGTTCACTTCCGTTCCATAGTTTTTTCAACTTTCTTTTGCTGCCCGTCACTCGGCCGATCCCATGCGACGAATCCCCTGTGTTTACGCGGGTATCGCCGCTTGGAATCCACAGCAGCAACGTCGCGTATACAGTGAGTGCCAGGAGCACCGCTATGCCACTCGCACGTCCCCTGTCCGTTCTCGCACTGACGCTGTCCACAGTTGGACACTGCATCGACTCCCACGCGCAGGAGATCAAGTCGACTCCAGGCCGGTTCGACTACTACGTGCTGAACATGTCATGGGCGCCCGCGTTCTGCGATGCAATGAAGACACTCACACCGGCAGAGCGCGCTTCAAACTCCAGCGAAGACCTCGCCTGCGAGACACCACGCGACTTCGTGCTGCATGGCCTGTGGACGCAAAACAACGATGGCACCTATCCCGGCTACTGCTCGCAGCGGCCCGGCCCCGCACATCCCGAGCGCAGCCTCGACATGACCCCGAACCTTGCACTGCTGCGGCATGAGTGGGCCAAGCACGGCACCTGCACCACACTGTCACCGGAAGGCTTCTTCGCAACAGCCCGCCAGGCCTACAAGTCCATCACGATCCCCCCGATGTTCACCAGCCTCGGCAAAGACGCAACCATGCGGCCGTCTGAGATCCTGACTCTCTTCCATCGAGCGAACCCCGCCTTTCCACAGGGCAGCTTCGTCCTCTCCTGCAGCCAGAACCAGTTGTCCGCCGTCGAAGCCTGCTTCAACAAAGACATGCAGCCCATCGCGTGCGTGAACCTTAAAGGCTGCGCGGCTGATGCGATCAAGGTCGTTTCGGAACGATCCGGCACCATCGTGCAATAGGGCCACGCGGTATAACACACAGGCTGTCGCGATAAACTGGATGGTGTCTGGAGTCGCTTCGCAACGTGTCCCGCCTGCTTGACAATATGAATCCGCAGCAGCGCGAAGGCGTGCTGAGTGTTGACGGCCCCGTGCTGTTGCTTGCCGGTGCCGGCAGCGGCAAAACGCGCGTCATCACCCACCGCATCGCGTACCTCATCGAAGAGCGCGGCGTCGCCCCCGACAGCATCCTCGCCGTCACCTTTACCAACAAGGCAGCGAAGGAGATGGGCGAGCGCGTCGATCACCTCATCGGTCACAGCTCGCTCGCCCGCCCGCTCATCAGCACCTTCCACTCGCTCTGCGTGCGCGTCCTCCGTCGCGACATCGAAGCTCTGCGCGTCAACGGCGTCGGCCTCACCAAAAGCTTCGCCATCTACGACGAGACCGATCAGCAGGCCATCGTAAAAACCGCGCTCAAACGCCTCGGCTTCGATGACAAACAGCTCAAGCCCCGCGTCGCCTTGGGCCGCATCTCCTGGGCAAAGAATCACATGATCGATCCGCAGGAGTATTTCCTCGCATCGACCAATCCGCTCGAAGAGCGAATCGCCCACATCTTCAAGATCTATCGCGACGAACTGGCGAAGAACAACGCCATGGACTTCGACGACCTCCTGCTCGAAACAGTCCGCCTGCTCAAGACCAGCAAGGAGACGCGCGAAAAGTATCAGAAGCGCTATCGCTACCTGCTCATCGACGAGTACCAGGACACCAATCGCCCACAGTACGAACTCATGCGTCTCCTCAGCGGCGAGCACGGCAACGTCTGCGTCGTCGGTGATGAAGACCAGTCCATCTACAGCTGGCGCGGCGCGGACATCAAGAACATCCTCGACTTCGAGAAAGACTTCAGCGACACAAAGATCATCCGCCTCGAGCAAAACTACCGCTCAACCCAGGTCATCCTCGAAGGCGCAGGCTCGGTCGTCCGCAACAATACGCAGCGCAAGGGCAAAGAGCTTTTCACCACGCGCGAAGGCGGATCGCTCATCGGCTTCTACGAAGCGCCCGACGGCGAGAACGAAGCGCTCTTCGTCGCAGACCGTATCCAGACCTACATCCGCGAAGTCACCTCCGCCGGCGAGACGCCAAAGTGCGCAGTCCTCTACCGCACCAACGCGCAGTCACGACTCGTAGAAGAGTCGCTGCGCCGCTACAACATCCAGTACCACATGGTCGGTGGCTTCAGCTTCTATGACCGCGCTGAAGTCAAGGACATGCTCAGCTACCTCAAGCTGGTGCAGAACCCGCATGACTCCATCGCGCTCAACCGCGTCGTCAACTCGCCACCACGCGGCATCGGCAAAACGACGATGGAAACCCTCGAACGCATCGCGCTGACCACCGGCATGAGTTCCTGGGACGCCATCGAACGCGTCGCAGCAGAGCAGCTGCTGCCCGCCCGCGCCATCACGGCGCTCACCGGCTTCCGCCGCCTCATCCTCGACGCACGCGCCATGCTCGGCCCCGGCTTCGGCGACGCCCTGGCAGCAGACGCCGGACTCACCACAGAGGAGCCCACCGCTGAGTTCGTCGGTGAAGAAGAAAACGCCTCCGCCAGCGATGCGAACGAGGACACTTCCTTCGACACCAGCTTCAACTTCGGCTTCGACTTCGGCCCCAGCGAAGAACGCAGCACCATCGCGCCCGAAAACTCGCAGATCGAAGACGCGGACACCAGCTTCGACTTCAGCTTTGAGCCGACCACTCCAGCCGCACCCGAGGAAGCCCCGCAGCCCTCGGTCGCCTTCAATCCCTTCGAAGCCAGCAACAACGCCGCGCAGAAGCGATCGTCCTCGGACAAGTTCGCCGAGCTTCGGGCGATGGCCGCGCCGGTCGTCGACAGCACCGCACCGCTCGCGACCAGCGCCCGCATCGACGGCTTCCGCGCCCCGGGCGATCCCGCTACCCTGCCGGAGCTGATCAAGTTCCTGAACGATCGCAGCGGCTACCTCAAGATCCTCGAGGCCGAGGGCACGCCCGAAGCCTTCAGCCGCATGGAAAACCTCAAAGAACTCGCCAACGCCGCGCAGGATGCGCAGGAGCGTGGCGAGACACTCTCGGACTTCCTCGATCACGCTGCCCTCGTCAGCGACGCCGACGGCATCAACATGGACGCCCGCGTGACCCTCATGACGCTACACGCCGCCAAGGGCCTCGAGTTCCCGCTGGTCTTCCTCTGCGGCATGGAGGAAGGCCTCTTCCCCAGCTCGCGCACCATGCAGGACCCCGCCGGCCTCGAAGAAGAACGCCGCCTCTGCTACGTCGGCATGACGCGCGCCATGGACACCCTCGTGATGACGCGGGCCCGCTATCGCCGCCGCTACGGATCCGACATGCCCGACGCCACCGTCGCATCACGCTTCCTCGAAGAGGTTCCCTCCCGCCTCGTGGAAGACCTCGGCTCCCCCGCTGACCGGCCCAGCTTCCGCGCAGACACCGGCTACGGTGGCTACGGCGGCGCCTACGGCAAAAAATGGCCCAGGAAGGGCGGTGACGACTTCGGCGGCGAGCGTCACTACAGCTACGAGGACGAAGATCAGAGCGGCGCCGCGCCGCCACCCAAGCCCAAAAGCAACTTTGGCTTGCAGTTTGGCGCATCCAAGAAGGCTGTGGCTACAGGGGCAAAACCGGACAGTATCGACAATATCGCCAGCTTCTTCGGCGGTGGTGGCAAGTTTTCGCGGCCAAAGATGGACATTCCAGAGGCCAACGGAGCCACCCAGCTCGCCCGCGGCAGTCGCGTTCGCCACCCGAAATATGGCGATGGAGTCGTCGCACAGCGCGAAGGGGACGGTCCGGACGCCAAGCTTACAGTACAATTTACAAAGCACGGCGTGAAGAAGCTGGTAGAGAAGTTCGCCCAGCTTGAAAAGCTCTGACGGAAGCCGGAAGGCTGCATGGAAGAGAGCTTCAAACTCTAGCGCCCTCGCAGGCGCACCGCCGGCGAAATTTTCAGGAAAAAGGTTCAAGCAATCATGGCAAACACCAAGGCACTGGCACACGACGAGCGCAAGGTAGCAAAGCGCACGGCACGCAAGAACGCAGCACCCAAGGCTCCCCGCACCACGCCGCGCGGCAGCAACAAGCAGAAGATGCGCTCCGCCGTTAAGGGCACCAGCAAGCGCTAGTCCCAAACCGAACTTAGCTGAAACGGCCCGCACGGCATCTGCCGCATGCGGGCTTTTCAGCGTCCGCAGATAGTGGCAACCTCTGGTCACCCGCTACTAAGTCAACGACCCAACAAGTCATTGACCCGCCCCGCGATTTAGGCTAGCCTAAATTTGTTTTAGGTGAAGCTAAATTGCGCACGCAGATGTTCTTTGCATTCCTCCTTGCTCTTGGACCCGTCGGTCTCGATCCGACTTCGCTTGCCGCGCGGAGCAGCAACGCTGCGGAGCTATCCGGACTCGTGACCGACAAGACTGGAGCAGCGCTTCCACGGACGAACGTGACGCTGCTCCAGCAATCGACGCAGGCAACACGCATCGTCGTCTCGGACGCTGAGGGGAGATTCTCCTTTGCAGAACTTACCGCGGGTAACTACCGCATAAGTGCCCAGGGCGGGGACTTCGCCGCAGCCTCTGAGAGCCTCACTTACTCAGGCACACCACTGCAGGTCAACTTCCACCTCGCTCCGGTAAGTACTGCCAGCAGCGTGGATGTCACAGCAGACGCGAACGCTCTCGATCCCACCGCGCCTGCCCGCGTCTCCATCACGCTCGAAGAGATGGAACGCATCCCCAGCCAGAGCGTCAGTTCCCCGCTGAGCTCGCTCATCACCAACACCACACCCGGTGTCGCGGCAAACTCCAATGGCTCCTTTCATCCCTTGGGCGATCACGCGGAGGCCTCCTTCGTCATCGACGGCCAGCCCGTCACCGATCAGCAGAGCCGCACCTTCTCCTCGCAGATCTCGCTCGACGCGTTGCAGTCACTCGAGGTCCGCGTCGGCGCTCCGCAGGCCGATGTCGGCGACAAGACCAGCATGGTCATCGTGGCGCATACCAAATCGGGCCTCGATCAGAACCACCCCACCGGTGAGTTCTCCATCAGCCGCGGCAGCTTTAATTCAAGTCAGGCAAGCGCGCGCGTGGGCTACGGTACCGAACGTTTCGGAACCTTTACGGCCATCGACGCACTCAACAGCGGACGCTTCCTCGACACACCGGAACTCGTCCCATTGCATGCCAACGGCAATCTGGAAAACATCTTCCAGCGGCTCGACTATCGCCTCACCCCGCGAACATCACTGCAACTCAACGCCATACTCAGTCACTCGTGGTTTCAGACGCCCAACACCTACGATCAACACGCCCTGCGCCAGAACCAGCGACAGACAATCCAGAGCTTCAATATCGCGCCGTCGCTCATGCATACCTTCAACGCCGCGTCGTACCTGCGTACAAACCTGTGGGTGCGCCAGGACAAAGTACGCTACAGGCCTTCGACCGATACCTTCGCAGACACGCCGGCTTACCTCGCACAATCGCGCCGTCTCACCAACGCCGGCATCCGCTCGGAGTACAGCTACGCAAAGGGCAGGCACAACGTCACCGTCGGCGCGGAGTGGAAACACACCTTCCTCGCGGAACGTTTCGCAACCGGCCTCACAGACCCCATGTACAACAGTCCATGTCTCGCAGCGGATGGCGCCTCTTCTCCCGCGACATCGCTCACAGCAACGACACAGTGCGCGGGCGTCGGCCTCGCCGTCAATCCTGACTTCCTCCCAAACCTTCTCGCGATCGACCTGACCCGCGGCGGCACCCTCTTCGCCTTCGCCGGACAGACCGACATCAAGCAGGAGGCGGTCTTTGGCCAGGACAGTATCCAGCTCGGCAACTTCACCGCGAACCTCGGCCTCCGCTTCGACAAGTACAACGGCCTCGCACGGTCCACCGGTCTCCAGCCCAGGGTGGGCGTGGCCTACAACGCAACGCCACTCCGCACAGTCCTTCGCATGGGCTATTCGCGCGTCTTCATCACGCCGTATAACGAGAACCTCATCGTCGCCAGCTCCGCAGGCCCGGGATCAACCTCGGCGGCACTCGGCGCTGCGAACTCGGCACCGCTCGCGACCGGCCATCGCAATCAATTCAACATCGGTAGCGAGTCGCAGCTCAGCAAGCACCTCACCCTCAGCAGCGAGTACTTCTGGAAGTTCACCTACGGCGCCTATGACTTTGATGTGCTGCTCAACAGCCCACTGACCTTCCCCACACAATTCCGCAAGTCAAAGATCGACGGCGGTCTTCTCCGGCTCAGCGTTGCACCCACTCACGGCTTCGCCGGCTACTTCACCGCGAGCCACGTTCGTTCGCGACTGTTTGGCCCGGAGACCGGTGGCGTCAGCTTCAACGCACCGTACAGCAACGTCACGCGGCCCGATCACGACCAGGGCCTTGCCACCAACACCTACGTCCGTTACCAACTCGGGCGTCGAGGCCCGTGGGCCGGCTTCTCATGGCGCTACGACGGCGGCCTCGTCTCCGTCGCCACGCCAGACGCCGCCTCCGTCCTGCGCCTGACCGGGGATGAACAGGCGCAGATCGGCCTGCACTGCGGATCGGTCTTCGCAGCCGTTGGCCAGCCCGTCCGCTCCTGCGCCGCAGGCAGTCTGCAGACAACGCGCATCCGCATCCCACCCGCCGGCACCGAAGACGATGACAGGAACCCCTCGCGCATCGCGCCCCGAAGCGTCTTCGACATCTCACTCGGAGAAGACGATCTTTACCACCACGAGCGGCAGCAGATCGGCATCCACGCCGACATCGTCAACCTCACCAACAAGGACGGCCTCTACAACTTCCTCTCGACGTTTTCCGGAACGCACTTCCTGACACCGCGAGCCGTCACCGTCCAACTGACCTACGCGTTCTGAGCGGGTCACTTCTCTGCAGGCGCCCGCACCGAGCAATCGGAGCGGGCCTTGTCCGTTAGAACGGGTCTTGCGGAACTCAAGGGTGAACGTTCAGATTCGCGAAGTGCGCGACAGTCTGCGGACCCACCCACAGGGCGATGTCGCCCGACGCCGGTGTCTGCTTCAGATCATTCACCAGCAGGGAGGGCTGCTCGGCTCCGTTCAGATAAAGCCGCGCGCGTTGACCGTTCACCTCAATCTTCACGTGGATCCACTTCCCAGCGACCATGTCCGCATAGGCTTCGTACTTGCCGGGGGTCTCGGAACGAAGCTTCTCCCATGGATAGCCGGGATGCGAGATGTACTGCATGGAATGGTTGCGCTGCAGTTGGTCCTCAGCACGGCCGTTTTTGGGGCGGAGATACAAGCACTCAAACCGGGTGCGATCGGCTGACACGCGAAACGCAACGCCGACGAATCCACGAGCACTGGGAGCGGCATTCGGGACCGTATCGCCTGCAATGTCCATCTCGATGACGCCATCCAGAAAGGGAGCGCGGTGCAGGACAGCCAGCCGCCCGGCATCGCCGAGAGTCTCCGGTCCGTCATCTGTGATCTGGACCGATTGCCGACCGCTATACGTAACGACCTCGGACTTCACATTGTGGAGCTCCAGCGGCCCCGGCGCCTGAGCCGTCAGCGGCACAACGATACAGAGCAAGGAAAGCGCTCCCGTGAAGATCTTCATCGTATGACCTCTCTTCCGACGCCCGCTTCTTTGCCTCCGATCCTACCCTCACGCGCGGAGGCAAAGAAGTGTGAATATTTCACTTAGCGGCAGGTGTCGAGGCCACGCCCACGAAGGAATCGGCGCAGCCGTAGTACAACCACCACTTACCTTGGAACAGCACCAGCCCCTCACCAAACGTCGTCCCGGCGGCATACTGGCCGCTCTGCTCGAACGGCAGCTCCGGCTTGAAGACCGGCGTCTCCGTCCGTGCGATGACCTTCATCGGATCCTTCGCCGATAGCACCGCACGCAACACCGAGTAAGTCCCCGCCTTCAACGACGGATCGGCTCCCGCGCCATCCTTGTTCTTCGCGTTGTAGAGCATCACGATGCCCTCACGGGTCAGCACAGGCGGCGGTCCGGCCTCGGGAAAATCACTATCCGGCTTGCCGGCTCGCGGCTCAAGCATCACCCTCGGTGTACCGGCAGATGCCTCCACCGGAACCCAGTGGATCAGGTCAGCAGAAGTAGCAGCGCGAATACCGAGATCACCCCAGAACATCCAGTACTTCCCCTGCACACGTGCCGCAACGACACGCCCACCCTTCACTTCCGTCAGGATCGCGGCGGACTTGTACTTGTAGGCGTCGTAACGCCCTTCGAGAGCTCCCGCAAACGCAGGCCCATGCTTCTGCCAGTGCGTCAGGTCGTTCGAAGTCGCGATGCCCACCGAGTACCGTCCCAGCTTGCGCGACCACTGCGTATACGTCAGCACATAACCGCCCGCCGGCGACTCCACGATGCGTGGGTCTTCCACGCCGCCCGGCGACTCCCGCTCCTCCTGGGCATCCTTGGCGGGATAGATCACCGGCTGCGGCATACGGCGGAAATGGATTCCATCGTCACTCACTGCCAGCCCCAGCCGCGAAACATGACCGCCAATCTTCATCGATCCGGAGTCATCCTCGGCCCGGTAGATTACGTACACCTTGCCCTCCCGCACCACGGCCGCGGGGTTAAACGTATGCAGTGCCTCCCAATGGGTCGGCGTGCCGCTGATCGGATCGTCAAACGTACTCGCGGGCTGCGGCGAGATGACCGGGGCATTCAACGCGCGGGTCCACGGCCCTGCCAAAGTTCCAGTTGGTCCGGCCCCCGCTTGAGCAGCCGCGCCCCCCACCAGACATCCCCACATAACCGCACCCAACGCTAATCGACGCAATGGCACCTTCAACCACCTTCCCGGCACGGATTCCTATGCAACGGCCCGTGAACAACACGCTAAACTACCTCTGTTCATCCGTAAAAACTCTGAGGACATCCCGCTGCCCCGACAGATCTTTGCCACAAAGTCCATCGATAAACTGATCGCCGACTCGGAGCGACCAGAACACGCACTGAAGAAGACCCTCGGTCCCGTCTCACTGACGGCCCTGGGCATCGGCGCAGTCATCGGCAGCGGCATCTTCACCGTTATTGGAACGGCGATCGGCGGCAATCCGGAAAAGCTGGCGGACTGGAAGGGTTCGCCCATCATCGACCTCATCCTGCACCACGGCGCCGTCGCGGGCCGGCCGGGAGCAGGTCCGGCACTCGCCATCTCGCTGGTGCTCGTCGCTATCGTCTGCGCACTGACGGGCCTTTGTTACGCAGAACTCTCCAGCATGATCCCGATCGCGGGCTCAGCCTACACCTATACCTACGCCACACTCGGAGAACTCGTCGCCTGGATCATCGGCTGGGACCTCATCCTGGAGTACGCCTTCAGCAATATGAGTGTCTCGGTAGGCTTCGCCGCCCACATCGTCGATCTCCTCGACTGGATGAACATCCGCGTCGATCCCAAATGGCTCTCACCCGCCTACCTGCCCCTAGGCTTGACGGACCTCGGCGGGAAAGAAATCTTCAGCCCGGGCTGGCACTTCGGCTTTGACTTTCCCGCCTTCGTCGTCGTTTTACTGCTGACCGTCCTGCTCGTACGAGGCATCTCCGAGTCCGCCCGCACCAACAACATCATGGTTCTCGTGAAGATCGCAGCCATTCTGCTCTTCATCGGCTTCGGCGCCAGCTTCATCCATAGCTCGAACTACCACCCGTTCTCGCCCAACGGCTTCTCCGGCGTGCTCGCCGGTGGATCGATCATCTTCTTCACCTACATCGGCTTCGACTCAGTCTCAACCGCCAGCGAAGAGTGCAAGAACCCGCGGCGAGACGTGCCCATCGGCATCATCGCAACGCTCGTCGTCTGCACCATCCTCTACATCGGCGTAGCAGCAACACTGACCGGCCTCGTGCCCTGGCAGACCATCGCGGGAGACGGCGCGCCGGTCGTGAATGCGCTCAAACGCGTAAGCCTTCTGCCCGGAGCGCACCGCCTTCACTTCGTCCGGCTCGCAGTTCTTCTCGGAGCGTTGGTCGGCATGGTCTCGTCTATCCTCGTCTTTCAGCTCGGCCAGGCCCGCGTCTGGTTCGCCATGAGCCGCGACCGACTGCTCCCGGACGTCTTCTCAACCGTCCACTCCCGGTACCGCACACCGGCGTTCGCCACCTGGGTCGCAGGCATCCTCGTCGCAATCCCCTCCGGCCTCTTCGACGTAGGCACCTTCGCCGAGATGTCAAACATCGGCACCCTCTTCGCCTTCGTCCTCGTATCCATCGGCGTCATCGTCCTGCGCTACAAAGACCCGACCCGCCACCGCGGCTTCCGCGTACCCGGCGGACCAGTCATCCCCATCCTCAGCACGCTCTTCTGCATCCTCCTCATGGCCGGCCTGCCCGCCATCACCTGGATGAGGTTCTTCGTATGGCTCGTCATCGGGCTCTGCGTCTACTTCTTCTACAGCCGGAAGCGCAGTGAGTTCGCGAACCTCAGCCGTTAAAGTCTGCAGGCTCATAGCCAGACAGGTCGGCTAAGACCCAACTGCGCACTGAGACGATTCAGACTTTTCAAGCCTTCGCCATTTTCTTCATCCACCGAACATATTTCTGAGCTGCGGCGCAAGCTGACTGCCCTAAGTAGGCTATGTAACAAAGGCTTTGTGCATCCATCTGTATGCGTGGCGTTTTGACCGCACGCAGGGGAGACGTGATGGAGATGCACAGCCAGGAACCGGGAAAGAGTGGTCCCGCAGGTCCTGTGGTGCCATCTGTCCTCGCGGTTCTACAGCACGTCCCAGTAGGAATCTACACGGTCGATCCCCACGGAAAGTGCGCGCAGATCAACGAAGCCGCACTGGAGTTACTCGGATTCACCGAGGCAGAGTGCCTCGGCCAGGACATGCACGAACTCGTCCACTTCAAACATCCCAACGGCTCTCCATACCTGCCAGCCGACTGCCCTTTGTTGCAAGCGCGCGCCACCGGCCAGCCCGCAAGGAACGTAGATGAAGTCCTCTGGACCAAGTCCGGCGAGCCCGTTTACGTAACTTGCTCCTCCGCTCCAGTTGAGTTCGGCGACCAGGTCCAAGGCACCGTGGTAACTCTTACCGATGTAAGCACCCGTCACCAGATGAAGCAGCGCCTGGAGCGTGCTGAAGCTGAGCAGCGTGAAGTCCTGCGCCAGCGCGACGCCGCAGCCCGCGCCGAGCAGGAGCTTGCACAGGAGCAGGCTACGCGCCATCGCGCAACCTCTGTATCCGTCGAGCGAGCCGCCGCCGACCAACTACGACGCCAGCAGCAGATGGCGGAAGACCGCTTGGTGCAGAGCGAAAAGCTCGCGGCAGTCGGCAGACTCGCCGCTTCCATCTCGCACGAGATCAACAATCCGCTCGAAGCCGTAACAAACCTCCTGTATCTCGTGCGCAACGATCCTTCGCTCTCCGACGAATCCGGCTCCTACCTCGAGATGGCGGAGAAGGAACTTGCTCGCGTCTCCGAGATCGTGGCGCAGACACTTCGCTTCCAGCGCGGCGGCGCCTCTGCGACCATGTGCTCGCCAGAGTCGCTGATCGAATCCGTGCTTGCACTGCATCAGGGACGACTTCATCACCGTCGCATTCAGATTGATCGCCGCCATAAAAACTCGCGGCCCTTCCTCTGCCCGGAAGGCGATATACGCCAGATCCTGAACAATCTCGTCGGGAACGCCATTGACGCGATGGCGGAGAAGGGTGGCACCATGACCATCCGCACACGCGCATCGCGAGATCCGCACACGCGTGCCTCAGGTTTGCGCATCAGCGTCTCCGACTCCGGCCACGGCATGACTCAGACAACTGCGTCGCAGATCTTCGAGCCGTTCTACACGACCAAGGGTGACGGCGGCTCCGGCCTTGGCTTGTGGATCTCGAGCACGCTG
>JGI2924J29684_1078623_pt1 | contig 83268 bp, 75 predicted proteins | sample BenlonsequencITS_FD_29684 | JGI IMG/M metagenome (IMG submission 29684)
GCCATAAAAAACTCCTCCTATACTTTATTATTCTATCATAGAAGGAGTCAATTAGTTTACATAAAATATTTTACAATCTCCTTTCAGTCCCACTTAATACTACCTTATGGGTCCAACTTGCTTTAAAATTAGCACTCACGCCGATTTTCTGCGTAAAATTCCCTTTCACTTCTAATGTACCTGCTGTCAATTTATTTTCATGGCCATAATTACTTCTTGTCTCAAAATCCCCTCTTACTAATACATAATCTTCATCTTCCGTCATCTTCAAATATGAAGACCCGCTTATTGTGTAGTTTCCCTCTACCTCTAATCTTCCTCCATTTACATCCAATGTACCCCCCGGTCTGGATTAAGTTCCCATTTACTTTTAATGTTTTTCCTGCAAGATTTAATGTTTTACCCTTTATATACAAGTCTCCATTTATCACTTCGTTACCTGTCAAATTCCAATCATGATACTCTACTGTCATCGGTGATAAACCTGATGTGTTGTTTATAAATATCTTCGCATTATATGAATTTTTAAATATTAACTCTTTCCCTGATGTATTTTTATTCTCTAATATGTTAAATTGTTGTATATTCGTGCTCGAAAAGTCTATTGTCTGCTGCTTTTCTCCACTTAATACAACCCTATGGGTTCCACTTGCTTTAAAATTAGCACTCACACCAGCCTTCCTCGTAAAATTCCCTTTCACCTCTAATGTACCTGCTGTCAACTTGTTTTCGTGATTATTATCGCTTCTTGTCTCAAAATCCCCTCTTACTAATACATAATCTTCCTCTTCCGTCATCTCCAAATATGAGGACCCACTTATTGTATAGTTTCCTGTTACCTCCAACCTTCCTCCGTTTACATCCAATGTCCCTCCGGACTGTACAAGATCCCCCTCAACTTTAAACCTATAACCATTCAAATTAATAATCCTGCTTTTCAAATTAAAACTCTTATATACCCTATTTTCATTCAACACCGTATTTGCAGATATACTTCCTGTCCCGGTATTAACAATTACCCTTTGGTTTTCTACAGACTCACTGTCCCCTGAAACTGCTCTTACCTCATATTCATAATCTCTACCTGCAGTCAAACCCGTATCCGTAAACTCAACCGCTTTGACTTCAGCAGCTATCAACTCACCGTCTCTATACACGTTATACTTACTTATCCCCTGAACTTGGTTCCAGAATATCCTCACAGAATTATCATCAATTATATCAGCACCCACATCCAAGGGTTTGCCCGGAAAGCTGAAAACTACCTTTTTCTCGCTCCATGCCCCATAGTCGTTACCGGCATATCTAACCCTGACTCTGTATGTATGACGCGTATTCGGCAGAAGACCTGTATGCAAATAACTTGTATCATAGATACATACGGATTCATATTCATCTATCATTAATTCATATGCCGCGGCTCTTGCAACTTGATTCCACGAAACCAATATACTTCCATCCACATTTACAACAGCATTCAGCCCCGTAATATTATTAGCAAGGGTCATAACTACAAGTTCCGTACTTCTTTCCGATTCATTGCCCGCTTCATCGTAAGCTGTTACATAATATCTGTATGTGGTGTTCTCTGTTAACCCTTCATCAGTAAAACATGGTTCTGTCACACTAACATCCAGTTTTACTCCGTCTCTGTATATATAGTAACCCTTTACTCCAACATTGTCAGTTGAAGCACTCCACGACAAAGAAATCATTGTGTCAGTTCTGTCCGTAGTAACTAAACATTCCGGTCTTGACGGTGCCTCCGTATCCGATGGTGAAGGTGAAACTGACGGAGTCGGAATTGGGGTCGGAGTTGGCGTTGGCGTCGAAGTTGAATCCGGATCCGGTGTTGGAGTAGAAGTTGAATCCGGCATAGGGAATGGTAACGGCGACGGAAATGGCGTAGAAGTAGATTCCGGTGATGCATCAGGAGTAAATGATGGCGTAGGAGTAGAAAACTCTGATGGAGACGGTGACGGCAACGTCTCTTGAGTAGGTGTTGCCAAAGGTGTTTCTGTGACTGCCGGCGTCAAGCTCCCAATAGGGGTCGGTTCAACACCCACGGTAGGTGTAACCAATCTAATTGCTGAATCTTGTACTACTCCATAGAAATTTATATTCTCTCCAAAATTTATATTCTCTACTTTTTGACTTAATGCCAAAACAACATCCGAATTAATAAAAATTGAAAACGTTATGGATAATAAAAGACAAACTGAGACTGTTTTCTTGATAATTTCCCACTTATTCAAAGTAATTCCCCTTTTTTTGAAAATAATCAGTTAAATACAAGTTGAGCATATATACAACAATATAGTATTACATTAGATTGTTTATAGAATCTAGATATATATGTTAAATTGAAACATTATGTAACTATTTAGAATTTATAACATAAAACATTGTATTGTCAATGCCAAAACCCGATTTTAATAATAATTTTTTTATTATTTTTACAGTCCATCACCATAAAGTATATTCCAAATATGTAAATACATCCCAAAACCTCATTGATTGCCAATCCCGACTTATGGTATAATTAACCGTAAAATACTAAAGGAGTAAAGGAGTATGTTATGAAAACCACATTAAAATCAATTATCATAATTTTTATTATCCTATTCTCCCTTTCTTTACTGACTTCCATATCCTATGCTGACTCAGCCATGCAATATTTTAGCGAAGGAAACTCTTTATTCGAAGCCGGAAAAATTGAGGAAGCAATACAAAGTTACAACAAAGCTATTGAGCTCAATCCCAACCTTGCCGAAATTCACTATAATAAAGGGGTTGCTCTGTTCAATCTGAAAAAATACAATGAAGCAATTGAATCCTACAACCGTTCAATTGAATTAGCGCCCAACTTTAAGGAAGCTTATCTAAACAAATCAATATGTCTGCTGGTTGTCAGCAAATTTGAAGAAGCTCTCGAAACCGTCAACAAATTCATTGAGATGTCCCCCAACGAACCTAACGGATACACAGTAAAAGGTTCCATCCTGATAATGATTGAAAAGTATGAAGAAGCTCTGGAAGTATCCAATAAAGTAATTGCCATGAATCCTAATAACCAATCTGTGCTTTCCGTCGCATATTCCAATAAAGGTTATGCTTTAGTGTGGCTCAAAAAACCCAAAGAAGCCTTGGAAGCATGTAACAAATCTCTTGAGCTTTCCGGCGACAATCTTGACGCACACATAGCCATAAGCTTGGCACATTCTTCTTTAGGTAACTATGAAGAAGCGGTTAATTGGTGTGACAAAGCCATTAAAATCGATCCCAATGCAGTTGAGCCATACATTAATAAATCCAACTATCTTGTAAATTTAGGAAAATCCAAAGAAGCGCTTGAATGCTGTAGCAAAGCATCAGAATTAAACGTTCCTCAAAATCCTGTTTATGAATCAATCATTCTCACGAATAAATCAGCGGCGCTAATTTTTGAAAATAATTACGAAGAAGCCCTTGCGGCAGCTGAAAAAGCCATAGAGTTAGATCCTAAAAATGCTCTTGCGTATGTCAACAAAGCCAATGCACTAAACATGGCGGGTAGTTATGATGAAGCTCTTTCATTCAGCGACAAGGCAATCGAAATTGATCCAGATTGTGGTGAAGCCTATGGCGCAAAAGGAAGTGCACTATTCTATCTTGGCAGATTTGATGAATCAATAGAGACATGCAAAAAGGCCATTGAATTAAGTCCTGAGAACATTATCCTTTGTGTTCAGGCATATACCAATATAGGAAGTTCTTTGTCTGAAAAAGGAATGTACGAAGAAGCTCTGAAAAATCTTGATAAAGCTCTTGAGTTGCCGTCAAAAAATGCTAAAGCCATCTCTATTGCCTACTCAAACAAAGCCTATGCACTGATTGGTCTTGAAAAATTTGAAGACGCTCTGGAATGCGCAAACAAGGCTATTGAAGCTGACCCCAGCAATGTCATGGGATATTCCAACAAAAGCTCCGTTTTGATGAGACTTTCCAGATACAAGGAAGCTCTTGAATGCTGTGATGAGGCTATCAAGCTAAATATAGCCGATTATGCCGTCTATAATAACAAAGGACTCGCTTTGGAAAGTCAGGGCAAACTTGGCAAAGCATTGGAAGCGTTCAACAAAAGTCTTGAACTCAATCCTGACTATAAAAATGCCCAAGACAACATCCAAAGAGTCTCAACAAAACTTACTATAAGAAGAGTCTTACTCATTTTTGGTATATTTGCATTTGTTACGGCAATAACTATAGCCACCGTAATTTTCATTGTTTTAAGAAAAAGAAAAACCACAGTACAAAGCATCAATCCGCCCATGCCCGAACCGTTTCTCAACTACGATGAACTGAATCAAAAATAAACCTGTTTCGATTTCTATATTTTTCCATGAATTTATCTAAAAAACCGGTCCATAATAATTATCGTAGGGTTCATGATGGTTGAGCAAAGATCATTATAAGGTCGCTAAACCGGCTTTATAATGGTCGGCCAAAGGCTGATATCAGGTTGCCGAAGCTTGGTATCAGCCGGCGGGAAGAATATTATATGTTCTGCAAGGCTATATTATAGTAACAATATATTGGTAACTTTCAAATAGCTTTTGATTGTTCCAACCGTTACTGTAATATGGTCCCAAGGGATATATAATATTCGAGCTAAGACTGTCAGAGGTTCCGCAGGCATTGATATTGCATCCATTAGCTTACTAGCTTTGTGTGGTAATCCTCACGCGTATAGTAATCCCTGTGGAAGCTATATCTGATGCTGGAGGTTTGCTGCAGTCGAAAGATTGCAGCAGGTTTCCAAGGTATTTCTGACAGTCGAGCAAAGGTTGGTATGGGTTTTGGAATGCTTGCAGGCAGTCGTGAGATTGTTTGCAGGTGTGTAGAAATTTATATCAGCCGGCGCACAGATCATCATGGGCTCTTTTTATTTTATGATTTTTAGTCTTTCTGTCCGGGTTTATATTCTATAAAAGGCTGATACATCATAGTGCATGATTCTCCGTTATATACTCTTTATTAATCAGGCATCTGCCCGTTTTCAAGGAAGCTGAAATAACCCTTGCGGCTGAAAATTATATGATCTATAAGCTTTATCCCCAGAGTGTTGCCGGCATCTTTAAGACGCTTTGTCACCTCTATATCCTCCTGACTCGGAGCAACAGAACCCGACGGGTGATTATGAGCCACTATGACCGCTGTTGCCCTGTCAGTTATAGGGTCGGCAAATACCTCCCTTGGATGCACCTGCACATTGTTAACCAGTCCAACCGACACCACCCTTGTGGCAATAACTTCACTGGCGCCGTTTAATGAGACACAAACAAAATGTTCCTGTTTGCGGTTTGCCAAGTATGAAATCAAAGGCAATATATCACAAGCAGAAGTTATTTTTATTCCCTCCGGTCTTATTCTGCGCCTCGCAAACTCAAGAGCCGCGGCAATAACCGCTGATTTTGCCGGACCGACCCCCTCGATTTCCTGAAGCACCCTGGCACTCACCCTGTCACAGCCTTTGTCCAAAAGCTTTAGTACCTTTCCGGCAACATTCATCACACTGCAATCTTTTGTACCGTTTCCAATTAAAACTGCAAGCAATTCCAAGTCCGAAAGATATCCAACTCCCCTTTCCAGAAGCTTTTCCCTTGGTCTTTCAAACTTGGGCATTTCACTGATTTTCCTCATGTTCTCCCACCAATGCATCAATAATTACGAACAGATGTTCTCTAATTATTCTATATCTTTTTCAAGGTAAAATCAAGAATAATTATTCTATTTTTACAGCAATTAATTGGAAAGGTATTCGCTCATTATCCTCCTTGCAATGGAAGCCGCAACATCACCGCCGGAACCTCCGTACTCAACGATGACAGCCACAGCAATTTTGGGGTCTTCAGCCGGCGCAAAACCTACAAACCACGAATGTGCCTTTGCCTTCTTTTTAACCGACAGCTCGTTTTCCGCCGTTCCGGTCTTGCCGGCAACATTAATTCCTTTAATCGCCGCATTATGCCCGGTACCGGAAGTCACAACCTCCTGCATCATTATTTTAATTTTCTCAGCGACACTTTTCTCCATTACATTGCCAAGCTTCACAGGTTTTAGCTCTTTAGTCGTTTTGCCCTCGGAATTTGTAATGCTTTTAACCAGTACCGGCTCCATCATGACACCTTCGTTGGCAATAGCCGATGTAATCATTGCCATGTGAAGGGGACTTACCAATACCTTGCCCTGGCCTATAGCCGCTTCGGCCAAATCGATTTTATTCATGTTTTCATAAGGAAAACGGCTTTTGCTCGTCGGAATGTCAAAAGGAATTTCCTTCTCAAATCCGGCACGGTATGTTATATCCACAAAGCTTTCCATGCCAAGCTCCGTCCCCAGCTGGGCGTACACCACATTGCTTGACACCGCAAGGGCCCTCTTCAAATCAATCTTGCCGTATGCTCTGCTTTCCGAGTTTCTTATTTCCCTTCCGTCAATAACTACAGAACCGTTGTCATCAAACACTTTACTTTCCAGTCCTTTCTCAACGGCCGCGGCAGTAACCAGTATTTTAAAAGTAGAACCCGGGGCATACAGTCCCTGGGTGGCACGGCAAAGAAAAGGAGCATCCGGGGATTCAATCATACTCTGCCAGTTTTCCTCAAGTTTTTTCGCGTGGGGGTCAAAATTCGGACTGCTTGCCAAAGCAAGAACTTCCCCCGTTTTAGGGTCCATGGCCACCACGGCTCCCTTTCGTCCGTTAAGCAGCTCTCCCCCAAGAGCCTGCAGCTTATGGTCAATGGTCAGATAAAGATTGTTTCCCTTCCGTGTGGGATAGTTGGAACCGCTGACCATTCCAAACACCTGGCTCAAATCGTCAATCCCCAGCAGCACATTATTGTAAGCGGCTTCAATCTGCGATTTCCCATACACTTTTGAGCTGTAACCGATTACCTGGCTGTAGAGTGCCCCATAGGGGTAAATTCTCTCCTGCACCTCACCGTTTGCTTCACTGTAAGCAAGCAAGACTCCGTTCCTGTCATATATGTTGCCCCTTGCCGTATTCTCCTCTATTTTATATTGCCTCCTGTTATATACATTGGCCATTAAATCCCGGCTTCTGAACAGCTGAATATACGTAAGATAGCCGACTATAATGAAAAAGAGAAAACATATTGCAACCAGTACCTGAATAATCTTTTTATTCTCATCCATCAGCCTCACCGCCAATTCTGTCAAATCGTGGATTGGATACCGCCTGAAGAATTCCTAAGGCAATAAAGCTCGCTACAAGGGAGCTCCCCCCGTAACTTATAAAGGGAAGGGTTATTCCTGTCAGGGGAATAAGCTTTATTACTCCGCCGATGATAATAAAGGTCTGGAGCCCAATCATCGTTACGATTCCCAATGCCAACACCTTTTTAAACCTGTCCCTCAAGCCAAGCACTATTTTAATTCCCCTGTAGGTAAACAGCATGCACAACAAAACCACTGCAACTCCGCCGAAAATCCCCATCTCTTCACATATTGCAGAAAAAATAAAATCGGTACTCACGGCCGGCACCATGTCGGGTCTGCCCATGCCTATTCCCGTGCCAAAGAATCCTCCGGACGCAATGGCAAACAACGACTGGGCTATCTGGTAGCCCTTATCCGTAATATCCGCCCAGGGATTTATCCATGCATCAATTCTAACCCTTAGGTGATAAAACTTAAAATACCCCAAAATTGCACCGGGAACTATAAAAGCGGAATTTAACAAAAACATTTTTAAATCCTTGCAAAAAACATAGACAACAACAAGAAATGTGATGTACAACAAAAGAGCAGTCCCAAGCTCCCTCTGAAGGACAAGAAAACCAATGTTGCAATAAGCAACAAGCATCAAAAGCGCTCTGTTTGAAAGCACTCTAAGCCTCTCATCCCGTATGCGTTCTCCCAGAAACAAATTGTCCGGATTTTTAAAATATGAGGCCAGGAAAAAAACAAACAAAATCTTGCACAGTTCCGCCGGTTGAAATGAAAAACCGCCGATTACTATCCAGTTTACCGCACCGTTTATATTCTTTCCCAAAATCAATGTAACAAGGTACAAAACAGCAGAAAGAGATATGTATATATAGGCAAATCTGTCCCATTTGTAAACTTTAATATACACATGGTAAAAAACAAAAAACATTACAAACCCTATTGCCACCCATATCAACTGTTTAATCCCCAGGTTTTCGTCAAGGCGGTAAATCATCATCAGTCCAAAACTCAAAAGCATGGATACAATCAAGATAAGATATTCATCACCGTAATCCTTTTTAATAATTACAAAGCAGGCAATACATATGATTAAAGTTGCAGCTGCCCCCACCGCCAAAGTCATCGGGTTATAAGGACTGTCACTGAAAAACAGAAACAAATATCCGATAATATTAAACACCGCTATCAAGCTCAAAGGCCAGCGGTATGTTATTGCTCCGCGCATCAAAATACACCTCATCTACCGGTTGAAACAAACAAAAATTTTACGTTTCCAATCTTAATGTTGTCGCCGTCTTTTAACGGAACCTCTTCACCTTCATTAAGTCTCACGCCGTTGACAAAAGTCCCGTTTTTGCTTCCCATGTCTTTAATACGAACCGTCCCGTTTTCAGTCATTATATATGCGTGAATCCCTGAAATAAACGGATCCTTTATCACTATATCATTCTTGTCATTGCGCCCGACAGTTACACTCTTTCGTAGAATATAATTTTCCTCAACTTTAAAGTTCAGCATCTCCCGCCGGTTTATAAGCTTAAGGTACGGATAAAAACCCGCATTATGAACCTTACTGACACTCATGGATTTAATGTCAAGATAAATTAAGCGTATGACTCCCAAAATAAACAGGTATATAACCAGCGTAAAAACGACCTTTACAAGAAGCAGTATTATTTCAAACATATACATGCCATCCTTGTCCGCAATTATTCCAATTTCGAAATTTAAAAGCAGCGCATAAGCTTTCGCGCACAGCATATATTACAAAAAGTTAAACGGGCCGCGGCTATTAAGCCCGTTTAACTTTTTTAAGGATTTTTAATAAATATATGTACGGATAATACTAAAACTCTCTAAAGCCGTCATCAGGCAATACCAAATCCAGCATCAACTCTTCGGAGGTACACAGGTTCTTTTCAATAGCCTGCTGTCGAAGCACCAAATACAGCTCCGCCATTGTAGCATGTTCATAAGGAGGTACAAATATTACACCTATGCAACAAGCCAATACACCCAACAGGTACCATCCGATAAATGACAGTCGCAATACAAAAATATTAAATTTATGACCGTAAGTCATCTTTTCGCTCAATTCCAGAGCCCGTTTATACCCGATATTCGGATTGTCGGCAAGAATATACGGTACCATCATATAGGCGTAATTCTTCACAATACCGGGAATTATGAAAAGCAAATACCATAGAAAATTCATAACCCCTCTATAAAGCATCGCTTTTAATACATCCATGTACCTTTCCTTGTCGAACGCATAACCCAAAACACTCAGTTCCTCACTGGCAACACCCTCTAATTGAGCATTCTGCACGAAGAAACGCCTTCCGCCGACTTCGAGATGATAACCGACAAAAATTCGAAATGCAATGCCCAACAACACCAAAAAAATTACAATCAATGAAAGTATGAATGCTTCCTCAGGAGACAAAGATTCCATTAAATTGTTAAAACCCCTGCCACTGCCGCCGCCTCTGTCCCCAATTGCTATTCCTAAAATGAGACTCACCACAAAAGCTTTCCAGTATGACACTTTTAAAACTTTTTTTGCCCTGGTTTTCAAATATTCTCTGGTCCACATAAGCATCCTCCAAAAATTCATAATTACAAACAATAAGACATATTAATACAATAATATAGACTGCGAATATTTCGTTATATAATATAATATTAAAATTATACCAGATATAGACCTTATTAACAATAGTATTTATGCACGACACATGCCAATAAGGGCCACAAGAGTCATACCGTCTATATAGGCATCAACATTTGTAATTATATCGGTTTTTGACACATCCTTGATTGCAAGGGCATATACCGTACAGCACCTGTTTATCATGTCATTGAGCACTCTGTTTATTTCCCTGTAAATCTTTCTTGTCTTTTTTACAATTTTTGAATCCAAAAGTATATATGAACACCTTTTGAGAAGCTCATCAGGCGTACCTCTCGAAATTATACGCATCTTTTCATTTATTATATGGGTAGACACTTTTAACTTGTCTTCATTTAAGCTAAATGCTTCCACTTTGGGAACTATACTCTCGATAAGGCTTTTGTCAAATCCTTTTTCTTCTGTAAAGTAAAATATTGCTTTTTCTTTCTCATCCCGAATAACATCCAGCTTCTTGTGGCTCACATTCATTACTTCCGCATAGTTGCTAAGTACAAGGGAGTGCATAAAAATTCCATAGCTCTTCTCTTCTTCATCAACATCCTCCGCTTTTTTCAGCTTACCATCAAGGTATATCTCCTCAACCCTGTATTTCACAGGTGATTCACCGACCAATATGTTAGGATTTTCAACCCTAAGCAAATTGTCCCGAGTGAATATATCCTGACTCATTAAATCCGCTCCTTTCCGGGCAGTAATCAATAAATTTAATCAAGAGCCAATAAAACTCCACATCTTTGCCGTTAATGCAAGATGCAGAGTCTTACAAAGCTTCAAAGAAAATAGGAATGCTTCATCATATTAAATTATAAATACTACTCCCTCTGTAACTATATCTATAAATTCGAGTCATTATTCATGGCGAAAAGTGAGAAGAATTGCCAAGTACCCGGCAACGATTAAAACCGGACAAAATCAGCGTCTGATGACATGTTCATGATTTTTAAGATGATCCTGGCAGTATTCATAGTCACTGCCGCATTTAAAACAATATGCAAACTTAAGCTCCGGATGATCCTTTGATGTCCTGCCGCATATGCAACAAGTATAAACTATCTCCGGTGTCTTGACAGAAGATACAATTACCTTGAACTTTTTGCGTCTGCGTTTTCTGTCAAGTCTTTTCACACTCGGAAGCAGGTATACATCAAAAACCTCCTTTCCAAAAAATACTACAAAACTTGTGAAAGACAATAAAGCGGTGATTCTTGTCTCCGGCCTGAAAATGATAGACAGTACTGTAAATACAACATCGAACCATGCCAGATATTTAACCTTGACCGGAATTATGAAAAACAAAAGAAGTTCATAATTCGGGTTAAGATAGGCAAAAGCCAAAAAGATGGACATGTATAAAAACTCTGAAGTTACCTTTCCGCCCCAGAATTCACCCAAAAAAGCAGCTACGATTGCAGCCAAAACACCTATAAAGTAGTAAAGGTTGAATCTGAAGCTTCCCCAGTAACGTTCAAGAGCCGTGCCGAATACATAGAAAATGTATAATACAAAAATTATCCAGAAACTTCCTACAAAAGGAACAAAAACAAAAGTTACAAGCCTCCAAATCTGGCCTTTCATCACCAAAGAAGGCTCTAACGTAAGCAAAGCCTCAATATATCTAAAATCATCAAAAAGACTTATTATAAAAACAAAGGCGGTACCAATTATCAAATATTTCGTTAAATTTTTAATTGCAAAGCGGCTGTATTTGCGTTCCAGTCTATCAATCCAATTCAATCAAAACAATCCTTTCCCGATACTTTCAATGTGCAAATAATCTGCCATATATTTTATTCGACATTGATACAAAAAATCCTTTATAAAAAAATTATTGCCCAAAATATAAATCATCAACCTTCATAAGAAGTTTTCCCCATTTAGACGGTCTGAAGTCAGATAATTTTGGTTGTAAATCGTATGCTCGGAACAAATGTTAAAGTTTCTATCTTGTTGCAAAATGAAATTTAATATAAGTTGAAGTTTAATGTAAGTTCAAGTTTAATTACAAGTTAAAGTTCAACTATAAGTTAAAGTTTAACTACAAGTTAAAGTAAAATTATTGGTTGGAATATAAATATAAGTTTGAGTCAAAATACAAGTTAAAACAAATTTATAAGTGAAAAAATTATGGAAATACCCACCAGCATAAATTGCGAACCACATATCGCCACAAAATTTTTGACAGCAAGTTCAAAGGTGTCCTTCTTGGTCTGCTTTTTCCTAAAAAGTCCTATATTCCTTCTTACCGGTATAAATACAAGCAATGTCAATAACACTATTGGTGAAACAATCCTGAAAACAGCAAGTATGATTATATCAACAAATGCGATATAATAAAGTGTTTCAAACAACCACAGCGCCTTTTCCTTTCCAATGTATATCGGGAGTGTGTACCGCTTGTTCTCCATGTCATCATCCACATCACATATATTGTTGGCAAGCATTATGTTTGCAATTCCGCATACCGCAGGGACAGCAAAGGCAAAAAGAGCCAACACCTCCATGGCATTCAGCCGCAAGGACAGCCATTGCCCTTCAAGAGTCAGCAAGATGATATTCCGGTCATAAATATGTACAAATGCGGAAACAAATATTATTACAAATCCCATGAAAAATCCCGAAAACACTTCCCCCAGGGGCATTCTGGAGATTGGAAGGGGGCCAAAGGAATAAACAATTCCCACGGCAAAAGATATTGCCCCCACCAACAATACAATAATATTTGTATTTAAATAAAGTAATACTCCAAATAATATGGCTATACCCAAAAGAACAAGTATAACCGTAATTACCATAGGCTCTGTAAGCTTGTCCCGTACTATTGCATTATGCTGTTCATAATTATATCCCTCTTTTTTTCTCGCTCTTTTATAATCAAAATAGTTGTTCAGAGCCGTTGTCACCATATCAAAGGACAAGAGGGATATAAACATCAATAAAAAATTTTTAACGTTAAAAGCATTAAAACGGTATATTGCATATATCGTACCCAGCATGAACGGTACCATGCTGGCAATTTTGGTCTTAATCTCAACCAGTTTCAGAAAGCTGCCTAAGCGCATCAACCTGTTCTCCTCACAAATGTAAATTTTTTCTCTAATATAATACAATATATCTTTAATACAATGCAATATATAACATATTTAATGATATCATACTTTTTATCACTGGAGAAGGTTGTTGAGCTGCGATACATGCTTTCGGTTTACATCCAGTATCTTCTCGACAACTTTCCTGCTTTCATCATCCAAATCCCCTCTTACAAGCTCTTCAGCCATTTTTATGCCTTTATTCTCGCTTTCCGCCGCATCTTTTAAAATAAACTCCGTATCGTCGGAAGTTCCTTTGAACTTGTTCATGACCTCGGCCATGCTGCCCATAAAGCCCGGCCCGTCCACCGGAACTCCCCCCAAATTTTGAATCCTCTCTGCAATCAGTGCAGAATTCTGTTTATGCTCCTGTTGAATTCTTTGCAGCTCTTTTTTTATGTTGGGGTCTTTCACATGCTGTATATACCTTTCATACCCGTGTATTGCCATATAATTCCCTTCAAGCAGGGAGTTTAACTCTTCAATTACCACATTATCCTTATTGTTCATAGCGCCTGTCTCCTCCAAAAATAATTTTAAACTTAGTTTTCTCAAAATCACAGGCTTTATTCAAAATCACAAGGATAACGTCAGGACATGTATTTCATTTCCTGCCACTGCTGTTTTGTAATCAATACTTTTCTCGGCTTGCTGCCTTCAAACGGCCCTATCACTCCGTTTGCCTCCAGCTGGTCCATTATTCTGGCCGCCCTCGAGTATCCTATCTTGAACTTTCTTTGTATCAGAGACGTTGACGCCTGCTCGTATTCAACTATCATATCTATCACCTGGGGAAGAAGCTCATCATCACCTTCCAAAACCGGCTGGGATTCGTCAGCGTGGCTGTCGATTTTGCTGATTATTTGATCATCATACTGTGCCTGCTGCCTGGATTTTATGAAAGACACTATATTTTCAACTTCGCTGTCCGTTATCAGTGCTCCCTGTACTCTCACAGGCTTCGGCATACCAACAGGATAAAACAGCATATCCCCTTTGCCCAGCAGCTTTTCAGCACCGGCCATGTCCAGTATGGTTCTTGAATCGACCTGGGATGATACCGCAAAAGATATTCTGGAAGGTATATTTGCTTTTATAACTCCTGTTATGACATTGACGGACGGCCTTTGTGTTGCAAGCACAAGATGCATGCCTGCAGCCCTTGCCATTTGGGCCAGTCTGCAGATGCAGTCCTCAACATCGTTGGGAGCAACCATCATAAGGTCCGCCAGCTCGTCAATTATTATCACTATCTGTGGAAGGATTTCGCCGCCTTCTCTTTCCATCAAATGATTATATCCTTTAAGATCCCGAACACCGCTTTCCGCAAAAAGCTTGTAGCGGTTTGTCATTTCCAACACCGCCCAGTTCAATGCTCCTGCCGCTTTTTTCGGGTCTGTCACCACCGGAATCAAAAGATGCGGTATCCCGTTGTAAATACTAAGCTCGACAACCTTGGGGTCTACCATTAAAAGTCTTACCTCACGGGGTGATGCCTTGTAGAGTATACTTGTTATCAATGTGTTAATGCAAACGCTCTTTCCCGAACCTGTAGCCCCTGCAATAAGCAAATGGGGCATTGCGGCAATATCAGCAACCACAGGCTTTCCGGCAATATCCTTCCCCACGGCAAAAGCAAGCTTTGACGGATGATTTTGAAATTCTTCCGACTCAATCACTTCACGGAGCAAAACCGGTGTAACCTTCGGATTTGGCACTTCAATCCCTATGGCCGCTTTTCCCGGTATGGGTGCCTCTATCCTGACACCCACGGCTGCAAGATTTAGCGCAATATCATCCGTAAGGTTCACAATCCTGCTTACCTTGACACCATAATCCGGCTGAAGCTCATACCTTGTGACAGCAGGGCCTTCGCTGATATTAATAATTCTTGCTCCCACACCAAAGCTCTCCAGAGTTTCTATCAACTTTCGCGCCCTTATTTCGGAGCTGTAACCCCTATCGCCGGACTTATCCCTGTTATCCGGTTGCCTCAGCAGTTCCATCGGAGGAAACACATGCTCTGCTGTCCCGCTTGAAGCCACACTTTGTTCTGCTTTTTTTATTTCTTCTTTTATTTCCTCAAAATTATCATCATTTTCAAATTCGCCCGTTTCCGACATTCTATTCTCATCGCCAATTGGCTGCATTTCCAATTCAGTTAACTCTTTCATGCTTTCCAATTCTTCATTTCCCACTTCTTCCGCGATACACTCCAATTCATCATTCATATCTTTCAATTCTGTCGAATCATCCATATTTTCTATTTCTTCCCAAGCATTTTCTGTATCCTCTGCTATTCCTTCATCTTCTTTATCCACCACTGTTTCTTTCATTTCAGCGTTTTCAATATCTCTTGCGTTCACATCAAATTCTTCCGGCATTTTTGCTTTTTCCACTGTATCTTCCGGTTTTATGTCTTTAAGCTCCTGTGCCTGGGCTATTTCATGTATACGTTCTGCCTCTTTGGGCTCTTCAAATCCCCCGTCATCTTCCATGCTTTCCTCTATGGATTTCATTTTGTTTTCAATAATTTTTCTAAACACATTCCCGGAATAGTCCACAGCTTCAGACCATCTGGCGACCCTTGCCTTTATATCGTCCTCCACAGAATCCGCCCTGCCATCACCCAGTATTATATCTCCGCCGGAAGTCAAATTTTCGCCGGTCAAAGAACCGCCGGATTTCGGTAAAACATTTTCATCAATAATCCAATTATAATTTTTTCTCCTTGTATATATATTATTTTCCGTGGCAGTTCTACCATATAAATTTCTGTCATATACATTATGGTAAACTTCAGATTTTACCGAAGTTTTTGCCTTTCTTCCGTTCTTGCTTCGATAAACCGCTAAAAGGCAAAAAAGGGTTAACACCAAAGCAGCTTCAATTACAAACACTTTGAAAAACTGATCTATTGAACCTTTGGAAAACAAAAGTCCAAGCACCGTCATTAAAGCCACGACAGCTACAAAGCTGCGTCTTCGCCGATTTCTTTTCATTCGTTTTTTATTTGTGGCTTTTCTTATTCCTTTGCTACTCATAGAATTTGTCATACCACCTCTTTTAGAGACACACGGCAAAAAAACCCTGCAAATTGTATTTTAACATTCTAATTTTTCTTCGTCAAAAAAATGCCGGGTCTTAAATGTAAAATTTACTGTACCTTTTCAACAATTTAAAAGGTTAAAAGCGACATCACCGTTAAGTGATGCCGCTTTCTTGTTCTCAGTTTTTTCCCCGCTTATGTATGCTCACAATAATTTCTTATCTTACGGTAGGATTGAAAAAATATGCATTACCTGCATAGCCATAACCTTTAACACATTTCGCCGTAAATCCTAATGTATCCACTCCTGTTATGTCTATATCTTCAACTTTTTTAATTTCTCCTGCGGCAACTCTTATATCCGCCAATTTTCCCTCGGTATCAACATTATAAACATACACTACAAATTCATCGTCTTTATAATTGTCGAAAGCATCTATATATACATCAAAAGACAGCTTGCTATAAGTTCCACCTATTTTGGCTTTATATGAAGAATCAATATTTGCAGACCAAACCCCAGACGCCATTCTATAGCTTATTCCATCATTATATACAAATTCCTTTCCCGAGCTATCTTTTACTCTTAATGAATCCTTATCTGTTACTTTGCTGGCAAGGTCAGAAGTTTTTGCTACAAACTTTAATACACTTCTGGGCGGCTTTTCTTCCGTTCCAAGAATGACCGTTTTAGTAGTTGCATCCCATGCCACAGGTATATCCAGCATATTGCTGACTGCACGAATGGGAAGATAAGTAGTTCCGTTGTAAATAATCGGATACACCGGATTTCCCAAGCCGTCTTTCATATGTTGTACTTCTCCGCCATATCTGACCGTAACTTCCCGGCTTAATACGGCTTTAATCTCGGTTGTCAGCGAAGAACCGGCAATAACTCCGGTACAGAAAATTACGATGCTTGCCAAAACCTAATTACAACTAAAACTTTTTTATTCATTTCCCTCACTCCTTTTAATTATTTTAATTTAAACTTTAATTTTTTTAAAACTAAAATTAATATTTGTATTATACATTATATGTATTTTAATCCAAATGTCAAGCAAAAAATCAAATTTTAAAAGCTCATGAGTTTCCAACCCATGAGCTTTTATTTGCAATTATTACACTGTCCTTGCCTTATATCATTTTAAACACTTCTGAGAGTTCTTTCATCCTTTTATCTCTCGGAGTATAAGCAGGAACACCAACAGGTATCAGGCTTATAAACCTGTCGTCCTCATCCATTTCCAAAATTTCTTTTATTCTCTCTGCCGCAATTGCAGGTTCGTTCATCCAACAGGCGCCATATCCCTTTTCCTGCACTGCAAGCAGCAGATTCTCCACTGCCGCGCCAATGGACAGCAAATCATAGTTTGCAAAAAGTTCCATAATATCTTCGTCATCCAGCCCTTGCTCTTTTAATGCAAGTACCATAGTTTTGTCATAAAATTCAGCTTTTGTCATAAACACCGCTATTACCAAAGGAGCTTTCGCGAAAAAGCTTACCGCTTTTCTTTTTGAATTTAAGTAATCTTCAGACAATTCGCTTTTTTTAACCTCTAAAATCTTTTCAAGTTCCTCAATTACCGCATTTTCAATTTTTCTTATAATCTCCTTGTTTTTTATAGCCACAAACTTCCAACATTGGCTGTTACAACCGCTAGGCGCCCTTACGGCAGCATCTATGAAATATTTAACGTCCTCATCAGGCACATCTTTATCCTGAAATTTTCTGATACTTCTTCTTTTTGTGGCAAGCTCCAAAAAACTGTTCACCGCACCATCACCCTTCTATAATATTTTGCAATAAACATTTTACATTAATTTTGAATATTGCAAAATATATAGATTATAAAAAATTTTCTATTTTTCAACCCTAAATACTCCTACATCCTGATTTAGTCTGCTTGCAAGGTTGTTAAGCTCCTGAGCCATTACGGAAAGCTGCCGCACATTTTCTGCCTCCGTTTGAACGGATGCAGTTATCTCTTCTGCTGAAGCCACAACCTGGTTGAATGTATCGGAAATGTTTCCAATCCTTTCTATTATAGTATTCTTCTCCTGAGATAAACTATTCACCGACTTGTTTACACTTTCAATCTGAGTAATGACATTGTCTGCTTCAGCACGTATATTATCATAGGATTTGACAGTATACTTGATTGTTTGCACCTGAGCATCCAGTTTATCGGAAATAACCTGTATGTTATTAAACACTTTTTCTGTATTTTTGGTAACATTATTAATAAGCTGATTAATATTGTTTGAATAACCCATTACCTGAGCGGCAAGTTTCTTTATCTCGTCCGCCACAACAGCAAACCCCTTGCCCGCCTCCCCGGCTCTTGCCGATTCAATTGAAGCATTCAGTGCAAGTAAATTGGTCTGTCCTGCTATGCTGTTTATAACCTCGGTTATTTTGTTTATTTCAAAAACATAGTTATTTAAAGACTTTACTTCTTCCACCGTCGAACTAAAGGATTTTTTCGTATCCTCTACTGTTTTTACCAAATTTTGAAGAGTAACATATTCCATATCGGTAATTTCTTTCATTTTGCTGTTGCTATCCAAAACGATACCGGTTTCTTCAAGCATCTTATCAAATTTACTGCCAAAGTCCTCCAAAATACTGATAATATATTGAATATTTGATGCTTGATCCGCAATTGATTCTGTTACATCTTCTATACTTTTAGAAATTTGTTCTCCGGTAGTTCCAGTTTCATCACTTGTAGAGGCAAGTTCCTCAGAGAATTTATTGAGCAGGCTTACACTTTCCTTGACAGTTTTTATTGTCTCTTTCAGAATTGATATAGATGTGTTAAGTGCATCTGTAAGTTTTTTCGTTTCATCATTTGCCCTGCTGTAAAATTCAACAGTAAAATCGCCTTTTGAAAAATCGTCAAGTTTTAAAATAACATTTTTTATCGGATTTATTATTGTTCTGGCTATTACAAATCCTATGGCAACCGCAATAAGCCCTATTAACACCGAAATCAGGATGGTATTTATCAGAGTACTTCTAATTTCATCATACATTCTCTCCAAAGAAATACCAACATTAAGACTTCCGGATTTTATCAACTCTGAGGAAAAAGGAATTGATACATTGTATACTTTTTCACCTTCGCCTGTTTCTGAGATGAGACCGACTGTTGCAGATGTGATAGCATCTATCTTGTTTTTATCCCCTTTAAATTCTGTTGCACTGGACATGCCGTCCACGCTTTGAGCTCCAGATGTTGAAGCATCGTTTTCCAAATTGCCGCTGACTCTTTCATCATCGGAAGAAACCAGAATGTTCTGTTTATCATCCGTGATGGACATGTAAATAATGTTTCCTTTGCTTTGCTCCTTTAATTCCTTAAATATTTCTCTGATTTCATTCGTATCAGTAATATTATTGCTTACAATCTGTCTTTTTATCGACGTAACCAATGCTCTGCCGTCACTTTCCATTTGCCTTGTAACCGCACCCTCCAATACATAAAATATGGTTACGGAAAATGACACGGTACATATCGCAGATATTAATATTACCGTACCTAACATTTTCTTTGTCAAAGAGTTAAACACATATATTACCCCTTTCCGATATTGAAACTTATGTCATTAAAACCATTATAAGGTTTTTATTCGTCAAAATTACTTTACATAATTATATCGACTAAATTGTGCTAGAATTTTATCAATTTCTGCGTAAGTAAAAAGTATAATTCGCGCATAATTCTCATATAAAATATACAATCAGCAAAAAAGTAATTAATCAAGACTTTCCGGAAAGTTTACCAATTCTTGTCCGTGAAGTTCCGACATGCTACAATTGCCTTTGCAAGGTATATAATTAACCATAAGTATCCATTATGTAAAGTTTTTTGCGAGTTTTACAAGCATAATAAATTTAAGAAAGCATAATAAATCTAAGTATAATAAATTCAAGTATAATAATTTTTCTGCAAACTTGCAAAGTACTTTTCTTTCCAATTGATATAATTTTCCCAACTTTCATGGAAAAATTTTATGTATCTCATTTTCACCTTTTTTCAATCACCTCTTGAAGCGACAAACGTAAAAGTAGTATAATATATTTAAAACATATTACCTTTTTGAAATAAATTTTTACAAATACTCGGGTAGAGTTATTTTTTTCAGTATAGATTGTTAAAAAATAAACATATAAAGGAGAGTCAAAATGTATACTATTCAAACACTTAACAAGATTTCACTAAAAGGCTTGGAGCTTTTTCCAAGAGATTCCTATGAAATAGCCACAGAAATATCCAATCCCGACGCAATTCTTGTAAGGAGCTATGACATGCTCAGCATGGAGCTTCCGAAGAATCTTAAGGCCATTGCCAGAGCCGGGGCCGGAGTCAACAACATCCCTGTTGAAAAGTGCACCGAAAGAGGAATTGTGGTTTTCAATACACCGGGCGCAAATGCAAATGCCGTAAAAGAACTTGTTCTCGCATCACTGTTTATGTCATCCCGCAAAATATACAAAGGTATTTCCTGGGTTCAGTCCCTCAAAGGCAAAGGAAATGAAGTGGCTGAATTGGTGGAAAAGTACAAATCCCAGTTCGCCGGACCCGAAATAAAAGGGAAAAAACTTGGGGTTATCGGTCTTGGCGCCATAGGTGGATTGGTTGCCAACGATGCTGTTGCTTTGGGTATGGAAGTAATCGGTTATGACCCGTTTATTTCCATAGACTCCGCCTGGGAGCTTTCAAGCTCGGTAGAAAAAGCAGTAAGTCTTGACTATCTGCTTTCCACCTGTGACTACATAACCATACACGTGCCTTTCAATCCTAAAACCAAAGGTATGATAAACAAAGAGAAATTTGAGATAATGAAAAAAGGTGTGAGGCTTTTGAACTTTGCAAGAGGCGGACTTGTAGTCAACAAGGACCTCCTTGAAGCAATAGAAAACGGCACTGTTGCCTGCTATGTCACCGACTTCCCTGAAGACGAACTGCTTGGCAACGACAATATTATTACTTTGCCCCATCTCGGCGCTTCAACACCGGAATCCGAGGAAAACTGCGCCGTAATGGCGGCAAGCCAGCTTCGTGATTTCCTTGAATACGGCAACATCAAAAACTCCGTAAACTTCCCCAACTGTGAACTTCCCTACACAGGAAACGTCAGAGTAATTGTCGCCCATGACAACATACCCAACATGTTTGGCCAAATTACTTCTCTTATAGCCCGCAACGGAATCAATATCGGGGATATGATAAGCAAACACAAGGATAAAATCGGATACACAATTTTGAATGTCGAAAGAGAAATTTCCGATGAAATTGTAGAGAACATAAGAGCAATAGAAGGAGTAAGAATGGTGAGAGTAATTAACAAGACCAAATAAGACAAAAAACTCAGGGACTTTGCCAACCCCTGAGTTTTTAATTTTGCAATCTTTTTAAAAAAACTGAAAAACAAACTGTCCTACCGTCACAAAACAAACGACTATAAGAAAAACAATCCCAAAAGCGGTTACTATTCTTTGAAAAGGTATTTTTCGATTAAAAATGAGCATAAACCTATAAGGAATTTGCAGCAGGCAAAACAAATATAACAAAACACCCGCCCTGTTCATGGCCCAGGCGGCAGAAATATTAAGATCACTCATGTATATAAAGCTTCTCGTCATACCGCATGCCGGACAGTTATATCCCGTAGCCGCCTTAAAGATACAGGGCAGCCCGATTTTAAAAAAATATCCCCCGAGTTTGAAAGCGGTTGCTTTTCCGTTTGTGACCATTAGAAACGACAAAACTACCGGAAAAAAGCAAAGTAATAAAATTGATAAATGTAAAATAAAATCTTCATTTGAAAAATTTTTAAAATATCTTTTCGCTCCAGTTTGAGCCATCAATTATTTCCTTTCTCATTAAGATAAATCTCAAGACTTTCGGGAAGTCTGCAAACCACCGGATCCGTCATAAGAGCAGCATATATAAGAAGAGCAACGGCCGCTCCCACTCCTATAATACCAAGGACAATTCCAATCATGGCCATGGTACCGCCGGCCTGGGTACCTTGCGATTTTTTTATCTTGTATTTTGCCACAATTCCAAAAGCAATGGCAGTTGCTCCGGTTATCCACCCAAGACATAGATATATAAGCGGTATTGAAATAATACCAAGTACCAATGCATATTTGGCATAAAGATTGGTATTGGGGTCCTTGAACTTCCTTATTATCCCCGGTCCAAAAAAGGAAGCACCGCAACTTCCGCATGTGGCGGCAAAATCTTCATTAAGAAAATTACACTTAGGACATCGTTTCATTTGTAACTCCTTTCATACAATTTGACCCGTGTAGGATATTATTAAAAGGCATTTCATTTTCATGACTTTCCACATAAAAATGAAATGCCGCAAAAATCAAAATTTATATAGTTATTCTAACTGTTTTAACAACACTTTTAATAATACTTTCAAAAATAAAACTTACTGTACTTCTCAAAAATCAATATATGAGTCGCTAATTCCTTCTATAAATCCCTGCCAGAACGCCGGAGACACTACAAAAGAAATCAATGCAAACAATATTCCTACAAAGCCCAATATAATTCCGGCCAGTGCCAATCCATCGCCTTTTTCGAATCCGTTCGACTGCTTTATCTTATCTTTGGATATAAAACCGAATACAATAGCCAGTATTGAAGGTATAATACCAAGACCACAGCAGCAGGCAAACAGGAATGACGATATTCCAAGTACCAATGACGCTATTGCCAAACCGTTGGTTTTCGCATATTGCTGTTCATTAACGCTGACATATGCATTATACTCTCTTTCACTGTTATTGTTGGAACTGTTCAAAAGAGATCCGCATTGGCTGCATGTACCGGCAAAATCTTCATTTAATTTGCCGCAATTTGGACATAATTTCATTAATTAACCCCCTGTCTCATTCAGCAAAATATAAAGATACACGTTAATTTTATATGAACTTTTTACTTTTTTCAACGTGAATTTTCCATAATTTTTTAAATAAAAATTTTATCGAATAAGCATTAAAAATTGCAAGGAGGCTTTTATCTCCTTGCAATTTTTGGAATACCTGGTTCTGTTCGAAAATAAAATCCGTTATACCCTTGGAATATTAAAAGCATATAAAGCTCTGAATATTCCTCAAATCGACACCGAAGTAAATCCAGCGGAAACCTGTCCATCTCCATCCTGCCGCCGATCTTCTTCCGATAAAATTCAGCCATGCCCAAAACCTTTCACCCGTATTCAGCCATATAAAGACGAATCTGTTGGTACATGGCCTTATCGCTCCGGGATCAACCGCGAGCAAACCCGGTGCCTGAGCCTGCTGAGGTGTAAAGGAAGGAGGCAGACCCGGTGGAGCACCTGCCGTCGTCCCCGGCAATACACCGGGAACTCCGGCAGGAGATCCGAAAGGCGGCTGAAATTGCTATCTTCTATTACATATTATGTAAATCATTATTTTTAGTTCCATAAGTCCCTGTTCTTATTTCAGACAGCAAAAAGGAGCTATCAGTGCCTTCCCAAGACATCAATACTTGCCAAACTCTTTGTTGTCCAGCAATATTTGAGCTTTTGTCTCAGGTTCCTTGTTCCCTTTTCCTTTATGCTTTGACTCATCCAAATGGTGGGAACTCATTTTTTTCTCAACCATATCCTCAAGCATTCGCATCACTTCAGGCCTTATACTGTCAACCTTTGATGCTTCCGAAGAATTTGGCTTTAGCTTGAATCTACTTAAGGATTCTTTCAACATATTTGCCTGCTTTGACAGTTCCTCATTGGCAGATGCACTTTCTTCCGCCTCCACAGAGTTTGCATGTATTACTTCCGCAACTTGGGATATTGCCTGATTTACCTGTGAAATTCCCAAATCTTGTTCTTTGGATGCTGAAGCTATTTCTTCCGCCAACGCAGACGTTTCCGTTACACCGTCGACTATTTTGTTCAACGCCTCTGCGGTTTCATGTGCAATTTTAGTTCCGGTTTCCACAGTTCTTATAGAACTTTCTATCATTTCGGTGGTTTCCCTTGCCGCTCTGGCACTTCTTTCAGCCAGGTTTCTGACCTCTTCCGCAACAACTGCAAATCCTTTTCCGTGCTGTCCGGCTCTTGCAGCCTCCACTGCCGCATTCAGTGCCAATATATTTGTCTGGAACGCAATATCATCTATTACCTTGATTATCCTTGAAATATCCGATGATGATTTATTTATATTCTGCATCGATACAAGCATGTCTTCCATATGACTTTTACCCTGGATGGCATTGTTCTTCACACTTAATGCCAGTTCACTTGCTTTGTTTGCATTTATTGCATTTTGCTTGGTTTGGGCTGCTATCTGCTCCATCGATGATGTTATTTCTTCTATTGTACTTGCCTGCTCCGTAGCTCCCTGAGACAGTGACTCACTCGATACCGCCACTTGTCTTGAGCTTGATGCCACCTGTTCGGCAGCCGCCGTTACCTCCCAGAGTATCTGGTTAATATTGTCGATAGTCATGTTCAAATTGTCTTTTATTATGGCATTCTCTCCTTTGTAGTCTCCTGTCACAGCGACATTTAAATTACCTTTTGCAACTTCCTGTAAAACAAGGGAAGCTTCCCTAATAGGCGCAATCACAGCATCAAGAGTCTTGTTTATGCCTTTCAGCAGCTCCTTCCATCCACCCTTGAATGCTTCCTCGTTTCCTCTTACGCCAAGTTTACCTTCTTCAACTGCCATCGTTATCGAATCAATTTCATTTTTCAACTGTTTCAAGTTTGTCACCATCACATTGAAAGCCCCTGTCAAATCTCCGGCCTGCTTTCCGTCTTCTTTCAATATCCTGTCATCCGACAAATCGCCCTGGGCTATTTTTTCTGCCGTATGGGCAATGTCTCTCAGGTTTTGCTGCATTTTATGGAACGCTCTTGACAAGTTGCCAACTTCATCCTGAGTTTTAATTATGTTTATTTCCGTTGAAAGATTGTCTTCCGCTATCTTTTCGGCAACATTGGTAAGCTCCTTAATTGGGCCTACAACACTTCTCGTGATAAAGAAAATAATAACCAGCAATATTGCCAACGCGACAATTCCTAAAATTAATGATGCATTTCTAATCATATTGGCCTTTTCCATAACTTTGCTCATTGGAGCCGTTACGACAAAAGACCATGGAGTCTTTGTATTTCCAAACTTTATTGGAACATAAACCTTATAAACCTCTTCCTTTAATATTTCACAATATTCCGTAGTAGTATATACCTCGCCGTTCTTTATTGCAGCCTTAGCTTTCTCGTCAGCTATCGGTGTAAAAATATTTTCTTCGTTTATGTCCGCAACATATACACCGTCGTTGGAAACAAGCGATGCATACCCTCTTTCATAGGGTCTTATTTTTACGACCTTGTCCTGGAAAGTGCTCAAAATAACGTCAACTCCTGCAACTCCTACAAACTGACCATTGTATTTTATAGGAACAACAATGCTCGACATGGGAGCATATTCGCCGTTAACCGGATAAAGGTAGGGATTTGTAACGGTTTCCTCACCGGTTTGCTTCGGAAGATTATAAAAATCTCCCGTCTCATAGTCAACTATCGCGACTTGCTGTATGGTACCCGTATCTCTGTTCCAAAGAGGCAAAAACCTTCCTGTTTCGTCATATCCCGGTTTTCCGGCATACTCTGCGTCCTTGCCGTCAAGGGCATTGGGTTCCCACAATGTCCATACTCCATTAAAACGCTCTTCCTTCTCCAATACATTTCTTAATATACTGTTCATTACATCTCTGTCAGGAGTACTCGTAGCTCTCATTGCCTCAAAAGTTTGAGCCAAAGTCCTGGCAGTGTCGAGGGGAAGTTCTATCTCCGCTTTTACTTCATTGCTGTATCTGTAAGCCATTTCTTCCACTTTTGCAAATCCCTCTTCTATTGCCATATTACTTGATAATACATAACTTATAATAATTGTTGCTGCTAAAGCTATAGCAGTAACAGTACCGATAAACACCATCATTTTTGTTGTCAAATTCATTTTGCTAATCAATGTGGATCCCTCCCTGGATTCTTATTCTGTTCATTGATTTGTCCAAAGCTTTTAAATTTTGCTATATTTTTTTGAATTGAAGTTGCTGTCAGGACTCTAACTCTGTGTTATTTTTAAATATGTTTTGTTTATCAATGCTCCATGTTCTTAATCACATTTTTCAAAGCATTATTGTTCAGCAATTTCTCACAATCCAACACGAGTTTTATTCCACTTTCTGTTCTGCCCACCGCATTTATATACTTTTGCTTTTCTGCACCGTTTATTTGAGGAGGAGGAACTATGTTATCATCGCATATTTGCAGAACTTCCGAAACTGAATCAACAATAAGGCCAATGGGAACTCCTTTGACATTGAGCACGATAGTACAGGTCCTGTCATTGTATTCCTTTTCTTTAAGTCCCAGCATCAGCCTTACATCAATAACCGGTATTACATTGCCCCTCAAATTAATTATTCCTTTGATATATTCCTCCACTTCAGGAATCTCAGTTATTTTCTGAATACCGACTATCTCAGTCACATAACTGATCCCTATGCCATATTCTTCGTTACCTAGGGAAAAGATAAGATATTTATCTTTTTGCGTATCTTCTCCTATTTCCAAAATCTCATCCTGCATATCAGTCATTTTCCTCCTTTCTCTTGTAATTACTTACAGAAATTGCTTCTTTGCTGTGGGCATTTGCATATTTGGCCGGCCAAATCAAAACAAAATCATATTTTGTTTATTATTTATGTAACACTTTAGAGTCCCAGACACTTATTTCATTAGTAAATATCGTATTTTTTTAAAATTTCTTAACATTAACAGTTGATTTTTTATGCCATTATGTATATAATTCCTTTATAGGCGCCTATAGTACAAATATTGAATTTTATTGATAATATGTAATTTTGTGCAGGGCAAGTTTCTTGTAAGTTTTATTTATGAAGCAAAATTATGTATATTTCTATATTTTCATTAAGAGTTAATCAGCAGCATGATTCGAATCATCAAAAAATTCTTTGATTAAAAATCATTCTGTTGATTAATACCGGATTAAATCCCTTACGAAACATGTTTCGTAGAACTATTTGTTATAAAAAATGCAATTTATATTAATTTCTATCGAAACAACAAGAGAGGACGGGATTAGCAATTATGTCAACACAGCAAAATTTATTTATTAATTCAATATTTGATACTTCTGTTACTGCAGATTTGAAATCAAATAGTGAAAGTTTACTTGAAGAAATCGATAAAATTTACGAAGATTTATACGAAAAGCACCAGCATTATCTTGGATATCCATTCAATTTAAATCTGGAATACGCTGAGTTTGGCAAATTTCTAAATTTACAGCCCAACAATCTCGGCGATGCATTCTATTCTTCAACAGTTAACATTGATACAAAAAAGCAAGAACGGGAAGTCTTAAAATTTTTTGCAGATGTATACAAACTTCCCTGGGAAGAAGCCTGGGGTTACATAGGACACGGCGGCACCGAAGGAAACCTCTGTGGAATGTTGGTTGCCCGCGAACGTTATCCTGATGGAATATTCTATTTCTCTGAAGCCAGTCATTACAGTATAAAAAAGAATGCCTGGATATTGGGCAAGCCGGGTGAGGTGATTCCATCCCAGCCCAATGGAGAATTTGATTATAATGCATTAATTGAGCGAATACTTAAAAACGGCAACAAACCGGTTTTACTTGTCGCAACATTGGGAACAACCATGACCGGTGCCATTGATAATGTCCAAATTATTGTTGACTTGTTCAAAAAGCACAATATCAAAGAGTATCATATTCATTATGACGGTGCGCTTTTCGGCGGAATGATACCGTTTATGGAAAATGGACCGGAACTTAATTTTGAAACCCTGCCCATCGATTCTATCGCAATCAGTGGTCATAAATTTGTAGGTTGTCCCATGCCGGCAGGTATTTTCCTCACACGTAAAAAATACATTCAAAAAATCCTTGAAAATTCAGATGTATCTTACGTAGGCACCAAAGACACTACTATAAGCGGTTGTCGCAACGGGCTTTCAGCATTGCTTCTTTGGTATCAGATAAACCGCAAAGGTGTGGAAGGATTCAAACAGGATGTAAGACAATGCATGGAAGTGACCGCATATGCCAAGGCCAGATTGGATTCTATCGGCTGGAATAACTTTGTGAATCCATGGTCAAACACTATTGTAATAGACAAACCAAACGATGCAATATGCAATTACTGGTCTTTGGCCTGCGAAGGAGATAAAGCACACATAATAATCATGCAGCATGTTACAAAAGAACATATTGATTTGTTCATCGAACATTTACTAAACAGCAAATATACCATAAATTAAGCTCTGATACCAACAAATTGGCTCTGTTTCATATGCCGCATACATCATTTAAAAAAGCCGCTAATTTTAGCGGCTTTTTTTATACGTTTTTACAAGTTGTTATTTTCGGTCTTTCATAGCAACATAATCGCGTCTTTCGGCAACGCTCTTGTAAGCCGGTCTGATGATTTTTCCGGCATTGACAATTTCCTCTATACGGTGAGCAGCCCAACCCGACATTCTTGAAATGGCGAAAATTGGAGTATACAATTCCAGAGGAAGGTTCAGCATTTTATAAACAAAACCTGAGTAGAAATCCACGTTGGCACTAACACCCTTATACATTTTACGAACTCTTCCGATAATTTGAGGAGCCAATCTTTCCACCCTGTCATACAGTTCAAATTCATCTTCAAGTCCTTTCTCTTTGGCAAGTTTTTCCGCCTGTTCCTTAAGAAGAATACATCTCGGGTCGGAAATGGAATAAACTGCATGACCTATACCGTAAATCAGTCCTGCACGGTCAAAAGCCTCTTTATTTAGCAGCTTCATCAGATAATTTTCAATTTCTTCGTCATCCTTCCAGTCCCTGACGTTCTGCTTCAAGTCCTCAAACATTTGGCAAACCTTGATATTTGCTCCTCCGTGTCTAGGACCTTTGAGCGAACCGAGAGCCGCAGCAATAACAGAGTATGTGTCCGTTCCGGTAGATGTAACCACATGGGTTACAAAGGTTGAGTTATTACCGCCTCCATGTTCCGCATGCAATACAAGCGCAAGGTCAAGCAGTCTTGCTTCAAGGTCCGTATACTTGCTGTCGGGCCTTAACATGTGCAAAATGTTCTCCGCCGTACTTAGCTCGGGCCTTGGGGGATGAATAACCAGACTCTTTCTGTCATAGTAATGAGCCATTGCCTGGTAAGCATAAACGGCAATTGTAGGCATGCTCCCAATCAAACGCATGCACTGCCTTAAAACATTTTTGACCGAAGTATCATCCGGATTGCTGTCATAAGTGTAATAGGCAAGCACGCTTCTTGCCAGGACATTCATGATGTCCTTGCCCGGAAGATTCAAAATCATATCATTGAGAAACTCTTCCGGAAGTTCGCGATAGGAAGAAAGAAGCTTTTCAAATTCATTCAACTGTTCCCTGGTCGGCAAATCACCGAAAAGCAGCAAATATGTAGTTTCTTCAAAACCAAAACGTCCCTCACTGATAAAACCGTCAACCAAATCAAAAATATCTATTCCCCTGTAAATTAATCTACCCGGAACAGGAACTATTTCATTTTCATCAATGATATACGAGTGGACTTCTCCAATCTCCGTCAAACCCACAAGCACGCCCTTGCCGTCCAAATCTCTCAGTCCGCGCTTTACCTGGTATTTGACAAAAAGTTCCGGATCAATATAACTGCATTTTGTGGCCAATTCGGTCAGTTCTTCCAGTTTGTTTTTTTCAAACTCCATAAAATTAGCATTCATCATAATATTACCTCACATTTATATAATAATATGGCTTATTTTTCTGTTAATATATATCTGTCAAATAAAAAGAAATAACCAGCAGAACTTAGTAAGTTAATTTTATCACAAATTTACTTGTCAGTCCATATCTTTTTTCTAAGTATAATATCCATTGGTATATATTATAGTATATCTATAAATATATCTGTTTTTTCTGTTTTTATCCACCCTATATTTCTCTTTTTTCTCACAACGAAATCTCGTCAAATCCCCCTTTTCCACCATGTCGGATTTCGTATGGATTAACCCAATGTACAATGTTAAATCAATGTAATTAAATTCAATTGTATCCATTTTACCGGCAAAAAGCAATTAAATGTAAATGTGATACATACTTGACACACATTTACATTTATGTTATGATATATAATGCAGGCGTTCCGCAATCGATATTGCGGAATGCCTCATTCTATTATCTGGAGTTTTTCCATTTAATAACACTACTTTGTAAAAGGGAGATGAAAATGTATAATAATTTATTATCCAGGGAAATGTATAACTATTTGTCATGGCACGTAAGCGAAATTGAAAAGGAAAGAGACATGCTTTTAAATGAACACTATGCCGAAGAAACCAAAGAAAGTATTAATTTTCAGGAATTTTTTAAAAATTACCTGGATCGAATCAACAGCTATTTAAATACTGTACGTGTTGACAAAAACGGCTCCGAAGCCTGCCCTTTTGTAATTATAAACAGTATTGTTGAAGTGTTTGACTGTGAAGAAGAGGAAAAATGCAAATATCGCATTGTTCTTCCTTTTTCAAAGGAATATGATACTTCCATTGACTGTGCTTCATGTCTTTCCCCGCTGGGCAGGGCCCTGCTTTTCAAAAATGTAAACGACAACGTCAGTGTACAGATACCCACCGGCATGTTGCACTATACAATACTGGACATTACTCTTCCCGACGAAAAGATGCCAATGTTAAGTGATTCAACAGCATAAACAGACACCTGACAATCATTTCAAATATTACCTGAAAAATTAAGCCGGACGGATTTGCAAAATACATAATTTATTTTAAATGCGCGGAAAATAAACATGTATGATGGATAAATTGCATGACGGATAATTTGAAAAAAGGAGGACTTGTTTTCCGTGCACAAAAAAATGAGGGACAAAAATGTGGTAAAAGAAGGCGTAAATGATCCGGCTTTTTACAATGATCAGATTGACAGCAAGAACGAGCCCATACGTGCATCAATGCAAAAGGACAAAAACAAGGACAAAAACTGCAAGTGTCAAAACGGCCTTTAAAATAAAAAGCCACCTCTTCGGGAGGTGGTTTTTCTATTACCCGTGATTTTGTCAGCAACAACGTCCTTATACCTGGAACAAGACGCAACTTTTCTATTATTTGGAATTTGGGTGTCATGTCCCAATAAAGCGCAATAACAATTAAATTGTATTCTGAATGACATTAAACCAAAAATCTTAACCAAATCTAAAATAATCAACTTTTTGCTTCTCAAATCACCCTTTTTGATTTTGCAAATCTCAATTTGATATGTTATAATAATCTGTCGCTTGCAGAATGCGGGCATCGGTTGTTGATGCTAAATATTTGCTATTTTAGATTTTTATGTTAAAACCAGCATAAAATACCTTATGCAATTATCTTGTGCAAGGAGATAAAATATGAATGCAATTTTAATATTGATATTGTTTCCGCTGTTGGCATCTGTCACTGTTTTGTCAGTAAGAAAAGATGCCATAAGAAATATAATAGTAAGAATTTTCGCCTTTATTACCGGCATACTGACATTATTTGTGGTATGTCGGTATTTTAAGGATGGAATATCTTTGTCCATTGAAAACAGGAATATTATTGACATGACCATATCTCTGGCGGAGGTCCTTATTGCTGCATATATAATATTTACAGGCATAAAAAACAAAAAGTTCATTGTATCAATTTTTGCAGCTGTTCAAACCGCTCTGATTCTTTGGTTTGAATTTACACAAAAACACGGTATCAATGTTCATTCGGACATTGTATTCGACAGGCTTTCCGCTGTTATGGTCCTCATTGTGGGATGTATCGGAAGCCTTATACTGATATACACTGTCGGATATATGAAATGGTATCACATACACCACGAAGGATACAAAGAAAGAAAGAGTTTCTTTTTTTCTGTAATTTTTCTCTTTCTCTTTGCAATGTTCGGATTAATTTTCAGCAACAACCTGATCTGGATGTATTTTTGCTGGGAACTTACAACCTTGTGTTCTTACCTTCTTATCGGTTACACCCGAACACCCGAAGCAGTAAACAATTCATTCCATGCATTGGCAATCAATCTTGGCGGCGGACTTGCGTTTGCGTCGGCAATGGTATATATAGGAACGAACTTTAAAACTCTCGAGCTTTCGGCATTGACAGCCATGAAACTTGAGCTTGCGGTTCTCATACCGGTTTTCCTTCTTTGTATTGCAGCCCTTACGAAGTCTGCCCAGATGCCCTTTTCCTCCTGGCTTTTGGGGGCAATGGTAGCACCGACTCCGTCATCGGCGCTTTTGCACTCGGCAACAATGGTAAAAGCAGGAGTTTACCTTTTAATAAGACTTGCTCCGCTGCTTGCAGGAACTACCATAGGAAAAGTAATTGCTCTTTTGGGAGCGGTTACGTTCCTGGCAAGTTCCATCATCGCAATCTCCAAAAGCGACGCAAAGAAAATTCTGGCTTATTCAACCATATCGAATTTAGGACTTATAGTTACCTGCGCAGCCATAGGAACGCAGGAATCGCTGTGGGCAGCAATACTGCTGTTAATATTCCACTCCATATCCAAATCCCTTCTGTTCCTGACCGGAGGCTCAGTAGAGCACCAGATAGGAAGCCGCAATGTTGAGGATATGGATATTCTTCTGCAGGTGTCAAGAAGGCTGTCTGTATATATGATTGTGGGAATAGCCGGAATGTTCCTTGCCCCCTTTGGAATGCTTATATCCAAATGGGTTGCCATGAAGGCATTTATTGATTCGAAGAATATACTTACAGTTATCATTTTGGGATACGGCAGTGCCACAACACTGTTCTACTGGACAAAATGGATGGGTAAACTCGTAGCCAATGCCAACAGAAAAGACCACATAAAGCATACCTTCCACATAGACGAGGAAATTCCTATTTTTATCCATGCAGTCCTTGTGGTATTGTCCTGCTTTACTTTTCCTCTGGTATCCCGATATGTACTTGTACCGTATCTTTCAGGTCTGTTTGGTCCGGATGTGCCAATTCCTATCGGAACAAGTGATGTAAATATAATGCTTATAATGCTAAGTATGCTGTTAATACTGCCAATAAGCTTTATTCCAATATATAAAAGCGACCGGCGCAGGATAGTGCCTATTTACATGGCCGGGGAGAACACCGGCGACAATGAGAGTTTTTATGGTGCTTTTGATGAAAAACGTAAAGTCGAGCTCCACAACTGGTATATGAAAAACTTTTTCTCTGTGAAAAAACTAACCTTCTGGAGTAATTTACTATGTGCCGTTGTGATATTGGTGGGCGTAGTACTTTTAATAGGAGGAATTACCAAATGAGTCAAATAATAAGGCTGGTTTTATATATAATTGCAATTATTATCGTGGCACCTCTGCTTGGCGGGCTTCTAACCGGGATTGACAGGGTAATAACCGCAAGAATGCAGGGAAGAAAAGGGCCTTCGGTGCTTCAGCCTTTTTATGATGTATTAAAACTCTTTCAGAAAGAATCAATAGAAGTTAACACCATGCATCGCTTTTTTGTCTATATATCTCTGATATTCGTTATTTTCACGACGGTTATCATGCTGTTGGGAGGAGACATACTGCTTGCTTTGTTTGCATTGACATTGGGCTCCATATTTTTTGTGCTGGGTGGTTACGCATCAAATTCCCCATACAGTACCATTGGTTCGGAAAGAGAGCTTCTCCAAATGATGGCCTTTGAGCCTATGCTTTTGCTTGCAGCCATTGGACTGTATTACGGGGACAAGAGCTTTTTTATAAAAGATATAGTTACGGCCCGCATTCCTTCAATTGTTTATCTTCCGGGAGTTTTTTTGGGACTGTTGTACGTATTGACTTTCAAACTTAGAAAATCCCCATTTGATTTAAGTATGTCGCACCACGGCCACCAGGAAATTGTACAAGGCATAACAACAGAGTATTCAGGAAAAGATTTGGCGATAATACAAATAACCCACTGGTATGAAACAATAATTGCACTGGCCCTTGTATACTTGTTTTTTGCCTTCAGGTCACCGTTCAGCCATGTTATTGCAATCTTAGCCTGCATTATCGCTTTCCTTCTGGAAATTGTCGTAGACAATGCTTTTGCACGGGCCAAGTGGGAGTTTGCACTCAAATCAACCTGGATTGTAACAGGGGTTTTGGCATCAGTAAATCTTATTATTTTATCATTTTTTAGGTAAGGTGAAAATATGAATTTTAGCAAAAAATCCCCATGGATTCTGCATTATGACGGTTCCAGCTGCAACGGCTGTGACATAGAGGTATTGGCCTGCCTTACTCCATTGTATGACATAGAGCGCTTTGGAGTAATAAACACGGGCAATCCCAAACATGCGGACATTTTGCTCATAACCGGCAGTATCAACGAACAGAATAAATCAGTGGTAAAGCAGCTTTACGAACAAATGGCGGACCCAAAGGTTGTTGTGGCCGTTGGAATATGCGCGGCAACTGGAGGCATTTTTTCTGAATGTTATAATGTGTCGGGAGGGGTCGACAAAATCATTCCGGTGGATGTTTATGTACCGGGCTGTGCGGCGCGTCCCGAAGCAATAATTGACGGGGTTGTAAAAGCTCTCGGCATATTGGAGGAAAGGCAGAAATACGCAAGAAAAAAAGATAAATAAAAAGATAAATAGGAGTATAATAAAAGGGTATAAATAACTACCGAAAAGTTTTGAAGAAAGAAAGTGAGTAGAAATGGCACAACAAACAATTAATACAATATCCCCCAATGAGCTTCTGGCCTATGCCTTAAGGCTCAAAAACGCAAATTACCGTTTGGTGGCAATTTCCTGTACCAATGCTGAAAACGGTGTAGAGATGAGTTATTCCTTTGACAGCGGCAGTGATTTTACAAACTTAAGAATAACTGTCGCACCCGGAGATGAGATAGAGAGTATCAGCAGTATTTATTCCTATTCCTTCCTGTATGAAAATGAAATAAAGGAGCTTTTTGGGGTGAATATAACGGGAATTTCTCCGGATTACAAGGACAAACTCTACAGGATATCCGTAAAAACACCTTTTAATATGAAAGAGGGTGACAAAAATGGGTAAGAAAACAGTAATCCCCTTCGGCCCTCAACATCCGGTTTTACCGGAGCCCATACATTTAGATCTTGTGCTTGAGGATGAAACAGTGGTAGAGGCAATACCTTCTATTGGATATATACACCGCGGTCTGGAAAAACTTGTGGAAAAAAAGGACTATCAGCAGTTTGTTTATGTAGCGGAAAGAATTTGCGGCATTTGCTCTTTCATGCACGGCATGGGTTACTGCATGTCGATTGAAAACATAATGGGAGTGCAAATTCCTGAAAGAGCAGAGTTTTTAAGAACCATCTGGGCAGAGCTGTCACGCATACACAGCCACATGCTTTGGTTGGGGCTTTTAGCCGACGCCCTTGGATTTGAAAGCCTGTTTATGCATTCTTGGAGGCTAAGAGAGCAGATTCTTGACATATTCGAAGAAACCACCGGAGGAAGAGTAATATTCTCCGTCTGCGATATTGGCGGTGTAAGAAGAGATATAGATTCTGAAATGCTGAAAAAAATAAACTCAATATTGGATGGTTTTGAAAAAGAATTTTCAGAAATCACAAAAGTATTTTTGAATGATTCTTCCGTAAAACTTCGTACCCAAGGCCTTGGTGTGCTTTCCCGTGAAGAGGCTTTTGAACTGGGAGCAGTCGGGCCTATGGCGAGAGCCAGCGGTATCGATATTGACATGAGAAAAAGCGGCTATGCCGCATACGGAAAATTAAAGATAGAACCCGTTGTTGAAACCGCCGGAGATTGCTATGCCAGAACATCGGTAAGAATCAGAGAAGTTTTTCAATCCATTGACCTGATTCGCCAGTGCATATCCCTCATTCCTGACGGTGAAATCAAGGTAAAGATTGTGGGAAATCCAAGCGGTGAATACTTTACCCGCCTGGAGCAGCCCCGCGGAGAAGTTTTATATTATGTAAAGGCAAACGGAACAAAGTTTCTGGAAAGATTCAGGGTTCGTACTCCAACCTTTGCAAATATTCCGGCTCTGCTTCACACGCTGAAAGGATGTCAGCTTGCAGACGTCCCGGTATTGATTCTGACCATTGACCCTTGCATAAGCTGTACCGAAAGATAACTCGTAAGTATGCCGTGAATGCAGATATAAGCATATATAGATGTAAACGTAAGATGTAAATACAATGAATATAGCAAATATGGCAAATATAATTATATACAATTAAAGTGTAAATATAAACAGACGTAAATATAACAGACGTAAATATAAATATGCAAATAGATGTAAATATGAATTAGATGCAAAAGTAAAATGGTTTAAAACAGGATGGTGTAAATTATGTCTTTTTTTACTATGACAAAGACACTTATAAAAAGTATATTTCACGGACCGTATACAGTCCGGTATCCGCTTGAAAAGAAGGAGCCCTTCCCTGCTTCAAGAGGCAGAATTGAGATTAACATACAGGACTGTATATTCTGCGGCTTGTGTGCAAGGCGCTGCCCCACCGGTGCCATTAATGTTGAGAAGCCAGAATCCCGATGGAGCATAAACCGACTTCGCTGCATACAATGCGGATATTGCAGTGAAGTCTGTCCGAAAAAGTGCCTCAAAATGAATAACATGTATCCTGCTCCGTCGTTTGAGAATATAGAGGATGTGTATCAAAATGCACGAGTACCCGATAACAAAGAGAATAATCGAAATATCGCAGGAGCATGCTAATAAACACAACGCCAAAGAAGTAAAACAAATCAACCTGGTGGTGGGCGATTATTCCGGCTATGTGGCCAGCTCCATAGAACTGTACTTCGGAATTATTGCGGAAGGAACCGTATGTGAAAATGCAAAACTTAACATCAAGCGCGTAAAACCAATGTTAAAATGCAATGAATGTGAAAGCCTCTTTGTGAGGAAACCTTTTTCTTTCGAGTGTCCTTACTGTGGCGGTCAGGGAAGTCCGACCGAGATAGGACACGAATTTTATATAGAATCGATAGAAATTTAGCAAGGAGTTTTGGAAATGTCGGAAAACAAAAAAATTGAAATAATGCAGTCAGTGTATGACAAAAATGACGAAGTGGCTTCAAAGATAAATCTCTCATTAACAAAGAAAGGCATCTATGCCATAAATGTAATGGGTTCACCGGGAGCAGGCAAGACCTCCACTCTGATTCAAATAATTAAAAGGCTTGATGGTATTACTCCCTATGTCATTGAAGGAGATATTGAATCGGATTTTGACACCAAAACCCTTCTTTCCATGGGAGTTAAAACCATACAGATAAACACAGGGGGAGCATGCCACTTAGATTCGCCGTTGATTGGCAAGGCTGTGGATGACCTTAACATTGAGAAAGGGATTTTATTTATAGAAAATATCGGCAATCTCGTCTGCCCTGCGGAATTTAAAATCGGCGAACATGCAAAAATGCTGATTTCCACCGTAACCGAAGGCAGTGACAAGCCTTATAAATATCCCCTTGCTTTTGAAAAGGCGGATATCATTATTTTAAACAAATGCGACCTTTTGCCCTATGTTGACTTTGATGAGGACTTCTTTATTGACGGTGTAAGGGCTTTAAACAAAACAGCTCCGGTAATAAAAGTATCCTGCAAAACGGGCGAAGGCTTTGATGAAGTGATGTTATGGATAAAGGAAAAAGCAAAAGCATAACAAAGAGAATAACAGTTTCAGGAATAGTTCAGGGGGTCGGTTTCAGACCCTTTGTCCATAATATTGCCAAAAAGCATGGAATACCGGGAACCGTACGAAACATCGGGGGTTTGGTGGAAATAATATTGCAATCCTCTGAGGAAAAATATAATGAATTTTTACAGGATTTAAAGGCAAATGCGCCTGTTGGTTCTGAAATAACCAATATCGAAACGGAAGATATAAAAGAGCGGGAATTTGACGGCTTTCGAATCATTGAAAGCAAGGACGATGAAGAAATCTCCATAATCCCGCCGGACCTCCCTGTCTGCGAAAGCTGTGAAAGGGAGCTTTTCACCGGCACCGACAGGCGCTTTTTAAATCCTTTTATCAGCTGCATGTCCTGCGGTGCCCGGTACACCATTATAGAAGAGCTTCCCTATGACAGGCACAACACCACCATGAGGGATTTTGACATGTGCCCTGCCTGCCGGGAAGAATACACATCCCCAAGAAACAGGCGCTTTCACGCCCAAACCATATCGTGCAATGACTGCGGGCCCTATTTAATTTTCAATGACCTTACCGGTGGCAGTGAACTTACTGAAAAAGATGCCTTCCATGCTGCGGCAAATATCATAGAATCCGGCGGAATAATCGCTGTAAAAGGCATAGGAGGCTATCATTTTGCCTGTTCTCCTTTTTTGGAAGATACGGTTTTAAGGCTTAGAGAATTAAAGGGCCGTGAAGCAAAGCCATTTGCAATAATGTTTGAATCGGTGGACTCCATACGCAAATACTGCGTTGTATCGGAAAAAGAAGAAGAACTTTTAAAGTCAAAGGCAAGGCCCATTGTTTTACTGTATTTAAAAAACAACTCCATGGCACCTTCCGCCTGTCAGGGCAGCATATACTGCGGAGCTTTTCTGCCCTATACTCCTCTGCACATGCTGCTTGTCAAAAGGTGCGGACCTCTGATTATGACAAGCGCCAATATATCCGACAAGCCCATAATAAAGGACGATTCAGAAATGCTGTCGTTAAAATCGCCCTTGTTAAACGGTGTTTTATACAATAAACGAAGAATTGTACGCTCTGTTGATGACTCGGTAGCAAAGGTTGTGGCAAATAGCCCCCAGCTGATTCGAAGAAGCCGCGGTTATGTCCCCTACCCTGTTTTTTTAAAAAACAGAAAAAAGGATTTGCAGATTTTTGCTGCAGGAAGTGACTTAAAAGCAGCCTTCTGCCTTTACAAAAACGGAAACGCGGTAATGTCCCAATACTTTGGAGACTTGGAAGAAAAGACGGTTTTGGAGCGGTATAAAGCCTCGTTCAGGGACCTTTGTCATCTTTTAAAAATTACTCCCGATATTGCAGTTTGTGATATGCACCCAAACTACCATTCATCCAGGTTTGCCGAAAACCTGGGCATTCCGCTCACCTATGTCCAGCATCATCATGCACATGTTGCATCGGTTATGGCAGAACATCATTTAAAGGAACAGGTAATCGGCGTTGCCTTTGATGGAACGGGCTATGGAACCGACGGCAAAATATGGGGCGGAGAATTTTTAATCTGCGAAGGCGCAGAGTTTAAAAGAGTGGCTCACCTTCGCTACATCCCTGTTTTGGGCGGTGATTCATCCATGCGGGATGCCGCGAAAACCGCCGCTTGCTTTTTGTTAAACTTGGGTCTTGACCAATATGTAAAAGACGAACGCAAGGACATAATAAAAGCCGCTTTGAAGAATAATATCAATACCGTGCCCACATCAAGCATGGGAAGACTGTTTGACGCCGTTTCATCCCTTTTGGAGATTCAGTATGAAAACCGCTATGAGGGAGAATGTGCGGCAATGCTGGAAAAAGAGGCAGTTTTGGCTCTAAGGCACAAGATAGAGCCTAAAAAGCTTGCCTTTGAAATCAAGCGAAAAAGTGATTTAATAGAAATAGATCCAAAACCGATGCTTAAATCCATGTGTCATCTTCAAAACAAAGATGACACAGGTTCTCTTGCATTGGGTTTTCATTATGCCGTTGCGGATATGATATTGGAAGTATGCGAAATAATACGGGCAGAACAAAAAATTAACACTGTCGCCTTAAGCGGCGGCGTATTTCAAAATACTTTGCTTATGGAACGAACACTCAAGATTTTAAGAGACAGACACTTTAACGTATACTATAACATGTCGGTTCCCCCAAATGACGGTTCAATTGGTCTGGGACAGACGTTTATTGGATTAGTGAGGTGATTAGCATGTGTGTTGCAGTACCCGGCAAAATAGTGGAAATTAGCGGAGACACAGCAAAGGTTGACGTTCTCGGAAACATCTGCGAAGCAAATATCAAGCTGGTTTCGGCTAAAATAGGGGATTATGTGCTGATTCATGCCGGTTGCGCCATTGAAGTTCTTAAAAAGGACATGGCGGAAGAAATATTGTCGCTTTTTGATGAACTTGGGGAGGAGCAAAATGAAGACGCTTGAAGCTATAAAAAAGGAGCTTGGAGAATACGAGGGCAAAAACATTAAAATAATGGAAGTCTGCGGCACCCACACTTCCAGCATTTTTAAGAACGGGATCCGAAGCCTTATCTCCCCTCGTATACAGCTTATTTCGGGACCGGGCTGCCCTGTATGCGTGACGGCCTCATCCTACATTGACAGGCTTGTAGAATATTCTCTAAAGGACAACCATTGTGTTTTGACTTTCGGTGACATGATGAAGGTAAAGGGACACAAACTTTCTCTTACCGAGGCAAAAGCAACGGGGGGAAATGTAAAAATCCTCTATTCTCCCCTCAGTGCGGTAAAAATTGCAATCAAAAGCCCTGAGACCCAATTTATTTTTGCCGCAGTGGGGTTTGAGACCACAGCCCCTATTTATGCGCTGATGATTGAAGAAATAATTAAGAATAATATAAAAAACCTGAAACTGATGACTTCGATTAAGACCATTATACCTGCGATTTCATATATTTGCGAAAATGAAAAAAATATAGACGCTTTTCTCTGCCCCGGTCATGTCAGTGTTATCATCGGCTCCTCGGTTTATACCGATATGGCGTTAAAATACCGCAAGCCTTTTGTGATAGGCGGTTTCGAGGGTGGGCATATTATAGCGGCAATTTATGAAATAATCCGCCAGATTTCAAACAATGAATACAGTATGAAAAACATGTATCAAAGTGCTGTAAGCCCTGAGGGAAATCAAAAGGCGAAATCTTTGATTGACAAATATTTTGAAGCTGCAGACGACTATTGGCGGGGAATCGGAATAATAAAAAACTCGGGGCTAAGGCTAAGAACGGAATACAGGGATTTTGATGCCGGGAGCACAATTTTTGAAGATGCTGACGCTGCACCTTCGGGCTGTAAATGTGCTGATGTAATACTGGGAAGAATAACCCCTGCACAATGCCCTCTGTTCGGCAAGGCCTGCACTCCGTTAAATGCCGTCGGAGCATGCATGGTTTCTTCAGAGGGCGCCTGCGGAATCTGGTACAGAAATTGTGAGGTGTAGACCAATGAAAATAAACATGTCCCACGGCAGCGGCGGAAAACAGACAAGCGATTTAATAAACCGGATATTTTTAAAGCATTTCGGCAACAACATATTAAACAGGCTTGAAGATGCCGCAGTGCTGGATATAAAGGGTAAAATTGCCTATACCACCGATTCCTTTGTGGTAACTCCCCTGTTTTTCAAGGGCGGTGACATTGGAAAACTTGCCGTTTGCGGCACAGTAAACGACATTTGCATGATGGGCGCCATTCCAAAATACCTCACGGCAGGCTTTATCATTGAGGAAGGAGCGGAAATTGAAACCATTGATAAAATTGCCCTTTCAATGAAGCTTGCCGCGGAAGAAGCAGGAATCAAAATTGTTGCGGGAGACACCAAAGTAATCGAAGGCCACGGCGGAATCTATATAAACACATCCGGTATCGGTGAAATAGTAAAAAGCGGCATCAGTATTTCCAATTGCCAAAAAGGCGATGTCATCATACTTTCAGGCAATTTGGGCGACCACCACGCCGCTGTAATGTCGGAGCGAATGGAGATTGAGAACAATATAAAAAGCGACTGCGCTCCCCTTGTCCAAATAGTAAAAAATCTGATTGAAAGCAATATAGAAATCCATTGCATGCGGGACATAACCAGGGGCGGTCTTGCAACAGTGCTCAACGAAATATCGTCAGCCTCAAACTGCGGCATTGAGATACACGAAGCCGTTTTGCCCATCAGCAATGAAGTAAGAGGATTTTGCAGTATCCTCGGGCTTGACCCCCTTTATATGGCAAACGAAGGGAAAATGATAGCCGTTATACCCGAAAATGAGGCTAACAAGGCTCTTGAAGTAATCAGAAAAAGCAAATACGGAGAAAACGCCCAAATTATCGGTCGTATTGTGGACGGAAGCGGAGTAACCATGATTACAACCCTTCAAGGAAACAGGATATTGGACATTCTGTATGGCGAAGGACTTCCCCGCATTTGCTAAAAATTTTGTCCTTTTCGTTTTGCAGCTTTCAATTTCGGCACTGTTTGGAAGCATTCTCCTGCAAAATACTGAAAAACTCCGGTAAGACGTAAAAAACCTCCGTCAGGACTTAAGTTCCTGACGGAGGTTTTTTACTTGGGAGAAGTAGTCTACGCAATTCAGACTTATGATTCTACAGGAAATTTATCAATATATTTAAGCAAATATCTCTTTAAAATATTGTAGTCTGTAGAATTTACCTTTCCGTCCCCATTCAAATCCGCAGCCTTTTCACCGGCCGGCAAAGTGGTGATTATACCTAAAAGATATCTTGACATAAGCGTGGAATCAGTGGAGTTAACATTGCCGTCACCGTTGAGGTCGCCGTACTTGAAAGTCGGCTCCTGTTTTGACTCAAAGGTAAACCAGTCAACATTTACAGCTCCTCCGAATACCAAATAGACGTCCTGGACACCCGTAATTTTATTAATACTGCAGCTCTGCTCCTCATAGGCATTAAAGCCTCCGGTTGCAGCCACTTGCAATGTACCTGCAAGAGTGCCTGTCGGACTGCCCAGTCGGATTTCTATTTTTGGAGTACCGGTAGTTGCAGCCCTGATTTTGAATGAATTTGCACCGTTACCGAAATTAATATTTTTGTAAGCAAAATAGTTGCCGTTTTCGATATATCCGAGACCGCTTCCTGTGCCGGTACCCACTACTTGTACAGTGGAAGAATTGGTAGCGTTATATTCTTCGCATTCTATCTTTGAGAAAGCATTTCTTTCAACCGGTATTTGCGGTTCACTGGATCCACCGCCTACAAAAGTTGTAACGCTTTGAGGCTCCAAAGTAACCTGGAAAGTGGTTCCACTTGCATTTATGTCTGATTCTTTCCTAAGATTTTTTGACCCTGTAGTAACATATCTTTCCCACTTTCTGATACTTGTTCCCGGAACGGATATATTAATTGTCTTCGCCTCGGTACTTTTATTTATAACCACTGCCACAACGCTGTTATCTTTTTTGTTTTTGTAAGCAGATAAATATACATTGTATGTAGGATTTTTCGTTGCATCAACCCTTACATATCCCGGGCGGACAAACTTTGAGTAATGTGCCATCATATATCCGCGCTTGCTTATAGTACCGTCTTCTTTCATAGGTCCGTATGACCTGCGGATATACCACCAAACATATGCCTGGAAATTTCCCTCTACCAAAGCATTGTGCATATTATGCGCAACCTCTAGTGCCTCAGGCCAGCGGTCTGCCGAATTGCTGTCGCTGTTTGGAACATAAACCTCTGTCATCCACAGCTCTTTTCCCGCTCCTTTTTGCTCAAACAAAGGATAGGGCATATTGTTTACAGTAGTGCCGTAAAAGTGGGCACCAAGTATATCCAAATTCGCAAGAGCCTGAGGGTCATTCAAAATCGGGTCGGACATATTTTTCAGATATTGGAATGACTCCGGCGCCATAACCCTGCAGTTGATTTGGCCGGCATAGTCCCTCATAAAGCGAAGCATTTCCTGAGGAGTCCACCATGTCCACTCATGGGCATAGTCTGGTTCGTTCTGAACTGAAATGGCATACAAATCCACTCCGTTACTTTTCATGTACGCAACAAAGTCGTTAAGATGCTGTACATAATCTCCGTATTTATCATATCTGAGTCTCTTTTGATTTGGCACACCGTTACGAGTGAAGGTCTCCACCATATTACTTGGAGGATTCCACGGAGAAGCAAAAACTATTGCTCCAAGCTCAATAGCTCTTCTGGCGGTTGCCACTTCTTTTGACCAATTGTTTCTGTTCTCATCGACATGAATTCTCAAAATAGTAAAGCCCAGCTGTCCCTCTCCATTACCAAAAGCCGTATCCCTTTGCTGCGGCGTCAGGTCGGAAATCCAAACGGGATGGTTCATTCCTCCAAATCCGCGGATTACCTGTTTTTCCGCCGACAAGTTGATTGTTGCCGTTTCTGCCGCATCTACCGTGATTATAAAGCCAAATAGTTGAGTAAAAACGACAAACAAAACAGTAGAAAATAGCAGCAATTTTCTTAACTTACGCATATAATTCCCCCCACCTTTATTATACACCCCTTTAAAAAAACATAAGGGCAAATTTAATACTTCTGTTTGTGTTAATTATTCGAATCAAAACTTCTTTTTATGTACGGAATTTTAAAATTAATCACTTGTTTCTGTTATGATAATCGGTATTCTGTTGTAGCCTTTTGTACATCCATAACTATCACCTCTTGCCGGTTTAAAAAGTTTTATTATTTTTTCAAGCTTTCAAGCCAATATTTCCAAAATGACTGCACTTCATTTGCAACTATTATTCTATGTGAGCTTCTATTTGACGCTTGCAATCTTATCTTCGGAACACATGCTTGGGTCTTCTGTACGTCAAATCAATATAAAACAGAAAAAGGGCTACATCAGCCGAAACTGAGCAGCCTCGTACTTATTTTTCTAATTTTCTGAGGTATTGTAATTCCATAAGTTCTTCTACAGAAATTCTATTCATTTAGAGTTTCTCCCTTACTTTTGAATATCTGAATAAATTACTTTAGAAGTCAATATGTTAATTCTATCATCTGAGTTTAATAATATACTCAGACAAAAGCTCTCACTATTTCTTTGATATTCAACAAGTCTATTAATAATATCCGTACCGTCATTAACATTAACTTCATTTATATATATACCTGCTCCCCAAGGCTCATAAAAGCTAATATCTGCATACTGGACATCTTCAAATATAATTACTGCTTCTTTATAGCTATTATTATCCCTACATAACTTTACAGGTATTTCTATTCTGTGCATATTATAATCACAAGTAATTTTAGCAATTTCAGCATCATGTAAGTTTAAGTCCTGTATTTTATAGATTGTATGTTTATTAAAAGTCGATATTGTCACCTCATTATCTATAGCTTCTGTTCCTTCTTTAAAAACTTCAAGTTCTTCCTTTGAACATCCCGCCTGTCAACGCTGCCGCTATTCCCAATCCTGTAATAACTACCGCCGCAACAACTATTTTAGCAATGGATTTTCCAATTCTCTTTACACTACTGAGCAGCCGATTTTAAGCCGTCCTTGAATTTTTCCCATCCTTTTTTCTCACATTCCGGTTTTAAATAATAAAAAAAATAATAATATTCTTTGCAAAAATCTTCTGTCTTTATCCTATCTTTTTTGCATTCTTTCTCAAAGCAGGAACAACTGCCTCAAAATCCTTAATCTTACCCTTATTGTTAATTGATTTTCCGGTGATAACCCAAACCGGCTGTAAATGTGGCTGTTCATCATAGTTTCCTGCATCTTCCTAATAATGCGTACTAATGCCATGAACTTCCGCTTCAGTGGCTTGAGGATCAATATTCACTGACCCCAATCTGTTTCCAATAATTTTAGCACCGTATCTGTATCAATTGTTTCATAAATGCCGTCCTCAATATAATCCTTGTAAAATTTCTCAATCCCAAGAATCTTTCCAAAAGGACCAATACGTATTGTAATTCTTGAGACTCCGTATACTTCTTTTCCATCAATAACAGGATAAAAATTAACTGTTCTATGTATTATTCTATAGTCTCCTTGAAACTCATCTCCCGATGAAGCTTCAGTGAAGACTATCTTTTGAAAACGTTCGGGAATATCCATCCCCATTGAATTCATAAATTCCTTTGCAATTTTTAAACATTCCTCTTCATTTGGAACATTTCCTCCGGTAATATCTCCTGCATCCGCAGACATATATTGCCATTTTCCTGTATCATACCAATATTTAAATATCCCAGCATCACTCTCTATTGAATATGTATTCATATTTTCAAACTTTTTCACTTCTCCTTTAATTCCTAGCTTCTCCGCTATCTCAACAGCTTCTTTTAAAGGGTCTTGTGGCTTGATAAATTTATACACTTTCGCATTTTTCACATTTTCTTTAATTGTACTTAATATACAATTATATAATACTTTCGTATTTTGTGCTGAACAAATAAAGGATATCTATATGACAATATATTTTACTTTTGTAATACATACGATATATTACAAATAACCTGTACATTTTGGGAGGAGCAAAAATGAACCGTAAACTTGTCAAACCTGTACTATTTGTTATTTTTAGCCTTTCCTTAACTGCAATTATCACAGGTTGTTTACTTTCTCCCAAATCTCAAACCAATAGGAATATAAATAAAGATAAGATAAGCGCGAAAGAATCACAATCTACTTTGGAACAAACAGGCAATGAAACCCATGCCAGTGAAACTAACATCAGTGAAGAAGATATCAGCGAAGCAAAAGCTATACTGCAAAAACACTTTAAAGCAATAAAGATGCCAGCTATTTTGTTAATAAAATACTATATAAAGTGATTATATTCCATGTTGTATACAAAGGGGCAATAGATTGGGTTGAAGCAAGTTACACCAGCGATATAAACGACAAAGGCTACGTGTTAACAAAAGAAACTCCTTATAGCAAATGGAAAATACATAGCTGGGGAGTATAAAACCGGACTATAAAACTATTTTTACACCAACCGATGCTCAAAAGAATAATATAGCATTGTGAACTACTTTACCGGAGGCGATTTATACAATGCAGTATGCAATGATGTCCATAGCACCCGGACAGCATCGGTTGCCACCTCTACCCTACCCTTACAATGCATTGGAGCCTGTAATCAGTGCGGAGGCTTTAAGAATTCATCACGACATGCACCACAAGGCTTATGTCGATGGCCTGAACAGGGCGGAAATCAACCTGGTGGAAGCGCGGAAAAACAATGACTTCAAATATATAAAATACTGGGAAAATCAGTTGGCCTTCAACGGTTCCGGTCATATTCTCCACAGCATTTTCTGGACTGTCATGGCACCTCCGGGAAGAGGAGGTAAGCCCGGCATTCACACTACAAACCAGATAAACAGCTATTTTGGAAGCTTCAACGCGTTTGCGGAGCAGTTTAAAAGCGCCGCTGAAAATGTGGAAGCATCCGGATGGGGAATTCTGACCTGGCAGCCGACATGGAGAAGGCTTGAAATTTTGCAGGCGGAAAAGCATCAGGATTTAACACAGTGGAGCGGAATTCCCATTTTGGTATGCGATGTCTGGGAACATGCCTATTACCTGGATTATCAGAACAGGCGAAAGGAATATATAAGCCGATGGTGGGACTTAATCAACTGGCATGAAGTTGAAAGACGGCTTCTTTTGGCAATGAACGGTCAGGTGCCCCTCACTGTTATGAATAATTATTGGCTGGCTTAAATTCTCAAAAAGTCGGAAAAAACTTTCTTCCGGCTTTCTTTTTGTCTTCTTCAAAAAAGCAAAGCAACTCCAAAAAGTCTCGATATCCCTAGCGTTCATTGTAACAAAATTTACATAAATTAATATACTATAATATCAGTGTATTTACAGGGGTGATACTTTATGTTTCCGTACTATCAAAGGCAGTGTCCCACAGGTTCGGTTCCCTATACGATAAAAGCCGGAGACACACTGGCTGCCATAGCAAGAATATACGGGACCACAGTACAGGACATTATTAATGCAAACCCTGATATTGATCCCTATTATTTAAGAGTAGGTCAGCAAATATGTATTCCGCTAACCATGCAAATATATCCTTCGTGTCCGACAACAAACTATTATGTGGTAAGGCCGGAAGACACTTTGGAGTCAATAGCGGCTTACTTTAACATAACTCCCCAACAGTTATTGTATTCAAACTACGGAATAGACCCCACTGATTTATACGTGGATCAAATTCTATGCATACCTGTAGCTCCTCCCCCCGTCACCGTTAATGTCAACGTGGCGGAACGAACTCTTACAGTATACCGCGACGGAAGAATTTACAGAACATACAGAATTGCTTTGGAAAATCCGGCGTCACCCATTCCAAGAGGAACATTTACGGTTTTAAACAAACAGGTTGATCCCGGTGTTGAGATGGGAGCAAGATGGATTGGACTTTCTGAAGCAGGTTTTGGAATTCATGGCACAAACACACCGGAATTTATTGATGTCGTCTCCACCGGCAACAGTATAGTCATGTCCAACGAGGATGTAAGCGAGCTGTTTAATCTTGTACCTGTGGGAACAATCGTAACCATATCCTGATTCAAAGCCGGAACAAGTTTATTTTAAAAGAGGTGAATCAAAACAATGATTTCCTGTTTTAATCGTCAATGTCCTACCGGCACTATATCTTACACTGTGCGTGCGGGAGACACCCTTTACCTTATTGCCGGCAGATTCAATACCACCGTTGAGGCAATTCTTGCCGCCAATCCAGGCATTGTTCCGGAAAGGCTCTACATAGGCCAGGTGATTTGCGTACCCTATGCACAGCCGCCACAACCTGCATGCCCTATAGGCACGTCTCCTTATGAAATAAAAAGCGGAGACACTTTGTCAAAAATAGCCGCAAAGTTCAATACCACCGTTGGGGACATACTAAACGCCAATCCCGGCATTATTCCCGAAAAACTTTACGTGGGCCAGAAAATTTGTATCCCTCAGCCAAAATCAGAAAATCCCGGATGTCCTACAATGAACTATTATGTCATCCAAAAAGGTGATACCTTGCCCGCCATAGCAAAAATATTCAATGTCACGGTGCAACAACTGATAAATGCAAATCCCGGAATAAATCCAAACGCCCTTTATGTAGGACAGGTAATATGCATACCTGTGGCCCCATCCTCCGTAAGAATCATAGTAAGTATAGCTGCCAAAACCCTTTCACTGTACCGGGACGGAAGACTTGTCAAGTCATACCCTGTGGCAACAGGAAAACCTACAACCCCCACTCCGCGGGGAACATTTACAATAATAAACAAACAAGTCAATCCCGGCGGACCGTTTGGCACAAGATGGATGGGATTGTCACAGCCCCATTACGGCATTCACGGAACCAACAATCCCGCCTCCATAGGAACAGCTGCATCCAACGGCTGTATAAGAATGTACAATGAAGATGTTAATGAGCTCTTTAACCTGGTATCGGTCGGAACACCGGTAACCATTTACTGACTGAAATTAAAAAAAGGCAGGCTATAATTAAATATAACCTGCATAAAAATTTGGATTTTTAAATAATTCTCCTATTTATATACTATTGAACCCATTATTGCACCCCTGCCGATATTTTTATGCACTGCTGATGGTTTGGATCCAGTTTTCCGTCCTTATGCCTTGTACTGTTGTAAAAATGTATATCAAAGTGGCCGTCTATACCATTGCCTTTAATATAGTCATAGTTTGTGCCCGCGCCGTAATCTCCGCTCCTCCACGATGTCCAGACACCACCCGGGGCGCTGTCATTTCCCGCATGCGGCATTGCCGTCATGCTGGCGGCAATTTTTCTTCCGTTATATTTGATTATCACAGGTCTTCTTACCCAGCTGAAGCCACCCCATATTTCCTTCATTATATTAATGTCTTTTACAGTAAGAGTTTCACAGTCGGCATGGTTTGAACCGCCCGTACGTTTTACAAAAAAGGATTTGCCGGTGTAGAAATCCACCACCTCAAAAGTGCTTCCCCTTGGAATCAAATACTGTGCTTCCGTCCACCAGTCCAGCAGTTCCCCGTATTTTTCACCAGGAGTGCTTTTTACAGGTACATTATGTACCGGTATCTTTAATTTCTGTCCAATATTAAGCACCGTCGAGGAATTGATATTATTTGCTTCCATAAGCTCATACATCGAAATTCCGAACTTTTCTGCAATACTCCACGCGGTATCGCCTTTTTGAACTGTATAGCTTGTATAAGTAATGTACGGACCGCTTAAGTTGTTGCCTGAATTGTTATTTGAAGTATTGGTTGAATTATTGTTTTGATTTGAAGAAGTTGCCGGAACCTGTGACATGCTGGTTACAGGTATTTTTATTACCTGGCCTATGTCAAGATAACTTTTTTCATTGGCACCGTTCAGTTTCAAAAGTTCCGTAAAGTTTACTTTGAATTTCTGGCTTATTGTCCAGTAAGTGTCTCCTTTTTGCACGGTATAATTTGCCGTAGCGGGAAGAATTACTTTATCCCCTACATTCAGCATCGAATTTTCATTGGCATTGTTCAGTGCCAATAACTCTTTAAAGTTTATCCCGTATTTCTGGCTGATATTCCAATAAGTATCTCCGGATTGAACTATATACACCGATTCGTCTTTTATCGGAAGCACTATTGTCTGTCCCGGATACAACACCGTATTCTCATTAGCATTGTTTGCCTTTAAAAGGGCGGCTGTCGAAATATTATACTTTTGCCCTATCTTCCAGAACGTATCACCGGACTGTACTTTGTAGTTAACATTCTGCGCAAAAGCAAATCCTGAACTTCCTGCCATGATACCTATGCTCAAAACCCCACAAATTACAGTTTTCTTAAGCTTCATTTAACTAAATCCCCCTTGACACTGTATAGTGTGTTCCAATGTTTTCTCCCTAAGTTTACATAAAAAAGTATTCGACTTCCATTAATGAAATCCTTTGTGTAATTTATGGCAAGTAAATTTCAGGAATTTAAGAAATTTAAAAAAATTAGTTAAAAATTTATCAAATTATGAAGACAAGATTCAATCCCTCAGCTATAATATATAGAGGTGGGAACCACAGGCCCATTTATTAAAAATCCAGTATTTTATTTTAATGTAAAATATATTTTGAAAAATTTATGAAATGTATTTTGAGGTGAAGAAGATGAAAACACTAGAAAATCATAATCGCATCAAAGTAACCGTCAACGGACGCGAAATCGAGGTATATGACAACCTGACCATCCTCCAGGCATTGCTTCAGGAGGATATACACATTCCGCACCTGTGCTATGATATCAGGCTTGAAAGGTCAAACGGCAATTGCGGATTGTGTGTGGTTACCTTAATCTCCCCTGACGGTGAGAGAGACGTCAAAGCATGTCAGACTCCCATTAAGGAAGGTATGGTAATATGCACCAACACTCCAAAACTTGAGAATTATAGAAAAATACGTCTGGAGCAGCTTCTTTCCGACCACAACGCAGATTGTGTCGCTCCCTGTGTAATGACATGTCCTGCAAATATTGACATCCAATCATACCTGCGCCATGTAGGCAACGGAGATTTTGAGGCTGCAATCCGTGTCATTAAAGAGAGGAATCCTTTCCCGATAGTATGCGGCCGCGTATGTCCTCATACCTGTGAATCTCAATGCCGCCGCAACCTTGTAGACGCGCCCGTGGCAATAAACTATGTCAAACGTTTTGCCGCCGACTGGGACATGGCACGGCCTGAGCCATGGACTCCTGAAAAGAAGCCTCCTACAGGCAAAAAAATTGCCATAGTCGGAGCAGGTCCTTCCGGTCTTTCCGCTGCATATTACAGTGCCATCAAGGGTCATGACGTAACTGTTTTTGAACGTCAGCCTCATCCCGGAGGTATGATGAGGTACGGTATCCCTGAATATCGTCTTCCCAAGGCTATTCTTGACAAGGAAATCGAGATGATAAAAAAACTCGGAGTTAAAATTATGACAGAAAAGGCTTTGGGAATCCATATCCGTCTCGAAGACCTCAGCAAGGATTTTGATGCCGTTTACCTTGCAATCGGTTCATGGCAGGCAACTCCGATGCATATTGAAGGTGAAAAACTTGACGGCGTATGGGCAGGTATAAACTATCTTGAACAAGTGGCAAAAAATGTTGATATTCCGTTGGGTGACAATGTTGTGGTAATCGGAGGCGGAAACACGGCCATCGACTGCGCCCGTACCGCTCTCAGGAAAGGTGCCAAATCCGTAAAACTCGTATACCGCTGTACCCGTGAAGAAATGCCTGCGGCACCCTACGAGGTGGAAGAAGCCATCCACGAAGGAGTTGAAATGATTTTCCTGATGGCGCCCACAAAGATTATTGTAAAAGACGGCAAAAAGAAACTCGTTTGTATCCGTATGCAGCTTGGAGAGCCTGACCGTTCCGGTCGTCGCCGTCCGGTTCCCATTGAGGGAAGCGAAGTTGAAATTGACGCCGACACAATAATCGGTGCCATAGGTCAAAGCACCAACACCCAGTTCCTTTACAACGACCTTCCGGTAAAACTTAACAAATGGGGAGATATAGAAGTAAACGGTAAAACCTTGCAGACTTCTGAATACAACATATTTGCCGGCGGTGACTGCGTAACCGGTCCTGCAACGGTAATTCAGGCTGTTGCGGCAGGCCGTCAGGCAGCGGAATCCATGGATAGTTTCCTGATGAAAGGTTATATCAAAGAGGCAAACATAGATTACAGCTGCAGCCGTGGTTCCATGGAAGACTTACCAAAGTGGGAATTCCGCGAAATACCGAAAGTTCCTCGTGCGGTAATGCCTTCCCTTTCTCTGGAAGAGCGTAAAAACAATTTTAACGAGGTTGAATTGGGTCTTTCTGAAGAAGTTGCAAGAAAAGAAGCACGCCGCTGTTTAAAATGCGGATGCAGCGCCCGTTTCACCTGCGATTTGAGAAAAGAAGCAAGCAATCATGGCATTGTATATGAAGAACCAATTCACGACCGCCCATATATCCCGAAAGTTGATGACCATCCTTTCATCGTAAGGGATCACAACAAGTGTATCTCCTGCGGCCGTTGTATTGCCGCATGTGCTGAAATTGAAGGCCCGGGCGTTCTCACCTTCTATATGAAAAACGGTCGCCAGCTTGTAGGTACAAAAAGCGGTCTTCCTCTCAGGGACACAGACTGCGTAAGCTGCGGTCAGTGTGTTACTGCATGTCCTTGCGCCGCTCTCGATTATCGCCGTGAGAGAGGAAAGGTGGTAAGGGCAATCAACGATCCCAAAAAGACTGTTGTCGGATTTGTCGCACCGGCAGTTCGCAGTCTTATATCCAACACCTTCGGTGTCTCATATGAGGAAGCATCTCCGTTTATGGCAGGCCTGCTTAAAAAGCTTGGCTTTGACAAGGTGTTTGACTTTACCTTTGCCGCAGACCTGACTATTGTGGAAGAAACCACGGAGTTCCTCTCAAGGATACAAAACAAGGGTGTAATGCCTCAATTTACATCCTGTTGTCCGGGATGGATCAATTTCGTTGAAAAGAGATACCCCGAAATAATCCCTCACCTGTCCACCTGCAAATCACCGCAGATGATGATGGGTGCAACAGTTAAAAATCACTATGCAAAACTTATGGGAATAAATAAAGAGGATCTTTTCGTGGTATCCATAGTTCCATGTCTTGCGAAGAAATATGAAGCTGCCCGTCCGGAGTTTATCCACGACGGCATCCGCGATGTGGACGCAGTTCTTACAACTACGGAAATGCTTTAAATGATGGAACTTGCCGATATCAAACCTTCGGAAGTGGTTCCTCAGGAATTTGACGAGCCTTACAAACAGGTTTCCGGTGCCGGAATACTGTTTGGTGCTTCCGGCGGTGTGGCTGAAGCCGCCCTTCGTATGGCCGTTGAGAAACTTACAGGAAAAGTGCTCACCGACCACCTTGAATTTGAAGAAATTCGCGGCTTTGAAGGTGTGAAAGAATCCACCATAGACGTAAACGGCACAAAAGTGCGCGTGGCAGTTGTCAGCGGCCTTAAGAATGCTGAACCTATCATTGAAAAAATACTCAACGGGGTTGACGTGGGATACGACCTCATAGAAGTAATGGCATGCCCCGGTGGATGTATCTGCGGAGCCGGACATCCGGTCCCCGAAAAAATAGATTCTCTTGAAAAGCGCCAGCAAGTTCTTGTAAATATAGACAAAGTTTCGAAATACAGAAAATCCCAGGAGAATCCGGATATCTTAAGGCTGTACAATGAATTTTACGGTGAACCGAATTCTCCTCTGGCTCACGAACTTTTGCACACACATTATACTCCAAAGCACGGTGACAGTACCTGCAGCCCTGAACGTAAAAAAGGAACGGCAGCATTTGATGTGCAAGAGTTTACAATCTGCATGTGCGAATCCTGCATGGAGAAGGGCGCTGAAAATCTCTACAACGATTTAAGCTCAAAAATTAGACTGTTCAAAATGGATCCGTTTGTGCAAATAAAGAGAATTCGATTAAAAGAAACCCATCCGGGCAAAGGCGTGTATATCGCCCTTAACGGAAAACAAATTGAGGAGCCTATGCTCAGCGGTAATATCCCGGACGAATCAGAATCAGAATAAAAAGCCAAAAGTCAACAGGCATGCAAAATAGAAAAGGACCGGATAAAACCGGTCCTCATTTTTTATTATAACAAGTACGGAAATATGTGACAAAAATAAAAAAAATCCGTTATACACCTGAAGAATATGAAAGATATATTAAAAATAATATGGATAACAGTGGTATCGAAAATACTATGGCAAGAAACAGACAACCATATATATTCATCTTTATCCATCTTATATATTTGTTTATCTCGTAATCATCATCAATTATCACGTACGTAATTTTTTCAAAACCACTAATTTTAAATCCATCCATTTTAAATCTTTCAATCTGAAACCTATTAATGTACCTTAATCTGAAAGTCTGTCCGATATGCTGTTTATCCAAGTCTTTTCTTGAAAAAAAGTTCATAACTTTATATGTCCGGTTGCCGTCACTGACTATAAAAACAGGGTGGTAGAAGCCATTGCTGTTATCATCGTATTCAAAATATCCACTTCTGCTATGCCTACCTCCTCTGCGGTATCTTCCAAAACATTCAAGGGTTCCATATATTATTTCAGTGTTGTACACATCCCTGAGAAACCGTTGTTCTCTAAAGAAACTATAAAGAAAAGCACAAGGAACAAAAAGGAATACCCCTCCTGCCAATATAAATGGTAAATATTTCATCACAATGCCTCCCTTTATCAGAAAGCAAAATATTTCCTCTTACTTTCCCGTCCAGGATTTAATTTTTCACATTACTACAAAGCAGGGAATGCTTATTCCGATAATATCATATTACATTTTAGAGCAAAGCTTCCCTGAAACTTTCACGTACTCTGGCAGGCAAAAGGCTTCCTGAGTTTCTTAGTTTCATATTCTGTCGATTATTACGTTTTCAATTTAACATATTTACAGTTTTCTTTAAGAATTTTTCATTATAACGTTTTCTATGGCATCTGCAACATCTTCGCACGCATCACAGCACTTTTCAAGATAGTGGAAAGTAGTATCCCATGCCGCGACCTCTCTGAAGTCATTGCAATTGCAATACAAATCTCTTGTCGCTTCCGTAAAGAGTCGGTCTCCCTCTTCTTCCAGCTGGTTGACTTCAATAATAAACTGATGCAAATTCTGCGACTTTCTGAAATTGATAAACTCACCCAATGCCGTCTTTAACGAATTGCAGCACTTGACAATAATTTCGGTCATTTTTACGGCCTGTGGACGGATACTTGTAATATTATACATATACATACGCATTACCACATCTTCAATTGCATCGGTTACGTTGTCTATTGCATCCGCCAATGCCATAATATCTTCTCTCTCAATAGGTGTTATAAACTCTTTTGCCAGCTTTCTAATCATTACATGCCTTGCCTGGTCCCCGCTGTGCTCTATATCGTGCATTTCCTTCATTTTTTCGGGTAATTCTTCAGCTTTGAAGTTGTTCATAATCTGATTCAGCAAGTTTGCCGCCTGACAAGAATAGTTCACCAATTCCACAAATGTGTCAAAATAGTATGAATCTTTTTTTCGCGCCATAATCCAAACCTCTTCCTCAAAAATATATTTCCATTATTTTGTATAACCGAAGATTAAAATATGTTCATAAAGAGCAATGCCATCAAAAAGCCTATCAATCCGCATCCCGGGAAAGTCAGAACCCATGCGGACACCATCTCTTTTACCACTCCCCAGTTAACTGAAGATATACGTTTTGCCGCTCCAACGCCCATAATTGCCGTTGTCTTGGTATGAGTGGTACTGACCGGCAAGCCGAAAACTGATGCTGTAAGCAAACATATCACGCCGGCAAGGTCGGCAGAAAAACCTTGATATTTTTCAAGTTTGACCATGTCCATTCCTACGGCCTTAATAATTCGATATCCGCCAATGGAAGTACCTGTGGCCATGACTGCCGAGCAAAGAATAAGCATCCAGTTCGGTATGATAAATTCTGTCACTTGTGCTTGTCCCTGCGTTAAAAACACACCCAGCATAAACACACCCATAAATTTCTGTCCGTCCTGCGCGCCATGCATAAATGCCATGCCGGCACTGGCCAAAACCTGGGCATTTTTGAAAAACCCAAAAGTTTTTGCCCTGTTGACTCTTCTAAAAATCTTCTCAACCAGCTTTACAACCGTCCATCCCGTTGCGAAACCCAATACCAGGGACAGTGCCAGTCCGTAAAGGACATTAACCCACTCATTAAAATTAATACCGTGAAGGCCTTTTTGCAGGGCAATTGCAGCACCGCTTATTCCGGCAATAAGTGCATGGCTTTCACTGGTTGGAATTCCAAACCACCATGCGGCCGTCGCCCAAAGCACAATTGCAAAAAGAGCAGCGCAAAGGGCTACCAGGGCTTTGTTAGGGTCTCCTCCGAAATCAACCATTTTATAAATGGTCTCTGCCACCCTCGCATTGATCTTGGTCATAACAAAAACACCAAGAAAGTCAAAAAACGCTGCCATCACTATAGCCGCACGCGGACTTATCGACCGTGTGGAAACACAAGTGGCAATCGCGTTAGGAGCATCCGTCCATCCATTAACCATTATAACTCCCAGTGTAAGAAGAGTAGTTATAATTAATGGAGGACTCGATATCAAATGACTTAAAAAATCAGTAAGTGATACAGTCATATTCCCTCTACTTTCTTTATGTATTATATTTTTTGATAAATAATTTTTGATTACTCATCAAACGATTTTAGCATAGCATATTTTTTTATGGTTCGCAATAGTCATGATTGACTAAGCTTTGTCTTGTAATCAGTAATTCATAATGATAAAATCAAACACAAAACAATCTTTTCGTATACTTTTTAGTATATCCATAGAATAAATATGATAAAAGGAGTTTGAAATTATGCATATAAAACAACTTTCAACAGAAGAAGTCACACATGTATTCAACAACTCAATGCAGTTTGATTTTCCCCAAAATGAAATAAGACCGCTTAGCAGCATTAAAAAGCTTATGGAAAAAAATTTGTACCCTTGTTTCGGTTTCTATGTCGACGATATTTTAAAAGCATATGCTCTTTTCTGCCACGCCCCTTTCGGCAAATGCCTTCTTCTTGACTATTATGCCGTAAACCGGGCAGACAGAAACAAGGGATATGGAAGTATGTTTTTGAAAAAATTGCAAGAAATACTTGGCAATTTCTCCGGAATTATATTTGAGTTGGAAAGCATTAATGCGGCAAAAAACGAAGCAGAAAAGTCGGAGCGGGAAAGAAGAATATCTTTTTATGAAAGAAACGGCGCCAGAAAGACCAATATTTCCAGTAAGTTGTTTGATGTTGAATTTGACATATTTTATCTGCCGATAAAAAAAGAATGGGATGACTCTTTTGTTTACAGCGAGCTTGACAAAATTTACGATACCATATTCCCCAAAGAATTTCGCGGAAAGAAAGTGTTCCTTTCTTACATGTAAAAGCTTTAGATAAAAATGAACTGCACGAAACATTGTAAATACGTACAGTTCATTAAACAAGGCCGCTTTATCGGTTTGCCGGATTTCCTCATCCGGTTTGTCATATTCCGAATTGTACTTCGCAAAGATATTTGTACAAGCCGTCTTGCTTTATAAGCTCGTCATGAGTGCCCGACTCTACAATTTCCCCGTCTTTTAAGACAAGGATGTTGTCTGCCTGCTTTACGGTGGACAGCCTGTGGGCTATCACAATAATAGTGCGGGTTCCTGCCAATTCACCAATCGCTTTCTGGATTTCCGCTTCCGTTTCGACATCAACTGACGCGGTTGCTTCGTCCAATATCAATATAGGAGTGTTTCTAAGAACCGCTCTGGCGATGGACAAACGCTGTTTCTGCCCTCCGGAAAGCTTTACGCCCCTTTCACCTATCACGGTGTCATAGCCTTCGGGAAGCTGCATTATAAAATCATGAGCCCTTGCGATTTTTGCCGCTCTAACAATATCTTCAAAAGAAGCGTCCCTGCTTCCGTAAGCAATATTGTCAGCCACACTGCCGTTGAAAAGGAATGTATCCTGAAGCACTATGCTTATCTGGTTTCTTAGAGAAGATATTGTTATATCCTTAATATTCATACCGTCAAGAAGAATTTCTCCCGAAACCGGGTCATAAAATCTTGCTATTAAACTAATTACAGTGCTTTTTCCCACTCCGGTCGGCCCCACCAATGCTATCATCTGACCGGGCTTTGCGGTAAAGCTTATATTTTTCAAAACCGGATTTGAAGGAATATAGTGGAAACTTACATTTTTAAAGGTTATTTCACCTTTGGAACTTGTAATGGTTTTCGCCCCTTCACTGTCGACAATATCCGGCTCGGTGTCAAGAAGCTCAAACACTCTTTCCGCTCCCGCCGCAGCCTGCTGTAAATCTTCTATTACTCTTGCCAGTGTGGTGATAGGCTGATAAAAAAGTCCCAGAAACATTATAAATCCTACAATATCAGCCGTGCTGACATAACCTTTTAATGCAAACCATCCGCCAAAGGCCACGACAATAACCGTTCCAAGGGAGCTTATCATTTCCACAACGGGATGAAATATCGCACTTACCCTTAAAGCATGAAGTATTGCGGAAGTGTATTTTCTTGCCCTTTTTTCAACGCGTTTTTTCTCCCTTGACTGTTGGTTGAAAGCCTGAATTTCCTTGATACCCGAAATATTGTCCTGCACCACTGCGTTAAGATCCCCAAGTTTTCCCTGCGCCTCCCGGAAATTCGGAAGAACTTTTTTGGTAAATATTCCCGAACCCAGTACCAAAAACGGTATGGGTATAAGGGTAAGCGCCGCCAGCAAAGGGTTTATTACAAACAACAGTATACCGGTGCCAACGAGAATAAGCACATTGGTAACAAGGTCCGGAACAGCATGGGCTATTAAAACCTCAAAAGTGGCCGTGTCATTTATTGCCCTTGACATAAGCTGCCCGGTCTGCTTGTCTTGATAGAAACTCAAAGACAGCTTCTGCAGATGTTCGTACACAATCACCCTCATGTCCGCAACCAGTCTCCATGCGGCAACATGGCTGAAATAGCGATACAGATAGGAAAAAAACGCTCTTGCGATGTATGCAACGGCAAGTATAATTGCAATATTGCGTATACTTGCCATATTCTTCGTGCCTTCTTTTGACAATATATCAACCAGTTCTCTGACTTTCCATGGGGTAACAAGGTTGAAAGCCGTAATCGCGAGCAGGCTTATACCGGCGACTATCAAATATTTCCAGTATTGTCGTCCCTGTTTAAGTATTCTGATAAAATTCTTCATAGCATACTCCCTCCATAAAAACGAATGCTCCATAGTTGAAAGAACTCTAAAACACGATACTCTCCGGTAATCCTCATAAGTTTGATATATTATATCAATTGGTGTTTTAAATCTCAATATATTTTTTGCTTTTTTTATGATTCAGGAATATTTACTTATTTCATGTATTAATGGAGAAACAGAAGCAGGCAACAAAAGTTTTAAAAAAGCACAAATTAAAAAATAGCGATAAAGAAACGAAAGTTTTGATGAAGTGATTAGAAATATCAAAACAGTTGTCATACTATTGTTTAACCTAGCCATTATAGTTTACTCTGTGTTCGTCATCAAAACGTATCTCAAATGATACTTTTTCTCCGTACTTATCAAGTATCCTTTTCTCAATTCTTTCAAAGCTGTCAAGTACATTCTTTTGTTGTTGTTTTGTTAATTTACCGAATCTATAAGTACTAAGGGTTATTTCTATCCGAAACTGATGTGACTCATTAAACAGAAGATTTTCAGGCCTTAATTTATTAACCGTAAACCACTGTTCTTTAGCCAAGGCATCATAAAATTTCGGTTCCGGATTGCCATTCGCCAATACTCTGACATAAACAGAACTTGCCTCTTCTTCTGTAAGTTCACTTTTTATAATATCATTATGTATCTCATTAGACACCAAACCACAAGAAATATCCAGCAACTCCAGATAAAACGCCTGTTTCTCACTATATCTTTTTGTACTGGAATATCCTTTTCCACTATTATTAATCAAAAATACATGATTTGTAATTACCGCAGTATGTTCTTCTCCGTATTTATCCTTAAAACGTATGCTCCAATTTGTGTATTGAGAATCTTCCAGGATAATACTATCCTTTTTTTCTTTAGAAATGCACTCCCAATTTTCTTCTCCGAAAAACCGGTCCAATTCAAGTTTATATTTCTTTGTCCAATCACCGCCGCCAAGCCCAATCTTAATCACTTTTCCGTTTCCAACCGGAATATTAATACAAACTTGATAGAACCAAATCATACTTATTACCACAGCCGCCAATACAACCATTGTAATTATATTTTTAATTTTTTTCATTGCCGCTCCCCTTTAAATGCTTATTGCATTTAAATTACGACTTATGATTATCTTACGTATATAAAATTACCATACACAATATTGTCAAGTCAAATACAAAAGCGTCAAAACACCCACTTTTCTAATATTCACCCTGTCTTCCCGTTTCATTTAATAAATAGACTGTCAAAGCATATACAAAAAATAAGATAAATATAATTGAAAACGGCAATCCCAAATGGTCATCCACCGGCAACAGAATCAAACAAATAAAAAAATATGGAAGAAACATTGCCAGTTCAAGCTTCTTCCATATTTTTAACGTCTTTTATATCTTAATTTCCGCCCCAAGTACTTTCAAAAACTTTGCAAGCCACTCAGGATGTGCCGGCCAGGCCGGAGCTGTAACCAAATTGCCATCCACATGGGCCTTGTCCATATCCAAACTTATGTATTTGCCTCCCGCCGCCTCAATATCAGGAGATACAGCGGGATATGCAGCGCATTCCCTGCCGCTTAGAACACCGGCAGCCACAAGAACCTGAGGTCCGTGACAAATGGCTGCAATAGGTTTATTCTCATTGGCAAAATGCTTTACAATCTCCAAAACCCTTTTATTCAGCCTTATATACTCAGGAGCACGACCGCCCGGAATAACAAGAGCATCATAATTCTTCTCATCAACCTCATCAAAGGTGCCATTCAAAGCAAAGTTGTGACCTCTTTTCTCACTGTAAGTCTGGTCGCCTTCAAAATCATGTATGGAAGTGCGAACCACATCACCGGCTTTTTTGCCAGGGCAAACGGCATGAACCGTATAGCCGGCCATCAAAAGTGCTTGGAACGGAACCATTACTTCATAGTCCTCAACATAATCTCCTACCAGCATAAGTATCTTCTTACTCATTTTATGACCCCCCTTTGTAAATTTGTTTATATAATTATTAATATTATAGCAAAAGATAATATGTAATTCTATAATTTCCTTAATATTGATTATAAATCCTGGTCTTGCAAATTGAAAAACATTGGTATTGGGCTGTGTTGCCCGCTAAAATGGCCAAATGATGGAGATAAAGATGCGGTATTCCATTTACAGAAAGAGAAAACCTTGTTGGTCTTAAAAACGGAAAGCTTTACCCTATAAGCGACTTATTTAATATATTTGAAATAAGTTTTCCAAAAGGTAAACCGCAGGCTAATTTTGATGATGCAAAAAATACATCAAAAAAACAAAGAGCTAAAGAGCCTAATGAAAGCTCTTTAGCTCCCCATCCGTCACAGTATCCACGAAAAGGTTGGGAAGTTCATTCTCATTGGCACACCCCTGAGCATAATACCAGTCAAATACCTTTTTTTCAACCTCTTTTGGGCTTCCATTAATGCTGTAGGGATATACTGCCACAAGTTCATTTGTAATTTTGCTTCTTAAACCTACTTTTACAGGCTGATTCCCAGTCATGTCAAAAAATCTACCTTTCATCTAATATTCTGCATCTCCATAATATTAGCTTTTCATAAAACCGGTTTGATTATTCATAAAAATTGTTTTATTCGCGATGAAAAGAATGCCTTCAGGTTTATAACCAATGCTTATAATTCATTCCCTATTTTACAATTCTTTATAGTTGTAAAATATCTTGTCGCTCCTGCTTGCCCATTCAGCCATTGGTTCGGGAATCCTGTCCGCATAGTTTTTATCATTGGTATAATAATAGATGCCATCATCTCCAATAATAGCAGCATATATATGCTCTTTAGATATAATGTACCAGCAACAGCCGCTATAACCCCTCAAATAGGACTCTCCGGCTTTTACTTTTTCACCGTTCCAAGTCAATTCCGAATAAAACACATGCGACGTATACATAATAAAATCGCTATATTTATCGCCTACCAGCTTTTTAAACAATTCATCCTGTTCTTTAGTCTCAACAATGCCAACTTCCAAGGCCGTGGGCATTTTAATATCTATCCCGCCCTTTACATACTCGGAGCCAAATTCCACTCCCATTCCGCAATAAAAGCTATAATCATTGGAATTTAAAAGTAACAAATCATTTTGAATTCTAAACTCAAACACAACATTCTCATCCTTTAAATAATAGGGCTTATCTTTAAACACAGTTTTTGCAACATTATTTTCTATAATACCAAAGCTACTCAAGGCGCCTGTGTGTATACCGTTGAAAGCGGACAGGTTATAAAAGATTAAATCGTCAAACAGCACTTTTATATCCGCCTGAGAACCGGCAAAATAACCCGACTCTTTACCGGTCCAACTGCCCTCAAACTTCTTGCTGTTTGCCCCCGGCTGTTTTGGCGCAGCGATATTTGCACCCTCTCTTATCAGATACATGGGATAAATAACATCGTCCTTCATCCAGCATCCCTGTATATAATCATCCGTCCTGAATATTCCTATGATTTTTCCTTTTACATCCGTATCTTCCGAAAGATATACCGTCCGATAATCTTTCATTTCAATAAAATCATCAATATAGCCTTCCAGTTTTATACTTGTTTTATACTCATCATAATAATAAACACCGGAAACCTTGTCTTGTGAAACATTAATCTTTGCATGTATCGGTTTATTGCCTATAAAACCCGCAAACCATCCGTCAGTGGATTTTTGGCTTGAAGATGCGGCAACATTTGCGCCGGTTATATCTGTTATCTGCCACTTGTCGGATTTTTTTGTCAAAGTAAATGTCATAGTCTCGGACCCCAGAGTCACACTGACCTTGGCTGTGCTTCCCTTTACATCTACATCAAAATCTATATTATCGATTTGCAGAGCTTCCGCCCAATTATCCAATCCTTTTCCTTTAAACGTAATTTCCTTGTTTGATATATTTAATTCGCTTAATCTTTGGGAAATCCCATCAATTTTTGTTTCATAGCTGTTTAACATATTTAACTTTAAAAACTGGGAAACAACATCCCTGGGATTGTCGGGATAATTGTCAAGCTTTATTTGGGCCGAGTCAAATACAAAACCCTGACTGTTCCACTTATAAAAGCTTGATACATGGAAATTAAACACATCATAGCTATACCTGTTTTGAACGTATCCATCATAGAAGCCGTCCTTGTTGGTATCTATCAAATGATCTTCACCGGCTCCTGTAGCAGATGCACTATATTCTATCTGCACAATTTCATCTCCGTCTATTTCATACAATGCAAATCCCGATAATGCAGCTCCGTTTGTGAGACTTTCCAAAATATATTTCTGTTTTTTATTTTGCATTTCGACTATTTCCACGCCGGATGTCCCATAGACTCCTTCCCCAAGCTCTCCTATTTTTTGCAATTCACCCGAGGAATCTTCCCTGAGCACAAAAACCTTCAGTCCGTAATCTGCTTCACATGCAATTACAATTTCCGTTTTCCCGTCTAAATCAATGTCCTCCTTTATAAATTCCTTGACATCTCTATTTATCCCGAGAAAATCCGTATATTTCTTATAACCTGCCCCAGTCTGGGCCTGAGGTATATTTGTAGACTCATTCGGACCTGGCGTGAATATTTCATTTTGATTTGAATTATTCGGTTTGTCGGACGAACAGCCGGTAAGTAGCAGAGCAAACAATATCAAGGGAATAAATATTGAAACCGTAATTCTTTTCATATACATGGCTCCTTCATTATAAAAATAAATATTATTCTTCAGAGACTGCCTTGCTGCCATAGGCATTAGCCTTAACTCGCCTTTGCAGATACTTCACTTACATTTATACGCCCAATATTTCACAATTGATACTGACCAGATTAATACATCAGAAAGCAACTGGAACTGAGCCTGCAAATACTCCAATTATTTTATTGACGTAATTATATCGTCAACTGTTGGCTATGTCAATCTTACCAAAACTTTGAATCTTCAATGACTGACAGGTCCGATTCATAGCTTTAAAATTACAAACACTAAAAATGCAAAGATAACAAGCATAAAACATATATTGTTATAGCATTTATTCAACAGACATAGAAAAAGAGGCTTAATCCCCTTAGCTTCAGCGGATTATCGCCTCAATAATTTGTTTAAACTGCAAAACCGGTATTATAACAAAAGGCAAAAAGTAAATATTTATTTTATCTGCGAAAAATCAAAACAGTCGGCAAATTCCTGCAAATCATCAACGGTTATCATACTGTTTCCCGAAAGTACGTTTATTACAACGTATGAATTTTTAAGATCTGCAATAACCAGCGCCTTAGTATCACCAAGGGCCAGGGAAACCTTCTGACCGCTGCCTGTCTTGTACTCCCACTCTGCGTAGGAACTTGCATCACCGATGTTGAGGTAAGTATCGGAAAAAGTACCTTTTACGTAATTTCCAAACTGATAGTCAATCTTTCTGCCGTTTTTCAGCAAGGCTTCTCCGTCAAAATGAAATGTGCCGTCATTGTAAACATAGCCGCTCAAAACAGTATTTGCATCTTTAATAAACTGACCTACATTTGCCTCTTTTATCAATTCTTCACCGCTGCTTACCACGGTTATGGATTCATGCAGCTTAAGCTGATATTTTGCAACAATTTCCTCCAACTTTTCGGCCATTTCCTTCGTGTAAACCAAGTACAACGGGTATTTCTCCGTATACTCATTCGAACCGTTTCCCACTTCGCTTAAAAGTTTTCCGTCAGTATCGTATCCTGCACGGAATAAATTCCACTCAACACTGGCTTTGTATTCGTTACTGTCGGGATACCCTTGCAGAACAATCAAATCCGCTTTTTCCTTCACATAGCCATCGGTAGACGCTTCCACGTCAGTTGCAGAATCCGAAATATCTGAATTTTCTGTTATCGCAGCTTCGTTGCCACTGTCTTTGAAAACCAGATCCCTTATCCCGTACCAGCGGGCAGCCAGAGCAGTAATACCAAGGGCTGCAGTAACAGCCGCAATGGCAACTATACTTATAAATTTCTTCATATTCATAGATTTTTGACCCCCTGATTTTTGTTTGCTTCTTTCTATAATTTCATCAACAAATTGAGCCGGCATTACAGTATCGGATTCCATTCCTCCCTGTATCCGGAACAATTGGTCCGAAATTTTATCTGCTTTTTCAATATCATTTCGCAGCACTGCTTTTTCCAATTCCTTTCTAAGCCGTAAAATATCATTCATAATGAATTCCCTCCACTTTCAACGTAAAGCGCTTTACATTTTATATATATTTAAACTTGTCCAATGTAACTTACTTTTCACCCAGTTTTAATTTTTTTACGATATCCTGTATTTCTTTTCTCAGCCTTACCAACCGCATACGCATGGCTGTTTCACTGACACCCTCTTCTGAAGCAATTTCTTTGATTGACTTGCCTTCGACATAACGTTGTCTATACAGATTGTGCTGGTTTGTATTCAAGTTGCCGATTACTTGTCCGGTATAGGCTGTCTCATCGATTTTTCGGTCCAATTCCATCAAGAGCGTTTCACATAAGTCAGTGTCATCCTGGGGAATATTCTCAGACAGGTATTCCATTGCAGAAATTCTTTGGCGCTTTAAATTCTTTAAATAGGTAACTGTCATATTCCGTGCCGTTTTGTATAAAAATGCAGCAGGTTTTTCATGCCGTAAAAAAGCCTCACCTTTTTCATACGCAGCTATAAAGACTTCCTGGATTAAATCCTCGGTAGACTCTTTACTCCCTGTCATCGAGAATATATATTTATAAATTCTACTGTAATTTTCCTGGCAAAGCTCCTCAAAAGTTTTCATTATGTCCACCTCTATTATATTTATATACGGTTTCGACTGATGTAACAAAATTTTTTAGGTGAAGAGTCCAAATTATTTTTTGCAGTTTTCAGCAAAGCAGCGTTATTACTTATATGAAGCTTATACATTTAATTTCTTGACTTGTTCTTTTGATAATGTTTACATAAAAAAACTCCCCCTTGGATATTACCTTTATAATTCTTACCAAGAAGGAGCCCTCTGATTTTCTTGCCATTTTTACCTCATTTCGAATTGTCCATCCACGGTTTATTTTGTAAAAAGTATGTAAATTATATACTTTACCGTCGGGATCAATTGCGGCAGATTAGTTATTGTAGCATACGAAACATCATCCACTTTTATCGATTGAGTATAATTATGGACGAAATATCCCGCAAAAAAGAAAATTATTGAACCTTTTCTTTATAATATGACCCCCTTGTAATATTGTTTTGGTAAGCCTGATGGCTTAATGGCAAACAGAAATTTTTACAAGAATCTATTAATTACTATATTATCAAAATTTTATATTAGTTTCAAATTGAATCAATTATTCCTGGAGTCTTTAAACCGGCAGACAGCACAAGATATAAATTTCAAGATATAAATTTAATATAAATTGTATTGCATCACCTCCTTATTTCTAAATATTCTTATAATTCTTTTACTGCACAATTTAACATGCTTCTTTGCATGCTATATGCGTAAATTATATATCCACCGCCACCTGGAAGGCTTCCTGGATTGCATCAATAAACTTTCTTGCCTTGATGCAGTCGCCAATTCGATACACTTCATCAAACTCATTTACAAGCTCATTGTACAAAGTGTCATCCGCCTTTAATCCCACAGCAATTACCACAGTGTCGCAAGCCATCTCCTTTTTATCTCCATTGGAATCCTCAACAACGATACCCGACTCTGTTATTTCTGTCAGTTTAAGCCCTCCATAGGTTTCTATCCCTTTATTCTTAAGTGCCTCAAGCAGGGAAAATCTCGCCATGAAAATAACATCCTGAGCCACTTCCGGAAGCATATCTATTATGGTTACTTTCTTTCCCTTTTCTGCAAGGTGCAATCCCGTTTCGCAGCCCACCAAACCTCCGCCGACGATAATCACATTCTGCCCGGTGTCCTGCCCTTCTTTAAGAAGCTTGGTGGCTATCCTCACATTGGGTCTGTCAATGCCCGGAACATCAGGAATTACAGGCACGGAACCTGTTGCCACCACAACCGCATCCGGATTGAGCTCCTTCACCAATTCTTTTGTAGCCCTGGTGTTGTACTTTACTTTCACACCGGAGTTTTTAATCTCCCTTACCAAATGCCTGCAGTATGCGTCAACTTCCTTCTTGTGATCCATCACCGCACCTTCAAGCAAGTGTCCTCCAAGCTCTGAAGTGCTCTCAAGCAATGTAACGTCATGCCCTTTTTCTTCTGCCATCTTTGCAAATGCCATACCTGCCATCCCTCCGCCTATTACAAGCACTTTCTTAGGCTTCTTTGCAGGCAGTATCGGGCTTAAGTACTCTTTTCCAAGAACAGGATTTACGCTGCATGCGGCATATTGCCCAAAAAATATTCTGTTAATGCACTGCATGCACCGCACACAAGGTACTATATCCTCTTTCTTGTCAGCCCGTACCTTGTTCACCCACTCCGGGTCGGCCAAAAGAGCTCTTCCAAGGCCTACAAAGTCAAGCTTGTTTTCTTCCATCAGTTTATTCGCAAGGACCGGATCTGAAATGTTTCCATCGGAAATCACCTGTATACCTGCCTGTTCTCTGACTTTGGCCGCATAGTCGACAGAAACGGCGTCCTCCATATATTCGGTAGGTATAAGAAGATTCATGTTGTCATAGCTTCCACGTCTGAGATGCAATGTATCTATGCCTATCTGTTTGAGCCTTTTTGCAATTTCTATTGTTTCGTCAAGCTCCCTTCCTCCGGGGAATCCATGATCCAACGCCAATCCCACAATCATGGGAAAATCGCTTCCCACATTGTTTCGTGCACTCTCAATGCATTCGAGCAAAAACCGCATTCGGTTTTCAAGACTTCCACCATATTCATCCGTTCTGTGATTCCAGGCCGAAGAAAGGAATTGGTCTCCGAGATAAGCGGTAAAGTGAACATAAATTATGTCAAAACCCGCCTGCTTTGCCAATCCCGCCGCTTTCCCATAAGCCTCCACAAGTCCGTGTATCTCATCCTTGGTAAGCGCCCGTGTTTTAACTCCCGGCATACCCAGTATCTCAATTTCCGAAGGCCCGACAGGCCATTTGTCCTTTAACGTTGCATCGGCCAGTCTTCCGGTACCCGGAGACAGTTCAATTGCAATCTTTGCATCATATCTGTGAGCCATTTCGGTTATTTCATTGAAATACTTTATCTGGCTTACAGAATCAAAAGTGGCATAGCCATAGGTAAGAGGATACGGGTCAATGTTTTTTTCCGCCTTTACATGGGTTGTAATTATAAGTCCCACTCCTCCTCTTGCCCGTGCTTTGTAATATTCAAAATACCTTTCGGAAAGTACTGCAGGGTCTCCTATGGAAAAATGGGTATTCATCGGAGACATTACCAGTCTGTTTTTAATCTTTACTTTTCCGATATATCCCGGCTCAAAAAGTTTGTCATACGCCATTTAAATTCCTCCTCAAACTATATTGACAACTATAGTTTGCGGCAAAAACTCAAAATAATACATAAATTACAAGAGCCGGTTAATCAATTTTCATATTATTTGTTTTTATATATTATTTGCTTTGCATATCATTTGTTTTGCTATTATTTTTGTTCATAGCCCTTATCCCACAAACCTTTTGGATATATGCCTCCCGTCCGGAACCTGTCTTATAACGCTTATAGTGTTCCGGATTTTTCAAATAATAATCCTGATGATACTCCTCAGCAGGATAAAATGCAGATGCCTTTATTATCTTTGTGACAATGGGTTTGTCAAAATACCCTTCACTTTCCAGTCTTTTCTTCGACTCCTCGGCAAGTACTTTTTGCTCCTCATCATAGTAAAAAATAGCGGTCTGATATTGCGGTCCCTTGTCGGCAAACTGTCCTTCCGGATCCGTCGGGTCAATCTGACTCCAAAAAACGTCAAGAAGCTTTTCATATTGGATTGTTTCAGGATCATAGGTAATTTGCACTGCTTCATAGTGTCCCGTTTTTCCTGAACAAACCTGCTCATAGGTTGGATTTTCAACATGACCGCCGGTATAGCCGGCAATCACTTCACACACGCCTTCAAGTTCTTTAAACGGAGGGACCATGCACCAAAAACATCCCCCTGCAAAAGCAGCCAGCTTAAGGTTTGACTTTTCAAAGCAATTATTCGCCATAAATTCTCTCTCCCAACTTTTTATTTTTCAAATAATGCGAATTATAAACATTAATACCATCAAAATGCCTTAAAATATCAAGCACCAATCCCACGATTATTTATAATTTCTCTTCGATTGAGCAATAATATGTATGAGAAAGGAATGATACCATGAAAAATCATCAAAAGCATGACAAACTTTTTATAAACACCATATCGCCACCAAATGAGGTAAAACACGTTTCCGGCAAGCCTGTGGGCGATGCAGGAAAGGACCCTTTCTGTGTTTATAACCACCAAAGGCATGCCGCAGGTTCAATAATAGAAAATAAAGACGGTTCAAAAACAATATGCACAAAAGACGGTTCATGGCAAAATATCAAAAAAGACTAGTTTTTATGAAAAAAACCTTGACCACAGCGCATATGGTCAAGGTTTTCTTTAACAACCCAATATTCAATGCAATGTTTTATTTATAGCACTTTATTTAAACTTAAGAGTCACTATATGTTCTTTTTCATCCGTATACATTGGAATGACAGTGTTGTCAATCTTTTGTCCATCAACAAAAAGTTCATATTCCGAACTTTCCATTCTAGCAAAACCAACCGGTTTTGTAATACTAAACTTATATGAGCATTTCGGCGCTTTCAAAGTGAAATTCAACTGAGTTTCCTCTTCCCGAAGTATCGGATTGAAGGAAATTCCATCCCTGGTGTACTCTATTCCTGCCAGGGAAATAAGATTCAAGTTAAGCCAGGTTGCCGTCCCGCTCAACAAAGGTCCAATATTTTCTCCTGTGTCAGTATTGATATATTGAGTGCATATCCTTGGATTTCCTGCAACCTGGAACGGATTTTCAAGGTTCTTGTATGGCAGTACCAAGTCTATCATAAAGTACGCTATTCTTGCCATTTCTTTGGCAAGCTCATTGTCTTTTACTTTCTTTGCAGCCTTGATAAGCGCAACAACTGCCATCATTGAAGCATGTTTGAAGACAGCACCGTTTTCCCTGTCACCAAAGAAGTAATGCCCTGTTGCAGTATCATTTGCAATTTTGTTCAAATCGGCAGGTGTTACCAAACGCAAGCCGTACGGAGTTAACAAATATTTTTTGATGACATCCACCATTATTGCTATTTGCTCATCGGTTGCAACATCGGACAGCACCGACCATGCAAAACTGTTTAAGAAGTACACGCCGTCAATGTTCGGATCAGCGGAAAGCTTGTCGCCCTTTGCTCCCAAATAAGTATAGGAACCGTCTTTGTAACGGTTTATAAGAACACGGGCAAAGAAGTTTTCTTTCCAGGCATGTTTCTGAATGCGGTCTGTAACCTCTTTTGACAATTCACTCATTTGTTGGGCCAGTTGAGTGTCATTATCCAAAGTTGCAATTTCAGCCAAATGGTCAATTGCCAACTTCAAGAGGAAAGCATTCATCACGCTTTCCGAATAATCGCTCATAAAGCGATCTCCATATTTGCCGTTTGTCTTCTTCAACTGTTCGTAGTACAACTTTTCTTTGGTTGCACCGTCTATACTGTTGCTGTCAATCTTCAGGCAGTCATTCCAGTCTGCAAGATCCAGCAGCGGAAGGCCATGATCACCGACAGAAATACAAGCGGAATACTGGATGATAGCCTTCAGCGTTTCTCTTACAGCCCTCTTTTCATTGTTTCCGTCGGCAACCGGTACTTCCTCATTTAATACCGAAGTATCTTTTGTATAAATAATATATCTGTAATATGCCTGCAAGAGCCACAGGCTGTCATCGGAATACAGTCCCGGCTGTTTGCCCACCCAATAGAAGTTGTGGTTTGCATAACCCATTTTATATACGTTTGCCGTCCACTCAAACAACAATTCCTTTACAAAATCCTGATATCCTATGTTTATAAAATAGTACATGGATGCAAACAGGTCCTGAATTTCCCTGAATCCGATTTCACGATATCCTTTCTGTGTTTGTCCGAAAGAACGGGACATAAATGTCTGATACAATACCTGGAACGCCAAATTCCTGTTAAATCCGGAATCAAACAGCTTGTTTCCGGTATTGAACTGGAAGTATTTGCCATAATTTTCATGGAAGTTGATAATTTCATTCAATGTTTCTTCCACAGATTCGCTTTTTTCAAAATAGCGCAGCAAATTGTCCAGTTCCCTGAGCATTACTGCATCGCTGTAATTTTCATTATCCTTGCTCGAAGACAAACCGGTGAAAGTGTCTATTATGACTGTCTTGCCCGGTTCAACCGTAAACGGCGCACCCAGGGCAAAGAATCCCGGACCTTTGCGGTTCAGCTTGTTGTTCAAATTACATCCGCCTGCCGGATGCTCCAATGTTCCTGTGCCTACAAAGTCGTTGTAGTCCGTGCAGAAACTCTGCGGGAATGATTTCTCGTCCCCGTTGCGGACAATCATCGTGACAAATCTTGTATCCTGTTTAAATTCTTCAGGATAATAATCAGGAGTTATTCCGATAAACTCACCCTTGTCATTGTAAAGGGCGGCACTTTGCATGATAACATTTGTGTATGTTACGTCCTCAAATATCGCATGAACGGCACCCGTTCCAAACATTCCCGTATATGTAATGGACAAATTCCTTGCCTTGTCCGACGCATTCTTTATTTCAATTCTCTGTAATTCAGTTGCAAGAGGGAATCCCTTCTTGTGAGGCACCAGGAAGATGGTTCTTGTAATTTCCAGATTACATGCCGTCTTATATTTTATTACCGTACGATTGCATGAATGTTTGCAGGTAGCCTCAACAATGTTGTCATCAATTAATGCGGAATAAAAAATCTGTTTGCCGTCTTCATACAAATAGAACTGTCTGTTCGCAGGAAAACCGTTTTCCTCCTGGCGCATGTCAAATCTCGTTGCCAGCACCTGGGTTGCAGCATGGGAACGGAACGAACCTCTTCCGAACCTGTCAACCACACTTTTCGGAGTTGTCTGCAATGTCCTTTTAAAACCAAGCCTGTTTCCTATAAGCAAATTCACATAAAAATGCGGACCCGGAGCCGGTTTTAAAAGGTCGATTACATGCTCCCCGTCTTCCGTCAAATAACCTGCCCAATGCTTTACATCACTTACCGTAGCCCTGAGAGCCTTGTTTACATCCTCAGGCACTTCAATTTTTTGACCGTCTTCAAGTACTATGTAAAATTTCTGTCCTTCTTCAACAAAACAAACAGACCGGTCAGGTACAAACTGTTTCAGATATTTTGAAACAATGCAGTTTTCCATAAGAACCTGCATTACCGGCGCTTTCATAGGCAAATTTGCAATGCCTGCCACATTTTTGAACGCCGCGTCAGTAAAAACAGCATCCGCAAAATTGCCCAGATTAATCTTGTTTCCAAACTTTTGATTCAACAACTCAACAGGTGTTATCTTATTATTTCTCGCTGTTACTTTAGTAATCATAGTTCATTCCCCTACCAAACAAAATATTTGTTCCAAACCCTCTTGGGACCAATTCAGAACAATTATCTCACATGGTATTTTACTTGTCAATATAAGATAATTGAGTGCGATTTTTGGTTCCGATACATTTATTTTTCAATCCCTGCAATCGTCAATTATTTCCTTAAACTTGCCGTTTCTATAAACTAATTTTGTGAAATCAACATCATTCTACAACTTTGCAATAAAACAACGGTCATTTAAAAAGTTAAGAAATGTTTTATAAAAATTTAAAAATCTTCAAATTTTGAATTATATAGTTTATGATTCAGATAAAAAATATTTTATCATACAGCCTGAATCCGGTATAATAATACTGTAATATTAAATTTTGACAAACACATTTAACCCATAATATCACCCAATATTTTTACATATGGAGTGATGAAGAAAATAAAAAAAATATTATGCTTATTCTGTTAACGTTCATCTTTTTGGGGGGGGTATTATCCTCATGTGGCACTTCTGAAAAAGCCGTTGATTTTCAAAACATGGACAGCAAAACTTTTTTGAAACCGTAAATTTGCCTGAAAAACTGTCAATAGACATAAACCTCGACAATGTAAAAAATGTTGAAACAGCAAAAACCTATAAAGCAGGACATACGGTTTTTGACAATCAAAATCAAAAGCTGATAGATGCATTTATGAAAAACAGCATAACTGAAAAGAAAATCTGGGCTGTAGGCCCGCAATTTATTGCATCCAGCGGCAACACACAGGAATTTCTAAATATATATGACGGTGGTAAAAGCTTTGGTACTGAAACAAGCGTGAAAAGGGGGGGATTCAGTTACATTAGAGTGGTTAACGGTGTACTAGATAAATTGTCAACTGTTGCAGATCTTTCTTTTTCTTCCTCCACTACTCATCAATATTTAAGACATAATTCCAACAATGGTTATTCATCATATACCGATTTGGATTTTCTGCCCTATAAAGATGCACTGGCAGATATTGAAAGAGTATTAAAAGCAGCCGGAATACCCCAATTCGATGTTCATGAAACCTATTCCCTGGAACTGGAACCCATAAAATCACATTATGAATTATATCCTAAGTTTCTTGAAAGTTTTTCAAATCCAGAGATTGATGAAGAAAAAAACTTGAGTGGACAAAAGACGATGAATGTTATATTTTTTCTCTCAGACAATTAGTAGACAACATCCCAATCATAAACAAAGAACGGTATATGGCGGACGGTGTCAAAAATTCAGCTTTCCGAGTTTCCATGCCTAGAACATATATTAATTTAGTGTATGATAATAACGGTATAAAGGAAATACAGGCCAATTCCATCCTTAACATCATTGATGAGATTGAGACCAACAGACTGATTAATGTATATGAAGCACTGAATACATTGATAGAGAATTATTCACTTGTAATATTGGAGAATGATATAGATATTGTTTCGGCAGAATTTTGCTATCTGATCATCCCTGAAGGTGATGCGTTTGAATTGATTCCCGGATGGGTGTTCTGCAGCGTTCAAACTACAGAATCCGATGAAATACAATATACCGAGTATAAATATGATGTTGTTAATGTTGTAACAGGTAAATTATATCCGTCAAGGTGGTAAAAAAGAAAACGTTTATGGCTTTGCTAAAAACAGACATATACAGAGCCTTGTTATCTGTTAATTTCATTATTTCAATAATGATTTCAATATTTGTTATGTTTACCAGTTGTTCGAGATTTATTTACAGTGAATCCGATATTTTAAAGCTTCTGGGTTATGCTCTAACCGGCAGTGGCTCTGTTTTGCCAATATTATGTATACTGCCAATATTGCCATATACAATGTCTTTTGTATCAGAGCTGAAAGATAAAGCTCTTACATTTTGGATTATACGTACAGGAACCGGAAAATATGCAGCCAGCAAATTCCTATCTTCAACCATTGCCGGTTTTTTGTCCGTTGCCGGAAGTATGACTGTTTTCTCACCGGTTATGTCAATATTTTTTCCGTTATTTAATGGACAAATAAGTGATGGCAGCCCTTACGCAATTTTGTTGAAAAATAACCGGCAATGGACGTACATTTTGATACTCACCGTTCACTATTCATTGTCAGGAGCATTATTTACAGGTGCAGCTCTTACAATATCAACCTTTATACCCAACAAATTCAGCACCTTGGCAGCACCCATAGTTATATGTTTTGTTTTAATGCGGCTGACAGCATATGCTCAGATACCTGATTTTTTAAAACTGAATATTTTGGTTGAAGGTATTTGTCCTGATGTAACTCCCTCAGCAGCTTTTTTGTATAAGTTGATACCTGTTGCAGTGATTCTCGGCATTCTTTTATATATTACCATAAAACAAATCAGGAAAAGGATTGAGAGAACATGAATATAAAAAATGCTCTGTTATGTTCGATTGTTAATTATAAGAAGTGGACAGTAAATCCAAAAATCCATACTCTTTTTGCATTAATACCGGCCTTTAACATATGGCATTTTTCCGGAGTATACAAATATGCAAAGCTGGTTGGAAAAAACGTAAGTCCATGGATATTTCCACACTTGTTTACTCTTCCTGTAATGATGCCTGTTTACGGTTGTTTTGCAATGCTTCTGTTTTGCGATGCTCCTTTCATAGACAGGCACACTCCGTTTCTCATGATACGGACAGGCGAACTTCCTGGGTGGTTGGGCAGCTCTTTTACATTTTCTTTACCGGCTTGTTATACACTATAATCAATTATATTCTAACAGTTATTTGCTTTTTTCCCCGTATAGAATTTACTACTGACTGGGGAAAGGTCATCAGAACCCTGGCAATGAATCCCTCAAGTGCATACCAAAAAGGTATTCATCTGACAGTGGAAATAAATAACGATATAGTTACCACATTTTCAGCAATTAAAGCCACACTGATAAGCCTGGGTTTGTTTTTTCGGTTGCATTATTTGTAGGAATTGTTATTTTTAGTTTAAATCTGATTGTCGGAAAGATAAGCGGTATAATAACGGCAGGTATACTGGTTTTTATCTCATACTTTTCCATATTTGTAGGGTGTATAACAAGAGAACTGAAAGTTTATTATTTTTCACCGCTTAGCTGGAGCAGCCTGCAGTATCTGGATTGGCACAACACGGGTGACTCTCCGTCAATTCCATATGCCGTTGCATTTCTTATTGGAGTGTCAATAACACTTAGTATACTTTCCGTTATATTCTTTGCAAGAAAAGACATAAACACGGCTGAAGGCATGGAATAATGTGATTTATGGAGAGAAAGGATGGTAAAAAATGAACAATACAGTTGGTAATGTGATAATATAGTGGAAGTAAGAGATGCCTGTAAAGCATTTAAAGAAACGGTGGCGTTAAATAATGTAAATGTCAGTTTTGAGATAGGAAAAATACACGGAATTATCGGTCGCAATGGTTCGGGCAAAACAGTATTGTTCAAGTGCATATGCGGCTTTATGACACTGACGTCGGGTGAGATTATAGTGAACGGAAAGAAAGTAACGCCATTAGCTTCCTAGGATATAGGAATAATTATAGAAAACCCCGGTTTTATAGGTTCATTAAGCGGATATAAAAATTTAAAACTGCTTGCCGGCATACGTAAGAAAGTAAGTGTTGAGGAAATTAAGGAAACTCTTTTGAAAGTAGGACTTGATCCCCATATGAAAAAAAACTGTTCGAAAATATTCTCTGGGAATGCGCCACAGGCTGGCAATAGCACAGGCCATAATGGAAAAGCCGGAATTACTGATACTTGATGAGCCCATGACCGGGCTTGACAAACAAGGTGTCACTGAAATGAGAACACTGTTTAAAAATTTAAACCGTCAGGGAGTTACAATTATTTTGTTCTCCCATTACAGCGAAGATATCGATGCTTTGTGTGACACCGTTTGTGAAATGGATGCAGGCAAACTGATCCGGATACGTTGAGTAACTTAGCCGCTTTGGTATTTTTACACGTTCTTGAACCAAAGGCGGCAAAATTCATGTATGATACAGCTAAACTAGAAACACAGAGTGTGCACATTAAAGCATTTTCAGTTGTTATTTTAGCTTCCTGCAACCTATGTGCAAATCCCTCCGCAAGAAAGCTTAACTTATTTCCTGCGAAGGGACTGCCTTCAAAAACATTGACAAGTCTTATCACTTGTTTTTGTCCACAAGAAACTTCCCTATTGATTCCGAAAGGGATTTTGCTGTATTTTCCATATCTGAACTTGTTTTATTAAGTTTTTCAACCATTTTTGAAAACTCATCTACCGATGTGGATACTTCCTGGGTGCTGGACGCTGTTTGTTGCATAATTGCAGACAAATCGTTCATCATTTCAACTATTTTATTCTTCTTTGCCTCCATATTGTTTCCCAGTGAAAACACGTCTTCCACTCTGAGCTTTGTATTCTCTATTGCCTTCGCAATTTCATTAAATATCTTATTGGTCTGAGCCGCAGAATTTGCCTGGTCTTTTAAAATTTCATTTATTTCAATTATCATTTCTTTCATATTATTTGTATTTAATTTTATATCATTTATTATTTTATTTATTTCGTTAACAGATTTGGATGACTGCTCCGCCAGCTTTCTTACTTCATCTGCGACTACGGCAAATCCTTTCCCGGCTTCTCCTGCTTTTGCCGCTTCAATAGCCGCATTTAGGGAAAGAAGGTTTGTTTGGGCTGAAATATTCGATATGGTTTCTGATACTTTGCCTATTTCTTCTACTCCTTTTTGAGAATTTAGCAAAATTTCACTTATCTTTTTGGAAAACTCTGTATTTTTCCTGGTTTTTTCGCTAAGGTTATTGATATTTTCCATACCTATATTCTTTAATTCTTCCGTGTTTGTTATTTCATTCTCGAGGATGTTTGTTGACGCAATAACCTTTTCAATTATGTCGGCAAGCTCATTAATCTCCTGAACACCTTCATTTATATCTATTGCCTGTTGTGTAACACCTTGTGCTATTTGTTCAATTGCAAGGGATATCTCCTTATTGAGCTTATAATTCAAATTTGTGGATTTAGCAAGTTCTGTCGAGGAAGCACTTAGTAAGTTTGAAGTTTCATCTATTTTAATTATTAAATGTGAAAGATTATCTGACATTTCGAGAATTTTTTTCCCTAAAAAGCCGATCTCATCTTCCGAATCAATCTCAACGGTTGAGGTAAGATCTCCGCAGGATATTTTTTCAACAAGCTCGCAGAGCTTTTTTATAGATTTTACAATACTTCTGGAAACGAATAAAATTATTCCCCAAAAAATAAGTGTAATTATCACAGCCTGGGCCAGTTCTTCGATTATTCTTCCGAATGTTTCTTTTCTGGCATAGTAGTTAGTAACGGTTAATTCTATTCTTCCAATATTTTCTTCCCCTCTCAAGACATCACATTTTAAAGGAGGCAATAAATTTTTCTCATGATATTGTTCACCAGCTTTTTCTTTCCTAAATAAAGATGTATTATTATAATCGAATATTTCAATAGCCGCAACTTCATCGTTTTCCATCAAAGAATCGCCTATAGACTCAAGTGCGGCAAAATTTAATTGCCATAGAGGTTCGACCGAAGATACTTCTGCAATCCTTAAAAATCCCTCTGCTCTTTCTTTCAATTCTTTATTGTGTGAATTATAAGCAATAATTGCAGCAGCGCAATTATACACAATCAAAAAAGCTATAACACTGATTATCGTCGGCACAGAAAAACGTGATGATAGTTTTTTTACATGTCCAAATTCAACTTTCTTTGTTTCAGAATTATTGTTTAAAGATTTATCTTTTTGTTGTGGTAAAAATCTCATTATAATTCCCCCCAAGAGTTTGATTTGGAAAGAAAAGAATTGACTAAAAAACATTCAAAAGTGTCGTATACGCAAATAAACAACATCAGTTGTTTGACAGATTCTAAAAGTATAATAAACACAATTACAGCTTTGATATGTCAATATATTTTGCCAACATGTCAAGATACTCTTTTTCCAAATCCATATCTTTTACTGCTTCATTGTATTTTTCTGCAAAATTGCTTGCCGCTTTGGAAAATACCACATAAAAACCTGCTTTGTTTTCAGGAAGGTCAATTATTTTTATATCATCTTCCAGTTCCATTTGTTCTATCAATGCCAAAAGTGCCGCTTTGTCCGGAGCATAAACTGCATCTATTCTGTCTGATATAAGCCTTTTCAGATTTGTTTCGTGATAGTTGCTTGCGGATACAAAATCAAACTGTACCCTGGAATCTTTCATAAACTCACTTATAAAGCTTTTTTCAGCATAACCGATTTTAAGGTCAAGTATGTCATCAACTTTTTTGATTTCATTCAGTGGATTATCTTTTTTTATTGCTATTGCAGTTTGACTGTTAAAAAAGGGTTTCTCGGAACATATGGAAATGCTTTCTCTTTCGGGATTCTTGGTAAGCAAGGCAGCGGCAAAGGGTTTGGTATTAGCCTCAAAATTGGCTGTTTGCCTTGGAATGGAGGTTCCTTCCTTATCCCATACAAGTTTTACATTCATTTTTGGTGCTATTTTTTGTTCAAGCAAATCATACACAGCACCCGTCAATTTTCCGCTTTCCTTGTCAATAAAGATATGCGGAGGATTTTCAAACCATGAGACTTGCAGCTCATTTTCAGCAGTTTCGTTTTTTACAGCATCTTTTTTTTCATTATTTCGCTCATTTGCCATAGTTTCTGCCGGTGGAGGTTCATTATTGCTACTACTGCTTTCAACACTTTTACATCCTGATAACACAAAAATAAGTGTCATGGCAAGCCATAGAGCAAAAATTCTCTTCATTTGAGAACTCCTCCATTTTTTAATATTTTTTAAAATTACTTGGATATATGCCTCTTTCTTATTTATCGGCTAAAATTTTATTATTTTGAGGTTAACTATAAAAACAAAATTTTTATTGACTGCCATATTATATGAAATTATTGTTCTGTTCCTGTTTTTTGGCAAATGATATAACTAATGTATAATATATCCATGTTATAAAAAATCATTTTACCTTCAATTTACAACGGCAACGGGAAGGTATCAAACAGAGAACCGTTTCCTGTTATTTTGCGCATTATTTATCAAACTCCGGGTAAAAAATAATAGTGAAAACAATAAAACAACAGAAAAGAAAGGAAATCAAAATGAATGACAAGCTCAAATATTTGACAAGAACAGCCATGCTTTTGGCATTAACCGTGATTTTTCAATTCATTGGAAGGTTTATTCCTTTGGGGCCAAACAGCAACTTTATAGTTGGACCTTTGGTTAATGCCTGCCTTATTATATCTGCAGGCCTGGTCGGACTTTTCAGCGGTACGGTAATATCCGTTCTGGCACCTTATGGAGCCATCCTTACAGGTGCAACGCTGCCATTGCCGCTGGCTCCGTTTGTGGCATTGGGCAACTTTGTTCTTGTACTCGCATTTTATATTTTCAGGAAGAAAAAAGTTGCCGGCATAATTGCAGGATCGATCGCAAAATTCGCAGTTATTTACGGTTCTTTACTTTACATCATTCCATTTTTCAAACTGCTGCCTCAAAACAAGGCAATGGCTTTAGCCGGTGCGGCTTTTGGCTGGCCTCAGCTTGTGACAGCGTTAATTGGAGGAATCATAGCAATCCCTGTCGTCCACAGGCTCGAAAAACATGTTTAGAATTTGAATAAACATCCCTTTATTTTTTATTCAAATTTGATCTGTGTTTTAATTTGCAGATGGATTGGGTCATGGTTCCCATTGGACAGGAGACACACCATGTTCTGGGCTTGTAAAGCACCATTACAACAAGTCCGATCAGCATGGATGTAAGCATCAAACCATAAAAGCCAAAACTAAACTGCGCAATCCAATCGGGAACAGTCCCTGCTTTATAGGTCCATCTCCAAGGCACTTCGAATGTCCAGAACAGCTTTATTGCTTCATTTAGTGTTCTTGCTTTTGATGCAACCAAATAAGTCTGGAATATCATGTTTAAAAACATGGCAAGGAAAAATGCAAGAAAACCATATCTGAACCATTTCGACACCAGCCATCGGGGAGCCTGTCTGTTTCCAAAAAATTTAAGCGCTCCTCCCAATTTGGAAAACAGTTGTCCCCGACCGCACAATCTATTGCAAAACCACTTGTTTCCGGCAAATATTGCAATAATAATGGGTACGAAAAAATCAATCATACCCAGCCATGCAAACAAAATATTAAAAAAACCCAGTGAAAAATAAACTATTGACCAAATCCAAAGGTAATCATACCAGTACTTGCTTTTCACAACCTCTCACCCCTGTCTTTAATTATTAAATTCATCAGCGAAACGAATTGACTTTAATGCATCCGGCAGGGCAGGCCCTTGCACACTTGCCGCAACCGATACAGTTTTCGATATTTACCGCGGCAAAACACCCATAGAACACATTAATTGCACCTTTAGGACAGACTCGGGTGCATTCACCGCAAGAAGCGCATCGGCTCCGGTCAACTGAAGCATATTTTTTCGGTGACATTTTCACCCCTCCATTAAAAAAACACCTTGGTCTTCTGACAAAAGATTATCAGAAAGCCAAGGTGGTGTATGTAACCAAGTCACATTACAGATATTTTTTTAGTTTATTCCTGTCAATAACCTCAATTTTTCCTCTACCCAAAGACACTACGCCTTCCCTGGCAAAGTACTTCAGCACTTTTGTTACAACCTCCCGTGCACTGCCTATATAACGGGCAATTTCATCATGGGTCAGATATATGGTTGTATGATTGCTTTTGGCCAATTCATCCCACAGAAAAATGGCAACCCTTTTGTCCGCTCTCATAAAAAGAATTTGCTGCATTGTCCACATGACATCCGAAAAGCGTTCCATGGCAGTTTTATACAAATACACTTCAACCCGGGGATTTTCCTTCATGATTTGTGACAGCACAGAGGTTGGAATTATTATCACTTCCGTATCCTCCACAGCCTCTATCATAACGTCAAAAACAATTGAATCCATAAGGCAGGAACCGGACAAAACACATGTCTCTCCTTTGCCGACACGAAACAGTGTAACCTCCCGCCCTTCATCCGAAACAATATAAGTCCGCAGCCCGCCCGATAACAATAACATAATGCCTTTGCATTCCTGCTCTGAGCGATTTAAAATCATGCCTTTTTCATACCTGGCTTTAATGCTGCTTTGCTCAATCATTTCCTTCTCACTGTCACAAAGTTCACTCCAAAAAGGAAGCATAGAACAGGGGACGGTTCTCTGTTCTGCTTTTTTGTCTTTCTCCTCTATCTTCTTGATTCTTCCCGGCAATCTGCTTTCCACCTCACTTAAGGACAGTTCTCTGTTTTGTTTTTATCATAAACCATTTTCTTTTTCAAAGCTATAGAAGCCGGTAATGTTCTATTCTAAAATAAACATAAAAAATTCCTCCTTAGTGTTCGATTCACACCAAGAAGGAATTTCCTTATTCATTCCTGCACAATGCTATATTATCTCCTTTTAAGCTTCTTTCTTAGTTATTGCATTATAAATGATATCATCAATTATAGTCTGTAAAGTTTCCTTTTCAGTTTTGATCTGATCATTTAAACTTTTTTCCTGCTTTGTCAGCTCATCAACAGCTTCCTTATCAACAGGCTTGGTTTCTCTCAATTTTTTCAATTCTTCCTTTACTTCATTTTTCTTTTCTTCCAATGCAGCAATCTTTTCTGCAAATAATGCTTGTTGTTCTTCTATCTTGGCTATAACGTCATTGCCGTATTCTGCAACAAGTTTAATTCTGTCGATTTGCTCTTTCAATGCATCTCTTTTGTCTTTGAGTTCTTCATTCAACGCTTTTTCTTCTTCCTTCAATTTTGCAATTGCTTCCTCATCCACAGGGTCTTCTTTCTTTAAAGCCTCTATTTCTGCT
>JGI2924J29684_1078622_pt1 | contig 83210 bp, 70 predicted proteins | sample BenlonsequencITS_FD_29684 | JGI IMG/M metagenome (IMG submission 29684)
AACTCCTCGTCATTGCGATTCCGATGGATATCGGAAGAAGCAATCTCGTCATACGTGCAATGCAAGCACATCGAGATCACTGCACTCCGCTCGTGATGACGGATTATTTATTTATGAGACAGCCTCTTTTTTTAAGGCTTGAAACGGATGAAAAGTCCTGCTGATCGCCTAGATTTTAGGATTGGAAAATTAGTTAGTTGAAGGTTGAAAAGTTTCAAGGTGGATTTCGTTTGAAAGATCAACTTCTATAAAATCAAAAAACCATGTTCTTTGTTAGTGTGTGGTTTTTTCAGAAATACTGCATTATTCCGCTTAACTAATTTCTTTGATGTTTAAGTTTTTTGATCTTTTCCTTAAATAAGAGAGAGGCTTATTTAAGTTTTTCATGGTTTTTCTTAAATAACACCATTGCTTGTTTAAGTAAATAGCTACTTTTGTTAAATAAGCAAATGGGTGATACTATGAAAAAGTTTGTTTCTGGAAAATATATTAATCAAGGTACCTATAAAGCCTTCATGCCAAATCAAATCAATAGGGAATGGCAAATAGAGAATATGGAGGTTTTGACACTGTTAAGTCAAGCCGATCGGCAGCTGGGAAGATTAGATATGTATTCAGATTATGTCAATATTGACCTTTACGTAAGTATGCACATTGCCAAGGAAGCTACACAATCCTCCAAGATAGAAGGGACACAGACCAATATGGAGGAAGCATTTATGGGGAGAGATGATATAGCTGCAGAGAAAAGAGATGATTGGGAAGAGGTGCAGAACTATATAGACGCAATGAACCTCGCAGTAGATCAATTAAATACCTTACCTTTTTCTAGTAGATTGATTAAGAAGGCCCATGAAATTTTACTTAAAGGAGTAAGAGGAGAGCATAAGCTTCCAGGAATATATAGGACTAGCCAGAATTGGATCGGAGGAGCTACACTAGGCGATGCAGTTTTCATTGCCCCGCCACACACTGAAATTGGAGAGTTGATGTCTGATTTGGAGAAATTTGCGCATGATGACCAGCATCCTTTGCCTGATTTAATAAAGATCGCGTTAATACATTATCAGTTTGAAACCATTCATCCATTTCTAGATGGGAATGGAAGAGTGGGGAGATTATTGATAACCCTCTTTTTGGTGAGCAAGAATATACTGAAGCGGCCTATTTTATATTTATCTGATTTTTTTGAACGAAATCGGTCGCTTTATTATGATAACCTTATGAGAGTGCGAACACATAATGATTTAAATCAATGGCTTAAATTTTTTTTAGTTGGAGTAATTGAAACTGCGAAACAGGGGATACATACATTTGATGGCATTTTGCAGCTTCAAAAGATCCTTGATGAAAAGCTCAAGAGAATGGGAAGTCGAGGAAATGACGCTCGGATGGTCATAGATCAGCTATATTCCCGACCAATTACAGATGTGACGAAAGTGGAAAAGATCATCCAAAAGTCCAATGTATCAGCGTATAAGTTAATTGCTGAAATGGAAAAGATGGACATTATTGATGAGATTACCGGGGGACAGCGAGGTAAGATGTACATCTTTAAAGATTATGTGAATCTATTTGAAAAAGGACGCTAACCATTTTCTGCTTTCCCAGATCAAACGGAGGAATGATCGCATGAGGTAGGAGAGCAGGGCATTTCAACTTCCCCGCTCAGAAAGCCCGCATTGCAAAATGCGGGCTTATGATTTCTAAAGTGACTTCAATTAAAGACTGCTCACAGCATACCACAGGAAGGTAACTACTTCACTTTTTTATATTTTGAGGTCATATTAACGTAAAAATGAAGCAACCCTTACTGATTGTCTTTAGTCTTTTTTGGCTCGGAATAACCTCAAGTAGTGCCCAAGATCTAGCCGCTTACCATCCCGTATGGACATCCATGAGCAAAAATGCCAGCGAATCCATGCCTTTAGGAGGTGGAGATATCGGGATGAATGTGTGGGTGGAGGATGGCGAGCTGCTGTTTTATTTTTCCAGAAGTGGGACATTCGATGAGCATAATACACTATTGAAACTGGGAAGAGGTAGGGTCAGGCTGACGCCAAATCCTTTTGAGGAGGGTGAAGCATTCCGCCAAGAACTTCACCTTCAGGATGGGAACGTCCGGATCACAGGGTATGTCCAGGATAAAGCGATCAATATCGACTTATGGGTGGATGTATTTCGGCCGGTAATCCATGTGGAAGTCAACGGCGAAACCCCCACTTACTTGGAAGTAGCCTATGAAAGTTGGCGCTACAAAGACCGGACGGTAAAGGGAGCTGCCAATAACGCCAATTCCTACAAGTGGGCACCGCAAGGAGAGGTCATTACCTACCGTGACAGTATTGGATTTCAGGATGGAGGGGTTTTGTTTTACCATCAAAATCGAGAAGAAACGGTTTTTGACGTGGCTGTAGCACAGCAGCAAATGACGGCAGTAAAGGATCAAATGATGAATCCTATCGGTCACCTTGTTTTTGGAGGGATCTTAAGGGGAGAGGATTTGGCTCCTACTAGTGTGAAAAGCGGTGTTTATCAAGATACTGATTTTAGGGCTTACCCACTAAAGAGCATTAGCCCTCAAAAGGATCATGCATTTGAGATTTACCTGCACACGGATCAGACTCCTTCTTTGGAGCAGTGGAAGGCAGGATTGGATAGCGTGGTGCATACGGCAACGTTAGCGTCTTCCGGGGCCAGAGAAAAAACGAAAAAATGGTGGAATGACTTCTGGAAACGAAGTTACGTGATCACAGACCCTCAGCAAAAGGCGGCGAATGATACGGTTTGGCAGATTGGCCGAAACTATCAGCTGTTCCGCTACATGCTGGGATGTAATGCCTATGGAACTTACCCTACCAAATTTAACGGAGGGCTGTTTACAGTGGATCCAGTCTATACCAAACCCGATATGCCCTTTACGCCAGACCACCGCAATTGGGGAGGAGGGACTATGACTGCCCAGAACCAGCGGTTGGTTTATTTCCCCATGCTGCGGTCGGGTGATGTGGACATGATGAAGCCACAATTTGACTTTTACCTTCGCATGCTGAAAAATGCAGAATTGAGAAGTCAAGTGTATTGGGGGCATGAGGGGGCAAGTTTTACAGAGCAAATCGAAAATTATGGCCTGCCAAATCCAGCAGAATATAATTGGGAACGTCCGGAGGACTATGATCCCGGCATGCAGTACAATGCTTGGCTGGAACACCAATGGGATACAGTACTGGAGTTTTGCCTGATGATGCTGGAACAAGAGCGGTATGCAGGTAAAGATGTTCCCGCGTACATTCCGTTTATCGAAAGCTGTTTGCGGTTTTTCGATGAGCATTACCAGTATTTGGCCCGTCAGCGCGGAGCAAAGGTCTTTGATGAAAACGGAGACTTGGTCCTCTATCCAGGTTCTGCCAATGAAACCTATAAAATGGCCTATAATGCCAATTCGACCATTTCGGCACTTAAAACTGTTTTAAAACGGCTAATAGCCTCTTCCTCATCGGATAGCACTACATATTGGCAGGCAATGCTGGAGCGGATTCCGCCTTTGAGTTATAGGGAAATCGATGGCCATCGGCTGTTGGCGCCAGCAAAGCTGTGGGAGCGGGTAAACAATACGGAAGTACCGCAGCTTTATCCGGTATATCCGTGGGGGATTTATGGCATCGGGAGGCCAGACCTTCAGACCGCTATCAATACTTTCAAGTATGATCCTGATGCCTTAGCGTTCAGAAGTCATGTAGGCTGGAAACAGGATAATATCTTCGCGGCGCGTCTGGGATTGACCAGTGAAGCAGCCAAATGGACCTTGAAGAAAATGGGGGATTCCGGAAGGCGTTTCCCTGCCTTCTGGGGGCCAGGTTTTGATTGGGTGCCAGACCACAATTGGGGTGGATCGGGGATGATTGGGATGCAAGAGATGCTGCTGCAGACGGATGGCGAAAAGATTTACCTCTTTCCGGCTTGGCCAAAGGACTGGGATGTGAAATTTAAACTGCATGCCCCTTACCAAACGACTGTGGAGGGCATACTGGAAGATGGCGAACTCAAGGAGTTGAACGTCTTTCCCAAGGAGCGGGAAGCGGATGTGAGGAATTTGCTGGGATGGGACGTGGAGAGTCAAGAGCAAAGAATCAAGAGTAAAGAATCAAGAGTAAAGACCAGAGAGCAGGATGCTGTTCCTGATTTGCAATCAGGAACTAACAATAAGGGGGATTTGCAATCCCCAAGTCCCTACGGCTACGTTCAGTCCCCCTTTTAGGGGGATGTAGGGGGTAGCAGTGCTTTTTTGAGAGGAGCTCCTGTTGGTGCTGGTCCTGATTTGTCTGTTCCTGATTTGCAATCAGGAACTAACGATAAGGGGGATTTGCAATCCCCTTTGAAGAAGCCGAAGAAATTCATTTTCATACGAAAATGCTTGCGGCACCATTTTCATGACAAAAACGAATTAACATTAATAACATGAACCTAAAATATGTAATCGCAGGAATTGGGATGGGGATTTTCACGAGCCATTCAGCCATGGCCCAGCATGAGGGCCTAGTGGACAATTCCCAAAGTCCCTACGCCAAACTCAAAAGTGTCAACCTCCAAGACGTCACATGGACCGATGGTTTTTGGGGCGAGAAATTCAAGATCAGCCGGGAGCAGACCATGCCGTTTATGTGGGCGTTGTACCATGATGCCGATCAAAACCATGCGGTGAGAAATTTTGAAATTGCTGCTGGAGAAATGAAAGGCAAGCACGATGGCCCATCTTTCCACGATGGAGATTTTTACAAGGTCTTTGAAGGAATGGCGGCGCTTTATGCCGAGACCAAGGACCCTGAACTGGATGCACAGATGGATGAGGCCATTGCCCTTATTGCTAAAGCGCAGCGAGAAGACGGTTACCTGCATACGCCGGTGTTGATCGAAGAGCGGTGGGGAACCTTAGGAGACGAATACCTCCAGAAGCAGTTGGGTTTCGAAAAATACAATATGGGCCACCTGATGACGGCTGCTTGTGTCCATTATAGGGCCACGGGAAAAGATAATTTCTTGGATATCGCAAAAGGTGTGGCGGACTTTCTGTATGATTTTTATAAGGAAGCTTCTCCAGCACTTGCCCGTAATGCCATCTGTCCGAGTCATTATATGGGCGTGGTGGAAATGTACCGAACCACAGACGATAAGCGTTACTTGGAGCTGGCGCAAAACCTGATTGACATTCGTGGCAAAACCGACGACGGTACCGATGACAATCAGGACCGGGTGCCATTTCGCGAGCAAACAGAAGCCATGGGCCATGCCGTAAGGGCCAATTACCTGTATGCAGGGGTAGCGGACCTTTATGCAGAAACGGGTGAAGAAAAACTGCTTGAAAACCTAAAGTCCATTTGGGAAGATGTCGTTTATCGCAAAATGTACGTGACCGGAGGTTGCGGAGCACTTTATGATGGTGTTTCCCCGAACGGGACTTCCTATAATCCCACGGAGGTCCAAAAGATCCACCAAGCCTATGGCAAGCCTTTCCAGCTGCCCAATGCTGCTGCTCATAATGAAACCTGTGCCAATATTGGCAATGTCCTTTGGAACTGGCGCATGCTGCAGCTTACCGGAGAGGCCAAATACATGGACGTGATCGAGCTTAATCTGTACAATAGCATTCTTTCAGGAATCAGCTTACAGGGGACCGAATTTTTCTATACCAATCCCCTTAGTGCCAAGAAAGATCTCCCTTATCACCTGAGGTGGCCCAATACCCGGGAAGGCTATATAGCCCTTTCCAATTGCTGTCCGCCAAATGTGGCCAGGACCTTGGCAGAGGTGGCCAATTATGCTTATAGCACTACCGAAGACGGACTGTATGTCAATTTATACGGAAGCAATAAGCTGCAAACCACATTGGCCGATGGCCAAGAGCTCCTGATCAACCAATCTACTTCTTATCCGTGGGATGAAACCATTTCTTTGGACATCGAAAAGGCCCCAAAAGATGATTACTCCGTTTTCCTTCGGATTCCAGGCTGGTGCCACGAGGCTTCTGTGACGGTGAATGGGGAGGAGCAGCACATGGATTTGGCCGCGGGCCAATATGTAGAGATCAATCGGTCGTGGAAGAAAGGAGACCAAGTGACTTTGACCCTGGCCATGCCGGTGCAATACTTGGAAGCCAACCCCTTGGTGGAGCAAGCTCGTGGCCAAGTGGCGGTTAAAAGAGGTCCGGTCGTGTATTGTGTGGAGTCGATGGACCTCCCCGCTGGAAAATCCGTGGATGATGTGGTCATCGCTCTTTCCGAGGAACTATCTCCCGAGGCATTCACGATTGGTAATAGCGAACTGATCAGTCTTACGGGAGAGGTGTATTATCAGTCTGAAGACAACTGGGAGAATCAACTCTACAGGGAAGTTTCTGATAGTGGATTTGAGAAGGGAAATATTCGTTTGATTCCTTATTACAGCTGGGCAAATCGAGGCGATGGTGAAATGATGGTGTGGTTGCCGTACGAGCGAAAGTAGTAAGAATTCAGGCCTGGCATGGTCCGCTCGTCTAAAAAAATGTACCTCGTTTGTAACGAGGTACATTGATGTGTTTTGATAAGGGCATTTGCAATGCTCGCCTGGGAAATGTGATTTCTTTCATAGCGCATCATGGCAAACGCCCAGTTCAAAAGCCCCCGTTTACGACGAGGGCTTTTTTGCCAATGAAAGTTTATTATTTGAATTCACCGTTTTTCAGTTTGAGGGCATCTGCAAGATGGGCCTCGATCATATCATAAACCGCTTCATTACCATCTTCATTGTTAGGACCAACGATGATCATGCCATCACCATTGCCATCTTGTACTAAACCAGGGTCAATGCCCATTAGGAGTTGGTCCATGTACAGCTCAAGCACCAATTCTTGGGTAGCATTTACTTCAGTGCCTGGATTGAACTTGATGTCGATTTTATCTTCGATGTCCATATACATCATGGAAGGAATCCCTTTCCAGTCGGCTTTGATAAGGACGGATTTTCCATACATTTCACTGTTTTCCGGTAGATTGTCTGCTTTGGTCAGGTCAAAGGTCAGGTTGGTATAGAAGCCATTTGGGGCTAAGAAACTCCCCATTCTTGAAAGCAAGATATGCTCGTCTTTCACCATAGGAACTACAAATTTTGGCCCCTTATTAGGTGTCATAATGTTGATGGGCCTGGTTTTGCTATCAGCAATTTTTAAGTGCATTTTGACATCCTTGACAGCGATGTTTACATCGGTAACGGTGACATTTTTGAATACCAAGCTTCCATCATCCCCTTCAGAAGGGATGTTGGTACTTACCTTTGCAGAAAGGGTTACTTCACTTTCTTGAATTTCTTGCGATTCTTCTGTTTGGTTACACGATACCAATATGGCAGAAGTGGAAAACGCCAACAAAAGGTTTCTAAAAGTTGTTGTTCGACTCATAGTTGTAAAGTTTTGGTTAGTAATGAAATAGTGCTTGTTTGTAGGGTCGATATTACTTTAATTCTAGCATAGAAGAATATGGTTTGTAGCCATTTGTAAATCATCTGTGTTTTTAAGATAAAGTGCTGGAAAACAGGTGGGAGGTATAAATAAAAAGTAATTTTAGCATCGTTAATACGGAGATGATCACAAGGTCGGGGTGGAAAATATCTTGGATCAAACCATCTTTCGGGTGTGGCTACATCAAGAATCGGACATTGCAGATACAACTAGCCTCACCTTGTACCGCTTAATCCAATGCCTTAGTAGAAAATATTGATTTACAAAAAATACATTTAAGCCTACAAAAAACAACCGTTTGTTTTTAATGAATTGAATATCATTTATTTATGGGTAAATTCATTTGTTTTTTTATCCGTTAACAAAATTCAACAACATGAAACCTCAGAATTATTTTTGGCTTATTGGATTGACTGTTATTTTATTTTCATCCTGTAACAATGGCGACGATGAGCCGGATCCAGTAAGTTCGGGAGGAGGAACATTAACCTTGACTGGAGATGAAGCCCATTATACCTCCAATAAACTGGAAGTCAGTGAGACGGCCTATGGCCGGGAGGATTTGACAGGGTTGGAAGAGTCTTTGGTGGCTGTATCCAGTGGGATTTTCATTCCTAAAGCCGGTGAAGGTCAGTTGATCCCTGAAGGAACAAATTTGGAAAAGCAATTTGTACTGGTGGCTTCTGAACTGGCCATTTCGATGAGCATTTTTGCGGAGGGAGTAAAGCGGGATTATATTTCTGACGTGAGTAACCCGATCAATGTCACGATCAGCACCGCGACAAAAGAAGTGATATTTTCCAATGCCCGGGTAATCAATGCGGACAACAACTCCGTTTTGACACTCAATGGCACCTTGACTTGGTAACTGCGCAGCTCCTCATAGGCGGACTCATCAATCGATCTAATGAACCTGTTTCCAACGCATCCTTCCCCATAAACAGGGGGGAATGGTTTTTGATACAACCATGATTAAATCCGGTTTATGAAGAAGTAGCGACCATGTCATTTTCGGCTCAAAAGGAATACGATACTTGGCTGCCATTTTCTGGATCCAGCTCCACTTGAGCATATACCCCGATTTCCTGCTGCAGCTCTTCCACATGGGAAATGATTCCGACAATCCTTTTTTCATGCCGGAGGGATTTGAGCGTTTCGAAAACCGTCCTCAGGGCATTTTTGTCCAATGCCCCAAAACCTTCATCCAGAAAGAAGAAACTCTGGTCGGCGCGGTTGAGGGCTTTCACTTTTTCCGCGAGGGCCAAGGCCAGGCAGAGGGATGCCTGAAATGTCTGACCACCTGAAAGGGTTTTGAGCAGCCTCCTTTTTCCGCCGTTGAGGTGGTCTTTTACCCAGAAGGTGTTGCTGTCATCCACTTCCAGGGTAAGGCTATTTTTGGCCAATTGCATAAACCGGATATTGGCTGTTTGGACCAGCTCTTTTAGGTATATATTGGATACATACTTTACAAATCCGCTGCCTTGGAAGAGCCCATAGAGCTCTTTTAGATTGGTTTCGCGATTTTCTACCGATTGAAAATCCTTTTTAAGGCGGGCTTTTTCTTCCAATTTGGCGTTGATATCATCGATTTCTTTCTGGAGCAGTGCCACACGTTTTTGGGTAGCTTCCAAAGCCGTTTTGGCGGCCTGAAAGGCTGCCTGGACAGCTGTAAACTGTTCTTGGTCAAACGTGGCCACGGCTTCTTCTGCCTCCAAGGCTTGGATTTTGTCTCGCATGAGGGCGCGCTGCCGGTCAAAGGCCTTGATCTCTTCTTCCATTTTGGTCTGGTCCAGGGATTTTTCCAACAAGTCCTTGACGGTCTGGATACCGGTAAAATCATGTTGGGCCAAGGCCAGGGAAAGGGATTCATCGGTTTTTCCCAGCTTGGTCTTTACTTCCGCCAACCGTTCCTGATAGGTTTTCAGGTGGGCCAAATTGGTGGTTTGCTGTTGCCGTGCTTCGTTTAGGGCATCCTGTGCCCTGGGTAGGTTTACTTCCAGGTCATCCAAGTAACGCTTTACTTTGGAGATGTCTTCATCGATTTGGGCGGCGCTGGCAGATCGGTATTTTTCCAGCAGGTCAGGGTAGTTTATTTCGGCTAACTTGGTTTCGATTTTGGTTTGCAGGGTCTTTACTTCTTGTTCGGCCGCTTGGAAGCGGTTCAGGTCCTGCTCTGCTTTGGTCAAAAACGCCTTCTGCTCCGCAAGCAGGGCCTTGAGTTGTTGTTGGAGGTTCTTTTCGCGCTGAAGGGTGTCCTTGGCGGTTTGCAACGCCTGCGCCAGGTCCGCTTCCTGTGCGCCACCATTTTCTTTTAAAAGTTGCTGGATGCGGTTTTGAAGTTGATCGGCTTCTTGTTGTTTTTCAAGATGGCTTTTTTCTGCATTCTCCATGTTCAAGTGCAGCTTTTCATAGCTCGATTGGGTGGAGCGCAAGGTTTCCAGCCGCTGGCTGAAGCGCTGGATGGCCTCATCGGTTTTTTGCAGCTTTTCCTCATCAAAGTGATGCTCCAAAGGAGCGGGGTGCTCCATGGCTCCACAAAGGGGACAAGCTTCCCCAGGTTTTAATTGATGGGCATAGGTAAATAAACCCTGCTGCTGTAAGAGGTGTTCACGATCCTTTTGTACTTGATGGAGTTGCTCGGTGGTGGTTTGGATCGCGGACGGGAAAGTGGGAGCCTCCATGGCCGCTTCCTGCAGGAGTTGCTGTTGGGCCTTTTGGGTGGACGCAATGTCTGCCGAAAGTCCCTTTAGCTGATCGGAAAGCAGCTTGGACCGGTCTTCCAATTGCCGAAGTTCCAGCAAGGCAGCTTCCATTTTGCTGACATGATCCAGTTCCGGAGCCGCTATTTGCTCAAGTGCTTTTTCAGCATCCTCAATTTGGTGGGTCAGTTTATCTTTTTGTTCCTGTTGAGCGCTGTTTTGCAGGTTGAGCTGCTGCAGTTGTTGCGCTAAGGAGTCCTTTTCAGAAGAAAGCTTGTTGAGTTCCTTGATTTGGAGGAGGTCACGGATGCGGGCTTCTTTCTCTCCTTTGTTGCTGTAGTCCTTGTAAAGCTTCTGATAGCGGGTGTTTTTCTCTTCGATTTCCTGCTCGAAGCGTATCTTGAATCGCTCACAATCCGCCACACTTACCCGGTATTTTTCCAGGTCAATTTCGAGTTCTTGAAATTGATCGAGGAGCGGTTTTACATAGGCTTGTGCCTTTTGGTACTGTTGGAGCAAGCGTTGCTTTTCCTGGAATGCTGGCAGCTGCTGATCGGACGCCGCCAATTGGGTTTTGAGTTGGATCAGCTGTTCTGCCTTTTCCTTTACTGCTAAGCTGCTGTTGAGCTGCTTTTCTTTTTCAGTGAGCCGTTGGTCCTCTTCTTTTTGTTGGGCCAACTGCTGTTGCAACTGGCCTTCGGAGGTTTGGAGGGCCTCTTTGGTAAATGCTGCCAATCCCTCCAGTTGGGTTTCGAGCTTGATCTTCTTTTCCTTTTCGATTGAAAGCAGCTGCTTGGTCTTTCCAGCGAGGTCAAACCGCTCCAAGCCAAAGAGTTCTTTCATCATTTCCGCCCGGTCTTTGGGCTTCTGTTCGATAAACTCCCTGAATTTCCCTTGGGGAATGATGACGGTTTGGCGGAAGTGGTCCATTTTCATGCCGACCAACTCCTCACCTTTTGCTTCCAGCGGAAGCCAGCCTTCGCTAGACTTTTCATAAAAAGTGTGCGTAGCAGGTTTTACATCATCAAAATTCTTGGTGTTTCGCTTGGCAATGTAAGAAGCTTTGTAGCTGGTTTCATTGTTTTTGCCTGCCTGGAATTCAAAGTGGATGGCGATGCCCGGGCTTTGGAGGTTGACCATGCTGTTCTTTTCTCCCTTGCTGGCCAGCCGTTCAGTAGTGCCATAAAGGGCGAGCAGAATGGCTTCCAGTATGGAGGATTTGCCGCTCCCTACCGCTCCGAAAATACCGAAAAGACCCGCGCCGGTAAGGTGGGTAAAGTCAATGGTCTGTTTTGCTTTATAGGAATATAGTCCTTCAATTTCCAGTTTTACAGGGATCATAGCTGTTCGTTTTGACTGATGATTTCGTTAAAAAGTACGCTGATCTCCTCGTTTGGGGCCACACCTTTGCTGCTTTGGTAAAACTGGGAGAAAAGTGTTCCCATGTCTTTTCCCAAATCCTCTGCGCGAAGGCCACTTCCGTCAGCATTCTGGTCTCCAGTAAGTCTGGGGATCAAATTGACGATGCCGTCATGGGCTTTCATGATGGTTTTGCGCGTTTCTGCATCGATGGAAGAGGTCGTTTCGTAGATGATTTCTACGAAACAGTAAGGGTTTTCTTGCAGCCAAGCTAAGGTGTCGGCCAAGTTGGAAAAGGTCTTTTGATATAGCGGCCGCCCTTGTTTTAGTGAGATGGGTTCGTATTGGACGGGGGTGTTAGGTTCCGCTTTCACCAGAACCACCTTTTTTTCTTGGTTGGCTTCACTGAAACTGTAGGCCAGTGGCGAGCTGCTGTACACCACAGGACACGGCTGCTTGTCCACCGAGTGGTAGCGGTGGAGGTGCCCCAGTGCAGCATATTGGATGCTGTCTGGAATCAGGTGCGTGTAAAGTGCCTGGGTGCCGCCCACGTGAAGAATGGGGCGTTCACTCTCCGGTTCGGCTTCGGGTTTTTCACCTTCTTTCATAAAGAAAAAGTGCCCCATAAAGAGGTTCACTCCTGCATCATCACAGTAATTGTCAGCGATATTTTGCCACTTTTTGCCCAAAACTTCCCGTAAAGCAGCCTCTTTGTCCTCTTCACCCAAGTACGTTTTTAGCAACACTTCATTGGCATAGGGCGCCAGGATAATGCGCACTGGAAAAGGGTGTTGCGGCAATTTAAGCTCAACAAACCCTGGGGAAGACTGCGTGATTTCCAGACCGCTGTCCACCTTCCCTGGAGCGAGCACTTGCTCATAGCTGCTGTAAAAAAGAATGCCCAACTCCCTGGCCAGCGGATCCGGGGCACTGATGAATTGGGTGCTGTCATGATTGCCGGAAATGGCCACCACAGGCCTTTTCCCGTCCTTGGAGAGCTTGCGGAGGGTTTTATAGAGCAGTTCGACCGCCTCATGACTGGGATTGAAACTGTCAAAGATGTCTCCTGCCAGCAGTACCAAATCGACGTCTTCCCGATCGGCCACTTCAATCATTTCTTCCAGTACGAGCTGTTGTTCGGGCAGTCTAGCATATTCTTGTAGGCGTTTGCCTAAATGCCAATCCGCTGAATGTAAGAGTTTTAACATATTTTAAAAAGCAAGAGCTTTTCTTTTTAATGGAAAATCAGATTAAATTTAGGGGCTTAAAAATTGGTAAACAAACCCAATAGCAGTTCTAAGGTATGAAAAGGCCAACATATTCGTTGTCCTGAATATATTGACTTTCATGGCCGTTTTATCAGTCCTAAGCGGAAATGGTAAAGCATTTATGATGTCAGGAAAGCTTGTCTACCGAAGGGCAAGTGGGCAAGCGTTGGGCTGTGCCGTTCTGCTCGTGTATGATGGTTTATGATACCCAATTGAAAATCTGGCATTTAAATTGTTAAGCCGATGCTTATGAGAAAAATATTGTTTTTGTCCCTGTTATTGAGTGTGTTAGGGTTCGGGGAGCTGTTGGCACAGCCGCCTGTATTGGGAGTGGATTCTACCTTGGTGATAGAAGAGGGGATAGCAAGTTATTACGGGCGTTTTTTTCACAACAGGAAGACGGCCAATGGCGAGATATTCGACATGGAAGGGATGACGGCAGCACACAAAAACCTGCCTTTCGGCACCATGATTCGGGTGACAAACCTCCGAAATGGCAAAGATATCATTGTGAAAGTCAATGACCGTCTTCCCCAGAATTCCAAACGCACCATCGATTTGGCAAAAGGTGCTGCCCGAAAGCTCGGCATGATCCAGATGGGATTGGCACCTGTCACCATCAGCGTCCTAAAACCTCAAGGGATGGCCCGGCTTATGGATTACTACGAAGATGATGTGCCGGGCAGCCTACGGCTAAGGTTGTACTTTGAGCCCATAGCGGTGGAGAAAGACACCACCGTGATTTTTGCTTGGCCAGACTGGGCAGCGGATTTCGATAGCGGCGGCTGAATATATTTTTACCTTTTCCCCTTGAGGGGGAGAATTACGTTGCTGTCTGAGGTAAATCACATCATTAAAACAGTTCAACTTTTATTTACGCCCCTAGTCCCCTCAATGCTATTAAGTTAATGGAAATTTATGTGGTGTCAGTCCGAGCGCTTGCCTGACCGGCAGGCAGGGAGTCGAGGCCCGGCATTACCCTTCGACTTTAGTTTATCCTGAGCTTGTCGAAGGGCTCAGGGTGACAAGCGAGTTGTATTTACCCTAACTTAAGAGCATTGAGCCCCCTATAAGGAGGAATTGTTACTTGACTAAGGGAGTTTCTTGTCGATATGGCGACTCCACTTTCTAACCTTCCAACCTTAAAACCTTCCAACCCTCCCCCTACATCACATATTCGTCATTGATAGGGCTGACGGGGTCGGGGATGTGTTCTTCGTGGATCATTTCGAGCAAGTTGATTTCGATGGTACGGGTGATCTGATCGAGGGGGATACCTGTCGGGATGGGCTCAAATGGATTCAAAATGGCCTGTCCAATAAAATGGATGGTGTGAAAGACATAGCCGATGATGGTACCAAAGGCAATGGCCCTCCATTCTACCGTAGGAGCCACCGCAAGGGTAAAAGCAATATTAAATAGCCAAATAAAAGCTTTGGTATAGTAGTTATAGGAAGTCGGAAAAACGGTGTTCTTGATCCGTTCGGACTTGCCCATCTCATCACAGAAACGGGTGATTTCCCTGTTAAGCTCCAAAAATTCGAAACCATCGATAAGTTTTTCCTTTCGCCAGGTTTTCAGTTCCGTCGTTTGCAGGCTGAGGATGGCATTGTGTTTATTGCTTTCATTTTCTATGATATCCAGGTCGCTTTGAATGAGGTATTTCTTATACTCATGCTCATCGGTACCACGGAGATTTTCCTTTAGGGCGTACAGAAAGGCAATATGGCGTTTGATGGCATATTCTTTCATCAGCTGCAGGTGCTGGTCTTTGATGTGTTCAGAAGCAACGGGGAATTGCAGGACATGACGGGCCCAAGTGCGGGAACTATTGACCAATGTACCCCAGATTTTACGGGCTTCCCACCAGCGGTCATAGGCTTGGTTGTTATTAAAACCGATAAAAAAGGCCAGCGCAGTACCCAGGATGGTGGGAATGATCGCAGGCATTTCGAAATGATACTGGACAAAATACCTATAGAAAAAATAAGCCATCGAGCAGGTCAGGGCAACCAATATCGTGTTTTTCCACGTACCCCTGACAATGCGGCTCAACCGGATATCATGTGTAATGATCATGGAGGGAGTCTTTTTTGGTAATGTAAACAATTTACGAAAAAATAGGCGGAAAGAAACCTACCAATGTTTGCATTTAGTAAATGCAAAGAGCTGATTTAACATCATCTAAGATTTCAACGTTCACGAGTTATATCGGTACACTTTCCCTTTTATATTGATATTTTGTTTAGGCTATCGGTGTAAATCAATTCTTTAACCAAAAAACAATGTTGACATGAAAAAGAAAAGAATGTTACCAAAAGTAGTGATGGCTGCCAGTGTGGCTGTTATGGGCGTGGGAGTATTCCAGTCTTTTGATGCGGAGGCTCAGACCACTGGAGGAGGAGTATGTTGTCAAACGAAGGATAAGACATGCTATCATCCTGACAATATATACTTCGCCGATTCCATTTGGAAGAGTGGAGCGAGTACCTGTAGTTAATTTGAATGCTTGCCCGACCAGAAAGTACTTTTGTTCTGGTCGGGCTTTTTTAAACAAAAAATAATGAGAAAATTAAGTTTATTGATGTGTCTTTTGCTTCTTTTTTCTTGCACGCAAGAGAAAGAAGAAGTATTCCCTAACTATGAAGTCAAGGTTTTTATGAGGGATGATATTCCAAATACAAAGTTCCTGAAAGGAGAAAAACTTGATTTTGGGGAATTCTTGGAGCCTCGGTACATTATGGTAAATGAGGACTATATCTTAGTTTGCGAAAACGGCTTGAACGATATTTTCTATGTATATGACAAAGAAGCACTAACCTATGTGAAGAGCATGGGGAAAGATGGCTTTGGTCCTGGAGAGATATCCAGAAGTAATTTTTTGCACAAGGGGCTGAGCAAGGGGGATTTTTGGGTGTATGATAATGAAGGAAGAACCTTTAATAAATTTAATCTCTACAATGACACTAATAAACTCGCCGTAAACCAGATAAAGCAAACGGACGCCTTGTCATCAGTAACGAATTTCGTCCCCATCACAGACTCGACCTTTATGGCGATGGCGATGGATAGCGAACATAAATTTTTGGAATATAACTGGAATGGGGGTTTAATAAACACTTATGGTAAGTGGGAGCATATGTCTGAGGAAAGCTTCTCTTCATTTATTCTGTTTGTGGTAAACCAAGGAAAGCTAATTGGATCTGCGGATAGAATTTTTTTTGGAATCTGTGGAGTTCAGAGAGACTATATAGATATCCTAAATCGTGAAACGGGTAAGGTTTTGTCCATAAGAGGGCCAGAAAATATAGATCCAGAATTTGAAATAAGCAATAGTAGAGGATTTGATTATCCGTTAATAGAATCAGATAAAATCTATTATAGAGGCTTGTTTTTTGGAAAATCCTCAATCTTTGCATTGTATTGTGGATTTACCGATAAGGAGAGCATAGAGAAGCAGGAATCGAGGATATTTGAGTTTGATTACAGGGGAAACATACTCAATCAATATTTCCTGGATAATTCGATCCTATCGTTTACCGTGGATGAGGAGGAGAAGAAGTTTTATTGCGTGAGCTTCCACGAAGAAGACCCTAATGTAGTACTATTTTCATATGACGAATAATATTGGATTGATACCTGTGTGATGTTAATTATAAAAATCAAGTCAATAAAATATCGCTTGACCCCTTAAAAGGCGCCACACTCCCTTTGCTTTTAATTAAATATTTAGTTAATTAAGGAGGTCAATATTTTATTATCTTTTCCATGAAGTCAAACAGCCTGTTTTTATTGCTGGTTTTCCCGTTTCTTTTTTCCTGTGAAAACAGTACGGAGCAGCAAGAGGAAATCCCCCTCGAATCCATGCGCAATGAAGTCTCTGCCACCAAGGTGACGGTGGCCAAGGCGGAGCAGCGTTCCTTCGACTACCTGATCAATGCCTCCGGCAAGGTAGAGGCAGGTCAGGAGGTAATGGTGGTCATCGAGCGACAGGGCTACCTCAAAGAGCTGAGCGTCCAAGAAGGCCAGTATGTGGAGGCCGGGGCGGTCATCGCCCGTCTGGACAATACCGACAATGTCTTCCGCAAGGAAAAGGCGCTGGTGCAGCTGAAAAACGCACAGGCTTCCTATAACAGCGAAAAACTGGGCTTTGGATCCATCCTGGAGGGAGAAGACCAGGAGCAAGTGCTCCAGCTGGACGAGCAGTTGAAGGCCAGCAGTGGCCTGCTGTCCGCGGAGATCGAGCTGAAGGAGGCCGAGCTGGAACTGGCCAAGGCCACGATCAAGGCCCCCGTCTCGGGCAAGGTGGCCGACCTGCAGGTGAAACCCGGTAGCCTCGTCAATGCCGGCGATGAACTCTGTGAGGTGCTCAATACCCACACCCTGCTGCTCAACGTGAAAGTCCTCGAATCCGACATTCCCTTTATCTCCCTCGGCCAGACAGCGGAGGTCTATCCCGTTTCTGCCGGTACGGGCACACTGTCCGGCAAGGTGGGCAGCATCAACCCCAAGGTGGACGAAAACGGCCTGGTGGAAGTGGGCATCAAACTGACGGGTGCCCAGAAACTGCTCCCCGGCATGAACGCCCGGGCGGTGATCCGCGCCCCGCAGTCGGACAATGTGGTGGTGCCCAAGCAGGCGCTGGTCTATCGCTCCGGCCGGCCGGTGGTTTTTACGGTCAACGGCAAAGAAGCCAAGTGGAACTACGTGGAGGTGGGCAAGGACAACGGCCGTGAGATCGAAATCCTGGACGGCATCAAGGACGGGGAAACCGTCATCACCAGCAACAACCTGCAGCTGGGCCACCAGGCGCAAATCCAAATCGCAAAAGAAAACGAATAGCCATGGTCAGATTTTTATTGGCAAGACCGATTGCGGTGACCATGGTCTTTATGGCCCTGATGGTGTTCAGCGTGATCGCCTTCACGAAGCTTCCCGTATCGCTGCTGCCGCCCATCGATGTGCCGCAGATCGTGGTCAAGGTGAACTACCCCAATGCCTCGCCCGAGGCGATCGAGCAGAACGTGCTGCGCCCCGTGCGGGAAAGCCTGATCACGCTGAACGGCCTGGAGGACATGCAGAGCAAGGCTGGCAGCGAAACGGGCACGGTACGGCTGCAGTTTGCCTACGGTACTTCCATGGAGCTGGCCTATATCGAGGTGAACGAAAAGATCGATCGATTGACCAACAGCCTTCCCGAAGAACTTTCCCGCCCCCAGGTCATCCGCATCAATACCAATGACATTCCCATGGTCCACATCCAAGTGGTGCCCAAGGAAGGAACGGACTACGCCGAGGTGACCAAGCTGGCCGAAAATGTCCTCAAAAAGCGCATTGAACAACTGGAAGGGATTTCCCTGGTGGACATCAACGGCAAGCAGGAACGGGTGATCACCGTGCGCCCGGACAAGGCCGTGCTGGCAGGGCTGGGCCTGAGCGAGCAGGATGTGCTCAATGCCATCACGGCGGGCAACCGGGAGCTTCCCGGCATCAGTGTCAAGGACGGGCAGTACCGCTACTTCCTGCGGCTGGCGACACGTGTGGACACGCCCGAGGACATCGAAGACCTTCCGGTCAGTGGTCCCGGGGGAATGGCCGTGCCGTTGGGCAAAGTGGCCGACGTGCAATACCGCATGGGCGAGACCATGGGCTACCACCTCTATGGAAAACAGGAGGGATTGGTGATCACGGTCCACAAGCAGGCCGCGGCCAAGATGAACGAACTCATGGAAAAGGTCCGGGCGTCCGTGGGCCATTTCAAGCAGGACTACCCACAGGTGGACTTTGCCATGACCCAGGACCAGAGCACCCTGCTCAATGCAGGGATCAGCAACCTGCAGACCAGCCTACTCTTTGGGGGGATCTTTGCCTTCGGGGTGCTGTTCATCTTCATGGGCAACTACCGCATGCCGGTGATCATTGGCCTGAGCCTGCCGGCTTCCCTGGTGATCAGCTTCTTGGTCTTTCAGGCAGCGGGCATTTCCATCAACGTCATCTCCCTGAGCGGATTGGCCCTTGGGCTGGGCATGCTTATCGACAATGCCATCATCGTGCTGGACAATATTACCCGCAAGCGCCAAGAGGGGCTGCCGCTGTTCGAGGCCTGTGTGCAGGGGGTAAACGAGGTGATGTCCGCACTGATCAGTTCGGTGCTGACCACCTTGGCGGTCTTTGTGCCGCTGGTATTTCTGAGCGGGATTTCCGGCGCCCTGTTCCTGGACCAGGCGGTCTCGGTGGCGGCGATCCTGTTCGTGTCGCTGGTGGTGGCCTTTGTGCTGCTGCCATTGCTGTACCGGGTATTCTTTGCCCGTAAAGCCTGGGAAGGCAACCGCGAGGACAGCCCGTTTTTCAGGAAGATCATAAAGCTGTACAAAGAGGGCTACCAAATGGTCATGGCCAATAGGAAGTGGAGTTTGGCGTTGCTCTTTGCGCTGATCCCGGTGTTTTTGTTGGTGGGTACCGTTTTGCCCACGGAAGGCCTTCCGCCCATTGCCAAAAAAGATGCCGTGCTGGAGGTGGACTGGAACGAGCCCATCGGCGTGAAGGAAAACCGTGACCGCGTAAAGGGCATCATGGCCAACTTGGAAGGGGATTTTGAACAGGCAGAAGCGGATGTGGGCGTGCGGCAGTTTTTGCTCTTTGACAGGGAGAATTCCGTGCAACAGGCGACGGTGTACCTGGATTTCAAGGACGAGCCGTCCAAGGAGCAACTGACGGCACGGCTGGAAAGGATGATGGAACGGGACTTTCCCCGAGCGACAGTGGAGGTCAGCGATGCCCCGAACGCCTTTGACCAGTTGTTTGCCTCTGACATTCCCCATTACGAAATGCGCTGGAAGGAACTGGAAAGCAAGCGGCCGGTCCCTGCTGCCGAGATGACTCCTTGGCTGGAAGAGCTGCCCGTTGCCAACTGGAAGAAGGGCCCCGGGCTGCAGGAGGAATCGGCGGTGCTGTTCCGTATCGACCTGGAAAGATTGGCCCTCTACGGGATCGATATCGACGTGTTGATTGCGGAGATCGAAAGGCTCTTTGGCCGCTATACCATCGATGAGATCAAGCGTTTCAGTGAAGTGACGCCGATCCGGCTGGAGGGCAGCACGTCAGACTTTAGGACCATCCTCCGCAGCAATTACCTGGAAGGAACGGAAGGGCAGCGTTATGCCCTTGACAATTTTATCAGGGTCAGTTATGAAGACCATTACAAATATGTCACGGCGGACAAGACGGGAATCTATCAATCGGTCAGCCTGACGGGCGCCCATCCGGAGCAGCAGGAAAGCAAGTTGAGGGACTGGGGCCGGGAGAGGAATTTCAGTGTGTCCTTTACGGGACAATATTTCAGGGACCGGGAAAATATCCGTCAACTGATGGGGATATTGGGTGTATCGGTGCTGTTGCTGTACTTTATCCTGGCCGCACAGTTTGAGAGTTTTGTACAGCCGCTGATCGTGATCTTTACCCTGCCGTTGGGCATTGGCGGGGCGCTGCTGATGCTCTGGCTGACGGGTACCTCGCTGAACGTGATGTCCGCCATTGGCCTGGTGGTCATGTTGGGCATCATGGTCAATGACGCCATTCTCAAGATCGATACCGTCAACCGCCTGCGGGAGCGCTATGCCTCGGAACATCCCGGGGGGACAAGCAGGGAAATACTGGATCGGGCATTGTTCCGGGCCGGGGAAATCCGGTTGAAGCCCATCCTGATGACTTCGATCACGACCATCCTGGCGCTGCTGCCGGTAGTGTTCAGCTCGGGACTTGGAGCGGACCTGCAGCGGCCCTTGGTCTTCAGCGTCATCGGTGGCCTCACCATCGGCACGCTGACGGCATTGTATTTCGTGCCGCTGGCGTATTGGGCGCTGAGTAGGGAGAAAGTATCAAGATTAGAGTAAAGAGTCAAGAGGAAAGAACAAAGATTGATTGGAGAAGAGAGAATGCGAAAAGTTCCTCTTTTAGGGGGATTGAGAGAGTGAAAAAATATCAAGCATCAAGTAGTGAGATACGAGTATTGACATTGTTCCTCCCCTTGTAGGGGAGGTTTGGAGGGGTTAATTGTATGGCGACGAACAGCGAATTTTGATGATGGATAAAAATCAGCCCACTCCCTGCTCTTATCTCACTACTAAAGCCTAACAGATGACAAAGTATCAAGTAGCAAAATATTAGTATAAAGATTAATCGAGCAGTTTATAAGAAGAAAGAGCATAGATTGAGTCTGGAGACTCAACTCTTGCAGTCCCACGTCAGAGACGTGGGACAACGGAGTCTTGATTCTTTCATCTTGGTTCTTTTATCTAAAAAATGACTTCATTCAGGATCACGATATCGTTTTTTGTGCTGGCCATCATCGGCTTTGCGCTGGTACCACGGCTGACCGTGGAGCTGAACCCGCGTGAACAGCAGCCTGTGCTGAGTGTCTCGTTTGCCGTGCAGCAGGCGGCACCGGAGCTGGTCGAGAAGCTCGGTACGGCGCCGCTGGAAGGGCTGTTTTCGCAGTTGTCGGAGCTGAAGAAGATCGAGTCGGTGTCCAACTATAACAACGGGCGGATCACCTTGCGCTTTGACAAGCACACGGACATGGAGTTCAAGAAATTCGAGGTGGCCTCCCTGATCCGGCAGGTGTACCCGTCGCTGGACCAAAAGGTAAGCTATCCGCTGATCTACCAATCTGCCCAGCAGCATGAGGAGCCGCCCATCCTCCAGTACAGCATCAATGCGCCCTATGCGCCTTTTGAGATCAAGAAGGTGACCGAGGATGTACTGAAATCCGTCCTTACGCGTTTTGACGAAGTGGAAGAGATCCAGGTTTATGGTGCCAACGACCTGCAGCTTTATGTGACCTACGATATCCAAAAACTACAGGCCATGGGCCTTACCCGGGGAATGCTGACGGGAGTGCTGCGCAATGCCTTTGGGACGGGGTATCCGGGGATGGCGGTGAACCACCAGGGGGAAGCGCTCTTCATCCAGCTGAACCGGAGCCTGACCCGTATGGACCAGCTGGAAAACCTGCGGATCACCAGTCTGGACGGGAAGGAAGTATACCTTCGGGACCTGGCCAGGTTGACCTTGGAAGAGGCCGAACCCAGCCGCTTTTACCGGATCAATGGCAACAACTCGGTGACCATGAGCATCACCAGCCGGCCGGGCGTGAACAAGGTGGTTCTGGCCAAAAAACTGCGGGAGGCAGTCGGGCAGGCCGGACAATTGCTTCCGGCGGGCTATGATGTGCGCCTGGAGCAGGACGACACCGAATTCCTGTCCAAGGAACTCCATAAAATCTACCAACGTTCCGGGCTTTCCATTCTGATATTGGTGGTCTTTATCTTTTTGATCAACCGCAACTGGCGGTACCTGACAGTACTTTTCCTTGGGATCCTGATCAACTTGAGCGTCACGGGGATCATCCTGTATGCCCTGGGGACCCACCTGCACCTGTACAGCATTGCAGGGCTGACGATTTCCTTTGGGCTGATCGTGGACAATGCCATCATCATGATCGACCACCTGCACAAGCACCGCAACAGGAAGGTCTTTCTGGCGCTTTTGGCCGCATCCTTCACGACGATCGCAGCATTGCTGATGGTGTTCCTGCTGCCAGAGGAAGACCAGCGTAACCTGACCGATTTTGCCGTGGTGGTGGCGGTGATGCTGGCGGTATCCCTGCTGGTGGCCCTGCTGTTTACCCCGGCCATGTACGGGCTGTTGTTTGGCGAGAGGGCACAGAAGGGACGAAAGTTGACCTTGCCGGAGCTGCGGAGAAGGGCGGCCTGGTTCAGGAGGTATGTTGGCATGATCGGCTTTGTGGCCCGGTTTCGGAAAACACTGATCACCTTGCTCGTATTGCTCTTTGGCCTTCCCATTTTTTACCTTCCGGCCAAATGGGAAGGACAGGAATGGTACAACAAGACCGTTGGCAGTACGGTCTACCAAGAAGATATCCGTCCTTATGTGGACAAGGCCCTGGGAGGGTCTTTGCGCATGTTTGTCCGCGGGGTATTCGAAAAATCGGGTTACCGCGAAGCCTCGCAGACCCGGCTATATGTCAATATCCGGTTGCCCTTTGGCAACACCCTCGACCAGATGGACTTTATCGTAAGGGAATTTGAGGAGTTCCTGAAAGGGGTGAAGGGCGTGGACAAGTTTGTCAGCAACGTATCCTCCGGGCAGTACGCTTCGATCACCATCACATTTGAGGATGCCTATGAGAATTCTGCGCTTCCCTATCAGCTGAAAGGGCGGCTGTCGGTAAAGGCCACCGACTGGAGCGGGGCCAATTGGAGTATTTATGGTGTGGGGCAGGGCTTCTCGGCCGGCCCCGGTGGAGAGGGGATTCCATCCTTTACGGTCATGATGAAGGGGTACAATTTTGACGAACTGGAGCGGCAGTCCGAGGTGCTCGCCGAAAAGCTGCTGCGGCACAAGCGTATCCAGGAGGTGAACACCAACGAACGGATGGGCTACGGGGAAAGGACCTCTGAGGAGTTTGTCCTGCGGTTTGACCAGCGGCAGCTGGCACTGCAGCGGGTCAACCAGTACGAGGTGATCAACGCATTGGAGGGGGTCTCCAAGCCCACGCGCAGCTCACTTTACCTGAACCTGGACGATACCAACTACGGTGTGATGGTACGGGAGGAAGATTCGGAAGGTTTTTCCCGGTTTGACCTGGAGGAGACCACGCTGATCAGTGGGGAAGACCGGATGTTCAAGGTGTCCAGCTTGGGGACGTTGGAGAAGGAGACCACGACCAACTCCCTGCACAAGGAAGACCGGCAGTACATCCGCAGGGTGGCCTTTGAGTACATGGGCTCACGGAAGTTTGGCAGCGAGTACCTGGAGGAGGTGCTGGAAGAAATGAAGGCCAGTATGCCCATTGGTTATTCGGCTGAGACGTCATCCTACTATTGGGGCTATGACAAGGCCAAGCGGCAATACACCCTGTTGCTGGTACTCATCGTAGCGATTTTCTTTATCTGTGGGGTGCTCTTCGAAAACCTGAAGCAGCCATTCTACATCATTGCCGTGATTCCCATTGCCTTTATCGGGTTGTTTTTGATCTTTTCCCTGTTTGATTTTTACTTTGACCAGGGCGGTTATGCGGCCTTTGTGATGCTGGGTGGCCTGGCGGTGAATGCGGCCATCTTTATCGTCAATGACCTGAACAACCGCAGCAAGGGAAGGTACAACCGCAACGTGCTGAAATCCGTGGCGGGCAAGGCTATTCCAATCCTGCTGACCGTTCTTTCCACTTGTTTTGGCTTGGTCCCTTTTATCATGGAAGGGCAGAATGAGATTTTCTGGTTTTCCCTGGCCATTGGCACCATCGGGGGGCTGGTGTTCAGCATGGTAGGGGTCTTTTTGGCACTGCCGGTGTTTTTGTGGAGGAAAGAATTCAAACAAAAGGCTTGAGATCCGTGACATAGGCCTGAGAAGACGTTCCCGATCGGTTAGTTTTGGGGGTGATTCTTTAAATGATAAAGGGCAAGAATCCTCCCACTGTCACGGTAGAGTCCTTTTGCCAATTGGGTGAAGGGGTTGTTCACCTTGGCGAGCTGGGTGCTGTTTTTTTTAACGCTCGATTAGGAGATCAGGTGGAAAGCTTAAAATACAATATTGCCCTTCTTCTCATCGATTGAAAAACTTAGCATTCGGTAATCTAATTGACTCCCTCCATAGACAAAGCCTCTTTAGCTACAATCTTATCCAATTGCTCATGAAAAAGGTCTACCATGCCTAAATTGGCCAATGATTTAGCACGTTGATGTTTTAATATATATGCCATAAAATGTTTGTTGTTCAAGGATGTGGTATCCAAATGATTGGTTTTGTAAAAGGAATTGGTAGGGTCATGTAATACGGGGTAAGGGAAAGACATTTTTTCTAGTTCTTTTTTAAGGGTTTCTTTATCCTTCCCGGTGAAATAAAAAATGAATGTTATTTCTGGATATTTTTCTTTCGTTTCATCCCACCTAAATACTTTTGAAAATGGAACGAGCATAAGCTTATCATAATTGAAATATACCACCACTTGATTATCACAATCAAAACAAATTTCATTTGAGCTTCCTTTAGCCGTAACAATGTCTAGGTTTTCTGGAAGGGTTAAAGGTTCATTTGCTTTTTTGCAAGCAATGGTGAAAAACATAAACAGTATTAAGTAGAATGAACGAAGGAAGACCATGTAATTAGGAAGTTAATGTCATTGAAATAAGGATTGGATAATCAAACGCTTTTTTTGGAAGGGAGAACGTTTCGGATCCCCCTGCTTCTTTTAGGTATTGCTCAAGGATACTACGGTAGGTAATGAAGAGCAGGTTGTCCTTATCATCTATACCGACAGGATGAAAGAGCCATGGCGTTTTTGCATCTGTGATACTAACTTTAACAGGGCTGCCTTTATGATCTATCAGAAGAAGTTCTTTTTCTACTCCGTTAGTGCCTTGAATCATACATTCCGCCAATGTTAGGTTGTGTCCGCGGTAGACACCGATAATATTTCCGAAACCTTTTTCATTTAACTTTGGAAAGCTCTCCATAATGTCCGATTTCCAAAACCATTTGGGGATTGCATAGGCACCAAAATCAATTTTCATTACTTGGTGTAAGGAATCGTGCTCATAGGTAAGAATATGGTCGCTAAATGATTCTATAATGAAAAGCTCATTGCCCTGTTTATAAAAATTCCGTTCGCTCATAGGCAGTAGTTTTCCACTGTAGTCATTGGGTAAGTAGGTGCCTTCGAGGTTGCCTTTGTTGGATAGTTTGATGATCCTGTTTTGGACGAAGGGGGAATTATAACCTCCATAAAGGAGGTATTTACCATTAGGAAGTTTGGTGAATGATGTAGCAATGTAATTTACCTCAAATTTTTGAATGGGATTTTCATCGATTTGATAAATGGCGACTTTATCACCCGCACCGGAGAGTACAAAGAGTTCATCATCCTCACTTACGTGAAAATCGATTATGGAGGGAACTTGGTCAGGACCTTCTCCTTCTTCTATGGCCGCACCCAGATACTTGCCAGATTGATGGAATACCTGAATGCTCTTTTGTTTCGCTTCTTCGTCCATGATAAAGATCTTTTGATTAGAGAAGCGTATTCTTAATTTTAAACCCATCAGGTTTTCAGAAGTGGTCTCTAACCCCTTAGCTTCGGCCAATGTTAGTTTAGTATGTCTCACTTCTTTAATATTTTCCAAGGATATCGAAGTCATCGATGCTTTATCATCACTCTCCTTGGTACAGGCTATCAATAGAAAATAGGATATTACGATAAAAAACTTTCGCATGGCCAAAAGTAGCATGGTTGATGTTTAATAAAACTATCAAAATAGTTTTAAAACTAAAAGCTTTTTAATTTGTTTTATTTATCTTGTGCACCAATTGGCTGTTGATTTGCAGTCGAGTTATATATCCATAGTAATCGTGCTGAAGCAGTGTAGGTTATGTGCTGCTAAAATCTCTAAAAGTGAATCAGATGAAATTAAATACGTTTATATACAGTTTGGCAGTGTTGGCCAGTTTGGGGGCCTGTGGGAAGACCGAGAAAAAGGCCGCTGGACCTACTGTCAAAGTGGAGTTGGAAGTGGTAGATTCCTTAGTGGTGGACGAACTGGAACCTTTGGTAATGGATGATCACCGAAGTGACTTGGGGTACTTTATGCTTCGCAATAGGAAAGGGCGGCAGCCGCTATTGGTGGATGAACAGGGGACGGTGATCCGGGAATTTGATATTTTGAACGAAGGGCCTGATGGGATTGGTACTTTCGGGGCAGGGTACAGGCTGCTCAATGACACCAGTTGGATAGCCCAAAACCTGATGCAGGGATATTATGTATTTGACTATCAAGGAAACCGAAAGCAGCATCTACCGGCTCAATGGGCTGGCATGTTTTCGATCTCCATCTATACCAACCGTACGACATTCAATCCTTATATGAAAGACGGTAAAGCCTATATCTTGGGTGAGGAGCAAAATGCATTCGATCACAAAGCCATAAGCGCCAAGGAGCTAGGGAGTGGGTTTTATGACCAAGCGAAGACCATTTTCAACTATGATATCACCAGAGGGGATTTCAAATTGCTCACCACCTTTCCGGATGCTTGGGTGCCCAAATCAGAAGGGCGTTATGTGGGGCCATCATTTCCCCTCGTGACCATTAACCGAAAAAGCATGAAGATGGCCTTGTTGCCTACTGTCGGGAATCAATTGTTTATTTACGACTATTCGGGAAATGAACCGGTTTTAGAAGATACCGTCTCACTGACCCATCGATTTCGACCTGAGGCGGCTCCAGATGCGGATTTGGATGCAGCAAAATGGCTGGATGACTATCCCCTATTTACTGATTTAAGGGTGTGCGGTGACGGTTTTTTGGTAGGATTTTATACTAGGGTTCCTGCGGAAATAGTAAAAGAGCTCCGAGCCAAAAGTGAGGAATATTATAAATTACCTGAAACAAAAGAGGCAAATGAAAAGTACGCGAAGCCGTATTATATGCTTGTCCAAGGAGGAAAACAAGTGGGGGTGATCGATAAATTACCTGTGCACGGTGTGATTGACTTTGCGGATGAAGATGGCTTTATCTATGTCAATGACAATCAGGATCCGGAGGTAGAGCGGGATTATAATGTGTTTTATAAGTTGAAAGTGAAATAGGAAGGGTCGCACCTGCCAAAGGGTGGTCTTTTCGACCCATAAATTAAGATGGGGCATTACCTTGGTGAAAAAAACTTTTATTGGTGATTTCGGTGGTATAATTGAAGAATATGTAAATAATCGGCTTGAATCTATTTGTATATGGCCTAAAATAAGTCCCGCAAACGGTTTCGGTTTGAAAATATGAAAAAGTTATCGTTTTTACTGTATTGTTGCTAAAATGTTAATTGTAAATATTTTTTATTGTTGAATTTGTAATAACCGATTCTCTTTTTTACGTTTGAAGTATAATCACGTGATTCATTAATTAATAGTACCTGCCCAAAATAATTAGCCTCAGAAAATCCGATGTATTCATCGGGAGGTTTTTACAAGAGTTAGATTGTTAACCCTTTAATCATTAAAACCATGAGATTAATTATTGTAACATTGTTGGCCTTGAGCATTTCATTTAGTGCTACGGCCGTAACCGCAGGTCACACTGACCTCAAGAAAGAAGAAAAAGAAGCTAAGGCGGTCCTTGAAAAAATCGGGGACAAAAAAGTTCAGCTTAAGTTTTTGACCGAACCGAAAGGGAATATCCTGGTAAGGATCAAAGATGCTGATAGTGGAGTGATCTTTAAAGAGATCATCAAGACAGAAAAAGAATTTAAAAAGAACTACGATCTATCTGCACTGGCAGAGGGGGATTATGAATTTGAAGTATTCACCCGCCAGGATGGCACGATCAACAATTTTGAAATCACACTTGGTGAGGAAAAATCTGCTGGATCAAACTATTTTACGAAAGTAAAAGTCATTGATGCCAAAAAGGTTGCCTTGCTGGTCAAAGCCCAGGGAGCGAACAAGAAATATGTTCGTATTTTGGATGACGGCCATGTGATCTTTGAAGACACTTTCGAGGGAAATAAATACGGGAAATTATTCACTTTCGAAAGAGTAGCGTCTCTAGATGACCTTGTTTTCGAGGTGAGGGACGAAAAAGGAGTCGGAGAATACCTCTCTGCGCTCTAAACCCAACTTCTTAGCTAAGAAATTTAGGACTGCCTGCTTAGGTAGTCCTTTTTTTGTACCGTAAAGCCTTGTCATTTGGGAAGATTATGGTTCAAGTCGAAAAGTTGGGGGATAGCCTATTTCGATGGGTAAATATTTTTTTGCCAACTTTGGTTCTATTTGGCCACGGATGAATGCTGATAAACACAGATAGAATGCTTAAGAAATGGCAAATCCATGTTCATATCTTTTATCCGCGGCTTACATGACTTTAAACATTTACGATGCCCATGCTTTTGGCCATGAAGAGGACTTCTCGGCAAACCTTGGATTTATCCAGTCCACAGATGAAATAGCATCCTTTTAAATAAAGCTGCCCCCATAAATATTACTTGATGCCTTGTTTTATTATTAAAACGTCATAGCGAGCCCTTTTAGGAGGATGTGGGTTGGAAGGGTGTAGCAATCCCTGATGCTAAGACTGCCGCGGCTCCCTTCCCAAATCTCCTAAGTTTCTTTGCCAAGCTTGTGTTATGCTGGTTGGTGATCATGGAAGTAGCATGCTCGTCTTATCCAAGAGAGACGATCCCTAAGTGCTCCATGTATTTCTTCATGTTTGTAGGGAAGGATAGTTCGTGCCGTAATGATGGTCGGCATCAGAAAGGGTGTTGGTTTCGGGGTCGAATTTCAACCTAAATAATAGGGATTGACATGAAAGTGGTAAATGATGGTTGTATTTTAGGTCGTTAACCTTGGTTTTGTGGTAGTGTATTTATGCAATCGTTTGAAATGGATGCCGCATTTTGATGCTGAAATTTATTTTTCAAAAAATTTAATTTACATTAATATTTTTCTTTGTCGGGATTTGGTAAAATTATATTTCGAATTTAAAATGATCTCGCTTAGGTCTGTGAATCAATTTTAAAAATGCGATATAATTAATGTTTTGATGTAAATATTATCGAATCGTTAATATTAAATATTTTTCATTGAGTATTTGGTAATTATATCGATCCTGTATTACATTTGTAGTGTAATCAAAAACCAAAAGCAATTACACGCCCAAAATAATTAAGCTCAAAAAAACTAAACACCTGGAAAGCCAAAGAGGCTGAAGGGACAAAAGAAATCTAAAAACTCTATAAAATTTTCTAGTTATGAGATTAATTATTGCAACACTAGTAGCGTTCTGTATTTCAGTAAGTACATTCGCGAAGACAGGATCTGACCTGGACGAGAAAACCGTTAAAATCGAGAAAGTAGGAGACAAGAAAGTAGAATTGAAGTTCATGGCTGTGCCTACCGGCAAAGTACTGGTAAGAATCAAAGACCAGAACAGTACCGTGATCTATAAGGATATCATCTCAAGTGATAAGCTATTTGCTAAGAAATATGACCTTACCGCTCTAGAGGATGGTGAGTACAACTTTGAAGTGTTTACTCCAGAGCAAGGAACTATCCAAAACAAGGACCTTTTTGTAGGAACCAAAAGAGTTAAGGCTGATTACTTTACTAAAGTGAAGGTATTGGATGAGAACAATGTAGCTTTCTTGTTGAAGTCTTCAGATGATAGCAAAAAGTTCGTAAGAATCATCGACCAAGGAAATGTGATCTTCGAAGAAACGTTTGAAGGTGACAAATTCGGTAAAGTATTTAAATTCGAAAAAGTAGCTTCTTTGGACGATTTGGTATTCGAAGTAAGAAACGAATCAGGAGACGGAGAATACATTTCTGCCCTGTAAGCAAACATATTTAATAGACGAAAAAGGGTGTTTCCTACTGTTGGAAGCACCCTTTTTTTATTTTTTATTCAGAAGAAATGTAAAGTGCATTTTCAAGATTACCGATAATGGTCAGGTAAAGGTCACGATTTCTGTCTAAATTGTCCGGTTCAATTTCAACCGTCCCATTTCCATTGCCGTCCATGGCTAAAGTCAAGTCCACGTTTTCCAGTAATCGATTTAAATCGAAATTAAGAAAAACTTCTTGATCACCTGAAATACTGATGGCTCCCGAGGCGGCCACTGCAGCGAGCATTTCCTCGGTATCTGTATGGATGGACATCAACTGGTTATTGACATTCCCTTCTATTTTTAAAGTTTTTCCATACATGGGATTGGTTTCGGTAAGCTCAGTGTCCTGTTTAAACTGAAGGGTGATCCCTGTATAGTCTCCTTGTTTCAGGTTTACCGTTCCCATTGCTTTGGTCATGGGTAGGGCACTTTCTATTATGCTAAGACCGACGATTGACTGCTGCTCGAGTGGTATGGCGGCGGAAGTGGTGGTTTCACCTGATCCTTGCAGGCTAACATTGGCAATACTCAGTGCTGTGCTGATGATATTGGCTCCTGCGATGGTCCTGGCATTTTCTTCTGGATTGCTTTCCTCCAGGGCACTGTTTTCGGCGATAGCCCGGGCTTTTACATTTACAGTTGCGGTGGGCATTTCGTCCTGATCTTCATTGGTGCAGGAAAAGAATCCGAGTGTTCCAGCGGTCCATAGTCCGATGAATAATAAGTGCTTTTTCATAATCTCATTAATAGTTGGTTTGTCAGCAGTAGCATCCAAGCAGAATGCCAATAGTGTCTTTATGCGATCCAAAGCGGTAAAAAGCCTTCTATGGCGGTATAGGCGTGGTGATAAAGGACTGTGAATTTCTACATGCCGACTTTAATGCAGGAATTTGTGGTGCTTTTGGATAATGTGTGGAGCATTTTTTTAGGGACGTGCGGAAGGTTTTGTGTCAGAATAGAACATTCATGTGTTCGGAATAGTACAGTTATGAACGGGCAATGGGTTGAAATTCAGTCGAGTGTGTTATGAAAAAAATATTTTTTGAAATTTCTTTTTTCATCACAATACAATAATACCGGCAGGGCCGAAAGTCGTGAAATCCCGAAAAACTGTATTGTTACCGATCATTTCTCCGAACACCTTGTTGATTTTGATACACTTTTGGTCCAGAAATCAGATGCCAATATCCGTTGATTTATGATATTTTAATGTTTTGATGATTTTTTGAGTGACGTTTTTTGCCGTGCCAAAGGGAGAAAAATAGTTGTGGTATGCGATTCGTATGTAGGAAATCACAAACACAATCAAATTTTAATCTTACAATTAACATAACAAATACCGTCATGAAAGCATTATTCACATCCGTTTTTGTATTAGGAATGATTTTCCTCGCCAATGCATCTGCTAACCCAGATACTTTGGTAAAAAAAGAAAGTTTAATGGCCAATACCATGGTAGAGGCTACCGATAAGCACGTTGCAGTGACACTGGGTGCACCGGTGGGAAAAGTTAAGATCTACATTTTGAATGAAGATGATAAGATCTTGGCTGTCAATAAATATAGAGCAAATCAAGCCCTGAAGATTCCTTATAACTTGGATGATCTTCCAGAAGGAGCTTATAAGATCAAAATCAAAACCAAGGATGAAGAAATCACTTATGAGGTGCTGACGGAAGAAAAAAAGGTGGTCATGGACATGCCAATCGTAGCCTACGGCCGTGCCAAGGACCAACACACCATTAACCTGAAAGTATTAGGGATCAAGGTGCCGGGTACACAGGTGGACATTTTCGATGAGTCCAACAAGCGCATTGCCTCTGATGAGGTGAATGTGGAAGAGGGTTTCGAACGAAACTATCGTTTTACCAACAGAGACGTAGAAGGCCTTTATGTGCGGATAAAGGATGCCCAAGGGAGAAAGAAGTATATTTATTTCTAAGATCCCACAAATTAGCATAGGTTTGGGCATAGGGCTGTCAATACGTGACAGCCCTTTTTCTATGTTATGAAACGAAGGGCCTTGAGTTATACTTTTTCCCTAAGCTGGCTGCTATACTCTTTGACGGTATTGATGAATACCTTTACTTTTTCGGGGTCGATATCTGGATATACGCCATGGCCCAGGTTAGCGATGTGCCGCCCCGTGCCAAATTGGTCCAGCATCCTTTTCGTAGCTGCTTCCACCTCGGCAGCGGAGCCGTACAGTGCAGCAGGATCAAGGTTGCCCTGAAGGGTCTTTTGGTCGCCGATAAGTCTTCTGGATTCGGCAATGCCCATGTTCCAGTCCAGCCCGATGGTTTCACAGTTCAGTTTGGCCATCTCCTCTCGTGCAAAGAATGCGCCTTTGGCAAATACCGTTACGGGCACTTCTGTGATGGCGTCACAGATTTGAGAAATGTATTTTAGGGCATATTTTTGATAATGGTCTGGCGGTAAAATGCCTGCCCAGCTGTCAAAGATCTGGACAATATCCGCTCCGGCAGCAATTTGTGCTTTCAGGTAATTGATAGTGGACTTGGTAATCATGTCCAGCAGACGCTCGGCAAGTACTGGCTCCTGGTATAGCATGGCGCGGGATTTTGAGAAGGTCTTACTTCCTGATCCTTCGACCATATAGGCAAAAATCGTCCATGGGGCTCCTGCAAAGCCAATCAAGGGCACACGTCCATTCAAGGCTTTTTTGGTGATTTTGATGGCCTCGATGACATAGCTCAGGTCGTCTACGCCATCGGCTATTCTTAATTTGTTGAGGTCTGCTGCCGAAGAAACGGTTTGGGGGAATTTAGGCCCTCGCTTTTCGATCATCTCATAGGGCAGTCCCATGGCTTCCGGAATGACCAATATGTCCGAAAAGATAATGGCCGCATCCACGCCCAGCAAATCCACCGGTTGTAAGGTGACTTCTGCCGCCAGCGCTGGGGTCTGGGCGAGTTCGATAAACCCGCTGACACTGCTTCGTACTTCCCGGTATTCGGGCAAAATCCTGCCGGCCTGGCGCATGAGCCAAACGGGGGTGCGTTCCACCTGCTCGCCGCGGGCCGCTCTCAATAACAAGTCGTTCTTCAATTGCATGGCGCAAAGATAGTTGATTGCGCTAAATTATACGAACTGTACAGGGGAAATGGATGTAGCTGGTTTTTTAAAAGTGTAAATTAACGTCAGGTTGGGGTGAATCGGTATATCAAACCGCCTCGCTTGTCATTCTGAACACTTGCCTGTCTGGCAGTCGAGGTCCAACGTCTAGCTTTCGACTTTAGTTTATCCTGAGCTAGCCTGTACTGAGCTTGTCGAAGTGAAGAGCTCAGGCTGACATCATTTTTAAAGGCGATTTCCCTGCAGGGAGCACAGAGAATTTTTTAGGGGGCTTCCTTTTTTTTGCCCAAGCATTATCTACCGTTGATTTAATTGAAATGTAGTTGGCCTTAGTGCCCTCAGTGTTCCTCCGGGGTTAATTTAAGTATCCCCCAGAAATATTGCTTGGTTATGGGGCATGTTTTGGGAAATAAGAAAGCCACCGAAAGTGATTTCGGTGGCTTTGATATCAAAGTCGTTTTTTTAATTACTTTTTGATTTTCACAAAGTCACTTTCTTCTATATCCAAGAATTCCATCGTGGCATCATAATCCGAGAAATCCATTCTGGCGTTGGCGCTGAACAAATCCGATGGCACAATGACTACCCTAAACAGTAAATTGTTGGTCCAATAAGTTTCTAATTGTGCAAAATCTATAGGTGAGTTGTCCATAAAAATGCTGAATGAACTAGGTGTATGGTCAAAATTGTAAACTAAAGTACCTTGTTCCAGGTAGAAGGTTTGCGGTAGCAACCTCCAAGCATTTCTGTTGTCATATACCGGCGATGCTTCATTCATATAAATTAGAATAGCATCTCCTTCTTCAATAGGTGGATCCAGATCAAATAGCTCTGAATAGGCGTTTTCATTATTAAATGAAACCTCTACTTCAAAAGTTTCGCCTACAAATAATCCACCTGGCTCACCCGGAGGTCCCTGAGGCCCTGGAGGTCCTTCACAACCTTGTATCATCAGGGTGGTCGCTACAAATAAAAACAAAAATAGTCTTCTCATATTTGAGGGGGTTAGTGTCACAATATTCTTATTAGACGGTCATTTCGGAAATATGTTTTATATCCTTCTTTAAGATCGCCTATAAAATTCATTTTACCAAAATCATACCAAAAAGCACTGATGGATTATTTCTTTTTGGCAATAGGGGCCCAGACTTGGACATGGTCTGGCTGGAGCAGACGGTCGATAAAGATTCCTTGCAGCTTGATTTCATGCGTTTCGGCATAATCCTGCAGGTCCGATTTGATGGTTTCGGGCCTCGGCATGACCAGCTTGTGATAATGAAGGTCTGCTACTAGGAATTGTTCTGCCGTGATCACCTGTTCTTCCCATGTGGGCTTTGTGGTGCCTTTTACTTGGTCCAGCCCCACGAAGACACTCATGGTGTCCAGTTTACCGGCAGGCTCTACATAATAAATGGTATGTAAAATGGCCTCAGGAGCATCCTTCATGGCTGCTTCTACGGTTTTGAAAGTGTTTTTTAAGCCTTCATCCTGTGGTGTGCCCTTATACGTGAGTCCGTAAAGGCGCAGGTTTTCCTGCTGCTTTACGGCAATGGGATAGTCCTTAAAACCGCCCAAGTAAGCAAAGATGCTAAACCCTAGTGCTGCCAATATACCGACGACAATTAATGTTTTCTTCATGTTCTAATTACTTGATTGTACTGCACCTTATTGAGTCGGAGACTCACCGTTAAGGGGTGCCGGGGGTAGAGACTCGGCACAACAGTACTACTCTGTTTCAATTCTCAAGTCTTACATCTAGCGTCTTGATACTGCTATCTCGCTACTAGAAATGGTATCTGTTGCCTATTCCGCTCAGGGCTCCCTGCCAAAAGAATTCATGGCTGTTATACTGCCTACCCTGTACTACGTGCCAAATACCTCCGTTATCCCGTTGTCTCTGTCTATTCATTTTAGTCAGAGACTCACCGTTAAGGGGTGCCGGGGGCAGAGCCCCGGCACAACAGTACTACTCTGTTTCAATTCTCAAGTCTTATATCTAGCGTCTTGATACTGCTATCTTGCCACTAAAAATGGTATCTGGCGCCTATTCCGCCCTGGAGCTTGACATGACCGGGGCGGTCGGCGATTTCCATCATCAGGCCGAGCTCAGCAAAAACGCTGATGGGCTGGTCTTCGAAATAATACTCACCTCCACCGAATACTTCGAGCCCAAAGTCGATATTGTCCTTGTTTTCATAGCGCACCATGGTGGCATCAGGAGATTCTTGGTAGGCATAATCTACATTGATGCTTCTGAACTGCAATCCACCTCCGCCAAAAGCGAGCAGTGTGCCTTCCGTAATGTCAAATTCTGCCGTAATGTCTTCATGATAGGCCACGCGACCGTTCAAGGAGATACCTCCTCCAGCGCTGTGGTTGAGGTAAAAGGCTCCGGGCATTGGTTTGTTGCTGTCAAAAACCTTCCGGTAATAGGCGGTGCTGTTGGCACTGCCCCGTCCCAACATCCCTTCGAAGGATACTTTATCGTCCAAGAAGGTTTTGTACGTAATGCTGATGGGCTCCCCAATTCGCAAGCCAATGGATTGTTCTTGTGCGAATGCCATAACGGGCAAGCTAAAGATAAACAATAGCAGGATTTTTTTCATAGGTATGTGTTGTGAATTTAGCTGTGATTTTACCTTTAAACGGCGCAAAATTAAGACCTATTATGGAAAGGTCTGTTTTTCGACAAGGGATTTTTTTATACTAGTGATAAGTCAAGTATGATAATTCGGGCGAGTGTAATAATCACGTCATTGCGAACGAAGCGATAGCGAAGTGAAGTAATCCCGACTTCGAGATACGAGATTGCTTCGTTCCCGATAGTCATGCAGGACAGGCTGTGCCTCCTCGCAATGGCGGAAAAGCATGACCTTCGGAATGTTCACGCTTGGCATGACACGAGAGGCTGTTTCATCAGATGGCAAACCGACCCCGATAGCCAACCTTCCAACTTTCAAACCTGAAACTATTCACTCACCATGGATTTGAGTTGCATTTGGTGAAGCTGGGCATAATAGCCTTCTTTTTCGAGCAGGGTGTCATGCGTGCCCATTTCCTTGATTTCCCCTTTGTGCAGCACGATGATGTTATGGGCTTTTTGGATGGTAGAGAGCCTGTGGGCGATGACAATGGATGTTCTGCCTTTCATCATTTTCTCAATGGCGTTTTGGATCAGTTCCTCCGTTTCGGTATCCACGGAAGAGGTGGCTTCATCCAAGATGATAATTTCCGGATTGTACACCATGGCACGGACAAAGGAAATCAGCTGCCGCTGGCCAACTGACAAGGTGGCGCCACGTTCCATCACGTTATAGTCCAGCCCACCTGGAAGCCGCTCGATGAATTTCTTGGCTCCTACCAGTTCTGCAGCTTCCATCACTTGTTCACGGGTGATGTCTGGATTGCCCAAGGTGATGTTAAAGTAGATCGTGTCTGAGAATAAAAATACGTCCTGTAATACGACGCCAATGTGTTTTCTGAGCGTGCCCAGTTCGAAGTCCCGAATGTTTTGGTCGTCTATCTTGATGGAGCCTTTGTTGATTTCATAAAAACGACTGATCAGGTTGATGATCGAGGATTTACCAGCTCCTGTGGCTCCCACCAGGGCGACTGTTTCCCCGTGCTTCACGTTGAAATTAATGTCTTTCAGTACCCATTCTTCGTCATTATAGGCGAACCAGACGTTTTCAAGCTTGATGTTGCCTTTGAGCTTTTCCGGGCTGTAATTGCCTTCATTGGCAATGTGCTCGTCACTTTCCAGCAGTTTGAAAATCCTGGAGGAGCTTACCACGCCCATTTGCAAGGTGTTAAAGCGGTCGGCAAGCATTCTGATGGGGCGGAAGAATAACTGCAGGTACATGATAAAGGAGATCAATACGCCCACTTTTAAGTCGAGTCCAAATACGCCCGTAGCTCCATACCAGACCACAAGTCCGATTCCCACGGCCTGGATGATTTCCGCTACGGGGTAATAAATGGCATAGTAAAGTACCGATTTGACATTGGCTTTTTTATGTTCGGTATTGATCGCATCAAATTTCTTGTACTCACTGTCTTCACGATTAAATACCTGCACGATGTTCATGCCGGTAATATGTTCCTGCAGGAAGGAATTGAGGTTGGAAACTGCATTTCTGACCTCGTTAAACGCTACTTTGACCTTTTCCTTGAAAATATACGTAGAAATGATCAATAACGGCAAGGTGCTTAGGCTGACCAAGGTGAGTTTCCAATCTACCCAAAACATCACTCCCAAGATCGTGAATAGTTGCAGCAAGTCTCCGATGATTGCCGCAAGGCCTTCGCTGAATACATTGGAAAGGGATTCGATGTCGGAGATATTACGGGTGACCAAACGCCCAATGGGGGTGTTGTCAAAAAACTTCAGCCGCATTTTGAGCAGGTGCCGGTAAAGTTTGACCCTGATGTCACGGATGATGACCTGCCCGATCCAGCCAGAAAGGTAAGTGTGCGCAAATTGTACCACTGCCTGTAGGATCAACAATCCAACCAACAGGTAAATGATCCGCAGTAGCCCTTCCTGGTCTCCCAAGGCCACATGTTCGTCAATGGCTTTTTGGATAAACAGCGGCTTGGTAGGCGCTAAAGCAGCCAAGGCCACCGTAAGAAAGATCAGAAAGAAGAACCGGCCACGATAGGGTCTTACAAACTGATAGAGCTTACCAAGCACCTGGGTGTCGATGATGTCTCCGCTTTTTACATTTTCTTTTTCCAGACTCAAAATTTAATGTCTTTTAGATGAATATTTTTTCCGGATAGGTAACCTTACTGAGAAACAGCCCATGGGGTGGGGCGGCTACGCCAGCTTTCCCCCGGTCTTTGCTTTCCAAGATCCGTTGAAAGCCAGTAAGGTCCAATTGGCCTTTGCCTACTTCCACCAAGGTGCCTACGATGGCCCTGACCATGCCACGTAAAAACCGATTGGCCGTTATATGGAATACCAAATGCTGGTCTTTTTGTTCCCAAAAAGCTGTTTTTATTTCACATTCAAAATGGTTGACTTCTGTTTTTACCTTGCTGAAACACTCAAAATCCCTATGGGACAGCAAGAGGTCAGCGGCGTCGTTCATCTTGGCGATATCCAGTTGATAAAAACAATGCCAGGACAATGTCTCTTCAAACGGATTTTTTCGCAAAGAGATGTGGTATTCATAACTTCTCCATTCTGCATCAAACCGTGCGTGGGCATCAGGATGCACCTCCCTAAGGTCATAGAGGCTAATGTCTTTGGGCAGGACAGCATTGGTTTTTTTTAGAAAAAGACCTTTGTCCAGCTCCCCCTTCCAGTCAAAATGCAAGAATTGCTGCTTACCATGCACGCCCGTGTCTGTCCTTCCGCTGCCCATTGTATCCACCTCCTTGCGTAAAATCGTGCTCAGGGCCTTGTTGATGGCTTCCTGAACGGTCTGCGCATTGGGCTGGACTTGCCAACCGTGGTAATTGGTGCCCTTATAGGCCACTTCCAGAAAGTAACGTCTGATTGTCTCCATGAATTCACAAAGATACTTGAATCAAGGTGGTTTCCAATGAATGGCCAAAGTCAAAAAGCAGGTGAGATGTGGATGGGGGCGGTAGGGAGTCAGCGGCAAAATGGGCTGGATGTTCTTCATTTTAACCTTGTAACATTTAAACAATTCCAACCTTAAACACATGTAGCTTGCGAATATTCAAATTACCCCGTTTCTTTGTCAAAAGTTTTAAAATAAGACAATGATACAACGCGTACAAACGATCTTTCTTCTTTTGGTGGCCGTAGCCATGCTGCTGGAGACCTTCTTTCCCATCTGGACTCAGGTAAATCCTGACCAGACCGAAATGCTGAAATTAACAGCTTGGAATTTGACCCATACCGATATCGCCTCTAGCTCCGTTTTGGAACAAACAGGGACCTTTTATCTGGGGATTTTGGCCATTTTGGCTGCGATTATCGCGATTTATAGCCTTAGCCAATTTAAGAACAGGACCAAGCAGATGTTTTTGAACATGATCAATTCTCTGGTGATGGTCGTCAACTTAGGCCTGATCGTTTACCTGACCTATGTGGAAAACATGGAGTTCAATGCCACCGCCAGCGGAGCATTTATGGTCGGGTTTTACTGCATCGTAGCGGCCATGATCTTTAATATCATTGCCAACCGTTTTATCAGAAAGGATGAAATGTTGGTAAAATCGGTAGATCGTATCCGGTAAAAAATATCCCCGTACAAAAAAAGGAGACGGGATTCCATCCGTCTCCTTTTTTATTTCCCTAAGTGGAGTTTTTCGGCTTTTTTATGGATCAAGCAGAAAAGATGGGGCAAGCCTATTTCGATGGCGAAACATTTTCTTTGCCATCTTTGGTCTCTATTTGGCTACGGATGAACGCTCATAAGCGCCGATAGAATGCTTAAGTATGGCAAATCCGTGCTCATTTTTATCCATGGATTCATCCAGTCCATAGTTGAATTGCCCTCCTTTTGGGGAAGCGGCTTCGGAAATACCGCTTGATCCTTTTTTATTCGTTGATAAACACTGGCCTCCTTGTAGAGATGTTTTTGGATGAGATTTGTGAAAATCTATTCCCAAAGAAGGCGGGTAGTTTCAGGAAATCGAAAAGTCCTTTCTCTACTAGTTTAAACCTACTTTTTCTGAATCGGTGAATTCTAGCGGGATGACAGCCGTTAATAATAGACGTATTCCGTCATTCCTGTATAGGCAAACCCCCAATATTGATCGTAATTTCTCACTTCTATAAGTTGTCCCGATGCATTGTATTCATATTGGGTGGCATCGTCCATTTTTCCTCTGGTTCCAGAAGTTTCTCGAGCCTCCAGTAAGCCATCATCCCGATACCTGTAATGATATTGTTCAAATATTTCTCCGTTTTCCAGGACCCAGTGTTCCTCGGAAATTCGTCCGTTTTCATACACGTACCGGTATTTTTCGGTGTTTTCTTCATAACCGAACCGCCATTCCGTTTTTCCACCATCTGCATTATAGATATAGCTGTACCTATACGCCTCTTTAGCATCTACGGATGCTTTGTAAACGTCCTCTCGAAGCCCGTCATCAGAAAAAATACTTGTCAAAGAAGTAGTCCATTCAAACACTCCAGCCTCATAAGTGAAAAATAGATTTTCTATCGCCCTATCTTTCTCATCAAACTTGAAAATGCTTATGCTCAGCGTATCTTTATCTTCAGGAGACATTCGGACTCGAAGGACATTGTTACCGCGGGCATCATAGTAGCGATAAGTGTAGCCTGTGAGGGGTGTTAGATGATTGGTGCGGGATGCTTTGATTTTACCTTTGGGCGTATACAGCTCCTCATCCAACACCGATAATGCCTCATGGGTTGGTGCCGCAGGGGTAGGGTCAGGATCATTGGTGCACGAAACCAAACCTAAAAAACATACCGCAATGATTAGTGATTGCTTCATAAATGATTGATTATGAAGGTTAATGTACGTTTTTTAGGCTTTTTCTGCAATTAACTTGGCGCGTCCTTGAGGAGTGATTCCGAAAGAAACCTTTGGGTTACCAAAACCTTACCCCCACCACCGGGTAATAGGTGTTCAGCCCGTCTGTGGCTACCACACCAGCCTGAATGTACAGGTGATTACTGATCCGGTGCCTATAGATGGCCCTCAAGGTAGTGCCCTTAAATAGCTCACTGGGATGGCTATTGAGCAAGTAGCCAATTTGGATGGTCTGTTCATTGTTGACAATGTTGCTTCCCTTGTTCCAAGAGAATTCCCCGTTGATAAACCAATTGCTCATCACATCGATTTCCCCTTCCACTTTTTGGGGAAAATACACCGTATTGGTAATGGCTGCTCCAATGCTGTAACCCGGCAGTCCTAGATGCGCCCTAAAGCCCACTTCCGGCGTAAAGTTTCCGCGTGTAAAGTCCAGCCCTACAGGAATGCCCAATTCAATGCTTTCGACATGCCTTCCGTATTTTCGGTCGATCTTTCTTTTTACATTTTGAAGGCTTGTAGCGCTAAAATTATTGGCTAAGCGATACGCCTCTTTTTCAAATTCAGGGAATCGGGTAGCGCGTTTGATGAGCGGAGTCAATGCTGCCTGCAAAGAATCGGTGGGCAGCTCTTCATCATTATAATAGAAAATCAATTGGCCTTCATTGGGCAAATTGAATTGCAGGGTGTCGGTGATGGGCCATTGTGTGTCCAGCCATTTTTGTTGGTTTTTGGATAGGCTGTTTTCTACTTCCTGTGCCAAGCAGACGGATGTCGTTAGCGTCACGAAAAGGATAATTATGATTGATTTATACATGATTCATCGTTTTAAAAGGTTCATACGTTGGAATTAGGAAGGCCAAACGAACGGAACCTATTTTTCTGAGGAAAGCCTGAGTACCAATTTCCCAGGTGACTTGGCTACCTGATGCAGTTTAGTTTGTGGCCGAGCGGTGTTGGGAGCATAATCGGTTTTTAGCTTTATGCGGTCATTGATCCCCCAGGAAATGCTCACCTGATGGAAGGATTTGGCCGCTTTTAAAGTGTCTTGATTCATGGCGTTTTCTGCCAATGTCCCCGTAACTGAAGCAGGAGCAGGGACAGGTAAAATCGGCATTTGGAGCTGCGGTATGTCCGATGGATCCAATAACACAGGCGGTATGGGGATATTGACTGGTTCATGTTCCTGCCTCACCGTTGGTGATAGGGATCCAGCTTCCTCCGGATGTGGAGTAGGCTTCTGGGGCATAGCGGTTTTCCATGGGATGTCTTGTATGGAAATGGTAGTGCCCAGGTATTCCTGCTGGATCGGTACTTTTTTGTCCATAAGGAGGACGACCAGCATCAGCCCTATTCCGGCAATGGCAGCTGCCATCCCTGTCCACTGCCACCATGCCGTTCGCACTCGCTCTTGCTCGAGCTGGGCTTCGATGGCTGGCCAAACATTTTTTTCGGGATGATGCTCCGGAAGGTTTCCGGCTTCCCTTTTGAGTTGGGCATCCACATCCAATGTTGCCTTCAGGGCCTCCCAGCTGTTGCTGTTTGGTTGATGATCGGGGAGATTGAATTGCTTTTTCATGCCTTTATCAGTTCATTTAGTTTACCACGCAATAGCTTTTTGGCGTAGGAAAGTTGCGACTTCGAGGTGTTTTCGGAGATGGAAAGAAGGGCTGCACACTCCGCATGCTTGTACCCTTCCACTTCGATCAAGAGAAAGACACTTCTACATCCCGTCGGCAATTCCCTAATGGCTACATCCAGTAGTTCCCCGTCAATCCATCCGTCAAGGGGAGTACGGTCGGGAAGGGCTGTTACTTGGTCCAATGGCGTGAACAGGATGCGGCTTTTGGCCAGCTTGATGGCCTTTCTGATGGCTATCCGTTTCATCCAAAACCCCAAAGTGCATTCTCCCCGGAATTTTTTTATCCCCTTGAATATTTCAATAAAGGCCTCCTGCAAAGCATCGTGGGCCAAATCCTCTTCGTTCAGGATCCTGAAGACTGAAGAGTATAGGGCTACCTTATACCGCTCAAAAAGCTCAAACTGTGCTTTTCGGTCTTGTTTGCTGCATCGTGTTATTAAATCTTTCTCAGAATTTTGCTTCATTTCATTTGGCTTCCTGTATAAAAGAGGCGTCGAATGGGGAAAAGGTTGGAAACGGTGGTCATTGTTGGCAGATATTTTCCCAAAATGATTGGGAAGTGTTTTTTCAGTTGGTGCCCGCCCTGCCCAAAATGGTCCAAGCTAATTTTAAACACCAACCACTAATTCCCCGTTGGTCTTGGGGAATGCCTTTATAATTTCCCTAATTTTATGTTAAAATCATAGCCTATGAAATTCGAAACATTAGCCATACACGGGGGAGAAAAGAAATCCGCTCCACACAGGGCCGTGGTGCAGCCGATTACGTTATCCACTACTTTTGAGCACCATGAGGAATCCCTGATTTATTCTCGAAGCCAAAATCCCAACCGAATGGCATTGGAGGAGTTGTTGGCACAATTGGAAAAGGGCAGTGCTGCGGCGGCGTTTTCCTCGGGAAATGCGGCCGGGATGGCGGTTTTTCAGGCCTTGCCACTTGGGAGCCATATCGTAGCCCCATCGGACATGTACCATGGTCTGAAAAAGCAGCTGGTGGAGCTGTTTAAAGATAAGTTGGAAGTGACTTTTACTGATCTCAGCGATCCGGAGAACCTTGAAAAGGCCATCCAGCCCAATACCAAATTGCTCTGGATAGAGACTCCTTCTAACCCCATGCTCAAGATCAGCGATATCAGACGACTCACCAAGATGGCGAAGGAGGATGATATCAGGGTGGTTTGTGACAATACCTTTGCCACGCCGGTTTTTCAGAATCCGCTGGAATTGGGAGCAGACTTGGTCATGCACAGTGCCACCAAATACTTTGGAGGACACAGTGATATTTTGGGAGGAGCCTTGATTACCAAAAAGTCGGATGAATTTTGGAAGCAAATTGTCAATGTGCAACAAACAGGTGGGGCGGTCTTGTCACCTTTTGATTGTTATTTGCTAGTGAGAAGCATCAAGACCCTTGCCTATCGCATGCGGGGCCACGCCGAACATGCGGGCATGATTGCCACTTTCTTGGACCAGCATCCCAAAGTGGAACGGGTCTTTTATCCCGGCCTGACTGCCCATCCTGGTCATGATGTGGCAAAAAGCCAAATGACTGGATTTGGAGGGATACTGTCCTTTCTGGTAAAAGGGAAGCCAGAAGATGCTGATAAATTAATATCAAGTCTAAAATATTACACGAATGCCACGAGCCTAGGAGGAGTGGAGAGCCTTATCGAGCGGAGGGCTGCTGTGGAAGGCCCGGATACCAAAACGCCGCAAAACCTGATTCGCCTTTCTGTAGGGCTGGAGCATTTGGATGATTTGCTTGAAGATATGGAAAAAGCTTTCTATTCAATTGGCTAAATCGTCTTAAATGCAAAAGACCATTCGCCTAGGCGAATGGTCTAATGGTTTAACTGACTTTCATTAATCGAAAAAGTGTGTTGAACAAGTTGGATTGTTTTATTTAAGCGGGTGATCACAACTTTTGATAACAAAGTAACGGAATTGTTTTGCTAAATACAATATTTGGCACTACAAAAAGTACAATAAATCCCATAGAAATAATTCAATATAATTATTTGAATTTTCAATGTATCTACATGGAATTTTAGGTTAAATTTTATAGTCCAAAAGTTCAATTTCTAATATTAAGTTACTGCTGATCATCCCGCCCAGCCTTCTCTGTCAAGGCTACGGTACTGAATGGCCTCGGCCAAATGTTCGACTTTTATATTTTCGGCATCGGACAAATCCGCAATTGTCCTGGCCACTTTTAGGATTCGATCGTAGGCCCTGGCAGAGAGCCCTAGTCTTTCCATGGCGGTTTTCAAGAGGTTCTTGCCCGCTTCATTGATTTCGCAAATTTCCTTGACCATGTGCGAGGGCATCATGGCGTTGCAGTAGATTTCTTTATGGTCTTTAAAACGATCCACCTGCCGGTCCCTTCCCCTGACTACTCGTTCGCGGATCACATTACTTTTTTCCGCTTTTCGGGTGGACGTCATTTCATCGAATTTGACGGGAGTGACTTCGACATGAAGGTCGATTCGGTCAAGTAAGGGACCGCTTACTTTGTTCAAATACCGCTGCACCACGCCCGGGCCGCAGACACATTCTTTCTCGGGGTGGTTGTAATAGCCGCATGGGCAGGGATTCATGCTGGCGATCAGCATGAAATTGGCCGGGTAATCCACGGATACTTTGGCCCGGCTAATGGAGACCCTTCTTTCTTCTAGCGGTTGGCGCATGACTTCAAGCACCGTCCGTTTAAATTCGGGCAATTCATCCAAGAAGAGGACGCCATTATGTGCAAGGGAGATTTCTCCGGGCTGGGGATTGCCGCCGCCACCGACCAGGGCCACATCACTGATGGTATGGTGGGGAGATCGAAAAGGTCGCTGGGCGATCAAAGAAGCTTCGCTTCCCAACCTTCCGGCCACGGAGTGGATCTTGGTGGTCTCCAGGGCTTCCTGAAGGGTCAGTGGAGGAAGAATGGAGGGCAGCCGTTTGGCAAGCATGGTTTTTCCTGCACCAGGAGGACCGACCATGATGACGTTATGACCGCCAGTAGCTGCGATTTCCATGGCCCGTTTGATGTTATCTTGGCCTTGGACATCAGCAAAATCGAATTCATAATCTTCCAGGCTATTATAAAAAATGTCGCGGGTGTCCGTGACCAGTGGGGCGATTTCTATATCCCCCTCTAAAAAGCCAATGGCTTGCTCGAGGTTTTCTACTCCAATTACATCCAGGTTATTGACAATAGAAGCTTCTGCAGCATTCGGTTGGGGTAAAATGAGCCCTTTAAAACCCTTTTTTCGCGCTTCTATAGCGATGGGGAGTACGCCTTTTATTGGGCGTAACTGCCCGTCCAAGGATAGCTCTCCCATGATGACATAATCCTCAAGCTCCGCAAATACCACTTGCTCAGAGGCCTTCAGGATCCCCATGGCAATGGGCAGGTCGTAGGCCGATCCCTCTTTTCGAATATCTGCTGGGGCAAGGTTAATGACCACCTTTTGGCGGGGCATCCGGTATCCAAAATATTTTAGTGCTGACTCTACCCGCTGTTGACTTTCCTTTACGGCACTGTCCGGTAGGCCCACCATGTAAAAACTGGTTCCCTGTCCGACGTTTACCTCTATCGTGATCAGGATGGCGTCTACTCCAGAAACTGTACTACCATACGTCTTTGCTACCATTTTTAATTAAATTCTACTTCCATAAAAAAAGGAAATCTCCGAAGAGATTTCCTGCTGAACTCATTTTATATCTCCCTTTCTGGGCATCATCACTTGATGTTTTGTCTGGGCTTGATGCCGGAGCCATCCGTGTCATCCTCTGGTCCGCTGCCGGAGGTTGGTGGGGCAGTGCCTTTCATAGGACTCACTTTTGCTTTTTGCTCATGGTCATAAAGCCTGGCTTTTAGTTTGTCATTTTCCGCTTCTAGCTTTCTGATCTTTTTCCCCATGCTACTGGAGTACATGGAGACGAGCAGCCACGTAATCAGATAGAGGACAAAACCAGCAAGAAGCCAGATAACCACTTTCCCAGCGGTAAGTTCCTGGATTCCAAAGCCATTCTTGATGCTGTCAAAAACCAGGAAGAAGACCAGTGCTACTCCAAAAAAAAGTGCTACCAAAAGCTGAAATACACTTGATACCTTTTTCATACATTTAAAATTAGATTTGTTATCCAATATACTAAACTGATTGCATAGTGGAAAGTTTCTTGTATAATCCTTCTTGACTTATCAGTGCATCATGTGTGCCCCTTTCGACGATTTCACCGTTTTGGACCACTAGGATTTCATCTGCATGCTGGATGGTGCTGAGGCGGTGCGCGATGACCAAGGTGGTCCTATTGCTCATCAGGTGGGTGAGGGCTTCCTGGACGAGCCGTTCGGATTCAGAATCCAAGGCGGAGGTGGCTTCGTCCAATATGAGAATAGGAGGATTTTTCAATACCGCCCTCGCAATGCTAAGCCGCTGCCGCTGGCCTCCGGAAAGCTTACTGCCCCGCTCGCCAATGTTGGTTTGATAGCCGTGCTCCAGCTGTGCTATAAATTCGTGGGCGTTGGCAATCTTAGCGGCTTCTATTACGGCTGTCTCTGAAGCATCGGTAAGGCCAAAGGCAATATTATTGAATACCGTGTCATTAAACAGGATTGATTCCTGGGTAACGATGCCGATCAGTTTGCGTAAATCATCTATGGCAAGCGTTCGGATGTCGCTTCCGTCCAGTTTCACTTCACCGCTCGTGGGATCATAAAATCGGGGTACCAAATCAGCAATGGTGGATTTACCGCCCCCGGAAGGTCCGACCAGGGCAATGGTTTTTCCTTTTTCCAAGGTGAACTGGATGTCTTTTAGGACCAAGTGCTGTGCATCATAACCAAAGTCGACATGTTGGAAGGTGATCGCTTGGTCAAACTGCTGAAGGACCTTGGGACGTTCAGGGTCCTGGATGGCGGGTGCCGTATCCACGACTTTGAATATCCTGTCTGCGGAGGCCAGGCCACGCTGGACGGCTCCCATCGCCCGGGAAATTTCCTTGGCGGGATTGAGCACTTGGGTAAACAATATGATGTAGGCCAGAAACTCACTGGCCGAGAGATCAGCGGCATTGTTCAGGACCAGACTTCCGCCGTACAATAAAATGCCCGCGACCACAAAGACCCCCAAAAACTGAGAAATGGGAGAAGCGAGCTCATTCCTCTTGGCCATGGAAACGTTGATCTTCGAATATTCATCGGTTTCTTTGTCAAATTTATCGTAGACATATCCAGTGGCACTGAATGCCTTTACCACTCGCATGCCCCCGATGGTTTCATCCAGAATATTGACAATGCGTCCGAGGGATTCTTGGCTTTGGACGGCTTTCTTTTTGAGCCTCTTGGTAATGCCGCCAATGATGGCGCCAGAAATCGGAATGATCAAGATGGTGAACAAGGTGAGCTTTACCGACATAAAGAACAACGCTCCGAAGTATAAGACAATTGTAACGGGTTCTTTAAAGACCACGCGGAGGGATTGGACGACGCTGTTTTCCACTTCCTGCACATCATTGGTGATCCGTGACATCAGGTCTCCCTTGCGTTCGTTGGTGAAATAACCGATGTGCATGCGGCTTACCTGATCAAAGATATGCATGCGCATTTTTTTGATGACATCTGCTTTGACTTTTGCCAAGAGTACGCCTGACAAATAGGTGAAAAGGTTGGACAGAAATACCGAAACGACAATGATGATGCATACATAGACAAGGGTTCCGAACTTCCCGTAGATTTCTGCTACTTGCATAAAGTAGTAATTAAACAAGTGCATGAAGTAATCGATGGTAAATGAAAAGTCGGGCTGCTCGGCGTAGCGCTGTAGCGCATCAGGATCGACTTGTTCGAAGATGACGTCAAACAGCGGTTTTAGCAAGGTGAAGTTCAGCAAGCCAAAAATAATGGCTAATAACGCATACACCACATAAAGTGGAAAGTACCTTCTATATGGCCGTGCATAAGCCAATATTCTTAAATAAGTCTTCATCTTTGCAGTTGTTCGGTTATAGATTTGGGCCGAAGGCCAAAGATAAGGGCCAATCAGTAATTATACGCTTCCCTGGCAATGTTGAGGCGCAGTGAAAGATGGGAATAGTTACTGACGGTTGGTTTGTCCACGTCCTCTGCTGTATGCCTGCGGTAGCTGTGACCAAGGTCAATAAACAAATTATGCTTTAGCATGTAAGAAGCCACGAGATTGCCCATGAGCAATTTGTTTTGGACCCCTTGCCCAATTTTATGTCCATAAAGTCCCAGCCCGTCTTCGCCTTCCAGCCTGTTTTTAAGTAAATCTCCTCCCATGTTAATGGTTTCGTCAGGGTCGGTGCCATATATATGGTATATACCTGTAAAATTAAGGGAAAGTTTTGGAATGGGTTGATAGCGGACGATGCCAATGGCTTCGCGGAAGTTAGCGCCCCGTGGATGGGCGATAGGGGTTCGGTAGTTGGTGTAGGATTGGTGTTCAAATTTCTCTTGATACGTGTAAGGCCTGGCCTGATTGTACTCCAGCTGTAAGTCCAGGTTAGGAATGCTGAAAACATTGATGTATTTATAGCCCAGCTGAAGTCCGTGTTTATTCCGCTTGGAGTTTTTGCCATCTATGCCAAAGAACTCGCTGAACACAAACTCATCGAGGGCAAACTGTCCATAAAGCTGCATGGCATGGGCGAAGTTCCATTTGAAGTCTGTGCCCAACATGACTTTATCCGGCGTTCCCAGCTGATGCTCCACCCACCGGTAAAAGATCACCGGGTTCATGTAATTCCAGTCGGCCTGATTGGCCATGACTGATTCGAAGATGCCAATATTCAGTTTTTTCCCAATGTTCATGCCCAGCCGGTGGAGGGAAAACCACTTTTGGGGATAGCGGCCATCTTCAGGCCTGTTACGGCTGTTCAAAAAGACGTCTGCCGTCATCTGCGCCCACATCGTCGTATATTGTAATTTCCAGACGTTTACATTGAGCTTAAAAAACATGTAGGGGTTGGAAAAGTCAGAGAGGATCATGGAGCGGTAACCTTCTCCTACAAAATTCAGGTCATGACCCATTTGGGCATCGATGTGTTTGGAGACTTTAAAGGTGAGGTATCCTCTGGCGGCAAAATAGCTGTACCCGTGATCTCCATACCGTTTCCAGAAGCCTTGGCCCGGCACAGCGCCATTATGCTCGACATAGTCCTTTACCCATGTGGGAAAGATTACCTCATTGCTGGTAAGGTAGGTGTAGAAGCCTACCTTCCTGTCGATGCTTCCTCGGAGGGTGATGCCCCGCGTATTTCTGAAATTAGTGCCTTCTGCAGCAGACTCCATTCCGCCACGGAAATAGATGACCGGATTGACATGAACATCAAAGTCCTCGTCCCTATGATAATAAAAGTCCGAAGGCCTTTGGTAGATTTTTTTCCATAAGGGCTTTTTGGAAAGGGCGGTCTCCTGGTCTACAAATTCCCAGTTGTCATTTCTTAAATAGCGAAAATTGAATTGATCCACCCTGCCGGTGGCCGTTTCATCCACTTCATCGAGAAAAGTGGCTACGTGATCTCTTCTTAGGGGTTTGAAACCTGTCTGGTAATGGGGCACAAATGCACCCTTCAAAATCTCGTAGCGATCCAGCAAGTGATAATATTCCCTGTCATAGGGTATCAGAGCACTTTGCGCTAGGCCGGCTTCTATGATGCCACACAGAAGTCCTATGGCCAGTAGAAAGTTCCTTAACATAGGTGTCGTTGGTTTACGTCAAACTCGGTTTCAGCCCCAAAACTTAGAACAATAATTGCTTATTGCCATGAAGTTTTGGGATTTTTGATCAGAAAAAGATAGGAGAGGCAGCGGGAATTCCCTGGGACACTGGCTTTTTTTTGATTTTTTTCGCATTTTTGCAGCCAAATAGCACGCTGATAACCTTTGGGTTAAATAATTCATTGATAAACATTTGGAGGCTTTTGTAAAAAAGAATAACTTTGTGCCTCCATTTGAAAAAGCGACATTTAATATAAATAGGGATTACCATGAAAAAAGACATTCATCCAAACTACAGAGAGGTTGTTTTCTATGACACTTCCAGTGAATATAAGTTCTTGACCAAGTCTACGATCGAAACTGACGAGACCATCACTTGGGAAGATGGAAACGAATATCCTCTTTATAAGGTGGAAGTGAGCTCTAACTCCCACCCTTTCTACACCGGTAAGAAAATGCTTCTTGATACCGCCGGTCGTGTGGAGAAATTCAACAGAAGATACAAAAAGAAATAATTCATTTCTTTGTAGCAAAAGCAACTTTAAAAAGTCTCTTGGAAATTGTATTCCAAGAGACTTTTCTATTTTTGTAGCATGGAGCAAATTACACTATTTGATGACCCTGCTTACAGAGGGTCGCTGTTGCCGTTTACTTTTACACGTCCCGTAGCCGAGATAAGGGTGGGGATTTTGAAGATCCGTGAGAAATGGGAGAAGTATTTGGATGCTTCGGCTGGTTTTTTGACCCTGGATTACCTACAGGATAAATTCCCCCCTTTGGCGGATAGCCGCTTGTTTATCAATGGGGGGCTCTGTCCCGATCAAGGCCTGCTTACGGCCATTAAATCCTTGGAAAAGGGCCAGTGTCTTTTTAAGGACAGCACTTTGCTGGCAGCTTACCCCGCGGATCCGTCAGCATTTAGCATGGATGCGGTCAAAGAAAGTGGGGAAATAAAGGCTTATGATGGGGAGATCACTTTGATCCACCGCAACTGGCATATCTTTCAGTATAACGCCTTGGAGCTGCGCAAAGATTTTGCACTGCTCACGGCCCGACGCACGTCTGCGGGCATAAACGATCCGCATACGATTGCCTATAATCCTGAAATGATCTTTGTGGAGGAAGGCGCCAAGATCCGGGCCGCCGTGCTCAATGCTGAGGATGGCCCGATTTATATTGGCAAAGACGCACAGGTTCAGGAAGGGGCGTTGATCAAGGGGCCGTTTGCGCTTTGTGAAGGATCTACGGTGAATATGGGCGGAAAAATGCGTGGGGACAGCACCATCGGCCCATTCTCTAAAGTGGGTGGGGAAGTGTCCAATTCCGTGATTTTTGGTTTTAGCAACAAAGGACATGATGGATTTATGGGCAATACCGTGATCGGGGAATGGTGTAATTTCGGTGCCGATACCAATATTTCCAACCTGAAAAACAACTATGCTCCCGTAAAGGTTTGGGATTATACGAAGGGCAGTTTTGTCAATACAGGATTGCAATTTTGTGGCCTCATGATGGGGGACCATTCCAAAACAGGTATCAATACCATGTTTAATACCGGTACTGTGGTGGGCGTGGGCGCCAATGTATTTGGAGCGGGTTTTCCACGGACATTTGTCCCGTCTTTTTCATGGGGTGCCGAGGAGCGTACCACTTTCAGAATGAATAAATTTGAGGAAACGGCCTCCAAAGTAATGGAGAGAAGGGGGCTGGCATTTGACCAAAAAGAGAAATCCATCTTAGAGAAAGTGTTTGATTTGACCAAAGCATATCGCATTTGGGATAAGGAATAATAAGCAAAAGCGCATATCATGTTATTTTCATCCATACCCGGCCTCCATGAAACCAAGCAGCGGCTCATTCAGGCCATTAACAATAATCACCTCGCTCATGCGCTGTTGTTTCACGGTCCAGAAGGAGCGGCCAACTTGAAGATGGCCTTGGCCTTGGCGACATATGTAAACTGTGAGGACAAAGGGGCAGAGGATGCCTGTGGGGTCTGCAGTTCCTGCCAAAAAATGGCCAAGCTCGTCCATCCGGATTTGAGTTTTACCTTTCCTGTGCCGGGGAGCTTGATCAAAGAGGACGATGATAAAAACAAGAAGGTAGATATTCTGGGGCCATGGCGGGAGTTTGTACTTACCCGTTCCTACGGCAACCTGCAAGATTGGATTTACCATAATGGTTTTGAAAAAAAGCAGCTGAACATCTCCAAGGCTGCGGCCAAGCAAATCATCCAAACGGTTTCCTTAAAGTCCTTTGAGGGCGGGTACAAGACGATTTTGGTGTGGATGCCTGAATACATGCATACCGCCGCTGCGAATGCACTGCTGAAGGTGTTGGAAGAGCCGCCAGCGAAGACACTTTTTCTGATGGTGGCCCACCAGCCGGAGCAGTTGCTGACCACGATCCTCTCCCGTACCCAAAAGGTGCTAGTCAGGGCTTTTTCTGATGAGGAAATCAAAGAACACCTGATCAGCGAGGGGCTGTGTTCACGGGAAGGAGCCTTGCAGGTGGCGCCGTTGGCGAATGGCAGCATGCGGGAGGCGTACCGCTTGGTAGATCAGGTAATTGATGAAAATACGGCAAAGTTTAGGGATTGGATGAGAATTTGCTTTACCTTGGATATCAATAGTATCATGTCATTGGCAGAAGGTTTTCAAGGGGCTGACAAAGAAGGGCAAAAAGCACTTTTTCTCACTGGTCTCAACATCCTCAGGGAAAGCCTTCTGAAGAGAAGTCAGCTGGAAGAGCTGATGAGGACTGCTCCTGCGGACCGGGAATTTGTGGAGAATTTCAGTTTGAAAGCCTTGACAGAGGAGAAAATCCTCCAGATCTACCGCCTGTTGAATGCAGCACATTACCATTTGGAAAGAAATGCAAATGCCAAGATATTGTTTGCAGACCTTTCTTTTGACATGGCCAAAGTACTTCGTAAAAAGGAATCCGCATGAAAAAGCATGTTATCGGCCGAAGAGAAAAGATCAGCCTGCCTGATTGGGGGTTGAAAATGATTTCTGCAAAAGTAGATACGGGTGCTTATACCAATGCAATACACTGTGAATGGGTAGAAGAAAAGGTGGAGAACGGACAGGAATTACTGGTGTTTAAGCTCTTGGAACCGGAACATCGCTTGTATACCGGAAAGGTTATTAAGACCAAGAAGTACACGCAGAAGAAAGTAAAGAATTCTTTTGGGAATGCGGAGTTGCGGTACAAGGTCACCACCAGAGTAATCATGTTTGATAAAGCCTTTGACGTGGAGTTCACCCTTTCAGACCGTTCAAAAATGCGAAATGCCATCCTACTGGGGAGAAAAATGCTTCGAGGCAGGTTTTTAGTAGATGTAGACCAGACAAACTTATCCAAAAAATATAAAGTAGCTAAGCAATGAGAATAGCCGTACTTTCCCGAAATCCAAACCTCTACTCAACACGTAGATTACGTGAGGCCATCATCGCTGCTGGCCATGAAGCCTTGATCATCGATCACTCGCTCTGTGACCTGGTGATCGAGCAGGAAGGGCCGTCGATCTTTTACAGGGGAGAAAAGTTGTCCAATATCGATGCGATCATTCCGAGAATTGGTGCATCGGTGACGTTCTATGGAACGGCCGTGGTCCGGCAATTTGAGCTCATGGGCGTCATCTCAGCGGTGGAGTCACAGGCCATTGTGCGGAGCCGGGATAAGTTGCGCAGCTTGCAGATCCTCTCCCGTGAAGGGTTGGGGATGCCCAAAACGGCTTTCACCAATTTTTCCAAAGGAGGAGAGAAGCAGCTCATCGATCAAGTAGGGGGCGCCCCTTTGATCATTAAGCTACTGGAGGGTACACAAGGGCTGGGCGTGGTGCTTGCGGAGACGCGCAAGGCCGGCCAATCCGTAATCGAGGCCTTTCACGGACTGAAGGCCCGGATTATCGTGCAGGAATTTATCAAAGAAGCAAAGGGAGCAGATATCAGGGCTTTTGTGGTGAATGGCAAGGTCGTAGGCGCCATGAAGCGGCAAGGGGAGGAAGGCGAGTTTCGCTCCAACCTGCACCGTGGCGGCAAGGCGACCGTCATCAAACTTTCCGCTACAGAGCGTAAGGCTGCTTTGGGAGCGGCCAAGGCCCTCGGGCTGGCCGTCGCCGGAGTGGATATGCTGCAGTCTTCGAGAGGGCCTTTGATCCTCGAGGTGAACAGCTCACCGGGACTCGAAGGCATCGAAAAAGCGACTGGAGTAAACATTGCGGGCAAAATCATTCAGTACATTGAAGAGACAGCCCAAAGAAAATTATCGAAAAGAAAAATAAAAGAATAATGCAGCCTATACGAATAGGAACCCGGGGCAGTAAATTAGCCCTTTTTCAGGCCCATCATATTGCAGACCTTTTACAGGCCCAGGGCCTGCAAACGGAAATTGTTACCATTACCACCAAAGGAGATAAAATCCTGGATGTGGCAATTTCCAAAATCGGCAGCAAGGGAGTGTTTACCGAGGAGCTAGAGGAGCAACTTGCCAGTGGAGAGGTGGATATTGCCGTTCACAGTGCCAAGGATATGCCTTCTTCATTACCAGAGGGCTTCGAGCTGATTTCCTTTACCAAACGGGAAAAAGTCAATGACATCATACTGAGCCATCGTGAGGATGTTTTTTATAAAGATCCGGAAAAGCCTTTGCTTTTGGGGACATCTTCCACGCGTAGGGTAGCGACCCTCAAGCACTATTATCCCCATGTCAAAACCGTGGAGGTGCGGGGGAACCTCCAAACCCGAATCCAAAAGATGGAATCGGGTGCTTGTGACGCGCTACTGTTGGCCTATGCGGGAGCGCACCGGATGGGCTATGATGACTTGATCAGGCATGAGCTCTCGCTGGATGAATTTACTCCGGCGGTGGGACAGGGAAGCATAGCGGTGGAGGCCAACGATCGGCTGGATCCAGCGCTCAGAAAGCAGATCGTCGCAGCGACCCATCACACCGAAACCGGTTACCGCTTACGGGCAGAAAGGAGCTTTTTGAAAATTTTGGAAGGCGGGTGCAGTATTCCTGTGTTTTGCCTCGCCACGTATAAGTCAGGGCAAGTCGAAGTGTCTGGAGGTGTGGTCAGTCTGGACGGAAAGGAACGCATTCAACATCACGTTTCCGGGCCTGCAGATGAGGCCGAAATGGTAGGCAAACAATTGGCAGAAAAGGTGATCCAGTCTGGTGGGGATCGTATTTTGAAAGCAATTAAACAGCAACTTAACAAGTAACATGAAGAAGTATTCCCTTGGACTGGCATTGCTGCTGTCCTTGTTGATTTCCTGTTCGTCACAAAAGGATTCGCTAATAAAAATTCACACGAAACATGGCGATATATACGCCATCCTTTATGATGAAACCCCCAAGCACAAGGAGAATTTCATCAAGCTTGCCGAAGCCGGACGGTTTGACAGTACGGAGTTTCACCGGGTGATCGATCATTTTATGGTTCAGGGGGGAGACGTTTTTACCAAAGAGGGACTTCCAGAATCAAAGTGGTGTACCATTCCTGCGGAATTGGACAAAGGCTACCTCCATGAGAAAGGCGCCATTGCAGCCGCCCGTCAATCGGATCATGTCAATCCCGAAAAACGATCCAGCGGATGCCAGTTTTATATCGTGGAGGGCAGAAAGTATACAGAAGAAGAGCTTACGACCAATGTCAAAAAGCTCCAAAAGGAATTTATGAAATTCATTTCCCTCGAAAGCCAGCGTACACTTGCTGAGCAGTATGCCGCGCTGTATGAAGGGGGAAAGTATGAAGAAATGACCCAGTTGATGCTTTCCAAGAAAGAAGAGATGGAGGAATTTTTGCATATCAATTTGTCGAAAGAAATGGACGAAGCGGCCATTGAGACTTTCACGACCGTAGGCGGAACCCCGCATTTGGATGAGGGCGGGTATACGGTATTTGGGAAGGTCATCCATGGGATGGATGTAGTGGAGAAGATTTCTGCAGTAGAGACGGCTGCCATGGACAGGCCTGTGGATCCAATATATATTACGGTGGAAGTAGAAAGAGTACTGAAGAAGAAAATCACAAAAGAATACGGCTTTGAATACCCCGAAGAAAAATAAACCAACCCTGCTGGTCACGGGCGCGAATGGCCTGCTTGGCCAAAAGTTGGTCAATCGACTCCTTGAGAAAGATTCCTTCCATGTGATCGCCACAGGCAGGGGCGCTTGCAGGTTGCCCCAAACATGGGAAGGGTTTACTTATGCTTCCATGGACATTACCGATAAAGAGAACGTGTTGGAAGTCTTTCAGCGGTACAGCCCTGAGGTCGTCATCCATGGCGCAGCCATGACCAACGTGGATGAATGCGAGACGGCCCAGGAGGCCTGCTATCAGCAAAATGTAGCGGCGGTAGGAAATATCATCGTTGCGGCGGAGCAATACCATAGCTTTTTGGTCCATGTGTCCACGGATTTTATTTTTGATGGAGAGGCCGGGCCTTATACAGAGGATGCCGTTCCCAATCCAGTCAACTATTACGGGGAGACCAAGCTACAGGCCGAGGCGCTGATTCAGCAGTCATCTTTAAACTGGGGAATCGCACGGACAGTGCTGGTGTACGGAATCTCACATGACATGAGCCGTTCCAATATTGTGCTGTGGGTGAAGAAGTCGCTGGAAGAGGGAAAGGACCTTCAGTTGGTGGATGATCAGTTGCGGACCCCTACCTTGGCGGAAGATCTGGCAGAGGGGTGCATTCTCATGGCCGAGCAGCGTGCAAAGGGCGTGTTTAACATTTCCGGAGACGAGCTCCTTACGCCATATGATATGGCCATTCAAACGGCTGAATTTTTTAAATTGGACAAAACCAAGATCAACAAAACGGATTCGAGTGCCTTTCGTCAGACGGCAAAAAGACCCATGAAAACGGGTTTTGTCGTTCAAAAAGCTAAAGATCAGTTGAATTTTAAACCAAAAAGTTTTACAGAAGGAATTGAAATTCTAGCAAAACAGCTTAATTTAGCCAATTGAAAAAAAGAACATTCATCAGAATTAATCCAATTTTGCCTCTTTACCTTATGGCTTATATCCCCGAAATCAATGGTTTCCTTTGTGACAAAGGCAACGTCCCCAACAAGGGAAGGTGGGCGTTCGTGTTATAATGCGTTCTCCAAAGAAGGATGAAGGAATATTCAAGTCAGGTAACCGTGGTGTTGGGATGAAATAGATGGAGGTTTGTGTTTTAAAAGGCTTTAATATTCCAATCATATAATAAACATATCATGTATAGAAAACTTCTATCCTTCTTGATTTTTCTTTTCCCGATGTCCCTTCTGGCGCAAGAGGCTGTTCCGACCGAAGAATTGAGTTTTGGACAAAGAATTGACCGATCTTTCCAGCCATTAGCGGATGCTTGGGAGAGCTTAGTACTTTATCCTATTCCAATTGCCGGGTATGACATTCCCATTGTGCTGATTTTACTTGTTTCCGGCGCTACTTTTTTTACCATTTATTTTGCTGTGCCGGGGATTACCAAAATGCCCTTGTCTATCAATACGGTAAGGGGTAAGTATGATGACCTAGAAAGAAACTATAGAGATCCTGAAAATCCCGATGTCATTCCTGATGAGGCCAAAGGCGGCGAAGTGAGTCACTTTCAGGCCTTGGCTACCGCAGTTTCCGGGACAGTCGGCTTGGGAAATATTGCAGGTGTGGCCGTGGCCATTGCCTTGGGTGGCCCTGGTGCTACGTTTTGGATGATCGTTTGCGGATTGTTGGGGATGAGTACCAAATTCGTGGAATGTACCCTTGGTGTAAAATATCGAGACATTGAAGATGATGGCACGGTGCATGGTGGCCCGATGTACTACCTTTCCCGTGGATTGGGGCATGACCTGAAGAAAGGCCGTTTGGGGCAGTTTTTAGGTGGCCTTTTTGCCGTGCTTTGTGTGGGCGCTTCTTTTGGAGGTGGAAATGCCTTTCAGTCCAATCAAGCATCATCCCAGTTGGCTAACTTGCTGAACATTAATTTCCAAACCAATGGATTCTGGATAGGGGTAGTATTGGCCGTTTTGGTAGCCATTGTAATCATCGGTGGGATCAAGCGGATTGCGACCATCACAGAGAAAGTAGTGCCGTTTATGGCAGCCGTTTACGTGTTGGCTTCCTTGATTATTCTGGGGGCACATTATGATTATGTGGACGATGCCATTGGGTTGATCATTGAAGGTGCATTTACGCCGATGGCAGGTCTAGGAGGTATGTTAGGGGTCCTCATCGTAGGCTTCCAAAGAGCTGCCTTTTCCAATGAAGCAGGTGCAGGTTCTGCGGCCATTGCTCACTCAGCTGTAAAGACGAAGTTTCCAGCTAGTGAAGGAGTGGTGGCATTATTGGAGCCTTTGATTGATACCGTGATCGTGTGTACCATGACCGCCTTAGTAATCATCTTCTTTAATATCGATGGAGGGTTGAACAATGTGGAAAGTATTTTTAACTACGGTGGTGACGGCAGTGGAAATGTGGTCCTTAAGGAAACTGGTGCTTCCATTGGCGGTGTAGAACTGACCACCATGGCGTATGATTCAGTTATTCCTCATTTCTCATATGTGCTGACTGTGGCCATCATTTTGTTTGCATTCTCCACAATGATTTCTTGGTCATACTATGGACTTCAATCTTGGAAATATCTGTTTGGAAGAAGCAAGGCCGCTGATTTGACTTATAAGTTGCTTTTCATTGCGTTTATTGTGATCGGGGCATCTACCACCCTGAATGCTGTGGTGAAATTCTCCGATGCCATGATCCTTGCTTTGGTGTTTCCGAACATGATCGGGCTGTTTTTCTTGTTTCCAAAAGTGAAACTTGAGCTGAAAAGGTATTTGGCTGCTATAAAATCACAAAAATAGAAGCTTTGTCTACCATTTAGGGAAAGTCTTTCCTATTGGCAAGGTATTTGAAATTTAGAATACTTGTCAAGCAAGTGTTTATTTAAATGATCGCAGAGAAATGAAAAGATTTTGGATTTTGGTCCTCGCCCTGATAAGCATGGGGACAGCTGCCCAAGCACAGGATTTCAGTATCGGACCTAAATTGGGGATTTCCCAAGGGAATATTAAGGTAGATGGCGACGGATATGAAAGTGGCAGTGAAAAGTTAGGGTACCATGTGGGTGCTTTCGTGAGAATGGGAGGAAATTCACTCTACCTGCAGCCTGAAGTACTGTATGTAAACACAGGTGGGGAGATCAAGGAAACCCAAGGGGCGGGTGATCGGACCTATGAAGCCTCCTTCAATCGTTTTGATGTGCCCATTATGGTGGGGTTCAAAATTGGGGATGTGTTTAGGGTACAAGGCGGGCCGGTGGCCAGTTTCTTGCTTAATTCAAAATTTAAAGATAACATCACTCCAGATCCTGAGCCCGAGTATAAGAATGCTACGGTAGGATATCAAGCGGGGATCGGATTTGATATAGCGAATATGATTATCGATTTGAAATATGAAGGGTCGCTGAGCAATCAGGCGGAAAGTGTTGCCGGATTTGATACCGATCAGCGACAGAATCAGCTCATTGTTTCGCTGGGACTCCGGCTATTTTAACTCGATGCTAAAAATCACCAATTGGCGGTCCGTAGAGGGCCGCCATTTTTTTTGCTCATGGGTTCGCATTCCATAGAATAATGCATCACATCTTGGGTCAAGCGGAAAAGTTGGGGCTGCCAGTTTTACGACATGGCAAAATCACTAGTAAAAAAAATGCCACAAAGAGGCTGTCTCACAAATAAATAATCCGTCATCACGAACGGAGTGAAGTGATCTCGATGTGCTTTCATTGCACGTATGACGAGATTGCTTCAACACCTTCCTAGCCATGGGTGAAGCCCATGGTAAATTTGCCCATCAACATTTCCGTTTTAACCGCATTTCCCTCTCTATTCCCCATAAATTCCCGCTAAAACCCATTCGTGCGGATAGCGCAAAACCATCATTTAACGGTGTGGAATTTTCTTTCACAAGAACATATTAAAATTCATCCCCCCAGAAATAATGCCTGATCCCACATCATGCGGGTTCAAACCCTCCTTGGCGGTCAAGTTAGTTTGTCTAGCCCGACACGCGGTTTTTCCTTCAGCTTCTTATAGGAAGAAGGCGTCATTCCGGTGTTTTTTTTGAATTGTCCGGACAAATGCTGGACGCTGCTATAGCCAAGCTTCCAAGCAATTTCACTCAATTGAAGCTCTTGATTGAAAAGGAGTTCTTTTACTTTTTCTAATTTTAGTTTGATGAAGTACTTTTCGATGGTGATGCCCTCTCGGATACTGAAAAGGTGGCTCATCTTACTGTAATCTTCACCAATTTCATTTCCAAGGTGCTTGGCCAGACTCAGGGATGCTGGAATTTCCTCCAATAACAGCAGTTCATGCAACAGGTTTTTGATGCGTTCGATGAGGCGGTTTTCAGGAGTTTGTATTAGCCCAAACCCCAACTTCTCCAATTGGGCTTCCAGTGCTTTGATTTGGGAGGCCTCTGGTAGGCTTGGCAGCGTCACTTTGCCAAGTGCTACCTTGTCAAAAAATATGTTTTGTTCCTTTAATGTACTTTCCACAGCCATGATACAGCGTGGACAGACCATGTTTCTAACTAATAATTCAGCCATACTCTCTTATACCGAAATTAGGCATGCTAGGTTTTGTTTTTTCGGGAAGAGATGAAGCTGGTTTAAGGGAAGATGAGTGGTGGATAGGTGATGGGTTTTGCGTGGAGGTGTATGGTTATGATGCTGCAAACATATTTTGGGGGCAATGTTGAAGAATTGGATGGACTGGAGTAGCTTTGTTGTAACCAGATTGTTAGATTATGGCTCCAAACATGGTTTTTGACAGGAAGGATTTGTCGGATGGCGATCTCCTTCATTTTTATGAAATGTTACTCATGCCACGTAAGATCGAGGAGAAGATGCTCCTGCTTCTCCGGCAAGGCAAAATATCCAAATGGTTTAGTGGTTGGGGACAGGAAGCCATTTCCATCGCCGCGGTGATGGCCATGAGAGAGGACGAGTTTTTGCTGCCCATGCACCGAAATCTGGGTGTTTTTACCGGCAGGGGGCTTCCTTTGGGGAAGTTGTTTGCCCAATTTCAAGGGAAGTATTCCGGTTTTACGAAAGGCCGTGACCGGTCATTCCATTTTGGATCGGTCGCTCATCATGTGGTGGGGATGATTTCCCACTTGGGACCACAGTTAGCCGTGGCCGACGGGATTGCATTGGCGAGCAAGCTGGGAGGAGAGCGCAAGGCGACGTTGGTGTTTACCGGAGACGGGGCCACTTCTGAAGGGGACTTTCACGAGGCGCTGAACGTAGCTGCTGTTTGGCAGCTGCCGGTGATTTTTGTAGTAGAGCATAATGGCTACGGGCTTTCCACTCCCAGTGCTGAGCAATTTCGTTTTAAGCAATTTATCGATAAAGGGCCTGGCTATGGCATGGAAGCCGTGAAAGTGGATGGCAACAACGTGCTGGAGCTGTATCATGCATTGTCCGGAATCGCTGAAGACATTCGGCACCGCCCAAGGCCTTTTTTGGTGGAGGCCATGACGTACCGCATGCGGGGGCATGAGGAGTCATCAGGGACCAAATATGTGCCAAAAGCGTATTTTGAGGAAGGAGAAAAGTACGATCCAGTACGCAATTTTGAGGACTACTTGCAGGAAATAGGAGTGCTTGACCAGTCTGCTAAGGGTGTGATAGAGAAGAGACTTTCGGAGCAGATAGAGGCAGGACTGGCTTCTGCCTTTTCGGCAGAATTTCCTGTGGCAGGTGAAGAAGAACTTGCGGATGTGTATTGCCCTTCTGAGGGGAAGCCCAAAGAGCCACATTCTTCCGCTACGACAGAAAAAAGATTGGTGGATGCCATCAGCGATGGTTTGCGTTTAAGCATGCGGCAATTTTCAAATTTGGTCCTGATGGGGCAGGATATTGGCGAGTATGGAGGGGCCTTCAAGGTGACAGCAGGTTTTTTAAGTGAATTTGGTGCGGAACGGGTGCGCAACACGCCGCTATGTGAAAGTGCGATCATTGGCGCAGCATTGGGGCTTTCCGTAAAAGGATTTAAATCGGTGGTGGAAATGCAGTTTGCGGATTTTGTAAGCTGTGGGTTTAACCAGATCGTCAATAACCTGGCCAAGGTCCATTACCGATGGGGACAGCATGCCGATGTGGTCATCAGAATGCCGACGGGTGCTGGAGTGGGAGCAGGTCCCTTTCATTCACAGTCTAATGAGGCTTGGTTTTTCCATACGCCTGGGCTGAAAATTCTCTATCCATCTTCTCCGCAGGATGCCAAGGGGTTGCTTGCCGCCGCCATTGAGGACCCCAATCCCTGCCTGTTTTTTGAACATAAGGCCCTTTATCGTTCCGTTATAGGTCAAGTTCCGGATGAATATTATACCGTGGAAATAGGGAAGGCACACTTGGTGAAGGAAGGCGACCAAGCGACCGTGGTGACATATGGCATGGGCGTGCATTGGGCGAAAAGGGTCATGGAGTCCCTTGATGTCCGTGTTGATTTGTTGGACTTGAGGACCTTGTTGCCTTGGGACAAGGAGGCGGTGGAAAAATCCGTGAAGAAAACCAACAAAGTAATGATCCTGCACGAGGACTGCTTGACTGGCGGCATCGGGGCAGAAATAGCCGCTTGGATCAGCGAGCATTGTTTTGAGTGCTTGGATGCGCCAGTGATGCGGGAGGGGAGTTTGGATACGCCAGTGCCATTCGCGGCAAACTTAGAGGAGAATTTCCTCCCCGAAAATCGCTTTAAAGATAAATTAATGGCCCTGTTGGCGTATTGATGACGGTTAAGGGAGGACCTTGAGCTGGTCGCCTACCTTTACCACCCCTTTTCCCAGGGCGATCAAGTTTTGGCCGAAAAGGACTTTTTTTTCTCTAAGCCGATATTTAGACAGGGTTTTCAGGGGCTCTTTTCCTTTGGTGCCGGTCTGCTGGTCCACGGTGGTCAAGACACAGCGAGCACAGGGTTTGGTTACCTTGAAAGTACATGATCCTATTTGGATAGACTTCCACTGATCTTCTTCAAATGCTCCGCATCCATTGACTACGATGTTTGGGCGGAAGCGCTCCATGGGGACGGGGTGTTCCAGGCGGCCGTTCAGGTCGTCAAGGGAGGCTTGACTGATCAGGAGATAGGGCATGGCGTCTGCAAAACTGACTGTTTCATCATGGACGGCATATTTTTCCTTGATTGACCGGTTGGTGTTTTCCGGCATGAACACCAAATGGCATGGCATATCCAGCATCTTTGAAAACCATTGGTCTATTTCGGGCTTGACCTTTTGCCCCAGCACCACGTCGTCCCAGATTTCCACCTCCATAAAATGGTCGGTTTCAGGGGTGAAGGGGACGGAAATTTGCTGGTCCGGATGGTGTTTGTGGTGTACTGTGAGCCCTTGGTCAGTGAGTTCCACCTGCAATAGGGCCATGATGTGCAACGACCGCTGGGTCATGAATTTACCCGCATGATCCACCAACATCCATCTTCGGTCCCATTGGAAGCCTTTGATAAATGCTGTAGAGGTATTTAATCGGATTCCTCCAAGGGATTTTATGGGATAGATGTATAAGTCCTGAACTTCCATGTCTTTATTTTAATGGTCTAATTTAAGTTTTTGGACTGAAAAAATCATGGAAAGAAAGCATCAAGATTGGAAAAAGAGGTGAGGTAAAAGGTACACGGCCCGAGTGCAACTGCCGCTTTTAAAGTGATTCCCAACTTTTCAGGAATTCCTGTGGTCGGTCAGGGGGGATAGGGAAACATTTTGATATGACGTGTTCAGGGGATGAAGTGCTTGTCTTGGGGTTGACATGTGTCATATTGTTTTCGGATAGAGACGCTTCTTTCCATTCAGAAATGAAAAAGGACACAAGCATCCCGATGAGCAGTACCAGTAACCATCTAAGTCGTTCATTCCGCCGCGAAGCATTCATGTCAAAATTTATTTAATGTTCTTAATAATGTGCCGTGATTTCAAAACAAAAGTGCCTAGCCCAAGTGGCTCCGAGCATGTGCTAGTCATGCCCTTCTAAAGAATAGATGCACCTTTAGGTGAAATGGTTGCATGAATTTCTTCAGAATCGTGCTTTTTTTAAAATAAATGTGACCAACTGCTGGCAGAAAGGGATGGGATGATAAAAGCATGTGGACAAGAAGAAAATTAAGGGGCAGTTAAACAGGAAAACTGCGAAAAAGGGAATAGAAAAATGAAGGGATGGGGTGAGTAGTGTGGTGAAGATCCAAAAAAGGTGACAAGGATGCATGATTTCAGGAGATCCTTGACAGCATAATGACCGGAGTGGAAGAGAGGATGTCATATTTGCTGCCAATCTGGCACAGGTAAAGTCAAAAAATGGGTTGGCACATGACTTGTTAATTATGTTTTCGAGCAAATAAGCGAATTACGAAAACAAGAAATAAATTAAGAAATACAATTAGTTATGGGAAAAATTATTGGTATAGACTTGGGAACCACAAACTCCTGCGTAGCCGTAATGGAGGGTAACGAACCGGTGGTTATCCAAAACAGTGAGGGAAGAAGAACCACTCCTTCCATTGTGGCATTTTTGGACAATGGAAATGGAGAACGAAAAGTAGGTGATCCTGCCAAAAGACAAGCTATCACCAACCCAGCCAATACCATTTCATCCGTGAAAAGGTTTATGGGTAAAAAATTCTCTGAGGTATCCGATGAGAAAAAGCATGCTTCCTATAAAGTAGAGCAAGGAGCTAACGATACGGTAGCCGTAAAGATAGGCGACAGAAGCTATACTCCTCAGGAGCTTTCTGCTATGATTCTTCAAAAAATGAAGTCCACAGCAGAAGATTTCTTGGGTCAGGAAGTCACAGAAGCCGTGATTACCGTTCCAGCATACTTTAATGATGCTGAGCGTCAAGCGACCAAGGAGGCTGGCCAAATTGCCGGGCTGGACGTGAAACGTATCATTAACGAGCCTACTGCCGCAGCCTTGGCCTATGGTATGGACAAGAAGGATCAAGACATGAAAATCGCGGTGTATGACCTTGGTGGTGGTACCTTCGATATTTCAATCCTTGAGTTGGGTGATGGTGTATTTGAAGTGAAGTCTACCAACGGTGACGTACACTTGGGTGGTGATGACTTTGACCAAGTGATCATCAACTGGCTAGCGGATGAATTCAAGAGTGAAGAAGATATTGATTTGAAGCAAGACCCAATGGCCCTTCAGCGTTTGAAAGAAGCTGCTGAAAAGGCTAAAATCGAACTTTCGAGTTCTTCCTCTACAGAAATCAACTTGCCATACATCACTGCGACCCAAAGCGGTCCGAAGCACTTGGTAAGAAACCTGAGCCGTGCAAAATTCGAGCAGCTTTCCGAAGATTTGGTGAGACGTTCTCTCGAACCATGTAAGAAAGCGCTTTCTGATGCAGGACTATCTGCTTCTGAAATCGATGAAGTGATCTTGGTAGGGGGTTCTACCCGTATCCCTAAAATCCAGGAAGAAGTAGAGAAGTTCTTTGGTAAGAAGCCTTCCAAAGGCGTAAACCCTGACGAGGTAGTTGCCATTGGTGCAGCGATCCAAGGTGGTGTATTGACCGGAGAGGTGAAAGACGTATTGCTATTGGATGTGACGCCACTTTCCTTGGGTATCGAGACCATGGGTGGTGTGTCCACGAAGTTGATCGAGGCGAATACGACCATTCCTTCCAAGAAGTCAGAGGTGTTCTCTACAGCTGCAGATAACCAGCCGGCTGTGGACATCCACGTGCTTCAAGGAGAGCGTCCATTGGCGAAGGACAACCGAAGCATCGGTAGGTTCCAACTTGCGGATATTCCGCCAGCACCAAGAGGCGTTCCTCAAATTGAAGTGACGTTTGACATTGATGCGAACGGTATCCTTCATGTGTCGGCCAAAGACAAGGGCACAGGAAAAGAGCAAAAGATCAAGATCGAAGCTTCTTCTGGACTTTCAGATGACGAAATCGAAAGAATGAAAAAAGAAGCAGAGGCTAACGCTGCTTCTGATAAAGAAGAGAAAGAAAAAATCGAGAAGCTTAACCAAGCAGACAGCTTGATTTTCCAAACGGAGAAGCAGCTGAAAGAATTTGGTGATAAGCTATCCGATGCTAACAAGACCAATATCAACGGTGCGTTGGAAAAACTGAAGACTGCACACCAATCACAGGATCTGGCTGCTATCACACCAGCCATCGAGGAGCTTAACAAAGCTTGGGAAGCAGCATCCACTGAGATGTACAATGCCACCCAAGGAGCTGCCGGTGCGGAAGGTGCTGCTGGAGCTGGTGCAGGAGAGGGAGCCTCTGCTGATGCCGGAGCGGAATCTGGTGATGGCGTGTCTGATGTAGATTATGAAGAAGTAAACGAAGAAGATAAGAAATAATATTCTTCGGGATTCCTAAAACAAAAGCATCTCGAGCAATCGAGGTGCTTTTTGTTTGTTTGGCCCCATTAGTTTCCCCAAGAGCAAGTCAGGCATCGGTGATGCCGCTTTCGGTTTTCGAGGATCAATCCGAAAAGTTGGGGATTGGCAGTTTGCTTACTGGTAAAACCACGAATAAATAAAAATGCCATAACGTCCCAAAGACACCAAATGGATGCTATATCTTGGACTTAAAGGAATTGGCGTCTAGCGGTGATTCCTTGCGGTTTCGGTGAAGCAACGCCTTAAGTAATGGGGTCGTTTTGGTAGAAATTTGAGAAAAGCAGGAAACCATGCGTTTGACAGAAGACAATAAATTGAAAAAATTGGTGGTCGTGGGAGACCGGGTGTTAATCAAGCTCAAAAAGGCAAATGAGAAAACTTCCAGTGGTTTATACCTGCCACCAGGGGTACAGGAAAAAGAGAAGGTACAGCAAGGCTATATCATGAAAGCTGGTCCTGGTTATCCCATTCCCATGCATGTAGAAGAGGATGAGCCTTGGAAAGAGAAAGATGAGAATATCCGTTATGTGCCTTTGCAGGCCAAAGAGGGTGATTTGGCTATATTTCTATTAAACGGGGCACATGAAGTCATCTATGAGGGAGAGAAGTTTTACATTGTTTCGCAAAGTGCCATTTTGATGCTGGAGCGGGAAGAGGAGCTTTGATAAGTGGTGTCAGCTAGCTAAACTGACAATAGGTCAAGGGCACAGCGCAGCAGTTATGAAATGAAAAAAGGCTTTGGCGGGGTTAAACCCTGCCAAAGCCTTTTTTATATATGAGTTTTTCCGGTACGTTACTTTTCCATGGTTTCGCCGGATTGTGTTTGCTTTTCGTAAAGTTCAGCATACACACCTTTGCTGGCCATCAATGTTTCGTGCGACCCTTCTTCCACGAGTTTGCCATCATCGAGTACGATGATTTTGTCGGCCAGTTTGGCAGAAGATACCCGGTGAGAGATGATGATGGAGGTTCTGCCTTCCATAATGCCTTTGAGAGCATTGAGGATGACATTTTCCGTTTTGGTGTCCACTGCAGAAAGGCAGTCGTCAAGCAATAAAATAGAAGGATCTTTGGCAATGGCCCTGGCAATGGAGACTCGTTGTTTCTGTCCACCACTAAGGGTGATGCCCCGTTCTCCAAGTCGGGTTTCGAATCCATTAGGGAAATCCATGATGTTTTGGTATACATCGGCGTCTTTTGCCGCTTTTTCGACTACTTCTTGCGGGATGTGGTCCAGTCCAAAGCCGATGTTGTTGGAAATGCTATCGCTAAAAAGGAAAACATCTTGAGGTACGTAGCCGATATTTTTACGGAGGTGTGAAAGGTCGTAAGCTTTTAAGGGATGGTCATCCACGATAATCTCACCCGATACAGGGTCGTACATTCGCATGAGCAGGTTGGCGATGGTGGATTTTCCGGATCCCGTCGTGCCGATGATTGCGAGTGATTCTCCAGCATGGATGGAGAAGGAGACGTTTTTCAGGGCTTTGATTCCAGAATCAGGGTATTCAAAAGATATGTCTTGGAACTTTATTGTGCCATGGATGTCTTCGGTAAGGTGTTCGTCACTGGTGATGGTGTTTTTTTCATCCAGGAATTCATTGATTCTGGTCTGGGAAGCAGCGGCCCGCTGCACAATGCTGGTAATCCATCCTAGGGAAGTTACTGGCCAGGTCAGCATGTTGACGTAGAGGATGAACTCCGCGATTACCCCATAGCCAATGGTGCCGTCGATCACCTGATTTCCACCTACGTATACGGTAATGATGGTGCTTATGCCGACCAGTCCCATGATCAGGGGGAAGAATAGCGCTTGTACTTTGGTGAGGCTGATGGATTTTTCCTTGTAATCTTCACTTGCTGTTGCGAATTTATGGCTGCTGTCTTCCTCCCGGACAAAAGCTTTGAGCACTCGAATGCCGGAAAAGGATTCCTGTACAAAGGTACTCAGTCCGCTAAGGCTGCGCTGGATCTTCTCAGAGCGCTCATTGATCATGTTGTTGACAATGTAAATGCTGATGGAGAGTACCGGAAGCGGTAAAAGGGAATAAATGGTCAGCGGAACATTGACGGTCAGCATGTAGCCAATTACCAATGGGAAGAGTACCAGTAGGTTGATGCCATACATTAAGGCAGGGCCGAAATACATTCGTACGCGGCTTACGTCTTCAGTAATGCGGGCCATCAGGTCTCCGGTGCTGTTTTTCCTGTAAAAACTTAGCGGCAGCTGTTGGTAATGCGCGAAAATCTCATTTTTCAAATCATACTCGATCAATCGAGACATCACAATGATGGTTTGTCTGATCAGAAATAGAAAGAACCCCCTTAGAAAGGCCATGGCGAGGATCAGTACCCCAAATACAAAGATGAAATCCAGGAAAGCAGCACGAATGCTTGCGGTACTTGCTCCTTGCTCAAACATCTGATAAAAGCTGAAACTTTCCACGACATAATCGATGGCGACCCTTACCAGTTGGGCAGGGATCATGACGAAAATATTGGAAATAATAGTAAAGAGTATCCCTAAAAGCAGATATCCTTTATATTTATAGAGGTATTTGTTCAGTCTCCAGAGTGAGCTCACGAAATAAAAATTTTTAAATAGTTAATTTTGTTTTACAATAGTCTTTTTATTAGCTTTATTGTAGCATGCTTTAGAATTTAATTTTAAAGCATTACCTTTGCGGCAAGACTTACCCAAATATAACACAATCTAAACGTCAAAGTTCATATGATAGAGGTTAAAACGGAGGAAAAAATAAAAGAGGGATCGATATACGGACAGATCACTTCTTTAGGACATGAGCAATTGGTCATCTGCTATGATGAACCTACCGGTTTGAAGGCCATTATTGGCGTTCACAATACGGTACTTGGGCCTGCATTGGGCGGTACCAGGATGTGGAATTATACTTCCGAGCAGGAGGCCATTACGGATGTGTTGCGCCTTTCGAGGGGGATGACCTTCAAGGCTGCTATTTCCGGTTTGAACATCGGGGGTGGTAAGGCCGTGATCATAGGTGATCCCAAGCTCAAAAGTGAGGCCTTTCTTAGAAGGTTTGGACGGTTTGTAGAGAGTCTCGGTGGTCGGTATATCACTGCCGAAGATGTAAACATGAAGACGAGGGACATGGAGTACATTGCCATGGAGACGTCCCATGTAACCGGGCTTCCAGAAATCCACGGTGGAGGTGGTGATCCTTCTCCCGTAACTGCTTACGGCGCATATTTGGGAATGAAGGCGTCTGCTAAAAAAGCCTTTGGAACCGATGCTTTGAAAGGAAAAAAAGTGGCCGTTCAGGGGATTGGTCAAGTGGGAAGGCATTTGATCGATCATTTGGTAAAAGAAGGCGCTGAAATTTATGTGACCGATATTTTTGAAGACCGGCTGAAAGAAGTGGCGACAGCTACCGGTGCTACGGTTGTGGCCCCGGATGAAATCTATGATGTAAACATGGATATTTATGCTCCTTGCGCGTTGGGTGCGACGGTTAACGATAAGACGATCGATCGGTTGAAATGCTCGGTGATTGCTGGTGCGGCAAACAACCAGCTGGAAGATGAGCAGAAGCATGGACAGTTGTTGTTGGAAAAAGGAGTGGTGTATGCACCGGACTTTTTGATCAATGCAGGTGGACTGATTAATGTCTATGCGGAATACCTGGGTGGATACAATAGGGAAGCAGCCTATCAACAGGCAGAAAAAATCTATGACACTTGTTTGGCCATTCTTAACAAATCAGAGAAAGAGCGTATTCCTGCACAGCAAGCAGCGATCGAACTGGCTTGGAACAGGATCCAGAGCATCGGAAAGGTGAAGTCATCTTATTAAAAGATTATTGAAATATTAACTCTTTTAGAAACCAAATGCAATGGAACATAAATTCCGTGCATTTGGTTTTTTTATTTAATAACTTTGCACTTAACCAAACAGTGGGGGCGCCATAGAGGTCCTTGCTGATAAACCAAATCAAAATTACGTTCTTTATATTCAGGTAATGTTAAACAGAAGAATTCTTAGAGTCAAGGCTTTCCAAAGTTTGTATGCTTACGAGCAGTGCAAGGCTTCCAATCTCAATCTAGCCAAGGATTATGTCAGAGATGCGTTTCAGCCTGACCTGAACAGCATGGAAGTGCAGGATAAGGGTCAACTGCGGAAGGATGCCGAAGAGACCATCACCCTTTTTTCCAAAAACCTGAACAATAAAGCGTTGATTGCTTCCGGGGATTATGCCACCAAGGTAAAATCAGAAGCCATCAAGGCCATCAATCTCTACCATCAGAAAAACCAAAAGGATTTGGATTTTCTGCGCAACAACATGGTGGATGCGGCCGAGCATATTCCAGCACTTTACCTTTTGGCGATTCAGATCCTTGTCGGTTTCAGTGAGCACGTTCAGCGGGAGTATGACCGCAAGCGGAAGCTGAACCAAGAGCAGGTCTCCTCCGTTAGTGGAGAGCTGAATTTGGCAAATAACAAAGTCATTGATTATTTGAAAGGAGCTCCGGCTTTTACGACGGCCAGTATACGTCAGCAGGCCGATGTGGAAGATCTGGAAATGGAAATCCAAGAGTGGTATCGTGAGTACGTAAAACCTTGGGAGCGCTATCAAGAATACATGCAGCTGAGTGAGCCGACCATGGAAGAGGATCTTGATATTTTAATGGATTTGACCAAGAAGATTCTTTTTAAAACAGATGCTATTTTAAGCCTTTTTTCAGAGAAAGACCTTAGTTGGACCGAAAACAAGGCCGTGGTAAGAAGTTTGGCGATCAAGGTACTTAAGAATGTACTGGAAGCAGAAAATCAGGAGGAATACAGCCTTCCTGAAATTGCGATAAACTGGGAAGAGGATAAGGAATTTTTTCAAAATATCTTTAACTTGACCATTGAAAACGACGAGGCAAATAGGGCTTTGATCGCAGAAAAGACCAAGAATTGGGATATCGAGCGAATCGCCTCTACGGATAAGATTATCATTTCAATGGCGGTCACAGAGATGTTATTTTTTCCAAGTATCCCTGTGAAAGTAACCATCAATGAGTATATTGATATTTCAAAAACGTACAGTACGCCTAAAAGTAAGCAATTTGTCAACGGTTTACTAGATGTATTAGCCAAAGAGCTAACCGATCAGGGAAAAATCCGTAAAAGTGGCAGAGGGCTTTTGGACAACAAATAAACATTATTTAACTATGAGCAAACAGAGTAATTCGATTTTGGCTTTTGTACTCGGTGCTGGTGTAGGTGCGGCATTCGGGGTTTTATTTGCACCTGATTCCGGTAACAATACCAGGGATAAGCTGTCCTATCAACTGTCAAAATACAAGGCAGAGCTGGAGGATATTATCAAGGACTTGGTAGAAGGGAAAGACCTTCCGCTAAATGAGGCGAAGTCTGAAGGTAAAAAGGTAATCACAGACGCGAAAAACAAAGCAGAAAACCTGCTGACCGATGTCAATAAGCTTATTGACCAGATCAATAAAGAAAATAACTAACCAGTTTCAGTTATGAAATATTCATTCTTGCCTGCAATATTACTTGCAGGTTCTCTTTTTGTGGGAAGTTGTGACAGCAAAAACAAGGAGAAAATAGAGGAGTTGGAGCAGAAAATCGCCCAGCTGGAGCAAAATCAAGCCGCCCAGCCTCGGCAACCCTCCAACGTACAGAGCGTGGCCCAAATAGATCCGTCTTCATTGGGCAAATTTAAATTTGATGACATGCAGTTTGACTTTGGTACCATTGACCAAGGCAAAGTAGTAGAGCATACGTTTACCTTCACCAATGACGGGCAGTCTCCATTGATTATTTCCAATGTACAGGCCTCATGCGGGTGTACCACGCCCGATTGGAGCAAGCAACCTGTCAAACCGGGTGAAGAGGGACATGTAAAGGTCAGGTTTAATTCCGCACATAAATCCGGTGCGCAAAGCCCCACGGTGACCATTACGGCCAATACCTCTCCAAGCATCACCAAGCTTAAACTAAAAGGAACCGTAAATACAAACAGTACAGCCAGCAATGTAGCTGGTCCAGTGAAAAAGTAACCATGACCAATACAATTTTATTACAAGCACAAGGAGCCGGAGGCAGCGGCATTATGGGGCAAGTATTCCTTTTTGGAGGAATTATCCTGATTATGTATTTCTTTATGATCAGGCCTCAGCAAAAGAAACAAAAAGACGCCAAGAACTTTATAGAGTCCATCAAAAAGGGCGACCAAGTGGTGACCATTGGAGGTATCCATGGAAAAGTATATGCCATAGAAGGTGAAACTGTCCTGATTGAACTGGACAAAGGCTTGAAAATCAAAGTGGAAAAATCAGCCGTATCAGCGGAGTTTTCAAAAAAATCCAGCGGAACTAAATAGGACGGGGTCTTGAACAGGTTTCAAAAATACTTCGGAAAGTTAAAGAAAAATAAAACTTCTGATATCAAAGTGGTGGTCCTCTGCGTTATAGCGGCCACCACTTTTTGGGTTTTAAATGCCCTCAATAAGGATAATTACGTGACGGTGGTGGATTATCCGATTGCTTTTCAATATAATGCAGAGGAGTACATGGCCATCGAGGACTTGCCTTCTGAGATAAGGATTGAAATCAATGGCAATGGCTGGGACCTTTTTCGAAAATATTTCAAATTCAATGTAACGCCCTTTAATATTGAGCTGACCAATCCTGATGAACGTAATTATTTGCTCTCATCTGAATACAGGCGCAATCTGGCGGAGATCTTGGAGCCGACCAGTCTGGTGGCTGTTTTAACTGACAGTTTGAAGTTTGACTTTGATAGGATTGTGGAGCATGAAACGGAAATTGTGCTGGATACCGGAGGGATGACATTGGCCCCTCACCATCAGTTTGGGGGAGACCTTTCGTGGGATCCTGCTACGGTGGTTTTAAAGGGTGCCGAGAGTAAAGTAGCGGAACTGGGAGAGGAGTTGGTGCTTACCCTTGAAGAAACCGATATAGAGGATGATTTTGACCAATATGTTCCCTTGATACTTCCTGAGCGGTACCACTCACTGGTAAGTGTAACGCCCAAGACTGTTCATGTGCAATTTGAAGTGGTGGCTTTTTTGGAGGGGAATAAACGCTTGAAGCTGAAAAAGGTTAACTTTCCAGAAAACGTAACCCTTGATAATGAGCTCAATTCGGTTTTAATGACCTATCGAGTGGATGAAAGAGAGGTTCAGTCATTGCGGGAACTGGAGCTGGAAGCGGTCGTCGATTATCGGAAAAGGAATCGGGAAGACAGTACCGTGGTGCTGGAGGTAAAAGGAATGCCTGACTATATTACCTCCGTAGAGGTGGAGCCAAACACATTTAAGTTATTATATGCAGAACCATAAGCCCTTACTGGTCGGGATTACTGGAGGTATTGGAGCAGGAAAGACCACGGCCGCCAAAATTTTTCAAACGCTGGGGATTCCGGTGTACTATGCAGATGACCGTGCCAAATGGTTGATGGCAAATTCCCCTTCGCTAAAGGAGCAAATTGCTGCGCAGTTTGGGAAGGAGGCTTACCATGAAGACGGGACCCTGAACAGGCCCTTTTTGGCTGGGAAAGTGTTTTCAGATCCCGAACAGACCAAACGCATCAATGGACTGGTGCATCCTGCTGTAAAGGATGATTTTGAAGCTTGGGCAGCACGACAAGATGCCCCGTATGTGCTGAAGGAAGCTGCTTTGCTTTTTGAGACCGGTTCCTATCAGGATTTGGATCATGTCATTCATGTTTTTGCCCCTGTGGATTTAAGGATTTCGCGGGTGTTGTCCAGGGATGCCCATCGATCAAGGGAGCAGGTTCTGGCCATTATGGAGCGGCAATGGTCCGATACCCAAAAAAATAAACAGGCCGATTTTACGATCTCTAATAAGGAAAATCAAATGTTGATTCCTCAAGTGATGAAAGTTCACAAGGCATTGTCCGAGAAAGCCTGAGAAAAAGATGTCCGGAACAGGCAGTTGGTTAGATGTTAAGGTTGATCTGGTCAAGGTAAAATTTCATTCGGGTATGGTCTTGATTCAGAAAATCGATCTTGTCGATCTTGTCCAGTTTATGGTTGTAGAAAACCTCAATGTATTCATTGTCGAGAAGGTATAAATTCACCTTATGTGCATAATACCTGATCCCTACTACGAAAGTCCCTTCCGTATAGAGTTTATGGATCTTTTTATGCAAAGGTAGTTTTTTGAACTCTTCTCTAATCATCTTGTAGTCAGTGTATTGGGGTGGTTTCTTTTCAAGAAGCTATAAAGCTATAAACCTAATGTTTGAAGTTCAAGTTTCACGGTGGGATAATTTATTTACATTTTTGGAAATATCCCTTTTTGTACAAAAGTTGCATCATGGCCAAGACTTAACTATTATTGAGAAAATTTGAAATCTTCATGAGTCAGTATTCGGTCCGACGTCCAAAGATCTCCCTGGTTATTATTTGCTCGCTATGGGTTGCCATGGCTTTGAGCTCCTGTTCGGCTTCAAAAAAAGCATACCGTAAAAATGTCAACACGGTCATCCAAACGGCCAAATCCTATCGGGGGACCCCTTACCGCTATGGAGGTACCACACGGTCAGGCATGGACTGCTCGGCCCTGCTTTACCTGTCCTTTCAGCGCGCAGGCATTCAGCTTCCCCGAAGCTCATCAGCACAAAGTAAAGTAGGGAAGAAAGTTCCCAAGCGAAAATTGGAAAAAGGGGATGTGGTGTTTTTTGCCACTGGAAGGAGAAAGAACAAGGTGACCCATGCGGGCATTGTGACGGATAAGGGAAGGCGAGGCGTTCAATTTATCCATTCTTCCTCCTCTTTGGGTGTCACGGAGGATAATTTGGCCTCACCCTACTGGAAACCAAGGTTTGTCAGGGCAAGGAGGTATTTTTAGCCAGGAATAACCCTGGTTAGGAGAGGGACGTTTGGAGAAGGGATGTTTGTTCATTAATTTTTAGGGAATTAGCAAAAAGAAAATGCCAATAAAGTGGATTAATTTTTAAAACATCCTTTGGTATTAATCTTTATTAGTTAATTTTGCAGTCGAATAATAGTAATGCATTAATTCCTTTTACATTAATACACAAAAATGGCGAATACTGGTAAGATAACTCAGGTGATTGGCCCCGTAGTAGATATTTCTTTCGAAGGGGGGAAGTTGCCGAATATCCTGGACGCACTCGAAATCACTAAGGAGAACGGTCAAAAAGTAGTATTGGAGGTTCAGCAGCACTTAGGAGAAGATCGTGTTAGAACGATTGCAATGGATTCTTCCGAAGGCTTAAGAAGAGGCTTGGAAGTGATCGATTTAGGCGCTCCGATCTCTGTACCCACAGGAGAAGGCATCAAAGGCCGACTTTTCAATGTAGTAGGAGAGCCTATCGACGGCCTTCCTGCAGTAGAGTCCACTACCAAGCTTCCTATCCACAGACACGCTCCTAAGTTCGAAGACCTTTCTACTTCGACAGAGGTGCTGTATACAGGTATTAAAGTTATCGACTTGATCGAGCCTTATGCAAAAGGTGGTAAAATTGGTCTTTTCGGTGGTGCCGGTGTAGGAAAGACGGTATTGATCCAGGAGTTGATCAATAACATCGCCAAAGCTTACTCTGGTCTTTCGGTATTTGCCGGGGTAGGAGAAAGAACCCGTGAAGGAAATGACCTTCTTAGAGAGATGATCGAATCAGGTATTGTGACTTACGGTGATGATTTCGTAGAATCTCTTGAAAATGAAGGTGGCTGGGATCTTTCTAAAGTAGACGTTGAAAAATTGAAGGAGTCCAAAGCAACCTTTGTGTTTGGTCAGATGAATGAGCCTCCAGGTGCCCGTGCACGTGTGGCATTGACTGGTCTTACACTTGCTGAATATTACCGAGACGGTGAAGGCGATGGTGCTGGTAAGGATATCCTTTTCTTTATTGATAATATTTTCCGATTTACCCAAGCAGGTTCTGAGGTGTCAGCCCTTCTGGGACGTATGCCATCTGCGGTAGGTTACCAGCCTACATTGGCAACAGAAATGGGTGCCATGCAGGAGAGAATTACCTCTACCAAGCACGGTTCCATTACTTCCGTACAAGCCGTTTACGTACCTGCGGATGACTTGACTGACCCCGCTCCAGCAACTACGTTTGCCCACTTGGATGCCACTACGGTACTTTCCCGTAAAATCGCCGAGCTAGGTATTTATCCTGCGGTGGATCCTTTGGATTCTACTTCTAGGATTTTGGAGCCAGGCATTCTGGGTGACGAGCACTATGGATGTGCTACGCGCGTAAAAGAATTGCTACAGCGTTATAAAGAACTTCAAGATATCATTGCCATCCTTGGTATGGAAGAGCTTTCTGAAGAAGATAAGCTTGTCGTACACAGAGCAAGAAGGGTACAGCGTTTCTTGTCCCAGCCATTCCACGTAGCCGAGCAGTTTACCGGATTGAAAGGGGTGTTGGTAGATATCAAAGATACCATCAAAGGATTTAACATGATCATGGACGGTGAACTTGATCATCTTCCTGAAGCAGCATTTAACTTGGTCGGTGACATTGATGATGCCATCGCTAAGGGTGAGAAAATGCTTGCCGAGGTTAAATAATTATTCCCACTGTAATGAGGGGCACAAATCACAGGAAATGAGCATATTCGTCAGCTCATTCCTGTGATTTTTTAACACCAAACTAATGGTAGACATGCATTTAGAAATCATAACACCAGACAAAAAGGTATTTCAAGGAGAGGTTTCGGAAGCAACATTTCCTGGCGCTTCAGGTGCTTTCCAAGTGTTGAAAAACCACGCTCCTGTAGTATCTGCACTGGCAAAAGGAACGGTCTCTTATACCACTAATGACGGTAAACAGTCCTTAGAAGTGGATGGAGGCGTAGTGGAAGTGAGAGAAAATGAAATCGTCCTGCTCGCTGAAAAGGTGCTGGATTGATCCAAGAATAATGATATGAATGAAAGCGAACCAGCAATGGTTCGCTTTTTTTTATTTTCAAAAGGAACTGTAATAAAGGAACTAACCCTTTCCATATTAAACGTGTCTTAATGTTTACTTGAAAACCACTTCGATGAGAAAATTACTTTCTTTATCAGTGCCGATTTGCGGCTTAAATGGACTTCCTTCTAATAACAGGTATTCTTCCAGAATCCAACCTTGCAATACGCCAATAAAGGCTTTTTTTCCGGCATCAAACGCCAGATAGGGTAGTAACGCTATCTTGAACCGCTCTGTTTCTACTAGTGAATGGGCTGAGACAATTGATTCTTTTTTTCTTTTATCGTACAGCGATATGAATCGCTTATGCTTCTCATCGAAAGATGAAAACATGATAATATCCTGTGATTCGTTCCATGCTCCACTAAATCCAGCATACCCTTCATAAACCTTGGCTTTATCTTGGAAAGGAATACTGATGTCAGAGATGAGCTTGACGTTTGGAAGGAAAATTTCTTCCTCGTAATTATCGGGGAGTGGATTTGGCTGATAATCTAATTTAAACCGTTTGGCAAGTTGTTGATTGGGCAGAACATCGTAGATATAGGGGTTATAGTTTTGGTAAAACCGGATGCTGTCTTTTACTTTCCAAAACGGATTCAGCGGACTTGTAATCAGGGCTTCATTTAATCCTTCAGGATAAGGAAGTGCGATGGCTTGCAGGTTAAATTTGCCGTTTAAAAATCCTACCTTATAGTTTTTTCCTTCGAAGGGGCCGTTGTATCCGCTATATTCATTGTAGGCCAGATAGCCGCCGTTCTTTAGTGGGGAGATGTTAGAAAAGATGATTGATGGAGAAGTTTTAAAGGTGCTGTCAGGTTCAAATTGCTCATTATAAACCACCACTTTTTTAAGGGAGTAATCATAAACCTCTAGCGTTCCCGTATGATTGATCCAGCAATCGTTTAGCTGATTTATTTCCAAGGGCCCATTGCCAAGAGGGATAAGGTTTTTGATAAAATTGCCTTTTTTGTCATAAAGAAAAGCTTGATTGGTTTCATGTCTGTCTATAACGATATAGTGGTCAGGCCCGATCAGTATCTTTCCCACCATACCCAAATGGTTTCCCTCGGTTTCTTCGAGTCGGGATATGGTGACGTTTTTGATCCTATTGGAAATGTCTACGGTGTCTTTTACCTCATTTGTGTTGATGACAATATTTTGTAGCCCGTCTTCTTCAGTTTTCGCTTGTTTTTTTGTGCATGAAAATATGAAGAAGGCCATGAGGGTAGCCAAAAATGGAAAGTGTTGTGTAAAAATCATATGAGGTTAAGTCGTCGTTAGGATCCTAAAATAAGAAATGTGGCGGCAGCCAATGAGGCTCCCATGAGAGGGCCTACTATCGGCACCCAGCTGTATGCCCAGTCACTGCTTCCCTTGCCCTTTATGGGTAAAAATTGATGGGCAAGCCGTGGACCAAGGTCCCGTGCAGGGTTGATGGCATAGCCAGTGGTCCCCCCTAATGCCAATCCAATCACCCATACCAGTAACGCCACAGGTAATGCACCCAAGGCACCCAAACCAATAGGGGTATTGTTTGGATCCTCCAGGTTGGCACCGGTGGAATAAAGAATTACCAATATCAAGACAAAGGTGCCAACCACTTCCGAAAGGAAGTTTGAGGAGAGGTTTCGAATGGCTGGAGCTGTTGCGAATGGTGCGAATTTCAGGTTGGGGTCATCCGTAAGGTCGAAATGATCCTTGTATATCAGCCAAGCCAAAGATGATCCAGCACCGGCCCCTAAGATTTGTGCGAGCACATAACCCGGTACCAATGACCATTCAAATAATCCTGCTACAGCCAAACCAACACTGACAGCAGGATTAAGGTGCGCACCACTGTAAGGGCCAGCGACCACCACCCCGATAAACACTCCGAGTGCCCAAGCCGTAGTAATGACGATCCAACCGCTATTGTTTCCCTTGGTTTGTTTCAGGACGACATTGGCGACGACACCAGCCCCCATGAGTAGGAGTAGGCCTGTACCTATGAATTCAGCAATGTATATGTTCATTTGGTTATGGGTTTTGGGTATGTAAAGCGTCCGAGACTTTCGTTGGGTAGTAAGAAGATGGATTTACATGGAATAGGCTGCCGGTTTGTGAGGACGATTTTGTCGCGAAAATTTTCACCTCATTCTTCCACCCAGTCTTTACTCCTTTGGACAGCTTTGTGCCAAAAGTGAAGCAGCTCATCGGTAACATTTCGATCAGATTTTGGGGGAAATGATGCCTCTTCTTTCCATAACTGCTGCAGTTCCGTTTGGTCTTTCCAGTAGCCCACGGCCAGACCGGCTAAAAATGCAGCCCCCAAAGCGGTTGTTTCCGTGATCTGTGGGCGTTTGACTTCACTTCTGAGCAAGTCGGCTTGAAATTGCATCAGGAAATTATTGGCAGATGCTCCTCCGTCCACGCGCATTTCTTTGGTCTTGGCACCAGCATCTTTTTCCATGGCAGCCAAGACATCGAAGACCTGAAAAGCAATGGCTTCCAAAGCTGCGCGGGCGAAATGGGCTTGAGTAGTGCCTCTGGTGATGCCGAAAAACGCCCCTCGTGCATCCTGATCCCAGTAGGGTGCTCCTAAGCCGGTGAGGGCTGGTACAAAATAGACGCCTCCATTGTCTTCTACACTGGTGGCCAGCGATTCACTTTGCTCAGCTTCTTCAAAGATGGCGAGTCCATCGCGGAGCCATTGGATAGCAGCACCACCGATAAAGACACTCCCCTCCAAGGCATAATGGACCTTTCCCGCTACTTCCCAAGCGATGGTCGTTAGCAATTGATTGCTGGACTGTACGGGTTTTTCACCTGTGTTCATGACCATAAAGCAGCCGGTACCGTATGTGGTTTTGACCATTCCGGGCTGGGTACAGCGTTGGCCGAAGAGGGCGGCCTGCTGATCTCCGGCGATGCCGCCAATGGGTATTTTTGCAGAAAAAATATCTCCTGCCGTGGTGCAGTATACTTCGCTACTGGACCGTACTTCCGGTAAAATGGACTTGGGAATGTCAAATAGCTCCAATAGCTCTTCGTCCCATTGTTTATCATGGATGTTAAACAGCATGGTACGACTGGCATTGGTGATGTCTGTGAGGTGTTGTTGGCCATTGGTGAGCTTCCATACCAGCCAGCTGTCCACTGTCCCAAAACAAACCTCTCCTTTTTCGGCCTTTTCCCTCACGCCTTCTACATTGTCCAGTATCCATTTGATTTTCGTAGCCGAAAAGTAGGCGTCAATGATCAAACCGGTTTTTTGATTGATCATGTCACGATATCCTTCCCGCTTGAGTCGATTACAATAAGCGGAAGTACGTCGATCCTGCCAGACGATGGCACGGTACAGCGGCTTTCCTGATTTTCGGTCCCAGAGAATGGTCGTTTCCCGTTGGTTGGTGATACCAATGCCCGCTACTTGGCCGGGCTCGATTTCAGCTTGTGCAATGGCTTCCAGAATGACAGCTGCTTGGGAAGTCCAGATTTCCTTGGCATCATGCTCCACCCAGCCTGCTTTCGGAAAATGTTGTTTAAAATCTTTTTGGGCAATGGCAATGGATTGGCCGCTTTGGTCAAAAAGTATGGCCCTAGAGCTGGTAGTGCCTTGGTCCAGCGCCATGATGAATTGTTTATTTTGGGTCATTATGTTATGGTTTGATCAAATATTTTTCAGCGATTTTGGTAAATGCACTGACTTCGTTATCTATCCAGTTTTTATCCTTTTTGAGCTCTGCGGCCATGAGTGAGGCCACCAAGGGAGCCATGGCTATGGCAGCCGCAGCATCCAGCAGGAGGATACGGATTCTTCTCGCAAGGAAATCTTCTATATGCATGGCCATTTCTTCCCTGATAGCCCAAATCACCTCTCCGGCTACATAGGGATATTGGGGATGGAGCAGTTTGGCGTATGGCGGATTCTCTTTGATGAGTTGGAGAATTTTCACAGCATCCGTTCCATAAATTTTCCAGTGTTTGTCATCTAATGTAGGGTCACCATGGCCGTGAAGTTTGATCTCCCAAGAATGACTTTCTTTTATTTCCTCCCCGGTGACTCGTGGGAAATGGTCCACCGTGTCTTCTCCCATTTTGCGGAATGTGGTCCACTTTCCTCCCGTGAGGGTGGTCAGGCCGGAATCGGAAATGATGACTTTGTGGTTTCTAGATATTTCTTTCGTCTTTACACTTTCTCCCTTTGGCGCGGCAAGGGGGCGCAATCCTGCGTAAACGGTCAGGACGTCTTTTCTCGTTGGTTTTTTGCTCAAGTATTGTCCTGCATTGGCTAAGATGAAATTGATTTCACGGGAAAGGGCTTCCGGTTCCATTTTGGTCTTGGCGCGAATGGTATCGGTCGTGCCCACGACAAGTTTTCCTTGCCATGGGACAGCAAATAACACCCTGCCATCGGAGGTTTTGGGGATCATCAGGGCGTCTTGGCCGCCAAGGAAATGCTGCGGCAATACCAAGTGTACTCCTTGGCTGGGCTGAATCATTCTGGGGGCTCCTTTCTGATCCATCTGTAAAATCTTATCCGCAAAAACCCCCGTGGCATTTACCACCATTTTCGCTTTCACATCATAGCTCTTTTTATGGATGGCATCCCTTACTTTGACACCGGTTATGATGCCCGCACCGTCTTTGGTAAGGCTGGTTACTTTCATGTAATTGAGGATGCATCCGCCCATGTCATCACACGTTTGAGCTACCGCAATGGCCAGGCGGGCGTCATCGAACGCTCCATCGTGATACACGACACCACCTAGTAATCCTTCTGTTTTTATTTCTGGTAACCGCTTTATGGTTTCTTTCTTTGAAATAAAGCTGGAGTCTCCTAAGCTGAGCCAGCCGGACATCCAATCATAAAACTTCAGGCCAACGGTGTAGTAGTACTTGGTGGCATGACTGTAAATGGGAATGATGAAGGGCTGGGCATGGGCCAAGTGCGGAGCGTTTTTTAAGATCCTTCCCCGCTCCCGAAGGGCTTCCCATACCAGCAAAATATCGCCTTGTGCCAGGTACCTGACGCCACCATGCACCAATTTAGTGCTTCTACTGGAAGTGCCTTTTGCAAAATCAGCTCTTTCAAAAAGTGCTACGCTCAACCCTCTTGATAGTGCATCCAGCGCCACTCCCAACCCGGAAGCGCCCCCACCAATAATGACAATATCCCAAAGTTGATTTTTTGCTAAAGGGCGGAGGTTATGGGCTCTGTTCATAGGGTTTTGTAATGGGTTAAAAATGGAACAGACTTAATTTAGGAAAAATCAGTACGAGAAGCCAGTAGAAAGAAGAAATTATGGATCAAGCAATGTTTCTGGGGGATGATTTTCGACATGCTCTTATGAAAGAAAATTTCACACCGCTAAAACGATGCTTTTCCTCCATCCGCTCGAATGGGTTTTAGCGGGAAGTGGTGGAGAATAGGGCGGTCAATGCGGCTAAAACGGAAAACGTTGAATGGGTTAATTTACCATGGGCTTCACCCATGGCTATGAATGTGCCTAGGTTGTTTCAAAAATAAATAATCCGTCATCACGAGCGGAGTGAAGTGATCTCGATGTGCTTTCATTGCACGTATGACGAG